>OLVR01002786.1_pt1 | contig 12496 bp, 9 predicted proteins | sample 1673261 | NCBI WGS metagenome assembly OLVR01 (sample SAMEA3178938, study PRJEB25190) | human gut metagenome | biome: human gut; feature: human-associated habitat; material: faeces | place: Austria | collected 2013 | reverse complement strand
ATTTTTAAGGGTTAATTTTTGATGGGGAAGGGCGCCGGGAGGCGCCCTTCATTTTGCCCTCCCCTCACCGATCCCGGAATATTTTTTGCTGCATCCTGATAAAAACCGATCGTTATGACACGGATACGTATCAAGCGGGTTTACGAACCCGAGGCCCCGGAGGACGGCTACCGGGTGCTGGTCGATAAGTTGTGGCCCCGGGGCATCCGCAAGGAGGCGCTCCGCTATGACCTGTGGGCGAAGGAGATCGCTCCGACCCCCGGGCTGCGTACATGGTTCCATGCCGCCCCCGGGGAGCGGTGGGAGGAATTCCGCCGCAGGTATACCGCGGAACTGCGCTCCTCGCCGGCCGTGCGCGACTTCGTCCGCCGGATCGCCGGTAAGGGTACGGTTACGCTGTTGTATGCTTCGAAGAGTGCGGCCGGAAACCATGCGCTGATCCTGCAGGAATACCTCGCGCACGCTACGGCTGCGGAGGAGGTTACAAACGCCCGCTACTCGTAATGCGGGTTTCACCCTGCCCGGGCAGCGGCCGGTAGACGGTGTCTTCCTGCCTTGGAAGCCTGCGGATCACGGGTGGCGGGCATGGCGGTTCCGTCCGGGCGATGGTTCGTGTCCGCTACGGATGAAAAAAGCACCTCGACGGTGCTTTTTCACGTGGCTCTGCCCGTGTTCCCGGAGCTTCTATACCGCTCTTATTTGCGGCCGATCTCCATCCTGAATTTCGGATTGGCGGGTTCGGTATGCGAGGCCGAAACGAACTGCCACATCCGGTCGATAATCTCGGGATGCTGTGCGGCAAGATCGTGCTCTTCGCGCGGGTCGTCTCTCAGGTTGAATAATTCAAAGCGGTCGTTGCCTTCCTTCACACGGCGCAGTAAACCTTTCCATTCGCCCCAGCGGACGGCTACCCAGCCTTTGCTGCCGGGGAACTCCCAATAGAGATATTCGTGCTGCGGTTGCCTGCGCCCTTCGAGGGTCGGCAGGAACGAAATGCCGTCGGTCGCGGGGGGCTCGACGCCGGCCAATTCGCAGAGAGTCGGCATTACATCGGGGAAATAGCCGATATGGTCGCTTACCTGCGGGCGGAGTTTGCCGCCCCACGCCACGATGAAGGGCATCCGGATGCCGCCCTCGCGCAACGACGACTTGCCCCAGCCCTTGCCGCTGCGAAACGGGTGGGCGCTGTCGAACCACTCGCTCGACGAGCAGGAGTTCGACGCCGGGCCGTTGTCGCTCGTTAGGACGATCACCGTATTTTCCCAGATGCCGAGCCGTTTCAGCTCGGCGACCAGCCCGCCTATCTGGCGGTCGAAGTAGGTGATCATCGCGGCATAGGTCGCCCGCGGCCACCGCGAGGGGAAATAGCCCTTGCCCTCGATGGGCTGTTCGTCGCCGAATTTACGCACGTAGTATTGTACGTCGGCATCGGGCGCCTGCATCGGGCTGTGGGGGATCGGCGTCGTCCACATCAGGAAGAACGGCCGCTCCTTGTTGGCATTCACGAATTCGAGCACCTGGTCGTACATGGCATCGGGGCTGTATGTGCGCTGCGTGTATTTGTCGTAGCTGCGCGGGTCGTAGGGGTCGGCCCCTGCGTCGAGCGGCGTGCCCGGCGGCAGCAGTTCGTTGTCGAGGTAGATGCGCCGGTCGTTCTGCCACAGGAAGGGCGGGTAGTAGGTGTGCGCCTGCCGCTGGCAAATGCAGCCGTAATAGGTGTCGAAGCCCATTTTGTTGGGCGTGCCCTCCGTCGCGGGGCCTCCGACGCCCCATTTGCCGATCATGGCCGTGGCGTATCCGGCCTGCTGCATGACCGAGCCGAGCGTTGGGGTGCCGGCTTCGAGCGGGGCCTGTCCTTCGAGCGTCGAATCGCGCAGCATCGCCTCGTGGTTCCAGACGTCGCCCCGCCATTCCATCTCGTCGTTGGCGCGGATCTGCGCATGGCCGGCGTGCCGCCCCGTCAGCAGGCCGCAGCGTGCCGGCGAAGAGAGCGGTGCCGCAGAGTACATGTCCGTGAAGCGGACGCCGCATTCGCTCAACGCGTCGATGTTGGGAGTCTCGATCTTTTGCTGCCCGTAGCAACCGAAGTCGCCGTAGCCTGCGTCGTCCATCAGGATGAAGATCACGTTGGGACGCGGAGCCGGATTTTCCGTACATCCGGCTGCGGCCAGTGCGGGAATTGCCGTAAGCAATGTCCGGGGGATTGATGTTTTCATGGATTTCTTTTTGGGTTGGTTTTTTGCTGCTAGATGCAAAAATAATAAAATAAGAATAAAAAAAAGATCGCAAAAAGAAAGTTTTTTGCGATCTATCACTGGTCGAAGAAACTCCCCTTTGTTTACCGGGGCGGTCGGGGAGGGGGCGGGCGGCGATCGGCTGCCCTGTTCCCTTTGGTGTTTCAGGATTTTGCAGGGCCGGGTACGGAAAAGCCCCTGCCGCGGCAGGGGCTTTTGGGTGATATGTCGTGGCCGCTTTAGCGGTCGCCGAGGCAGCGGTGCGCCCGGTGGAGCTGGAGTGAGAGCGAGCAGGCGGCGACCCCGGCAAAGAGCAGCGAAATGCCGACCCATACGATGACGGCCGTGGTGCCGAATACGAGCGGCTGGAAAAGGATCCAGAGCGAACAGAGCAGCAGCAGGATGCCGCTGAAAATAGTCCAGCCCGACCCGGCGATCTGCATGGCGCCCATGTCGCTGCCGAGCCCGATGGCGCCGAACGCACGCAGCATGAGCCAGAACCCGAGGAATATCGGGAGCGTAGCGGCCGAAAGCGCGACGTTGAAGATCAGGATGATGCCCAGCACGATCTCGATGATGCCGCCCGCCAGCATCCAGCCGCGTCCGGTGATGAAATGTTTGTTGACCGATGAGAGTACGACTTCGAGGATGCCCGAAATCAGCATCAGCCACCCGAACAGGAGCGACATGCCCAGGTAACTTTGTGTGGGGTAGACGAATACGAGGATGCCGACTACGAACAGGGCGATGCCGATGATAAGCAGCAGCCACCAATAGCGCACGGCGCGTTTCGAATTTTCGATCAGGGTTGAGAAATTTTCCATAGCATACGGATTTTCCCTCCCTGACAGCAATTTACATACCAGAGTTCCCGACGGTTCGATCGGCGGACGGTTGGGCTGGGGTGTACGCCGTACATCCCTTTCGCGGCAGGCGGGCACCTGTCTGCGGGGCTGGGCTGGATGCCCTACCCCCCCCCGCCCCGGGTATAGATGCCCGGTGCCGGCCGGAATGCCGGGCTCCGGTTGCCGGGCTCAGGGTACGGGGACGGCTGCGGGTGCATTCCGCAACGGGACTACTTCGCCGATCTCGGGGCGCAGTACATGCAGTGCGGTGTCTGCGGCCAGTGCCGCTTCGGTCGCCAGGGGTTCGTCCCAACGGTGTCTGGCGAGGGCGAACTTGGAGTGGTGGACGGTCATGATCTGTTTGGCACCCAGTTCTTTGGCCGCCAGGGAAAGTTGGTCGGGCATCGTGTGGATGTATTTCCATGCTTCGTTGTACTGTCCGTTTTCGAGGATCGCCAGGTCAATGCCGGGGAACTGCCGGCCGATCTGCGCGAAATGCTTGCCGTAACCGCCGTCCCCGCCCATGTAGACCTGCCGTGCCGGGGTTTCCAGCAGGAACGAGGCCCACAACGTCCGGTTGGGATTGAGTCCGCGTCCCGAAAAGTGCCGCGACGGCAGGCAGTGCACCGCGAACCCGTCGCCGAGCGCAGCCGTTTCGTGCCAGTCGAGTTCGATGATTTTCTCCGGCTCGAAACCCCAGTATTCGAAATGCTCCCCGACGCCGAGCGGGCAGACGACCTTCCCGATCCGGGATTTGAGTTCGGTGACCGTACGGTAGTCGAGGTGATCCCAGTGGTCATGCGTGATGACGAGCAAATCCACGTCGGGCATGTCGCCGGGACGGTAGATGTCGGTGCCCTTGAAAGGCCTGTTGAGGAAGGAGAACGGTGCGGCGGCCCGGAATACGGGGTCGACGAGCACACGCCGCCCTTCGGCCTGGAGCAGGTAGGAGGAGTGCCCGAACCACACCAGCAGGTTGCTGTCCCGATCCAGTGCGCGCAGGTCGGTCTTGAGGGCCGGGACGGCCGCGTCGGGGCGCAGCCCCTCCTTTTTTCGGAACAGGAATTCGAGGATGCCGCTCAGGCGGCTTTTGTCACCCGTCATCATCGGGCTTGCTTCCAGGTTGCGGAACTGCCCGTCGCGGTAGTTCGGCGATTGCAGGATGCGTTCGAGCCGGCTGCCCCGCGGCAGGCGTCCGAAGGCCGGGAGGTTGAGGATTATCAGGCCGGCGATCGCGGCGGCGAGTATTATTCCTGTCAGGATTCCCATTGTGCGTCTTATTTTCGTGCTGGACATATCGTTTCCCACTGGTTGTACGGTGCAAAGATACCGTTTCCTGCGGAATTGCGGTTATACGGATTACGGTTTGGGTTACCATAATCCCCGAAATCTTCGCCGGCACCCGGAGGGCATCCTGGAAATGCCCCGCTGCATTTTGTCGTGCAAAGGGGGATTCCGGGCTGTTTTGAATGCCGGATAGTCGGAATAGTTGCTAAAATTTCCATTTATTATACGATTTATATGCCAATTTTTATAATTTTGTACTTAATTGTTCCATAATAGTGATGCCTTTTACGTATTGTCTGAGAAAATTGTGGCCGCTGCACAGGGGATGGAAGTGCATGGCGGCCCTGCTTGCCTGCCTGTGCCTGTTGCCGGACATGGCGGCGCATGCCCAGTCCCCGCCCCGGAAGGTGGTTGTCAACGGCCATGTCGCCGATGAATCGGGCGATCCCGTCGCCGGGGCTACCATTGTCGAACGGGGTACCTCGAACGGGGTCGCGACCCTTTCCGAAGGCGAATTCTCGATCGCCGTCCTGCCCGGTGCCGTGCTCGATGTCTCGTGTCTGGGGTATATCGACCAGAGTATCGGGACGGGAACCCGTACCGAATTCGAAATCGTGTTGCAGGAGGATGTGAAGGCGATCGCCGAGGTGATCGTGACGGCGCTGGGGCTCGAACGCAACTATGCCGACCTGACCTATTCGGCCGATAAGATCAGGGGGTCGCAGCTCACGGCGGTGAAGGATCCCAACTTGATCCTGTCGCTTTCGGGCAAGTCGGCCGGCGTGCAGGTGAACAAGAACTCCTCGGGTGCGGGCGCTTCGGCCAAGGTAAGCATCCGCGGCGTGCGGTCGGTCGCCAGCGACAACCAGCCGCTCTATGTGGTCGACGGTATGCCCATTCTCAATTCGACCCCCGAGCAGGCCTACTCGGCCATAGGCGGTGTGGCCGATGCCGGGAACCGCGACGGCGGCGACGGCATCTCGAATCTCAATGCCGAGGATATCGAGAGCGTCTCGATCCTCAAGGGTGCCCCGGCCGCCGCCTTGTACGGCAGTCAGGCCGCCAACGGCGTGATCCTCATTACGACCAAAAAGGGCAATGCCCGCAAACAGCAACCCGTGACGTTCACTTCGAACCTTACGCTCCAGTCCCCCTTCAGCCTGCCTGCGTTCCAGAACCGCTACGGGGTGAGCGGCGGGGTGGAAAGCTGGGGCGCCCGTGCGCGGATGAAGACCTACGACAATGCGGGCGACTTTTTCCGGACGGGGATCACGGCGATGAATGCGGTCTCGGTTTCCTCCGGGTCGGAACAGGTGCAGAACTATTTTTCCTATGCCAATACGGCCGAGCGGGGAATCACGGGTTCGAACCGCCTGATGCGCCATAACTTCAACCTGCGTACCACGACCGGGCTTTTCCGGCAACGGCTCAAGCTCGACGGGAATATCAGCTTTATGCGCCAGGTGGTCGAGGACAAACCCGTGCCGGGCGGTTTCTATATGAACCCGCTGGTCGGGCTTTACCGCTTCCCCCGCGGGGTGGATATCACGCCTTACCGGGAGCATTTCGAGGTCTATGACGCCGGCCGCAAACTCAATGTCCAGGATTGGATCGCCCCGAGCGACGATTTCGAGCAGAACCCCTACTGGGTCGTCAACCGCATCCGCAGCAGGAGCCTGCGCAACCGGGTCATGGCCTCGTTTACCGCCGACTGGAAGGTGAACGGCTGGCTGCGGCTCAAGGCGCGCGGCAATGTGGACTATGTGAATGACAAGGTGCGGCAGAAATTCTATGCCTCGACGGCGCCTGCGCTGGCCGGTGCCAACGGGCGCTATATCGAGAGCAGCTACTCGGAAACCCTGTTCAACGGCGAACTGCTGGCGATGTTCGACAAACGCCTCTCCCCGGACTGGGAGTTCAGCGCGACCGCAGGTGCGGGGCTGAACGACCGGACGGTCAATTCGCTGCGTATCGATTCCAAGACGGCGTCGCTCTATTTCCCCAACGTGTTCAACGTCGCCAATATCGTCATGAACGGTTCGGCCTATGTCGACGAACAGATCGATGCGCGGCGCCAGACGCAGTCGCTTTTCGCCACGGCGTCGTTCAAATATGCCGGGAGCCTCAATTTCGAGGTTACGGGACGCAACGACTGGGCATCGACGCTCGCCTACACCTCCCACGAAGGCAGCGGGTTCTTCTATTATTCGGCAGGCGCATCGTGGGTGATCGGCAAGATGTTCGAGTTGCCCCGGTGGATTTCGTTCGCCAAGGTTCGCCTGACATGGAGCCGCGTGGGGAACGACATCCCCATGTTCATCACCAACCCCAAATCGCACGTCACGGCCGGCGGGGGCATCAATGCCGCCGACGCCGCCCCCGGCACCGACCTCAAACCGGAGATGACCAACGCCCTCGAAGCGGGGTTGGAATGGAGGTTCCTCGACGACAGGCTGGGCGTCAACCTGACCTACTACAAGACCAATACGCACAACCAGTTCTTCAAGCTTCCGGCCCTTTCGGGCGAGGCGTATGCCTACCGTTACGAGAATGCGGGCAATATCGAGAACCAGGGCGTCGAGGTGTCGCTGAACGCCTACCCGGTCTACGGAGGTGCGCTGACGTGGCAGTCGACGGTGAACTTCGCACATAACAGGAACCGCGTGATAAAACTCCATGACGAGCTGCGCGAATATGTCTACGGCCCGTCGAGTTTTTCATCGTCCTATGCCATGAAACTCGTCGAGGGAGGTTCGATCGGCGATATTTACGGGCGGGCGTTCGAGCGCGACGCAACGGGGAAGATCGTCTACGAGGCCGAAGGCGATTCCGCCGGGTTGCCCCGCACCGTGGGCGACGGCAATACGGTGAAGGTCGGCAATGCCAATCCCGTGTTCTCGCTCTCTTGGGGCAACACGTTCTCCTATAAGGGCATGTCGCTGTCCGTGCTGCTGGACTGCCGCTATGGCGGACGGCTCCTGTCGCAGACGATGGCCGACCTGGATTCCTACGGGGTGTCGGCCGCAACGGCCGATGCCCGCGACCGGGGCTGCGTGATGCTCGAAGGGCAGCGGATCGACGACGTGAAGGGTTTTTACAAACTGGTCGGCGGCCGCGCAGGTGTGACCGAGTATTACATGTACGACGCGACGAACATCCGGCTCCGCGAACTGGCGGTGTCCTATGCATTGCCGCAGCGTCTGATGCGCCGCACACGGGTATTCAGCGGCATGACCGTGTCGCTGGTGGCCCGCAACCTCTTCTTTATCTACAATGCCGCGCCGTTCGATCCCGATCTCGTCCTTTCGACGGGCAACGACAACCAGGGGATCGACGTCTACGGCATGCCAACCGTACGGAGCATCGGCTTCAACATAAAACTGGAGTTCTGAGAATCATGAAGCGCTTTTACATATATCTGTTCGCCGCATTCTGCACAGCCTTTTGGGGGGCCTGCACGGGGAATTTCCGGGAACTGAACGACGACCTCTCGGGGATTTCTGACGGGGATCTCGAGGCCGACGACAACGGCTTCGGATACCGCCTGCAGATCGTTCAGCAGGGGATTTATTTCAACTACGATTTCGGCAAGGGCAAGAACTGGCCGTTCCAGATGACGCAGAACCTCAATGCCGATATGTTCTCGGGCTATATGCACGATCCCAAACCGCTGCAGGGCGGCAGCCACAACTCCGATTACAACCTGCAGATGTCATACTCGGTGATATTGAAAATGCTAAGAGGAAACTGCCTTTTCCAATTGATATAAAAGCTCGGAATTTCTACGAATCCCAAATCAGAGAGCTCATCAAAAAGCATTTTTACAATGTTTCAGATGAAAGTAAGTTTGAGCATTTCAGTACATTACATGACTTTAGCCAAGGACAGGTTGAAGAGTTTATGCGTATCATTGTGAAAATCAAAGATAATAAATCTTCTTTTGAAAATCTAATCAATAAATATACCAAAGCTAAAGCTGAATTATACACAATTGAGAAGAACATTCGCGAGGCGGAGAAAAAGGCAGAGAGTGATTATGTTCAAAATTTGAGAACACGAAAGGAAAATATCGACCGTCAGATAGACTCTATAGGAGAGGATATCGGGAAAAAACAAAGCGAAATAGCGACACTTAAAGACCAAGTGATTGCTCACAAAAAGCAAAAGGAAACTCTGTCAAAAAAAATAAATGTTTCGGAGCAGAATCGTGCGGTTGATAACGAGGCTACACGCCTTATCCACACAATACAAAAATTCCTTATTCGCTTTAAGGAAGAAAAGAAAAAGGCTCTTGCGAAGAAACTGGAGGCAAAACTTCAATCGTATTTGCATAAGACTAATCTAGTTAAGAAAGTGATTGTTGACATCAACGGTAACGGTGATGATGTTGACATTTGTTTATTTGGATATGATGATAAAAAAATCGACAATAGTATTCTTTCCATGGGTGAACGCCAGATGTTTGCATCTGCACTATTAAGTGCTTTGGTTGATGAAACAGAAATTGAGTTCCCTGTTTTCATAGATAGCCCAATGCAGAAATTTGACCCGCAACATACAAAGAATGTGCTAACGAAGTTCTATCCGAATGTTTCTAAACAAGTGATACTTTTCCCTCTTCTTAAAAAAGAATTGACGGAAGAAGAATACCAATACATTCAACCGATTGTAAGTAAATCCTATTTGATAAACAATGAAAAGAATGGCTCGCACTTCGTTGAAGTGATACCCGAAAATCTTTTCGAAGAATATAACAATAGCGAACATGCAAATTAATATCAAGACATCAGGCGAAAATCAAGCCATTGTAACCCAATTAACAAAAAAACTTACTGGGGGTACAAAAGAAAATGTGATAGCTCGTATTGCATTAGGCTATTCTTTATCTACGGGTAAACGCTTTACCCAGCAGGAGTTCTCAGCTTACGATTCACAAGGAAAGGAATACAAAGACCATATTCTGTTTGATGGGCAGTATAGAGATTTCTACATTGCCTTAATTTGTCAGGCATATGGAATGACTAAAAATGACGAACTCATTCCCAAATATATAAAACTGCACATTGACCATGGATTAGAAAAGATAAATTATCTATTTGAAAATAATCCGCAATATACTTTCTTTGATTTCTTAACTGAATATTTCAGAAAAGGAATTGATATGATTGAGGATACTCCCGAAAGATTCGATTGCGTTGAGAACAGAAATCAACACATTACAAAAAGTGTTTTTTCGGGACCTATTCAAATCAAGGTAGGCTATAATATCTCGACAAAAGAGGATATATATTGTTGCTTCAATGATTCCACTCGTTACAATAATCAACATATTGCTGTAGCAGGAAAGTCTGGCTCTGGAAAAACTCAATTTGCACTTGAGTTTCTTCGTCAACTATATAAGCAGACACAAGGTCAAGTCAATTTTCTTTTCCTTGATTTTAAAGGGTTGAGTGAAGATGACAAGGCCAAAATGAGTGATTTCTTTACAGAAACTCATACCGAATGTGTCAGTGCTCCTCATACTCCGTTCCCACTAAATCCTGTTTCTTTCATTGATAATGTTAATGAGAAGAATAAATTAGTGGGTATAAACAAGTTTGTTGATATAATTGCCAAATACTCCAATATTGGCAAGAAACAACAGCAAACACTAAAAGATGCCACTAAGGAAGCATTTGTTCAACATAAGGATGGCAAACATCCCTCATTGAAAGAAATTTATGACTTAGTAATTGAGACTGTAGGAGATAACCGTGATACTCTTACAGAAATTATGGAACGTCTCAGCGAGTACGAGCTTTTTACTTCAAAAGTAAACGATCCAAGCATTTTCCTAAACAACAATTATTATTTTTCACTATCAGGAGAACTTGATAGTACAGTTCGTTTCACATCAATCTTTCTCATCATTAACTACATCTTCAATGTTTTCACAAATATGGGTGGTACAGAAGTCGTTGATGGCAACCGAAGTATGCGTTACGTGTTAATGATTGATGAGGCTCACGATCTATTCCGTGAAAAGAAGTCTTTGGAGATTTTAGAAGTCTTGCTTAGGAAGATTCGCTCATATGGAGTTTCTATCGTTCTTCTCTCTCAAGGCATATCGGAATATAATCAAGGTAATTTCGATTTTTCGCAAGAGTGTGAAACTGCATTTCTTTTACCGATAAACGACCTCAATAACACAAAAGCAATAAACAAGTTCCTTGGTTTGAGTGAAAAAGATGGAACTCGTACTATGCGAAATCTTGAAAAATTGGATAACGGACAGTGTGTATCAAACATTAAAGAGTTGCAAAAAGGCGATTTGTTTGAAGTCGTTCAATATTGGAAAGAAAAAGATAAATAGGAAACATGAATTGCTTTAGTTTACATAAAAGAAATTGATTTTCTTCATTGTCTTTTTCTAATATGTGGATCTAGTAGCATATGGATGTCATTTCTATTTCTTGAAGTAGGTCTTAAAGATGTTGCAATTGGATTAATAACTATTGCGATTGCGTCTGTATGTGCATCTGCTGAAAGAGTATTGGAAACCGTGCGTACACAAAGACGAATAGACAATGAAGACATCATTGGTTTAGCAGCTGTTGTAATTCCGCTATTATTATTGTTGTAGGTATACTCAAAAAATCAGAATTACTTGCCTTTGGTTTATCTGTTATAGTTTACATATCATATTGTATATTATGGTGGTATCAAAATCGAGAAAAAGAGATTTTTGAAGAGCCAACAAGTGCACTTGGAGGAAAAATCCAGTAAAAATATTAGCGTATGAAAAAAATACATGGAATAAAAGTTAGTCAACCTCTTGGAGACTTTTTCATCGCAAAAATCAAAGCTAGAGATTTGCTCGAAATTTCAACGTCTTCTGTTGCACGTTATAATAAAGAAGGGAGGTTAGTCGGGAATCAAAGACCTCTAAAACTACCTAGGCTAAAAGCGATTGCGAATTTTATCAAATCTGCCGAGATGAGCTTCCCCACTTCTATTTTAGTTGCTGCAAATGTTGACTATGAAGGAAATATTATAGAAGATCCATTAAAAAGATGGAATATTTATCCAATATCTGTTCCGGATTGCTTTGAAAATAGAAATTCCGACTGGAATTTCATCACTAATAATTGATGGCCAACATAGGCTTAATGCATTTTCCTATACTGAAGAGCAGGGTTATTGACTTTACAATACGCATATCCATACCTTAATGACGCAATATACAACACTCTCAACGTTTTGGTTCTGCTGTCCGCTCTATTCCGCATTGCTTTTTCAAAATGGGCGTCTGTTATTTTTCTTTTCATGGAGATAATTCAACTCATCGCTATAAATGCCGATCACGAACTGCAGCATATTGTCGACCAACGCCGTAAGCCTTGTCGTGTCATCTCCTAGCAGGTGGAGAATTTTCGAAATTGTGTGCTTGGTTTCGAGGCTGACATATATGGCAGCCTGTCCATCGGAACACTTTACGGGACGGAAAAACGTCTGCTCGAAATCGGGCAGCAAAATCTTTTTTCGCTGGAATCCTGATCTGTCCGGAGTTGTTCTGGAATCGGCCGGTATTGTCCCGGCTGCCGGAACCGGCGGTTCGGCTTTTGAGTCAACGGTTTTATTGCGTATTGTCGGTTCAGCATCATCCTGTTTCGGATCATTTTGTGCGACATCCCTAGCCGGTAACTCCTGTCCAAGGAGCATCTCTCGGAACGCGTCTTCGTCCACTTCAACCCGTTTGCTGGAGGAATGTTTGAATGTGTTTTTGTCTTTTTGAACGGATTTTCCCATCAAGTTCTCTCTCCGGAATTGTCGATACGCTGTTGGATCTGGCCGATGCGCGGGCCTATGGAGAACAGCAACGGCAGATACAACGATTTCGAAAGAGGAGGTGACATCTTTTTTGATATGAAGACCGATACTTACTGTACGAAGGATCTTTTGCGAGTGGAAAGATGTTTGATTCATAGGACATTATGTCGCTTTTTAGATAAGAAGTATATCGCTTATAGAGTAAAAAACGTATTTGTAAACGAGGTTTCGGTATCCAAAGCGTTACCTCGTTGACTTTTGCTTAGAATTGTGTATTGTGTTGAATTAGATCATGTTAATGCGTTGTTCGTCTTGGCGGCC
>OLVR01002785.1_pt1 | contig 12498 bp, 9 predicted proteins | sample 1673261 | NCBI WGS metagenome assembly OLVR01 (sample SAMEA3178938, study PRJEB25190) | human gut metagenome | biome: human gut; feature: human-associated habitat; material: faeces | place: Austria | collected 2013 | reverse complement strand
GGAGTCGGCCAGGTCCTCGTCGATGATGATGGCTTTCTCTGTATTGGTGCCGATGGCGTCGGCCTCGGCGTGGGTCTTGGCCACGGTGTAGCCGGCCTCCTCCAGGGAGATGCAGGCGCCCAGGGCCACGGTGTCGTTGATGCAGATGACCGCGTCAATGTCATCATAGGCCTGGGTCATGTCCGCCATGACCTTCTGGCCGGTGGCCTGGTCGCCGCCCTCGCAGGCCATGTTGGCCAGGACTTCAATGTCAGGATAGTTTTCGGCGAAATAGTTCTCAATGCCCTGGCACTTGAGCTGGCTGTTGACAATGGCGGCGCCGGTGTTCAGAATCAGCACCTTGCCCTCGCCCCCCAGGTCCTCGGCACACTTGGCGGCTACGGTCTCGCCGGTGGTGATGTCGTCGGAGGCGATGACGGTGGTGCAGTTGGTATTGCCGCCCTGGACATCCACCTCGGAGACGGTGACGATACCCGCGTCATTGCACTCATCCACAGCGGTGGCCAGGCCGTACACATCCACAGGAGTGAAGGTGATGGCGTCCACACCGGTCTGGATCTGATTCTCAATCAGAGCCACCTGGTCGGCGGGGGTGTTGATCTGACCCGTGTAAATCTTCACGTCGACGCCCAGGTCCTCGCCGGCCTGAATGGCGCCATAGGCCACTTCTTTAAAATAGTCCACCGTGAAGGTGAGCACGCCTACCGCAATTTCATAGGGCTCGCCCGAGATACCGATACCGCCGTCGTCGGCATCACCGCCGCTCTGGGCGCCGGCGGAACTGCCGGAAGCCCCGCCGCCCTGGCTGGATTCCTGGCCACAAGCAGTGAGCACTGTGAGCAGCATCATGGCGGAAAGGAACAGGCAGATCAGCTTTTTCCACTTTTTCATAGTTTTTCCTCCAATTTTTTGTCTCTATTGTGGTCGTTCTCTCGCTTTTGTCTTTTGGTGATCGCTGGGTGTTGCCGGCGCGCCGCAAGCGGTGCCGCCTCTCTCAGTGTCCTGTTTTCTTCCCCCCTTTATCCACGGTTCTCCCTGCAAGATGGTTGTCTTTTGCTCACATGCTTCTCTGCCCTCCCAGAGGGCCAAAGTTGTATCACTACTTTATAGTCGAAACTATACTCGCCACTCTCGCGCTTGTCAAGCGCTTTTTGTTATATATGTAAAATCAGACAAAAATTATCCTGATTTTTTGTGCAAAATAAAGAGCATTGACATATTGAGCAGATGCGTTTATAATCATTGACATAAACAATCAGTTCTTGTTGCAGTCAATTTGTATGACAGCTTTTGCGACAGGCACGGCTTTTTGCAAAGCTGCCCTGACAGGAAGGAACATCTTTTATGAACGAAGCCAAAGCAAAACGCCCCAGCGTCAGCGAAATCGTCTTTGAGCGGCTGAAGCACCGCATCATCAGCAAGGAGTGGGCGCCCGGCGACAAGCTTCCCTCTGAAAATAAACTGAGCCAGGAGATGGGATGCAGCCGGGTCTCCATCCGCGCCGCCCTCCAAAAACTGACCAGCCTGGGATTGGTGGAAAGCCGCCAGGGCGGCGGCACCTATGTGTGCCAGCTCTCGGTGGATCAGCACCTGAACTCCGTCCTCCCCTATTTTGCCCTATCCCGCCCGGACCGGGCCAGCATGTTTGAATTCCGTTATATCATCGAGACGGAGAGCGCCGCCCTGGCCGCCCAGCGGGCGGAACCCAGCCAGATCGAGGCAATGCACGAGGCAACCAAAAAAATGGCGGAGGCCACCACCATTCAAGACATCACCAAATACGACCTGGACTTCCACTATCTGGTGGCCCAGGCCAGCCACAACCCCATTCTGGTCAAAGTCTTTGAAATCCTGTATGACACCTATTTTGCCACTCTGCGGGACAATGTCACCACCATGGGTTCCACCGGTTCTACCTATCATCATATGATTACCGTCGCCATCGAGACCCGGGACGCGGAGCTGGCCAAACTGCTGATGCGCAAGCATTTGAGCAACACAATGACCGCCGCCGCCCTCCACGATCAGCGGGATGACACACCGGCAATTTCTGACCGCTGAGGAGGGGTGGCCATGCATATTCTCATCGTGCCCGACTCCTTTAAGGGGAGCCTCTCTTCCACCCAAGTGGGCGAGCGTATCCGGGACGGGCTGCGTTCCGTCCTTCCCCAGGCCAGCTTCCGGCTGCTGCCGGTGGCAGACGGGGGAGAGGGAACCGTGGAGGCCGTCTCCGCCGCGGCCGGCGGCACCGCTTACTCGGTTCAGGTGGCCGGCCCCATGGGCAACCCCGTCTCCGCCCAATACGCAGTGCTGCCCGATGGCACCGCGGTATTGGAGATGGCTCAGGCCTCCGGCCTGCCCCTGGTCCCGCTTCCGCTCCGGGACCCCGGCCGGGCCACCACCCGGGGCACCGGTGAATTGATCTCAGCTGCCCTGGACCAGGGCTGCTCCAGGATCTTGATCGGCATCGGCGGCTCTGCCACCAACGACGGAGGCGCGGGCATGGCCCGGGCCCTGGGTGCCCGTTTTCTGGATCGAAACGGCCAAGAGCTGGCCGAGGGCGGCGGAGCGCTGGAGGGGCTGGACCGCATCGACCTGTCCGGCCTGGACCCACGGCTGGCCAGGGCCGAATTCCTGGTGGCCAGCGACGTCACCGCCCCGCTCTGCGGCCCCCAGGGGGCCTCTCTGGTATTCAGCCCCCAGAAGGGAGCCTCTCCCCAGCAGGCAGCCCGCCTGGACCGCTGCCTGGCCCACTATGGCCAGGTGCTGGAGGCCACCTTCCATCGTCCTCTGGTCAATCTTCCCGGCGCCGGGGCTGCTGGCGGCCTGGGTGCTGGGCTGATGGCGTTCTGTAACGCCCAGCTGCAGCCCGGAATCGACATCATTTTTGATCTGCTGCACCTGGAGCAGGAGGCGGCCCAAGCCGACCTCATTGTCACTGGAGAAGGCCGCATCGACGCCACCTCTGCCACGGGAAAACTGCTCTCCGGAGTGGGGCGGCTGGCCCGGCAGTATCAGAAGCCCGCCATCGCCTTTGCCGGAGCGGTAGCTCTGGCCGATGCGGATCTGCAGGCCATCGGCCTCCAAGCTGCCATCCCCATCTGCGACGGCCCCATGGCCTTGGAGGATTCCCTCTCTCAGGCCTCAGCGCTCACCTTCCAGGCGGCCCAGCGCGCTGCCCGGCTCATCCGACTGGGCAGCTCTCTTGCCACGCTTTTTTCGCCCTGACCCGGCGTTTTCACTGCTTCACATGCCTCACACCTCTCAGCACCCACAACAACAGCCACAGAAAGGATGACATCTTATGACCGAATCCATCCATAAATATTTCCAAGTGGGTACCATCCAGTGGATGAGCTATCCCAACCGGGACCCCATGGAGTCCCTGAAGGCCATCGCCCGGGACGACTTCTTTGACGCCATCGAGCTGAAAGGCTTCGGCCCTCAGAACGCGGAGGCCAAGGCCATTCTGGATCAGAGCCATCTGAAGGTGTGCTACGGCGCTCAACCCCGGCTGCTCAGCCCCAAACTGAACCCCAACGACATCGACGAGGAGGGCCGCCGGAAGGCGGAGGCCACCCTGCTGGAGGCCATTGACGAGGCGGAATATCTCGGAGCCGGGGGCATCGCCTTCCTGGCGGGCAAATGGTCGCCGGAGACCAAGGAACAGACCTATGCCCAGCTGCTCAAGACCACCCGGAACTTGTGCGATTACGCGGCGAAAAAGGGCATGAACGTGGAGCTGGAAGTCTTTGACTTCGACATGGACAAGGCCGCCCTGATCGGTCCCGCCCCTCTGGCCGCCCGATTCGCCGCTGATATGCGCACCACCCACAACAATTTCGGCCTGCTGGTGGACCTGTCCCACTTCCCCACCACCTACGAGACCAGCCAGTTCGTGGTGCGCACTCTGCGCCCTTACATCACTCACTTCCACTTCGGCAATGCGGTGGTAAAACCGGGCTGCGACGGCTATGGCGACCTGCACCCCCGCTTCGGCTATCCCAACAGCGCCAACGACACCCCGGAGCTGCTGGACTACCTGCGGATCCTGCGGGACGAGGGCTTCTTTGACCCGGAGCACCCCTATGTGCTCTCCATGGAGGTCACCCTGCGCCCCGGCGAGGATGAGGACATTGTGCTGGCCAACACCAAGCGGGTGCTCAACCGGGCTTGGGCGCTGTTGTGAGGGAGATTACGCTATGAAAATTGTCATTCTCGACGGATATACCGAAAATCCCGGCGACCTGAGCTGGGATGAACTGGGCAAGCTGGGTGATCTTACGGTCTACGACCGCACCCCGGTGGACGATGAGGCGGAGATCATCCGCCGCATCGGGGACGCGGAGGTGGTCTTTACCAACAAGACCCCAATCAGCCGCGCCGTCATTGACGCCTGCCCCGGCATGAAGTTCATCAGCATGCTGGCCACCGGCTACAATGTGGTGGACTATGTCTACGCCCGGGAAAAGGGCATTCCCGTCACCAATGTGCCCAGCTACGGCACCGCCGCTGTGGGCCAGTTCGCCATCGCCATGCTGCTGGAGATCTGCCATCACGTGGCCTATCACAGCCAGACCGTCCACGAGGGCAAGTGGGAAAAGAGCATCGACTGGTGCTATTGGGATTATCCCCTGATCGAGCTGGACGGCAAGACCATGGGCATCATCGGCTTTGGCCGCATCGGCCAGCAGACCGGCAGGATCGCCCGGGCCCTGGGCATGAAAATACTGGCCTATGACAAGGCCGAAAACGACTCCGGCCGGGCCATCGGCACCTATGTGGACTTGGACGAGCTGCTCTCCGTCTCCGACGTCATCGCCCTGCACTGCCCCCTGTTCCCGGACACCCAGGGCATCATCAGCAAAGATACCATCGCCAAGATGAAGGACGGCGTTATCCTGCTCAACAACAGCCGGGGACAGCTGGTGGTGGAGCAAGATCTGGCCGACGCGCTGAACAGCGGCAAGGTCTACGCCGCCGGCCTGGACGTGGTATCTACCGAACCCATCCGGGGGGACAACCCGCTGCTGGGGGCCAAAAACTGCTTTATCACCCCCCATATCTCCTGGGCCCCCAGGGAGAGTCGCCAGCGCATTATGGACTGCGCCGTGGACAACGTCAAAGCCTATCTCCGGGGCCAGCCCATCCACGTGGTCAACTGACGACGGCCGGGAAAGGAAGGTATTTGTTATGATGACTTCATCCCGCCGCAGCGAACTGGAAGGGCTGTGCCGCCGTTTCCGCCGGGACGTGCTCCAGTCTATCCACGACGCCCGCTCCGGCCACCCCGGCGGCTCCCTCTCCGTGTGTGAAATTCTCAGCGTAATCTATCTGGATCAGGCCGTACTCTATCCCCAGGACCCGAATCGGGAGGACCAGGACCGGGTGGTGCTGTGCAAGGGCCACGCCGCCCCCATGCTCTACCGGGTACTGGCGGAACGGGGCTATTTCCCCCTGGAGACCATGTCCACTCTGCGCCAGGCGGACAGCCTGCTCCAGGGCCACCCCTCCCTCCACACCCCGGGGGTAGACATGCCCTCTGGTCCTCTGGGCATCGGTCTGGCCGCCGCTCAGGGCATCGCCCTGGGCATGCAGCTGAAAGGTCTGGACAACTACGTCTATGCCATCCTGGGCGACGGCGAAATTGACGAGGGCACCGTGTGGGAGACCGCCATGAGCGCCCCCAAATTCCAACTGAACCATCTGATCGCCGTGATCGACCGCAATCATGTCCAGCTGGACGGCACTGTGAACGAAATCATGCCCTCCGACCCCCTGGCGGAAAAATGGGCCGCCTTCGGCTGGAACGTGATCTCCTGCGACGGTCACGACGTCTCCGCTTTGGATGCGGCTTTCACCCTGGCCAAAGCGGAGCATGGCTGCCCCACCGTGATCATCGCCGATACAGTCAAGGGCAAGGGAGTCTCCTTCATGGAGGGCAAGAACACTTGGCACGGTCAGCTCATCAAAGATGAGGATCTGGCCGCTGCCCTGGCAGAACTGAGAGGTGAACCGGCATGAGCAAAGCGATCCGCCAAGTCTACGGCGAGTATCTGGCCGAGCTGGGCCGCCAGCGTCCGGACATCGTGGTGCTGGACGCGGACGTGTCCTCCTCCACCCAGACCAAGTTTTTTGCCAAGGAACACCCCGAACGTTTCTTCAACATGGGCATCGCCGAGGCCAACATGACTGCTACCGCCGCAGGCCTGGCCAGCCAGGGCTTTGTCCCCTTTGTAAACACGTTCGCTGTCTTTATCTCCTCCATCGGCTATCTGCCCGCCCGGGCGCTGGCCTGCTACGGCAATCTGAACGTCAAGCTGGCCGGAGCCTACTGCGGCCTGTCCGACGCTTTTGACGGCGCCAGCCATCACGCCACCGAGGATATCGCCATTCTGCGGGCCCTGCCCAACATGAAAGTATTCTGCCCCGCCGATGCCACCGCCACCCGGGCTCTCACCCAGCTGTGTGCTGACACCCAGGGTCCCTGCTACCTCCGACTCTCCCGGGACGTCTATCCAGACCTCTACCCCGAAGACACCCAGTTCCAGGTGGGGCAGGGCAATCTGGTCCGAACCGGTCAGGACGTCACCGTCATCGCCTGCGGCATTCTGGTCCACAAGGCCCTGGAGGCCGCAACTCTGCTGGAGCAGGAGGGGATCTCCGTCCAGGTGGTGGATATGTACTCCATCAAGCCGCTGGACGAGGACCTGGTGCGGCTGTGCGCCCGGAACACCGGCGCCATCGTCACCGCCGAGGAGCACAGTGTCATCGGCGGCCTGGGCGGCGCAGTCGCGGAGTGCCTGGCCCGTTCCGGCATTGGTGTGCCGGTGGAGATGGTGGGCATTCAGGACACGTTCACGGAAAGCGGCCCCTATGAAACACTGCTGCACAAATACGGTCTGGACAGTGCAGCCGTAATCCAGGCCATCCGCACCGTGCTGGCCAAAAAGCAAATCGGGGAGTGATGCTATGTTAGTCGCCAGATTGATGGAGCCCTATCGCTTCGAGCTGCTGGAGCGCCCCATTCCGGAGCCCGGAGCCGACGAAGTGCTCCTGAAAAATAGGTACCTGGGGGTCTGTACCTCCGACGTGCAGATCTACCACGGCAAACACGCCTACGCCGCCATGCCCGTTACGATGGGCCACGAGGTGGCCGGGATCGTGGAAAAAGTGGGCGCCAATGTGACGGACTGGAAGCCCGGGGACCGGGTGGTCCTCCAGCCCCAGCTCTTCTGCCACCAGTGCTATCCCTGCCGCACCGGTCATTTCAACGTGTGCGAACACCTCCAGGTCATCGGCGTACACACCGACGGCTGCGCCTGTGAATACGTCTCGGTGCCCGCCTGGAATCTGCACGCCCTGCCCGACAACGTCTCCTTCCGCTCCGCCGCCCTGATCGAGCCCATGGCCGTGGGCTTCGGCGTAGTGCGGCGGATCAACGAAGTCAGCGACATCCGGGGCAAGCGGGTGTGCGTGGTGGGGGCCGGCACCATCGGCAACCTGGTGGCCCAGGCCTGCAAAGCCATGGGCTCCGGACCGGTGATGATTACCGATGTGCTGGAGGACAAGCTGGCCCTGGCCCGCCGGTGCGGCATTGACTGGGCCGTCAACACCAAAAACATCTCCCTCTCCCAGGCGGTGGAGGACTGCTTCGGAGCTGACAAGGCGGACATCATTGTGGACAGCGCCGCCAACCCCTTTGTGTTTCAGTCCATCATGGACGCTGCCCGCAAGGCCTCTATTGTAGTCATCAGCGGCAACTACAAGGAGCCGGTGTCCTTTGACGTCACCCAGCTCCAGCGCCGGGAGATCACCCTGTTGGGCCACATGATGTACATCCGCCAGGAGTTTGACGACGCCCTGGAACAGCTCTCCCTGGGCAAGATCCATACGGAGGGACTCATCACCCAGGAGTGGACTCTCTCCCAATACCCCGAAGCCTTCCGCTTTCTGGATGAACACCCGGAACAGGTGGTCAAAATGGTGGTACGGATCGGCGCCGGTGACTGATCTCCCAGGCCCGTTCCACACCTGAAACCAACCGGCGGTTGGCAGGCTTTCCTCTGTCCAGCCGGCGCCCCCCTGTCCGGCCGGATGTTCCCAACGAAACGCCCCCGCACCCGTATGGGTGCGGGGGCGTTGACATGACTGCCGGAACCGTACAATTTTCTCAGAGGGACGCGCCGCCGCTGTGCACATACCACGCCGGCGCCAGACGCTCCGCCGTCCGCCTTGGGGCAATTTGGACAGAATCACCGCCCCGCCAGGCCGTATCCCCGGCGCTTTTCCTCTTTTCCCCAACGCTGTGTTTATGCTATGCTAAGAGAAACCACCTTTGTATTTCTCGTATTTCTCCCTCTCGGGAAGGAGGCCGCCCCTTTGAAACGTCTTCTGGTCTATCTGACCCATTACAAAAAAGAGTGCGTCATCGCCCCGGCATTCAAAATGCTGGAAGCCCTCTTCGACCTGTTTGTCCCCCTGGTGATGGCCAACATCATCGACGTGGGCATCCCCGCCGGGGACACCGGTTATATCCTGCGCCGGGCCGCCCTGCTGGTCCTGCTGGGGCTGGTGGGCCTTGGCTGCAGCATCGTCGCCCAGTACTACGCCGCCCGGGCGGCGGTGGGCTTCAGCGCCGGGGTGCGCCGCGCCCTTTTTCAGCACATCCAGCGGCTGAGCGTCGCCCAGCTGGAACAGGAGGGGGCCGCCACCCTGATTACCCGGATGACCAGCGACGTCAACCAGACCCAGAACGGAGTCAACATGGTGCTGCGGCTCTTTCTGCGCTCCCCCTTCATCGTGCTGGGCAGCCTGGTGATGGCTTTCACCATTGACCTGCGGGCCGCCCTGATCTTTGCCGGGGCCATCCCGCTGCTCTTCCTCATCGTCTTCGGGGTCATGGCCCTCACCGTGCCGGGTTACCGCCGGGTTCAGGACAGGCTGGACGGCGTGATGCGCCTCACCCGGGAGAACCTGACCGGCGTGCGGGTGGTCCGGGCCTTCGGCCGGGAGGCCGACGAACAGCAGCGCTTCCAGACGGCCAACCGGGCCCTCAACGCCGCCCAGCAGCGGGTGGGCCGGATCTCCAGCCTGATGAACCCGCTGACCTATGTGGTGGTCAATCTGGCAGTGGTGGCCATCCTCTACTCCGGCGCCCTGTCCATCCAGGTGGGCTCCCTCCAGCAGGGGGACGTGATTGCCCTGGTCAACTATATGAGCCAGGTGCTGGTGGAGCTGGTCAAGCTGGCCAACCTGGTGGTGCTGGTCACCCGGAGCCTGGCCTCCGCCTCCCGCATCGCCGCGGTGCTGGACATCACGCCCGAGGAGGGAGGCGGCCAGGCCGCCCCGGATACCGGCGCCGCGGAGGCGGTCTCCTTCCAGGATGTGGGCATGGCCTATCCCGGCAGCGGAGAGGAGAGCCTCTCCCACGTCACCTTTACCGCCCAGCGGGGGCAGACCATCGGCGTCATCGGCGGCACCGGCTCAGGCAAGTCCACCCTGGTCAGCCTGATCCCCCGGCTCTACGACTGTACCAGCGGCGTGGTGAAGGTCTTTGGCCGGGATGTGGCCGACTACGACCCGGAGCAGCTGCGCCGCTCGGTGGGCATGGTGCCCCAGCGCGCCCGGCTGTTCTCGGGCACCATCCGCTCCAATCTGTGCTTCGGCGTCCCCGACGCCACCGACCAGGCGCTGTGGCAGGCGCTGGAGTCCGCCCAGTGCGCCGACGTGGTGCGCGCCAAGCCCCGGGGCCTGGATGAGCCGGTGGAGCAGGGCGGGCGCAACTTCTCCGGCGGCCAGCGCCAGCGGCTCACCATCGCCCGGGCCCTGGTGGGCCATCCCTCCATCCTGATTCTGGACGACAGCGCCAGCGCCCTGGACTACGCCACCGACGCCGCCCTGCGCCGCTCCCTGGCCGCCCTGCCGGACAAGCCCACGGTGTTCATCGTCTCCCAGCGGGTCTCCTCTCTCCAGCACGCCGACCTGATTCTGGTGCTGGACGACGGGAGCGTGGTGGGGATGGGCACCCATTCCCAGCTGCTGGAGGACTGCCCGGTCTACCGGGAGATCTACGAGAGCCAGTTCAAGCGGGGAGGTGAGGCCGGATGAAGGGGCAAAAGAGGCAGAAGCACCAGGGCCAGCTGGCCGCCCTGGGCCGGGTGCTGCGGTATATCCGGCCCTACTGGGGCTATCTGGTGCTCAGCCTGCTCACCGCCGCCCTCAGCGTGGGCACCCAGCTCTACGTCCCCATCCTCAGCGGCGACGCCATCGACCGGATGATCGGCCAGGGGGCGGTGGATGTGGCCGGGGTGGTGTCCATCTGCCGCAACATCCTGCTCACCATCGGCGTCACTGCCCTGAGCCAGTGGGTGCTGGGGGTGTGCAACAACCACATGGCCTTCTGCGTCACCCGGGACCTGCGCCGGGACGCCATGGCCCAGATTCAGCGGCTGCCCCTGTCCACCCTGGACGCCCACTCCACCGGCGACCTGCTCAGCCGGATGGTGGCCGACGTGGACCAGTTCGCCGACGGCCTGCTGATGGGCTTCACCCAGCTCTTCACCGGCGTGCTCACCATCCTGGGCACCCTGCTGTTCATGCTGATGGTCAACCGGCCCATCACCCTGGTGGTGGTGCTGGTCACCCCCCTGAGCCTGCTGGTGGCCGCCCTGATCGCCAAATACACCTACCGGAACTTCCAGCGCCAGAACCAGATCCGGGGCAGGCAGACCGGCTTCATCAACGAGATGGTGGAGGGCCAGTCCGTGGTCCACGCCTTCGGCCGGGAGGAGCGCACCCTGGAGGAGTTCGATGCGCTCAACGAACAGCTGCGCCGCTCCAGCGAGAAGGCGGTCTTTCTCAGCAGCCTGACCAATCCATCCACCCGGTTTGTCAACAGCGTGGTCTACGCCGGCGTGGGACTGGTGGGCGCCCTGTCCGCCATCGGCGCCCTGCCGGTGGCCGCCATCACCGTGGGCCAGCTCTCCGTCTTTCTCAGCTATGCCAACCAGTACACCAAGCCCTTCAACGAGATCTCCGGGGTGGTCACCGAGCTGCAGAACGCCCTGAGCTGCGCCGCCCGGGTCTTTGAGCTGCTGGACGCCCCGGCCCAGTCCCCCGACGCCCCCGACGCCCGGGTGCTGACGCCGGAGGCGGTGGACGGCATTGTGTTTTGGACCAAAAATCCGGAAAATATGTTGTCCCGTCTGGGAGATCTTTCTGCATACCCCTACTATTTCCAGTTTACACTGACCAGCTATGGCCGGGATATCGAACCATACCTACCCAGCAAAAAAGATTGTTTGATTCCTGTCTTTCAATCGCTCGCTGCTCGCATTGGGAAGGACCGAATGGTTTGGGGGTACGATCCCATTCTTTTAAATATGCGGTATACAGTCTCTTATCACCTGGACGCTTTTGCACAGATTGCAGAGCGTCTGCGCGGATGTACCGAAAAAGTTGTTATCAGCTTTGTTGACTTGTATAGCAAAACACAACGCAATACAAGAGGGCTCTCTATAACGCCTCCACAGGGGAAAGTCCTACTCAACATGGTTCAGCATCTGGTACGAATTGCAGCAAACAACGGTATGGTTGTGGAAACCTGTTCAGAAACAATCGACCTCCAAGATTTGGGCGTACAACATGGACACTGCATTGATGCGCGGCAAATCGAACGCATCATTGGAGTTCCTCTCCGTGGAAAAAAGGACCGAAACCAACGCGTCACCTGCGGTTGTATGGAAAGCATCGATATTGGCGCATATCACACCTGTGGGAATGGCTGTAAATACTGCTATGCCAATTTCAGCCCACAGAAAGTGGCGGAAACAGTCCGCTTGTATAAAGAAACCTCCCCTCTGCTTTGTGGACAGATCGGCCCAAAGGACCACATTATTGAGCGGAATGTCCAATCGTTCCGTGAAGAACAGTTGCGGTTTGACAGAGAGATGGATGGGTAAAAGGTTTTTCTATTCAACAGATGTATAGGAAAAAACATTTTTCTTTATTTTTCTACTTCTTAGGGCTTTTGCCCGATTTTGATAGGAAATTTTTTACAGGCCCTCTTTCCACTTTGTGAGATTTATAACTTTACATTTCAAAAAGCACCCGATCCAATAAGATCAAATAAAAATTTACTCCCATGCTTTTAGGAGGCTTTGATGTTTCGAACACATCTTACAGAGCGTATTTTGGCTAAGAAAACCATCACGCACATGTTCTGAAAAATCTCGCTGCAAAGCGGGATAAAGAAAAGGAGAAACGATATGGCAAACCGTATTATGTTGAATCAAACCTCTTACCATGGAGCGGGGGCCATCCAGTAGATCATCAACGAAGCCAAGGCCCATGGCTTTCAGAAGGCATTTGTCTACACCGATCCAGACCTGCTTCAGTTTCAAGTCACTACCAAAGTGACCAGCCTTTTGGACGAAGCCGGCCTATCCTATGAGATTTATGCAGACATCAAGGCAAATCCGGCTAGTAAAAATGTTC
>OLVR01002771.1_pt1 | contig 12554 bp, 14 predicted proteins | sample 1673261 | NCBI WGS metagenome assembly OLVR01 (sample SAMEA3178938, study PRJEB25190) | human gut metagenome | biome: human gut; feature: human-associated habitat; material: faeces | place: Austria | collected 2013 | reverse complement strand
GAAAATGAAAAAGACCGGTGCTACCATTGCAAGTATTTTCTTCGCATTTGCACTGGTCTCTTCCATCCCGGCTGCCAGTTCCTGTGTTGCAGCGGAGTTATCTTCTGCATACGCACTGTTCTGCTTCATCAGATGATTCAAATCCTCCGCGTTGCTCTCGAGTACCTGCTGTGTCTGCTGCAGGTCTCCCATCATCTCCCGGAGCTTCTTTCTCATAATGTGGATCTTTGTTGCCATGTTTCCGATCTCATCCTTCTGTTTCCGCAATTTGCCTCCCTCTTTGGTCGGGCGGAAATCCAGTTTCGCTGTCTGTTCGATCACAGCGGTCAACTGGCGGATCGGTCTGGTCATACCGGTATCTGCAGAACGGTATCCCGGTAATTTTCACTTTCCATTATAACATACCATGCTGAATTTTTTAGATGTAATCGGAAATATATGGAATTTTATGAAACAGTACATCATCCAGACGGTCTACCGCTTCCTGCTTCCCTTCAATGCGTTCAAGGGCATACAGACGCTCAGCCGTCTTGTATCCCAGTAAAAGGGTAGTCAGCGTACCTATCTCCATTTTTAACTTATACTCTGCCGGTTCATCGGTCAGCATACATGTTCCATCGGAAAAACAGAGCCGAAAACTGCGATTGTTCCACAAAAGCAGGTGATCCTCAATTTCAAGTTCGATATACAGTGTTCCGCCATCCGGATCACATGGATAATCCTGTAAAAAGCCCTCGATATCAATAATCCGTCCCATGGCATACGGCCGGATCGTTTCCTTGATATCCCCATCATCCATCTCAAACGCAATCGGTTCGCTGAAATAGGTATAGCCATGCACCGCATCGATCATGGAATCATGCGCGTGGATATACTCCCACAGCCCTTTTTTTGCCTCGCGGTTTAAGTAGATCATTTCCTTGATATGCATGATATCGTTTTTGATCAGATAGACCATAAATCCGCATGGCTTGTCCTTGGTGTTATAGTAAACTGCCACGTTCGTATCGTCCTCATCCCAGCGCCAGTATTCCTCCCACGCCAGTGCATTCCGGAACAGGCAGCCGTGTGTGATTGATGCAAAATGCGAATGCAGCTCATGAAAATCGGTATTGTCCCAGTCCACACGCCGTACATACCCGGGTGCTTTTACTTTCGTCGGAATCTGCCGGTCCTTGATATTGAAAGAAATTTTATTGGATATGATCTCCCAGCCCAGATGATGATACAGCGGTATGGAATATGGATACAGGAGGGCAAACGGTCTTCCCTGCTGTTTCATATGTTCCAGACTCTGATACATCAGTTTTTTCATAATGCCCTGCCCGGTATATTCCGGATATGTACAAACACTTGTAACAAATCCAACAGGAAATACCTCCCCGTATATATTCATTTTCAATGGATATACGGCAAACTGGGAAATCAGGGTATCCCCATCAAAACATCCCAGCACATCCGCACGCTCCAGTACCGGAAACTTCGACTGTTTGATCTCTTCATCTTTCCATCCGGTTGCCGTCAGCTCATCCTCCGTTACCTGAAAGGTATAGCGCAGCAGCGCGTTGTACTGATCCAGATCCTTCACATCCTTTGGTTCTAAGTAGCGTATGGCATAATTTTCTACCGAATTCATTTTTCCTCCTTCGGAATTTTTTCTTTAATAATGAGTATTTCTTCTTGATTTATAAATTCTCTTAAAATTCCCTTAACACTATACTGTTCCCCTATATCAGTGACATCAATTTCATTTATACAAAGATATAACCATGGCAGCTTTTGGGAAAGCTTTTCCATAAGATCTACAATACCATATGTTGTAAGGCTATTCTTCGAAGTATAGACAGAATATTGTCTATGTTCAAATCCATTCATTTTCATAAACTGGCTTATGTCCCAATATGCCTTTTTATAAAACTTGGGATTGATGGTTATTTTAGGTCTCGGATAATTTATTGCCAAGTCCTTCTGGCTCAAATCAAAAGTAATTTGTTTTCGGCTTGAACCGTTTTTTGTTTTATTTTCCATATTATGCACTTATCATCTGTTTTCTCTTTATTTGCGCTAAAACATCTTCACTTTTATTATTTTCGTTCCATGTGCAGGATGTTGCATAATTCAAAAACCACTTAGAACGTGTCAAGCGCATAATAATCGTCCACATATCAGAAAAATCGTTTTTCTTTTCTCCAGCGCCGAAAGAAAGGACTTCCCCTTCTGCCACACATGAAATATTTTTTTTACCAAATTCCATTTTTATAGTTTCATAAATATTTGACATTGTATATCCATTTTTCTCTATTATTTTTTTGTCAAATGTAAAATCTACTCTCAGCATAATCATTCCTCCCCGTATAATATTATTCTCCGATTCTCCATCATTTCTTTCAATTATATCATTGTATATATGCATCATCAATATCTTTCGCTGATTGTCCCTTTGGTTATGATCCGCAGACTGTCTGTCATGCAGACCATAATTCGGTTCTGCTTCCTGTAGTATTATTTTTCTTTGACAGTTACTGTCATGCGTACCTTCGTGCCATCTTCTTTCGCATAAATATATGCACGTCCCCTGCCGATGGCGGTGATCACACCGGTCTCATTTACCGTGGCAACATTTGTGTTTGAACTGTAGTACTCCGGTTTGTTGCCGGAGGATACCGTTACCTTCGGCTGACATGTTTCGCCGGCCGTTAACGAAATCTGTTCCTGTCCGACGGTAATCTTTGGCTTCTTTACCGTGACCTCACAGGTTTTGCTGACACCGTCGACTGTGACCGTGATGATGGCTGTTCCGTTTTTTACAGCGGTAACTCTGCCCTCATTGTCCACCGTGGCTACGCTTTTTTTATTTGTTTTCCACCTGGGAATACTTTTGGATGTGGAAGAAACGGATAACCGGAGCGTCCCCTTCCGGTAAAGGGATGCGGATGTCCGGTTCAGCCGGACCGTTGGCTGCTTTACCGTCACTTTACAGGTCTGGGCGGTTTTATCTTCCGTGACCGTGATGGTAGTTTCACCCGGTTTTTTTGCTGTGATCACGCCGTTTTCGTCCACCGAGGCGATGCTCGAGCGGGCGGATTTGTACGTGACCGGATGCCCGGTTGATGTCTCGGCTTTCAGCCGGGCCGTATATCCGTTCTCCAAGGATATGAATTTCTGACTTAATGTAATGACCGTTTTTTCAACTGTAACCCTGCAGCCTGCCTCCCCATTGGCAATTTTTGCAGTGATCGTAGCATTACCGGCCTTTTTCGCCGTGATCTTTCCATAAGTGTTCACGGACGCGACTGTGGAATCACTTGAAGAAAACTTTGGTTTCTTTCCAGTAGAAGTGATCGCAGTCAGATAATACTCGTCTCCAATTTTCATGGTCTTAGTGTATTTTGTCAGCAGAACGTATTCGTATCCGCTGGCAGCATATACTGTTGTAATTCCGCTGTAACTGGAGAATAAAAGCATGGAAACCATGCAGAAGACAGCCAGTGCTGACTTTAAGAAGTTCTTTTTTGTGTGTAACATATGCCCCCATTTCCGGTTGCAGAAACAAACGGGACAATCAGCTTGTATAAAAATCTAGCATATCTTCCGCGGTTTGTAAAGAGATTTTTGTTATTCTCCAACCACAACCTTACAATCCTTCTTAAAACACGCAATTCCGTACTTGATAAAGTTTCTCATTCCATCCTGTCTCAGCCTATCCACATAGTCTTTTTCCTCTATCTGCTCCAGTGCTTTGGCACATGCAGCATCCATATCTCCATTTTCTGCATATTTGAGTTCGATTACAATTCCGGTCCGGTTGTCCGGCACCTCAACCAGAATATCACTGTAGCCGGTTCCGGACTCGGCATTTGACTTTGTAAGCCAGGTTGCTTTATAGCCCAGCAGACCAAGCAGAATGCCATGATAGAAATTTTCTTTCTTTTCTTTTGCAGCTGCCGTGTCTCTTATGCTGATCGTGTTCCACAGATAATCCCCGAAGATCTGCTCAATTTTTTCCGGATCTTTTTCCAAAAATGCATTGCTGAATTCTTCCAGTTTTTTACCGTCATTCCTGGACACATCGCTGAACCATTCCCTGATTTTCTTTATAAAAAGGTTTTTAATTTCCCTGTTTGGAATAGTCAGGCGGTATTTTCCGCTTTCTGTACGTCCCTGATGCGTCAGATATCCGGTAGTAAAAAGTACGCTCCACAGATTTTCAATGCTTTTATCAAGCTCATCATATGTGAGTTCCAACGAGATTTCTTTTTCAATGCATTCTCCTGCAATCAGACGCTCGATTTCGTTTTTGGTCTGGACATCCGCTTTGTCTATAAATCTGCGCACAGGCTTTTACAATACTTTCTTTGGGAATACGCAGGCATCCTGTTAAAACGGCAAACTGCAGACTATCATTGGTCTTTAAAGCCATTCCGAAAAGTCCCCTGATGAGTGAAACCATCTCCCGATAATAGCCATTCTGAAACGCTTTATCATATTCATCTATGAGGATTACGGTTTTTTGTCCATAATGCCTATGCAATAAATATGACAGTATATATATGCTTGATGTCAGTATATTCTCATCCATAGAATATTTGCCATTATGCAATGCGACAATGGCCTGATACTGCTCCTTTTCATTATCAGATAGTTTGTCACTCTCTGACAAAAATGAAAAACGTTGTGCCTCTCTTCCTGCCAGCTCTGTGATACGATACCTTGCATACTCATATTTAATGTCTTTCCAAAGCGGCGGGGACGGGTAAAAAGAGTCACTTTGCTCCAATCTTTTCATTGTAATTCTCGACTTACATTGATTTAAGAGGCTTGTTCGGACAGAGAAATTTTAATGTTCGTATATCTCCGGATTTGCACAGAAAAGTCTTTGTATAAGCAATCTCACACTAGATGTCCATGAATCGACATATCTGGGGAACCCTTAAAAAATCGCCTGCTGCCCAGGAACCATGCTAAGAAATTTATACCTAAGTTTATAAGTTGTTTCGAATTTTCATAAACTCTTTAGCATGTTGTCACAACCTGTTCATAATGCACTGGTAATATAAAACCATCAAAACAAAAGGGGCTGTTGTATTTTAACAAACGGTGTTGGGGTGCTGTCAGTTCCGACTAAAAACAATTCGCGAAAGCGATTTTTCTTATAGATCCGCCACAGAATATCTTTTCCTCCCTCTGTGGCGGGATTTTTTATGCACATTGCCTTCTGGATATTGACATATGTGTGAAAATCTGCTGACTGAATTTTTTTCTTCTCTCTTTCGGGACATATGTATAAAAACTTATTGGCTATGTCCCTTTTCTTTTGCTCGCTGGGACATATACACGGAAACTTATCGGCTATGTCCCTTTTCTTTTGCTCGCTGGGACATATACATGAAAACTTACTCACTATGTCCCTTTTCTTTTGTTTACCGGGACATATATGCCAGAAAAAACGCTATATGTCCCATTGCCGCAGACATAAGGGATATAATGCAAAGGAATGATTCTATATGTCCCACTGTGCCAAAAAAGCGAGACATAACAGAGCAAAAATTTTCTATATGTCCCCAGGATCGCCTTGCTTATTACCGTTTTTTGTATGTCACGGTCTCCTCCCCGCTGACATGCGACTGGTTGCGCTTTTCGCGCATGAGAATTTCGGCAATCTCACGCTGTGCTGCTTTTGAAATTCCTTTTTCTTTGTAGTAAGGCGATGGCTTTTTATCCCTACCCGCGGTGCTTCTTGCAATGTTTACCTCGCGCGGTGCATCCACCAGCAGATGTATGTTGTTGGCAGAGCCTCCGGAGAAAATAATTTTAATGTTATCTCCCAATGTAATGTATTCGCCCGGTTTCAAGCTCAGTTTCAGCATAAGAACCTTCATGTTTATTCCCCTTCATCCAGAGGATGCAACTCTCCTTATAAGAATGTTACATCTTGACGTGGGGATATATACGGATTACCATGCATTTCTGTACTATCACTCAAGAATCCGACTTCCATGAAAGGAGTTACAAAATGGGAACCACACAACCGATTCGAAATCGCAAGGAATTGCAAAAATTCAGCACATACTACCAGACGGTCAAACCACACCCCCGCAACTATGCCCTGATTATCCTCGGTCTTAATACGGCATTGCGCATCAGTGACCTTTTACAGCTGCAATGGTCCGATGTCTATGATTTTTACACACAGCGTTTCCGTGAACATCTGCTTATATTGGAACAGAAAACCGGAAAACAAAATTACATTGCACTCAACAAAAATGCCAGGAATGCCCTACGATGGTATATGGATGCCTGTTTTCCACAGGAATGTGATTATCTGTTTTGCAAAAACACCGACCGGCAGCATCCCATCAACCGTTCGCAGGCATACCGCATTGTAAAAGAAGCCGCAGCCCAAACTACAAACAGCCGCATGGTCAGCTGTCACTCCATGCGGAAAACGTTTGGCTACCACGCATGGAAACAGGGGGCACAGCCTGCACTGCTTATGGGTTTGTTCAATCACTCTTCCTATGATGTCACCAAACGCTATCTTGGAATTGAGCAGGATGAAAAGGATTCTGTCTATTTGAAAATAGATCTGTAATCAAAAATTTGAATTTTTTTATTTTAGGGGTTAAGTTCCAGAAATGCCATCCGATATAAAAGATGTAAATAAAAATGCAACAATTCTTATAAGAATTGTTGCATTTTTATGTTGCAATTTTATTATGTTCATTATCTGTAAAACTATGTGTTCTTTTTTCTTTTCCAACCAGATCTTTGGACTCCATTTTTCTTAAAAGAACTGCTACCCGCGCCGTGCTGATTCCAATCGTATCGCTGATTTTTCCTGCTATAGCCTGAATCTATGGAGAAATGCATCATTTATGTATTATACAGTTTTATTTTTTTCTGCTATAATCAGGGTAATTACAATAATTTTGAACGAAAGACGGTATTAAAATGAAAATTTCTGACGCATGTAATCATAAAAAAAGCTTATCTTTTGAGATATTTCCTCCGAAAAAGGACAGTGAACTGAAAAATATTGATGCGACACTTGATGTGCTGTGCGAACTGCAGCCGGATTTTATCAGCGTGACGTTTGGTGCGGGCGGCAGCTTAAACTGTAACCGCACGATTGAACTTGCCAAAAAGATTAAGCAGAACTACCATGTGGAGCCGGTTGTGCACCTGACCTGTCTGCATTACAACCGGGCAGAAATTGATGAATTTGCCAGAATCCTTACCGCAGAAGGCATCCAGAATGTGCTGGCACTGCGCGGAGACCGAAATCCGGATCTTACCGAAAAAGATGATTTTAAGCATGCATCCGACCTCATTTCCTATCTGAAACCGAAGGGGGATTTCTGCTTTTTAGGTGCCTGCTACCCGGAATGTCATCCGGAATCTGCCAATAAGATTGAAGAGATCCGCCACCTGAAGGAAAAGGTAAATGCCGGAGCAGAAGTGCTGCTTTCCCAGTTGTTTTTTGACAACACACAGTTTTACCGTTTTGTGGAGGACTGCAGGATTGCGGATATCAATGTGCCAATTGTTCCTGGCATCATGCCGGTCATCAATGCCGCGCAGATCAAGCGAATGATTACGATGTGCGGAGCTTCTTTCCCGGAACGTTTCCAGAAGATTATTCATAGATTTGAAGATAACAAGGCAGCTTTATTTGATGCGGGTATGTCGTATGCGTTAAGCCAGATCATTGATCTGCTGGCAAACGATACCGATGGAATTCACCTGTATACCATGAACAATCCGGTGGTTGCCCGCAGGATCTGTGAGGGAATTCAGCATATTATATGATGTTTATTGTGTCAGGCACTTTGTTCTTTTAGGCATTATCTGCAAAAAAGTGATTCCTTCAACTCAACATACCCAATGAGCATCGGTCCGGCCAAAAATAAAAGAACACCTTCCATCACCCTCACAAGAGAAATTTTTTGCGTAAAGCTCATGCTTCCGATCACGATCAGCATGGCAAATGCGCCAAATTTCCACACAAACTTCCAAAGATACTGCATCCTCACACGGATGTAGTTTTTTCCCGAAACCGGAACAAACCGAAGTATTTTTGAAACCGCATCCGATTTTTGCATCCTCCGGCTGAAGGCTTCATTGCTCCATTGATACGGTGCCAATACATAGTTATCCATAAAAACGACCATCCACACATAGCACAGTATCATCCACGCATCCCGATAAAATATTCCATCAAAAATCAGCGTCATCCCTAACACTAGCACAACAGCTGCAAACATCCAGTATAAAAACCATGCCAGCTGATCCGTGCTCTCCTTTAAATTCCGGTCAAAATTCTTCAAATTTTCCTGTTGCTTCTTATCCTCTATCGTCATCCTCGACACTCCTGTCTTTTACACATAATACCCATGTGTTTCGATTCAAGCACATTTTTCTGCACTTCACTCAACCATTGCCGTCTCACCGCATAACCTTCACTGCCACAACGCCTTATGCATTCTCATAAAACGAAGTAAATTCCCCATGCTCAAACTGTCCGATATAATCAAATTCTTTCCGGATGTCATCCTCTAAGTGCGACGACATGATCACGGAACAGTCCAGCACTTCCAACTGCTGCCGGAGCAACCTGTAAAATTCCTTGCGGAAGATCGGATCCATCCCCGCAGTCGGCTCATCTAAAAGAAGAAGCTTAGGCTTTTTAATCGTTGCCATAAGAAGTGTAAGTGCCTGTCTTTGACCACCAGAAAGGAAACGAGTTTTGTCTTTAAGTCTATGTTCAAGACCTAAATCAAGCTGAGATAAAAGTTCTCTGTAAAGACCTCTTTCTCTTTCTGTAATACCCCAACGGAGAGTACGCTTTTTGCCTCGTCTGTAGGCAATAGCAAGGTTTTGTTCAATAGACATATCAGAGGCTGTACCCATTCTTGTATCCTGAAAAACCCTACCGATGTACTTTGCTCTCTTAAATTCTGGTTCAGCAGTTACATCATCGCCGTCAATAAAGATTTTACCAGAAGTAACAGGGAATGTACCGGCTACAGAGTTTAAAAGTGTAGACTTACCAGCACCGTTACCACCAATAATTGTTATAAAATCTCCGTCATTTACCTCAAGGTTTACACCTTTTAAAATGTGTTTTTCGTTTACTGTACCTATTTCAAAAAACTTATGTATATTTTCAAGTTTAAGCATTTTCGCTGCCTCCCTTTTTAATAGAATTTTTAAGGTTCTTTGTAAAGATATTTCTGATTGCAGGGAAACATAATGCAATAGCAAGAAGAACTGAACTTATAAGTTTTAAGTCGTTTGAGCTTAAACCAAGCCATAAAACTAAAGCTATAATAATTCTATAAAGTATTGAACCTAAAGCAACAGCTATAAGGGAATGTAAAAGGTTTCTGTGACCAAAAACAACTTCGCCAATGATTACTGATGCAAGACCAATAACGATTGTACCTGTACCCATACTAATATCGGCAAAACCGTTGAACTGGGCAACAAGAGAAGATGAAACTGCAATAAGACCGTTACCAAGCATAATACCGAAAATAAGAGTATTGTCGGTGTTTACGCCCTGTGCTCTAATCATATTTTTGTTATCGCCTGTAGCACGAAGTGAGAAACCAAGCTCTGTGTTAAAGAATATCCATAAAATGAAGATTACAAAAACAGTAAGAACAAGACCAGCAACAATGGCTGCTACATTTTTAGTAAGACCAACATCTTCTAAAAGTGAAATAATTGTAGTCTGCTTTAAAAGAGGTATATTTGACTGACCCATAACCCTGAGGTTTACAGACCAAAGGGCTGTCATTGTAAGAATACCAGAAAGCAAAGCAGGAATTTTGAGCTTAGTATGTAATAAACCAGTAACAAGACCGGCTAAAAGACCGGCTAAAAAAGAAACGATAGTTGATGTGAAAGGGTCCCAACCTAATGTAACAAGTTTACAAGTTACAGCTGCACCTAAAGTGAAACAACCTTCGGCTGTTAAGTCAGCAATATCAAGTATTCTGTATGTAATATATACGCCGATTGCCATTACTGCCCATAATAAACCTTGAGCAAAAGCACCTGGCATAAGACCCAATAAACTTAAAATCATATTAATTCTCCTTACAGTAAAAATAAAATATAAAGGGGCAGAGATTTCCGCCCCTTTACAAAATTAAAAATTAGATTAACTGCAATAAAAGTAAATATTGCATTATTCTTCAATCATTTTAGCCTTTGAGGCAACATCATCAGGAATAGTAATACCCATTTCAGTAGCAACCTTCTTGTTTACAACAAGCTGAGGATTTTCTGTGTACTGAATTGGCATTGTCTTAATGTCCTTACCACCGAAAATGTCAATAGCCATTTTACCAGTAAGTTTACCAAGTTCTGTATAGTCAATAGCAACAGAAGCAAGTCCGCCACCCTTAACCATACCTTCTTCACCAACGATTACTGGAAGTCCCTTAGGATTAGTAATACTTGTTAAAAGAGGCATTGAAGATGCAAGAACATTGTCAGTAGGAATATAAACTGCGTCATATCTGCCAATCATAGATTCTGCAACCTGAGCAACATCATTTGTGTTAGAAACAGTTTCTTCCTTTGATTCAATACCAAGTTTGTCAGCTGCTTCCTTAGCCATTTTAGCCTGAAGAACAGAGTTCTGTTCGCCTGAACAGTACATAATAGCAATCTTTTTAGCATCTGGAACAAGCTGTTTTAAAAGAGCAATCTGGTCTGAAACAGGGTTAATATCTGAAGTACCAGAAACATTTGTGTTAGGTGCTTCGTTAGACTCTACTAAGTCAGACTCAGCAGGGTCAGTAACTGCTGTAACAAGAATAGGAATATCCTTTGTTTCAGCTGCCATAGATTGAGCGGCAGGAGTAGCAATAGCTAAAACTAAGTCCTTTTTGTCAGTAACGAATTTCTGAGAAATTGTTTTAAGATTTGACTGGTCACCCTGTGCGTTCTGGTAGTCAAAAACTATATTTTCTCCGTCTGCATAGCCACCCTCTTTTAAGGCTTCAATAAATCCTTCTCTTGCTGCATCAAGGGCAGGGTGCTCTGTGTACTGAATTACACCAATGTTATAAGTCTTATCTGACTTTGCACCATCTGTAGATGCTGTAGATGAAGATGCACTGCCACAACCAGCAAGCATTACTGTTGATAAAGCAAGTGCTATAAATGTTGATAAAAATCTTTTCATATAATGGAATCCTCCTTTTTGTAAACAATGCACAATGTATACTATATATTTTAAAGTATATAAGCCTAATTGTCAATAAAAATAAGAAAATTAAAAGGCAAATAACAGCCATAAGGGACAGTATACATAAAATAATTATTGTATAATTATGCAATAAGTAAAAATTATCCAAATTTGCAACAAAATAGGGGATAATCTAAAAGAAAATCCCCAATTATGTATAGATTTATTTAAAAATTACTGCATATTTTCAAATTCGTCTTTGTGATAAAGGTTTTCGTGAATAATCTTTATTGCTCTTTCAAGGTCATCAGCCTCAATCTGTCCAGGGGCAGACGCCTTTCTTGCACAACCAAATGTTACACAGCTACCAAAGATTTCGCCACAAACACGACTTACAATACCTCTGCCCTCCATACTCATTGTAATAATAGGTACATCAGGGTATTTCTGATGAATAGTGTCTGTAACATCAAGAAGTTCTAAAACATCTCTGTTTGAGTTTGGCATAACAGCAATTTTAGGAATATCAGCCTCAATGTCAATCATTTTTTCCATTCTTCTGATAAGTTCTTCCTTTGCTGGAGTTTTTTCAAAGTCGTGGTTAGAAACTACAACTGTAATGCCGGCATCTTTTGCGTGCTTAATAAGAGGAATAAGAGCATCGTCGCCTACTTCAAGCTCGTAGTCAACAAGGTCAACAAGACCACTCTGAATAGCAGTTTCGTATACTCTTGTGTACTCCTCAATAGTACATTCCTGAACGCCACCTTCTTCAACTCGTCTGAAAGTTAAAAGGAGAGGTATTCTGTCAAGGAGTTTTCTAACCTGCTTGAGCATTTCAATTAAGTTTTCTGACTGAAGAACATCATCATACCAGTCTACACGCCATTCAACAATATCTGGCTTTAAAGATGCAATAGTCATAGTCTGAGATACAATTTCGTACTGAGTATGTCCAACAATAGGTAAACAAACCTTTGGCATACCTGTGCCGATTTCCAAATCTCTTATAGTAATGGGAACCATAATCTACCTCCTGAAAAATTGTTTTGTTACTAAAAATTATACCATAGTTGATGAATAAGTCAAATATTTATTCATTTTCACTCAGCTTTTTCAGAACAAATTAACTTTGTTAATTTGCGACTTAACAAGTTAAGCCGTCGGATTTATCTTTCCGATTCACTAAAAAATCTCCGTAAAAACTTACGGAGATAGAAAATTATAAAACCTTATTTAAAAATTCTTTTAATCTTGAACTCTTTGGATTTTCAAAGAATTCCTTAGGTACGCCCTCTTCTACGATCTCACCGTTATCCATGAAGATCACTCTGTTGCTGACTGCCTTGGC
>OLVR01002734.1_pt1 | contig 12664 bp, 6 predicted proteins | sample 1673261 | NCBI WGS metagenome assembly OLVR01 (sample SAMEA3178938, study PRJEB25190) | human gut metagenome | biome: human gut; feature: human-associated habitat; material: faeces | place: Austria | collected 2013 | reverse complement strand
AGTTTTTAATCAAAAGAGGTGTTTATATTATGAAAAAAATATTAACAGTGGCATTGTCAGTAGCTTTATTGTTGTCAACAACCGCATGCGGAACAAATTCCGAACTTGAGGCACTAAAGCAAGCAAACGAACAATTAAAATCACAGTTATCAGACACAGAGGAAAAACCGACTGAAAAGCCAACTGAAAAACCAACCGAAAAACCGACTGAAAAATCAGAGGAACAAAAAACTTCAGATACTCAGCCAAACTCCGACAATGCTTACGAATTTACCGCCGGCAACTACGATTGCCCTGCCGATATTCCGGCAGGTAAATATGACGTTGTAGCTATAAGCGGCAGCGGCAATTTCACAATAAAAAGAGAAGATGGACATACCCAAACATGTGAAAGGCTTGGAGTTGATGCCGATGATGAATTCTATATTAAAGAATATAAAAACGCTAAATTACTTGACGGAAAAGCACTCGAAATCAGTGGAACTCTTAGAGTTCAATTAAATCCTAAAGATTAATATGTTTTAAATTTATTTTGAATGGAGATTTTAAATATGAAAAAATTACTGACAATCATATTGTCTGCAGCCTTGATATTGTCCACAACCGCATGCGGATTCAATTCTGAGCTTGAGGCATTAAAAAAAGAAAACGAAAAGCTCAAAGCACAGTTAGAAAGTGCCGAAAAAAAGGACACTCCAAAACCCACACAAAATCCGACACCAAATCCAACAGAAAATCAATCTGCTGACAATAATTCTACATATGAACTTACCGCCGGCGATTATGAAATTCCGGGCGATATTCCGGCTGGCAAATATGACATTATAGCTATAAGCGGAGAAGGCGAATTTATACTTGATGGGAACGACAATTTTATAGACGAAAGAATGAGTCCAAACGTCGAAGAAAATTCATATGCCATCAAAGAACGTAAGAACGCATCATTAAAAGACGGCAATTCTATAACTATAAATTATACCCTCAAAGTTCAATTAGTTCCAAAAAATCAATAAACACAAAAAAATCCCATTTTGATGTTAAATCAAAGCGGGATTTTTATTTACACATTATTCCAAAATATACACTACACAACTTCTTCTGCCAAAATTGTTGGCATTAGAATTGTAGCATAAATCAATCTTGTTACCCTTAATTGCACCGCCGGTATCTTCGGCACTTGCAACGCCGTATGACCATGAGCCGTCGGCTGATGTTACATACACTTTTGAGCCCAATGGAACGACGCTCGGGTCAACTGCAACTATACCATATCCAAGCGGATTACCCATTGCAGAAACCGTATAACCGCCGTTTTCTGACGGTGAAGTCGAATAAGCTGTAGCAGTCATTGTGATTTTCTTCTTATATTTATATCCGTTTACAGTACCGCCGTCATCGCTTACTGTTGATTTCGCTGCAAAAGTATCTTTAACCGTTGTATTTTTAGGTGCAGGAGTCGGCTCCATTGTACCGTTTGCAATAACCTTGTTACGCATTTCAGTTGTAACTTGTTCGTCTATCACCTCTCTTGTCGCCTCTTGACCATCTTGGTATGTAACCTTGTAAGTGATTGTTTTCACACCGTCTTGTCCTTCGTCAACGACTTTTTCCTGTCCCTTGATCAAAGTCGCATCATCAACATATTCAACACCTTTAGGAATTACTTCCGTTTCGGTTTCGTCTGTATGGCTCACCGATACAAGCTGGATTGTGTCACTGCTTGCAACAGTTTCGCCGTTGGCTGAAATTTGGTCATATTCGCCCGGAATATATCCTGCCTCAACAAGTGCGTCCTTAACGTCCGCCTTTGTTACTGTTACAACTTCTTCCGATTCACCGACTTTAATTGTAACACGCTTACCACGCTTGATAACAATATTTTCATTATCCTCAACAGGCTTTTCTGTTGAAACGTTAATCTTATCGGTATCCGAAACATTCACGCCATGTTCTTCAAGAGCACCCTCAACGCTTTCGCTTCTTGTCTTTACAGTTTTTGTTTCATTTGTTCCCGCAAATTCGTTTATTTCCGTAATTGTGATTTCCTTCGCCGATGCGCTGTATACAGTACCGAATATTACCGTCATCATTGCCACAAGCGTAATAATTGCAATCGTACATCTTCTGTGTTTTGCTTTCAATTTTGCTTTTTTCTTTTCTTCGCGTTTTTCACGCAAATTCATTATCATTTCTTGTTTTGTCATCTCTTGTGTAGTCATAAAAGTTAAACCCCTTTCATTACTTGTCCCATAGTATACTACAAAATTGTTACATTGTCAAGCTTTTTATTACATTTTTATTACAAAATAATTTCAAATATTGCAATATGAATAAATATATTACTCGACTTTTCCCACATATTACTATTTATATGCACGATATTTACATATTATTACATTTATTTTTGATTAATGTTACAAAAACAAAGCAGGTATATACTTTTTCATAGTCGGAAATAATGGAAATAAAACAAATTGAAATGATTGGAGATTAGTAATGAAAGAATTGACAAAGAAAGTAGTTATTTTAAATAATTTTTCATCACCGTATGTGAGCCAAGCAATAATAATTCTCAAAGACTATAATCCAAAACTTGAAAGCAGAGCAATAGCAGACGCGGAAACAATAGTCGGTCGCTACATCGAACGAATACAAAAAAACGGACAACCAACAAAGGCTGTCCGCTCGAAATCTAAAATATTAAAAATATTGATTTGCTTAATTTTGATTGCGTCAATATGCTTTGCAATCAAATATCTTTCTTAAATTATTTGAAATTGCTGTCCATATAGTCAATATATTCAGTATATTTTTGAGCTGTTGATGTCATTGAAGAATATGAGAAATCATAATATACCGCAATTCCGTTTTTCAACACGCATTTTCTGTGGTAAACAGTATCATCTGTTGTCACAGTGACTGCATACCAATCGTCACCGGCACGAGAATATGAAACTTCGCCGCCCGTTTGACGTGCATAGTCACGCATAAGGTCAGACGGAGCACCGCTCTTTCCCTCTTGCGAAACAGTCATAGTTGCACCGCCAAGCGCATCGGTCAAGTTAAGTTTTTGATTTCCTGTTGTCGGATTTGAATTAAAAGTAGATGGATAAACGCACGTCACACCGCTTATTGTCATTTTTGAATAACCGTTTTTGCTTGCTGAATTTGACGGCGATGATGTTGATGATACGTTGTTTGCTGTATCTGTTGGCATATTCGTTGCACTTGCAGGCGAATTTGTTGAAGTAGGAGCAGTGCCTAATCCGTTATCGTTCGGAGCCATCATATTATAGCCGATAATCGCACTTACTATTGCGATAAGCAGTGCTACGATTATGAAAATCATAACACTTCCCTTACTTTTTCTGCGTTTTTTATTACGGGCTTGTTTTGCCTCTTTTTCCTGTAAACGACGTTTACGATTAAGACGTTCAGCCTTCAGTTCCTCGATTTCTTTGCGTTTTGTAGTTTGGCTGTTCTGGTTGTTTTTTCTTACTGATTGACCACATCTGTCACAAAAACGTGTTCCCTCTTTCAGTTGTCTGCCACAATTTTTGCAGTACATAAAACCCCTCCGAAATTACTTTTTTGCTATCTAAACTATTATACTATATATTGTATATAAATGCAAGTAATTTTCGTAATTTTATTACATATAGATTACATATTAAACGCAAAATACGAAATATTTTTGAAATATTTGTTATTTAAGCGCAAAATTCCATATTTTTATTATAAGAAATTATCATATCATTTACATTTATCGACAAATTCTTCCCTCTATGATATAATAACATTCTGAAATGGTTACAAACCATGCTGACACCACCTTAAAGGGGGTGTGCATATGAGTGAAGCTATTGTTTATTTAACTTTGGTTTTAATGCTTTGTATAGTGATAATAAAAAAATAGTTACCTATCTCGCAAATAGGTAACTATCGGTAGAAAGTATTTCTTTCTACAATTTCTACTACGCAGCATGGTTTGTTTACCATTTCTTTTATTATATTATCACACACAGCTACATTTGTCAAGAAAAAAGAACGGTCATACGACCGTTCTTTTATTAGTTATTTTTTGTTTAATTATTGAACTGCCTCAATCTTTAGGTTATCCATTAATACACCACCACAATATTTACCTGCTGCTATAAACACTCTGTCTAATACTGTTGTATCTTGGTTTACAAAATCAGCTGTTGTTGATTCTACAACTGTTGTCTCACCCTTTTTCAATGTATATGTAACCTTCTTTGTTGAGAAATCAACTGTTGCGTTAAGTGTTACCCAACCTGTTGCTTCTCTTTTTAAAGAATTAAAATCTGATGTAGTAATTGTTTCTTTTATTGATGGCGATACTTCATTACCATTAATTGTAATTGTACCAAAAGTTCCGTTACCAGTTGCCGGAGCTGCTATTGTTAATATCTGTTTATCAGAACTTAACCAAGTACTTGCACTTGGTCCACCTAGCAATGCTATATAAGAGCTCTTGCCACCAGCACAAGCTTCAATGTTAAAGTCAAAAGATACATTAAACTTATGAACATCATAAGTATTTACTGCTGTTTGATAATTTTCAACAGCTGTAAGTGATGGTGATGTAAGATTTGAATCACCGCTGGTTCTGACACCTGTACCTATAACTTTACCGTCTGTTCTTGAAGCGACTTCACCAGGATTAAATACTGTTGCACCGTTACCAGCAGCTGTAAAATCTGAAGTTTCATCAAAGTTATTATCATATATTGTAAGTGCACCTTCCAAAACAGGAACTGATGCAAAAGTAGCTGTTACTGTTACGTTAGCTGCTGGCATTACAAATGTATTATTTGTTACCTGTACAGCAGTATCACCGTTTTTAACTTCAAGTGTTGCCACTTTGTAGTTAGCTGCAAGAGTCGGAACTATTGTTACAGTTTGACCGATTGTTGCAGTTGTTGCATCAGCATCACCTACTTTAATTGCAATCGAGTTACCGTTTTCTGCAACTGTATTGTTTGTAATCGTGTAGTTAATAGCCTTAAATGTAACTTTAACTGTAATATTACCTGTCAAAGCCGTTCCTGCAACAGTATATTTACCTTCATTAGCTGTAACAGTTGTATAACTGTCTGCTACATCTTCAGCTGTTGTTAGTCTATATGATACAGTATCTATTTCATAACCCGCATTAGCCTTTGGAACAATTTCAAGTGTTTCGCTTTGCTTTACTGATGTTGCAGCAATATTTTCACCTACTGTAACTGTAGCTGTACCATTTTCAGGAGTTGCTACAGCTATTTGGTATGATGGTTCAGAAATAACATTAACATCAAATGTACCTACAACTTTGTTTGCATCAGTATCATCTGAACTTGCAATGTCTTTTACTGCTGTTGCTTTAACAGTAAGCTTACCCACAGCTTGGTCTGCAGCTACCGTAAGAGTACCGTCTTGAGCCATTACTGTACCATCAGCAAGGCTTACACCTTCTGTTGCTGATTCAACAGACCATGTAATAGCTGAATCTTTTGTAATATCAATCTTCTTATCAGCGTCAGCATATACTGTTGCTTTATATGTACCTTTTTGACCAATCTGTACATCTGTATTTGTACTTGAAACAACTACATTATCAACGTCTGCTCTTACAAAATCAGCTGTAACTGCAATAGCACTTTCTTCACCTGTAACTGTGTATGTATATTTTCCATCTACTGCTGTAACTGCTGTTCCGTTTACCTTTACAGCTGATAGTTTCTTTCCTGCAGGAACTGTCGGTGTAATAGTAATTACATCGTCTTTTACAACTTGTGCTTTATCTACAGTTACGTCTGTTGCTGTAACATTAATCGGTGTTACATATGACGGATCATTGATGTAAAGATTATCAATTTGCATATTTGCGTTTGCTGTATTTGAATGATAATCCATAGCAACAACACCTGCTACGGTGTTATCTCTAAAGTCAACAGTTTTATCATATAGTGCTGTTTCCTTTGTATAGTTGTTATTTGCCTTATAGTCATATACCTTAATAGCAACTTTCTTTGTTGTATTATTTACAACTGCGTCAACGTGATACCATTTAGTAATAATATCTGTACCTGTAATTTCATCAACAACATCTGCACCACTATAAATTTTTATAACAGCACTACCCTCAGCACCGATTGTAAAAATTCTACCTGCTGCATTGTTGTTTCTATCATTAGTTCCAGGTTGTGTACCTCTTACACTTACCCATGCATTTCTTGTTGGTATAGAAATATCAAATGATGTAGCAACCGCCTCACCTTTTGCAGGAAAAGCCACAGTATATGGATTGTATCCAGCTCCTGAGCTACCGTTCCCGGTTTTCAAATTCTGAACTTTTGTTGTGTTACCGTTAACACCATCTGCGATACTTACCGTTACTCTGCTGTAATCAACAAAGCTGTTTGCAGCACCTTCTGTATCATATGTGTTTGTTCCGTCAGCATATGGAAGAACAGCTTCATCTTTTGAAGTAACTGCAAGATTTGTAACATTAGCGTCTGTAACTGTTACTTCTGTAGTTTCTGTATCGCCAACTTTAATTGTATAAATATCCTTACCGCTGGCAGCTACAGCTGATACTGTATATGTACCGGCTTTAACACCTGTAAACGTTACAGTTGTATCTTCGATTTTACCTGTAATTATATTTTCAGCTTCTGCTTTATCTGTAAGAGTTACAGATTTAACACCTGCGTCTACAGTACCTGATACTGCATAAGTAGGAACAGCTGTTGCTGTTGGAGCCGGTGTATCTGTCGGAGCAACTGTTTCTGCAGGAGCTTCTGTCGGCTCAGTTGTCGGAGCATCTGTTGTTGCAGGAGTTTCTGCCGGAGCTTCTGTCGGAGCTTCTGTCGGTTCAGCTGTCGGAGCCGGCTTAGCTGTTGCTTGCGCTGCACCGTTCTTTATTGTACAAGCATTAGCAAGCGGTGTCATAGTCTTTAGACTATCCCAAACCATTATCTTATCATTCGTTGTGAATGTAGCTAAATCTGTTGCAGGAACTAGTTTAGCCTCGTTAGCTTTTAGTTCAAGATTAACAACTTTCTTAACTGAATCCAATGTATTATCAGTTCTGTATGATGCTTGAACAAGAACTGCATTTGTATCCTTATCTGATGTCAATGTAACTGTATTTGCAGTTTCATCAACGCTCATTGTAACCTTTGCAGGTATCGGAGCAGGTGTCGGAGCTGCTGTTTCAGTTGGAAGATACTTAGCATCAAGTGTATCTGTAATCTTATATGCAACTACATTATCAATCAAGGCTTTTGAATAAGCTGTTGACTTTGCATTTTCAACTGCAAAGCTTGGAAGATGAGTTACTTGAGCTGATGTTGAACCGGAACCAACCTTAGTACCCTTAACTGCAGGGCTAAGTTTACCTTCACCATCTTTATATTTACCGTCAATAAATACTCTGTATGTACCTTCTGATACTGCAACAACTACAGTGTGCCAACCTTCTGTTACCTGAATACCGATTGGTGTATCACCGTTTGTATATCCGCTTGCATCTTCGGTTGTAATAACTGCAAGTATATCTCTTGCACAGCCGTTACCGTCAACATTTGTTGTGTTGTCAATCAAGAACAATCTCGGAAGACCACCTTCATCAGTACCCTTTGCGGCTGAAAGATATGTTGTAAATCCCATAATTGCAGTTTCGCCTGATGAAATTTCTTTTGTATCATCAAGAGTTACAACCGGTCCTCTACCATTTGTTGAGAATTGGTTTGCAGCAAGTTTTAGTGCATTATCGCCTGTAGCAACCTTTGCGATTGCGGCATATGTCTTTGTATCAGCACCTGTACTTCTTGAACCAACTTTAACTTTCATACCATCAACAACTGTTTTTGCATCTTGATCTTCTGTTTCGATTGATGCAACAGTTCCTACAGTAGCATTGTTAAAGTCAGCTGTATAAGCATCTGTTACTGATGCCGGGGCTGCAAGAGTTTGCGCTGAACCGGATACTGTTTCAGGTTCAGGAATTGGTGTGGCTGCTGCTACAACGCCTCTCAAACCATCTGTTGTAAGTGTTTCTGCCTCACCCGAATAAATTTTGATGTTATCAAGCCATACTTCACCAGGTCCTGTAACACTGTCATCACCACGACCGGCTGTTACATAAATAGTATCAAGTTTTGTTGCACTGTTGATATAATCAACACCATCAACTATTTTATTATTATTTACATCTATTACTGTTACTTTAGCTACATCACCTTTAACGTATGTCTGTACTCTAACCCACATATCATCAGCAATGCCTGTTACTGATGTATTATCAGCAGCCAATGTTTCTGTACCAGGGTCATTTACGATTGTACCGTCAAGTTGGTATCTTGCAGACAATGAAGATGCCACACCTGTTGTATAACCTTGACCTGTTTCAGTACTTGAATTACCGCCTGAGAACAATGCACCGTATGGGCCATAGTCTCTGGAGTCTTTAGCTGCATTTGACGAATCGATGAATGCAACTTGAGTATATCTTCCGTATCTACCCATACCATTTGACTTATGAAGTCTTGCATCGTATTCGATTGTGTAACCGTCAGCACTTGTTAATTGTGCATCTGCAGGCAAAGTCAATGTTGCAGAATATGTACTGCTGCCATTAGCTTTAATTGAGAAATATTCACCCTTGTCATCACTCACTTGTGCAAGAGTTCCATTACCTGAAAAGCCTGTGATTTCACTTCCATCAAAGGTGTAAACAGGTGTTGCCGCGCTTGCTGTTACTGTCAAGCCTGCGAAAGCAGATGCTGACATAGCAGCGGCGCAAAGTAATGAAATTAGTTTTTTACTTTTCATTTCTTCTCTCCCTTTCTTTCCTTAACTTGTTTCCAAGTCTTGTTTAATTTAACAGGTACAGGATGTCGATTTGAGTAAATCTGCACAATCCTAACCCATCTATATGGTATATATTGTATCATATTTTTTTTGTATGTGCAATATTATTAAGAAACTTTGAATGAAAATATTGCACAAAAAAGCACATCATTTTTTATATAAAATGCAAAATTCAAGTTGTATATTTTTTATTTTTGTAGATTATTTTTACCAAAAAAGACCGCTTTCGCGGTCTTTTTTGGATTGTTTAGTATTCCGTTTGCAATTCACTTGCAAAGTTTATTCTGTATATTGGTCTGCACTGAATATTTCTATATTATCCATTGATACAGAACCGCCTGATGATTTACCATACTTACAATATAGTCCCGATAATCCTGTTGCACTTGTATCAGCCATATCAACTTCACCGTCAAAATAAGTTTTACTTGAGTCAAGTGATTTTGCTACTACATTTACTTTGTGTGTTGTAAAATCGCAAACTGCAACTACCGATATCCATTCATTATTTGGAATTGTTGTCGTTTGTCCGTTTATTGTGGTTGTACCGTCCTTTGCTTGATTTAAATACAAAACATATCCGCCTGTACAACCATAATTTTTATTTCCACCATTATAAGTTATATTTCCCGAATGAACAGCAAATTCATTTGGGTCAGTATTTGCGGTTGTAAACTTAATATTCATTGCATATACAAGTCCATTATCAGATGTATATGTTTCTCCGAATGATTTTTCTCCGCCTCTTGAATTAGTATTTGCTCCAAATCTCAAATAATTGCCAAGACTTGAATTTTCATCATACTCAACCGTCATTGCACTTTGTTGATTTGCACTAACCCATCCGTTTGCTGCCAACGTTGATGTTGTTAATGTTTTGAATGTTTCATGATACAAATAATTGTATTTATCCGGTTCAGATACTGTAAACACCGCCGTAAACTTCGCAGTGTCATGTGCTCTTACAGTAATTTCACTTGTGAATGCAAAGTTTTCATTACTGCCGTCCTTACGCCAAGCCAAAAGTTCATAGCCTTCATTTGCAGTCGCAGTCAAAGTCACCATATCGTTCATATCTACTGTTTTTTCAGTAGTTCCTGCTTCTCCTATATAAGCACTTCCCATTGTATTGTCGCTTGATTCTACTGTAATTGTCTTTTTAGGAAGAGCTTCTTGTTCAAGAGTACCTACCTTCAAATCAGATATTCTAACATCAACTGCCGCTTTACTTGCCGATAGCAAGAAATAAGTAAGTTGTGTAGGTGAAACTGTACCAAATGTACTGTAATTACTAAATTCATATGTGACAGGATCGAAACCATCTATTTGAATAGTGCCTGTTCCGTTATCCATATCAAGAATATATCTTACAGTTGACCATTTACCCTTATTTATTGAGCCTACTTCTTTACCGTTAGCACTGATTGAGCCGTTGCTTCCCACGTTAAATAGTGTGATTGACTGCTTTCCTCCAGGATTTCTATCAACTACACCGTCTGCCAAGCCGACATTAAGATTTCCGCCCGAAACATATGACAAATCCATTTCTATAAGGTATTTTCCGCTTGTGCCTATTACTGTTTCCGATGAATCGTCTGCCGCATCAAATTTCTTTGAAGAATAGAATGAACCGTCTGAACTGTTATCGGCTTTCTTACCTGTCGATGCAAATTCTGCATATCTTCTGCTTATTACATCATCTGCACTTTCTGCACCAAGCTTTCCTGTATTTACAGCACTACCTGCAATAGCCCAATTACCGTTTCCTGCTAAATCCTCATCGCCGCTATAAGTTTTACCTTCATAATTAAAGTCTTCCAATATAATCGAACTCTCTATTGTCATAGGTTCATATACAGATGAATATGTATCCGGATTATCTGTATCAACTATCAATCCTTCATCTCCACCCGCATCTTTTGCTCTGTAAACTACTGCAGTGTATGTATCACCTTCAGCGAGAACAAGACCGTCTGTTGAAGTTCTGAATTCTTTAATTGTTTGTGTTCCGTTTACAGTGTTATCAACTTGTGCATTTGCATAGATTTTACCCTTTTCTGTTCCGTCTGAATTTTTAATAGTAATAACTACGATACCGTATGCACTCATATCCTTTTCAGATACTGAATGTTTCAAAACATCAACAGATTGTATTGTTCCGTCTTCTGCAAATACTACATTTTTTATAGTAGTAGGATATTTTGTAGGTAGCAATGAAACATATACATCAGGATATGCCTTGTTAGGTGCAGGACCTGCTTTTACGACATTTTCTGAAACTTCATACGGTGTTGCGGTGCTTCTCATACCTGTTACAAGAGGTTTTATTGCATTTGCTTCTACTTCTGTAATCGCTGACTGATCCTCGTTAGCTTGAAGTTTTAGTGCTTCTTGCATAAATAAGTATGCACCGTTATCGGCACCAGCGTCATTAGGGTGAGTACCGTCAATTCCGCCGCCTCGTACTCCACGGAAATAGTAGTCAACTGCATTTTTCTCATAAACTTCAGAACCACGTATTTCCTTTACCTTTGCTCCGGCAGCTTTCATCCAATCAAGCCAAGGTTGATTTAAGTCAATAAATACTACATCCTTTGCTCCGGCTGCAGTAATACCCTTTGCAATAACCGTGTCTGCATACTCATAACCCGCATCTAATCCGTCTGACGCTGCCTTAGCAACAAAGTTATCTGCTTCTGTTTTTCCGCCTGTTATAAGCACTTCTGTATAATATTGTGCAGCTTTGCTAAATCCGTTAAGTGTTGATTTCCATGTATTTGTTTCTGCATCAAATTGGTCTGTGTTATGACGGTCAATAGGTCCTACATAAATTGTTGTCGCTCCGACCGAATGAGCTTTTTCATAATACTTCGGTATTGCTTTTAAATATCCCAAAGGTCCGTCATCCTTATGGTTATGTCCGTATTGAACATATACAAAATCGCCCTTACCGATGTTTGCATTTGCCATATTCCAGTGTGCAGAATCAGTTGCATTTATACCTCCGTCACCTTGATTGGATATAGCAACTCCTGTCGGCAAATATTTCGATAAGAATGTACCTGTTCCGCCATAGTTTTGTAGCGGGAAGAACGGTTGTAATGCAGCATAATCACAACCTGTTGAATCTGTATACATCCAAACAGTAGGACACGCTTCAACTTCTTCAACTTCTATAGCCGAAATTGCAACATTGTCACCAACTGCCACTACATTCAACATATCATCAGCATATGTAAAATCTTTTGCTCCGTCACGTCCTTTTATGTATACGTTTTGAAGTGTTGCAGTAAATTTAACTTCCTTTGTTTCTCCTGCGGCAATTTTTTCTTCTGTTATAATAGGATGACGTCTTTCAGAAAATACAGTTGCAATAGCATCTTTTGTCTGATCTAATCCGGTAACGTAAACTTTTACTTTATAGTAATGGTCATTTTCCGCATCCATACTGAAACGAATAGGATAATCGCCCTCTATTGCAGGCTCGCCTTTTATCGGAGCACCGCCAACAGCCCCCAAAAAGTCATCTGTTGCAGATGTAACCGTATCCTTTTTACCCGAATTTACAACAACAACCTGTCCTTCTTGTGTATCTATACCATCGATATAAGTTCCGACTTCATATGCCTTTTCGTCAGTACCTAACAAACCAAATTTTTTACCGTCAGATGTTTTTGTGGTGTTTGTTGAATATGCGGTATCTTTTGTTACCGAATAATATCCTGTAGCCACATTATCGCTGTCGCCAAAGTCAAACTTCCACATTTTTCTCGGAACATTTACA
>OLVR01002726.1_pt1 | contig 12732 bp, 7 predicted proteins | sample 1673261 | NCBI WGS metagenome assembly OLVR01 (sample SAMEA3178938, study PRJEB25190) | human gut metagenome | biome: human gut; feature: human-associated habitat; material: faeces | place: Austria | collected 2013 | reverse complement strand
CCAAAGATTATCTGGAAAAGAAAGCATTTATGTCTGGCTGTGGTCTATACGTGAGTTGGGAAAAATGTATTAACGATATAGATTACCTGGAGGAAACATTCTGCTTTGAAAATGATAATGTCGTTTTTCGGTGTCCATGGCATAAGAAAAATTGTGAACAGAATCATCCCTTATTAAGGGAAGATAACTTCGGCTTCTGTGCCTGCCATATGGTATCAGATTACCAGTATGAAAAAAGTGCAGAATATTTGGAAGACCAGGCAGATCAGAAAAAGGAAGAATTGTTTCAGAAATTTAAGGAACAGCATAAAAACTGTATTTGTAAGATGCATATGTCTTATAACTACGAGAAGCAGGAATGGAGCCTGCAATATAATCCGATGAGGTGCATGTGCGGACCAGGAGAGTATTGTATGCTGCGGGGCAGACCTCTTTCCAAAAAGACAGGGAATATATACTACGATTTAAAGGTATCTACAATCCGAAAAGATGATACCTTTTTTGCCGGGGAGCCTGTAGTGACGATCACAAGGGGAAAGAAATTTTTGCAAAGCAAGGTTTCGGTCGATATCTGTGAGGAAATTGTAAAAAGAAAACAGGAGGATATTTTTGATAAGGAATGGTGGAATGGCTATTCTATGCAGGCCTTGTACGATCCGGATTTGAAGGTGGAAATTCTGAATGTTAGAGTTGCTACGCGATTGACGCGAGATAAGGCACAGGATACTGAGGATAAAAAAGCCGGAATATACATTGGCTATGAAGCAGACTTTGCGAAAGCGAAGAAGAAGTGGAAACAGAAACGAAAAGAGAAACGCTTGGAGCAGACAAAAAGAAAGATTGTGCAAAAGGGCTGGGAGTCTCTGAATGATACAGAACAAAGATTTATGAAGAAGAGACTTTCTGCCGAACAGATTGAAGCTTTGCAACAGGAGTGGGTTACGGCAAATGAGCATAAGGATGAGGCTGAGCAGTTAACCCTGGATTTATAAAATAACTTCGGAAAGGACAAATTAGATGGAAAAACGAAAGCTTAAAAAAATGAAGGTATTGGAACCATCGGAGGAGATGGTTCTGGCGGCAGAAAGTGATATTCCAGCTATCGGAAATATGGCTTATGAGAGAATGGAATATCCAATTGGTTTGTTCATTCAGGCAGAAATGGACGAAAATATCTTAAAAATTGGTTTTTTTGTTACAGATATTTTGACTGCTGGCGGAAGAAGACCTTTATATACCCTGTTCATTGATAAGGAAAATGATTGCTTCATAGGATATGATTACCGGCTGAAGAAATGGACCAATAAAATGCTGGATAAAATTGAACTGCCTAAAGGGGTAAAGGGAGATCATACCTGGTGTGATCTAAACAGCCGCAGTCAAATATGGGAAACCCTGGGTGAGGAATATAAAAAAGATAATGTATGTTATGGCCTTTTTCATTTTGAAGAACAGGTACGGGAAAGGCAAAAGATACAGAAACATTTAAAACGAACAACCGCCTGGGACCAGGTTATGAAATACGTCAGGGAAACTCCGAAGGACTGGGAGAAATGGCTGAAAAGAGTGGGAATTACACAGAATTACATTTTTTATGAATACTCCCGGAAGAAAAATATCACAGGCTACTGTACATGGTGTGAAAAGAATGTGGTGGTGAATGGCGTAAAACACAACAGGACGGGAAAATGTCCTAACTGCAGGCATAAGATCCAATATAAGGCAGTGGGAAGACAGCGCATGGTAAAGTCAAAAGAAGAAACTGCATATCTTTTGCAGACATGCGGTGATAATTTTGTTATTCGTGAATTCAGGGCAGATGTGAAATATGACATGGTTGCTTATACAAAACCAGTTTATAACTGGAGAGAGCTGCGACGATATGTATTTGATAAAGACCTTAACGAAAAAAAATTTTACTGGGGTTATTATCATGGGACAGAAGAGAACAGATGGATCCATGGGTCATTGAATACATACAACCCTTATTGCTGGGGGAATTGGGGATATGAACCCCGCTATCCGGGGCATATCTACAAAAAGTCACTCCATGGAATAAAAAATAATCAGCTTAAAAGAAGCGGATTCCATGAGCTGGTCAGAAAAAGTGAAACAGTAGAGCCGGTAGCCTATTTTCATCGGTTAAAGCAATATCCTTATCTGGAGCAACTGATAAAAGCCGGGCTGAATGAGCTTGCAAAGGAAATCATAGGAAACAGCACTTCTATTTTTTATAAGGAAGCAGATTCGCTTGGACATGCTCTTGGGATTGATAAGTTCCGCCTGAACCGCCTTCGCAATAATCATGGTGGAAAAGTATTTCTGCAATGGTTGACTTATGAAAAGGGATTTGAAAAAGTGATAAAAGATAACGTGATTGCCTGGTTCTCGAAATGGCAGATCTGTCCGGAAGAGCTTTTGTTTGTACTGGATCGGATGAGACCGGAGCAGATAAAAAATTATTTGGAAAAACAGGCAAAAGAAAGCGAAAAAAAGCCAAAGGAGCTTATTGGTACCTGGCAAGACTATCTTGACATGGCGTTAAAGCTTGGTATGGACGTGAAGGATCCAATTATATACCGTGTGAGAAAACTGGAAAAACGGCATAACGAACTGGTTCAATTGATGATAGAGAAGAAAATGGATATAAAAGCCGAAGAGATTGCAGAAAAATTTCCTGGTATAGAAAACGTCTGTGAGAACCTGAGAAAATATGAATATAGCGATCATACTTTCCAAATTGTGGCACCGCGGAAAATCAAGGATATTCTGGAAGAAGGAGAAGAACTGCAGCACTGCATCATCGGAAAAGATACTTATTTTGCGCGTATGGTAAAACAGGAGTCTTATCTTTTGTTCCTGAGAAAAAAGAATGCACCCCAAAAGCCATATTATACATTGGAAGTGGAACCAGATGGGACAGTACGCCAGAAACGGACATATTTTAACAGGCAGAACCCGGATATTAAGCAGGCCGAGAAATTTTTATTGCGTTGGCAGAAACAGCTTTCGCGTAAACTAAATAAGGAAGATAAGATGCTTTCGATAAAAAGCCGTGATCTTCGAAAGAGAGAAATTGAGGATCTGCGGGAAAAGAAAGTAAAGGTGAACGGATTTGGCTTTACTGGAAAGCTGCTTGCGGATATTCTGGAAGAGGATTTGATGGAAAATGCAGCATAAACCAGAAAACAAAAGAAAGATGATAAAGATACTATGAAAAATGGAAATAATCAAGTTACCCTGACAGGGAGGATTGCAACGGAATTTAAGCTTTGTTATCAATATGGTAGTGAAAAATTCTATAAAATGGAAATCGTTGTAAAAAGGTTTCGCGAAAATGTGGATTGGATCCCAGTGGTGGTATCTGATTGGCTGGTGGATATAACACAGGATTATACGGAGCAATTTGTAGAGATCCATGGAGAGTTTCGCTCACATAATTGTCATGAAGAAATGCGCAATCGTTTGGAACTCTTTGCAATGAGGTACAGAAGAAAATGGTTTGTAAAGAATTAGAATGGTGGAATTAAAATACTACAGATATGAAACTATAGTGGAATTGACACAAAATTGTTGGATGGTATAATAAAAATGGCATTTGGCAGCAGATACTGCAGATATTTTATCTTGATGGAGATCAAGATGTTAAGAGCTTAATATAGTGTGATTAGTACACCCTAAAATCATAAGGATAATGGTTTTAGGGTGTTTTTTATATTACTTCTGCTAATGCCGTGAATAAAATAACGAAAGGGGGAATATTGCCTGTTTTGTGTCAATTTGGAATCAAGGAAAGGATCATGTTCAAATGCATAAACCGAAACGAAAATCGAAATATTGGGAACAATTTAGTTATGAATATGATGGTGTTACATATTCGGGAAAAAAGAATTGCTGCGAAAAACTTGGATTAAGATATTTGGGAGTATTGCAGCATGCACACGACTATAACTGTACGTTTGAGGAAGCTATAAGCCAGATGTTAGAGAATAAACAGAAAAAGGAGTTTGTTTTTCGTAATAGGAAATGGCTTAGCTTAGATACCTGTTGCGATTTTTATAAAATAAACAAATATAGCGTTCAGCAATTACAGTATCAATGCGGGTATACAGTTCAGGAAGCTCTTGAGCGCTCAATTAATCATACAAATCTTTTGCGCTTCAAGTATAAAGGCAAAAATTATGCATCATTTCGTGAGTGTTGTAAAGAGCTGGGAATACCTGAATGCACTGTGAGACGTTGTATGAGAGAAACAGGAAGATCAAAAACTGTAGCACTAAATTATTGTTTGAAAAAAGCTGAAAACAGGGCCGGAAATCAAAAAGTATATAATCCTTCTCCTTTTTTTTACAAAGGAAAAAAATACGATTCATTTGTGAAGTGCTGTTGGAATTACAATTTAGAAGCAGACAAAGTACGCCAAAAATGTATTGCAGAGGATATTTCATTAGCTGAAGCTCTTAACTATTACCTCATACAGCATCCTGTAAGAAGAAAAAATGATTATGATAGCACCATTTGCCATAAGTCCATTGCAGAACAGTGCAGACAGTACGGAATAAAGTATTATGATGTTTACAATTATTCTTCAAGATATAATTGTTCAAAAGAGGAAGCCATCAAACACTGCTTAGAACTTAAGCAAAAACTAGGAACAGATGTTATAGAATTTGATGGAGTAAAATATGCGGATCTGCATGAATGTTGTAGGATGTTGAAATTTCCATATAGACGAGTTTTGGTAAAAATTATGAACAGTGATTGCAGTGTGCAGGAAACGTTACAAAACCTAAAGCAAAAAAAAGAAAGGCTTTTTGGCACCGGAGATATTGAAAACATAACATTGGAAAATGGTAAATGCTATGAAAATATAAAGGAATTATGTTCTGATCTGCGAATCCGAGAAGGAACTCTTTATGGATATGCACTTCGCAATGAATGCTCGATTACGGAAGCTGCCGATTATTATGCCAAAAGAGAAGAAGTGTTTCAAAATGTGGCACTGAAAGTCGGTGATCAATTTTATAATGATCTTCGCCAGTGCTGTGAAGAACAGGGGATACGGTATAAGGATGTTTATAGAAGAATGGTAGAAAAAATGGTTTCTGCCGAAGAAGCTGTGGAATACTTTTTAAAAAGAAAGGATCGGAAAGCAAAAGAAAAGCAATTTAAAAGACAGACGAATTTTGAACCGGGAGTCCCTAAAAAAGTCGTTATAATGGGAAAAGAATATCCTTCTAAAACCAGTTGCTATGATGATTTAAAAATACAAAAAAAATTGGTACTTAAGCGCATGAGAGATACTAGCTGTTCTTTTGAAGAGGCTGTTATTGCTACTTATCAAGCGAGGATAGAAAAAGAATTCCATTTCCATGGAGAAGTGTACAAAAGCTTTGTGGCTTGCTGTAAAGCATATGGTGTAGCGCAAGAGTATATTGCAATAAAAGCCAAAAGAGAAGGCATAACAAGACAGGAAGCAATAGAAAAAATATTGGCATTACGGGAGAAAGGTACATTGTAGTAGTTGAATTTGATATGTGAAAGGAAATGTAGGTATGAGAAAAAAGAACGATACAAAGGAGGAAAATGGGAAACTTCTTCTTTCAGTAAAAGAAACCTGTGAATTAACTGGGTTATCTGAAAAAACAGTTCGTACTATAATGGCTGAAAATGATTTCTGCGTCCGAATTGGGCGCAGAACACTTGTACACAGAAAAAAATTCGAACACTGGTTGGAGGAACAGGACACTTGAATATTTTTTAAGAACGTGTTAATATTCTGATGTACTTGAAATCTGGCCTGGAAAGGATGAACACAGTATGGGAAAATCTTTGAAAGGCAAAGAATTAGGAAGTGGACTTTCGCAAAGGAAGGACGGACGTTATCAAGCCAAATATTATATACTAGGTTCCCCGAAACCAAAATATTTATATGATAGAAATTTGGCAAAACTAAAGAAAAAACGTGATCTTGAAAAAGCAAAATACATTCTGGGTTATAGCGATAAAGCAAAAAAATATAAAGTTTCGGAATGGTTTGATGAATGGATGAAACTTTACAAAATTGGGCGAATTAAAGCAAATACGGTTCGTGGATATGTAGATGGATTTGAGCGGGGTGCAGATTTTATTGGCTCTGTGAGGCTTGATTGCCTCACACCCTCTCATATCTACAATATGGTTGAAGGAATGCAAAACGATGGCTATGCGGAATCATCAGTTGTCCATACTTTATCAATTGTAAAGCAATTACTTCAAAGTGCGGTAGATAATCAAATGATTCCAATGAATCCCTGTAAAGGGATTGCAATAGAAAAATCCGAAAAAGTAACAGTTGATCCAATATTGGAGGATGAAAGCAAAATACTTCAACCAGAGGAAATTAAAACATTTCTTGATGCAGCAAAAAACACGAGATATTATGAACTATTTTATATTATTTTGAATACTGGAATGCGTATTGGCGAAATTACAGCACTTTGCTGGTCTGATATTGATTTTGAATGTCATCGAATTCGTGTATATAAAACACTGAATAGAACGACGATTTATTTTGATGAAGGAAAAAATCGATTAGAAAAACCAGAGTCAGTTAAACAGATAACGACGCCTAAGAAAAAGGCAAGTTATCGTTGGATTCCTATGACAGAGGGTGTTGAATTGGCATTTCACTCTTGGGAGAAAAAGCAGATTGCGGATAAAGAAAAAAGCGGATCATCATGGGGAAAGGAAAATCCTTTCCTCAAAGATTTTCCGGATCTTGTATTCACAACACAACCAGGAGGGGTTTTTCTTCCTCAATATGCAAACGCGGAATGTTCACGTATTATAAGCATAATTGAAAAAAAAGAGATCGAATTAGCTGAAAAAGAAAATAGGGAACCTCGTCTTTATGAGGTATATCCCCATAAATTTCGGCATACGTTCGTCACCAAACTGAATGAGTCTAATATGTCTCCATTTACGGTGAGTAAGATTGTGGGACATACAAGCGTAAATATGACGAACTATTATACACATCTGGAACAGGATTATGTGGCAGATGAATTTAGAAAATTTGCTGCAAAATACGATGAGGGAAAAGTTCCGGCGGTGCCAGAAAAAGAATAAAGGAAAATTATGAAGAATACTACTGATAACATACAAAATACTAACCGGGGGTCAAATGGGGGTCAAACTACTATTTCAGGTGCTTCAAACCCGCATAAATTAAGGGATTCAGCGCAAACCATGAAACTGTCACCCATGATGCAGGAATACTGCAAAACCAAAGAAGAATACAAAGACTGCATCTTATTTTATCGTCTCGGGGATTTCTACGAGATGTTTTTTGATGATGCACTTCTGGTATCCAAGGAGCTGGAACTGACGCTCACCGGTAAAGACTGCGGTCTGGAAGAACGTGCTCCTATGTGTGGAATTCCGTTCCATGCGGCAGATACTTATATCAACCGTTTGATCGAGCGTGGGCATAAGGTTGCAATCTGTGAGCAGGTGGAGGATCCGAAGAAGGCAAAAGGACTTGTAAAACGTGCTGTTATCCGTGTGGTTACTCCCGGAACTACTTTAGATGCAACTTCTTTGGATGAGTCAAAGAACAATTATCTGATGTCAATTGTCTCCATAGCAGACCGCTTTGGTTGTGCAATAGCGGATATTACCACAGGTGACTGTTTCCTTACAGAAGTACCAAATAGCCAGAAACTGGTTGATGAGATCAACAAATTCAGTCCGGCTGAAATCATATGTAATGATTCCTTTTTTATGAGTGGGGTTGACACAGACGATTTGAAAGAACGTCTTGGAATTTGTATTTTTTCCCTGGATGCCTGGTATTTCGATGATGATACCTGCAGAAAAGAATTAAGGGAACATTTTCACGTAACCAATCTGGAAGGCCTTGGAATCAGCGATTATGACAGTGGAATCATAGCTGCCGGAGCGCTGTTTTTGTATCTTAAGGAAACGCAGAAGACTGCACTTTCTCAGATGACTACCATCCGTCCTTATACGGCAGAGCGTTATATGCTGATTGACAGCTCCAGCCGACGAAATCTGGAGTTGGTGGAGACCCTCCGTGAAAAGCAGAAAAGAGGTTCTCTTCTCTGGGTACTGGATAAGACTAAAACAGCCATGGGTGCCCGTACTCTTCGCTCCTTTGTGGAACAGCCACTGATCGATGCAGAAGAGATCAATCGCAGACTGGAAGCTCTTGAAGAGCTGAATGAGAAACCGATGCTCCGCGATGAGATCCGGGAATATCTCAATCCAGTGTATGACCTGGAGCGTCTGGTCAGCCGCATCAGCTTTAAGTCTGCAAATCCAAGAGATATGGTAGCATTTGCGTCCTCTCTGGAAATGATTCCTTATATTAAACAGGTTCTCAAGGACTTTCAGGCACCGATTCTGAAAGAAATCTACGAGGACATGGACAGTCTTGAAGATATTACAGATCTGATCAAGCACGCCATTGTAGATGAACCGCCCCTTGCCCAGAAGGATGGAGGCATTATTCGTGAAGGCTTTAACGAAGATGTGGATAAATTCCGCAGTGCCCGCACAGATGGAAAAAAATGGCTTACAGAGCTGGAAACAAAGGAACGTGAGCGTACCGGAATCAAACCCCTGAAGATCAAATATAACCGTGTATTCGGCTATGCCCTTGAGGTAACCAATACGTTTAAAGAACTGGTGCCGGAGAACTACATCCGTAAACAGACTCTTGCAAATGCAGAGCGTTATATTACCGAGGAGTTGAAAAACCTTGAAAATATGATCCTTGGCGCTGAAGATAAACTTTATGCCCTGGAATACGAGCTGTTTTCCAATGTCCGTGATAAAGTTGGCCAGGAAGTGATAAGAATCCAGCGTACAGCCAAGGCAATTGCAGGTCTGGATGTGTTTGCATCCCTGGCGCTTGTTGCTGAGCGCAATCATTATGTACGTCCGAAGGTAAATGAAGGCGGAATTATAGATATCAAAGGTGGTCGTCATCCGGTTGTAGAGCAGATGATCGATAATGATATGTTCATTGCCAACGATACATACCTTGACAATACTAAAAAAAGAGTTTCCATTATTACAGGTCCAAATATGGCAGGTAAATCCACATACATGCGCCAGACTGCGTTGATTGTACTTATGGCACAGATTGGAAGCTTTGTTCCGGCAGATAAGGCTGTGGTTGGAATTGTGGACAGAATCTTTACCCGTGTAGGTGCATCGGATGACCTTGCCAGCGGACAGAGTACTTTCATGGTGGAAATGACAGAAGTAGCAAATATCCTTCGAAATGCCACATCCAGGAGCCTGTTGATTCTGGATGAGATTGGACGAGGCACAAGTACCTTTGACGGACTTGCAATTGCATGGTCCGTGATCGAACATATCAGTAATACGAAACTCTGTGGTGCAAAGACTTTATTTGCCACACATTATCATGAACTTACAGAACTGGAAGGTAAGATTCCGGGAGTCAATAATTATTGTATCGCGGTTAAAGAAAAAGGCGATGATATTGTATTTCTTCGTAAGATCGTTAAGGGCGGTGCAGACAAGAGTTATGGTATTCAGGTTGCCAAGCTTGCCGGTGTGCCGGATTCCGTTATTAATCGTGCAAAGGAACTGGTAGAAGAACTCAGTGATGCAGATATCACGGCTGCAGTCAAGGATCTGACGGCTCCGAAGAAAAAACAGAAAATTGTTTATGATCAGGTGGATATGGCTCAGATGTCTCTTTTTGATACGGTACAGGACAATGATATCGTGGACGAGATCCGTGATCTGGATATGACCCATTTGACACCGATGGAAGCTATGAATATTTTGTATAATTTGCAGAACAAGATTAAAAACCGCTGGTAAAAATGATAAAACGTGGTTTGGTAATGGGAGGTTGCTTTGAGAAAAATTGCAGTTTTAGACCAGAACACAATTGATAAGATTGCAGCCGGAGAGGTTGTAGAAAGACCTTCTTCTGTCGTAAAAGAGCTTGTGGAAAATGCGATAGACGCAGGAGCAACTGCGGTAACAGTAGAAATTACAGATGGTGGTAAGAAACTGATCCGAATTACGGATAATGGATCAGGAATGGAAGCAGAGCAGATTCCGCTTGCATTTCTCCGTCATGCAACAAGTAAGATTGAAAAGGTGGAAGATCTGGAACATATTGCTTCTCTTGGATTTCGTGGTGAGGCACTTTCCAGTATTGCAGCTGTTTCACAGGTAGAACTGATCACAAAAACTCCTTCTGCCATCAGCGGTACCCGCTATGTGATCGAAGGTGGAAAAGAACAGTCTTTGGAGGAGATGGGCGCACCGGAGGGAACCACCTTCCTGATCCGGAACCTTTTTTACAACACACCTGCAAGAAGCAAATTTCTGAAATCCGACATGACAGAAGCCGGTTACATCAATACGCTGATGGAACAGCTGGCGCTTTCCCATCCGGAAATTTCCTTTAAATATATCCAGAATCGTCAGGTGAAACTTTCCAGTTCCGGAAATTACAGCGTAAAGGATGTGATCTACAGCGTTTACGGACGGGAGATCGCCAAAGCACTTCTGGAAGTCTCCTATGAAAATGATTTTATGAAGATCGAAGGCTTTGTGGGAAAACCGGAGATTTCCAGAGGAAACCGCACTTTTGAGAATTATTATATCAATGGCCGGTATGTAAAAAACAAGATCATTACCAAGGCTATTGAGGATGGGTATAAAGGACTGGTCATGCAGCATAAATTTCCATTTGTTTCCCTTCGGATCGAAATGGATGGTAATGACCTGGACGTTAATGTACATCCGGCAAAAAGAGAAGTGCGTTTTGCCAGAGAAACCGAAGTTTATACGGCTATCTATGAAACTGTTCGTAAGGTACTGACTCACAGAGAACTAATCCCGCAGGTATCTGTGGGAAAAGACGAACCGACATCTCACAACGAGCAGATGAAGCCAGGAAATGTTCCGGAACCTTTCGAGGTAAAAAGACGGCAGGAGATGTACGGACACCAGAACCGGACGGCGAATATAGCTTCCCATATTGCACCGACAGCTTCTGAAGTACGTACAGCGCCGGTTTCATCGATACCTTATAATAAGTTGACAAATAGTACAGCCTCCTATGGCTCAGCTGAAACAGCTCACAGTTCTTCAGATTCTTTTACAGATAAATACAGGCATATGGGTTCTCTGCGGGAAAATCCCGTATATAGATCTCAGCCCTTTACAAAAGAAGAAGAGGAAATGTTTTCCGGCACACTGAAGGACGGAAAAAAAGAGACTTCCGCTGTAGAAACAGCGGATCCAGAAGTGATATCTGAAAACCCTGCCGAATCGACATCTCCTGAGATAAACAGCGAGCCGATCAAATCCCTGGAACAGGAAACGCCAAAACAGCTGGAACTTTTCGAAGAACGGCTTCTTGCCCCGGAATCCAGAAGCCGCCACAGGCTGATCGGACAGCTGTTTGACACCTACTGGCTGGTACAGTTCGAAGATAATTTTTATATCATTGACCAGCATGCGGCCCATGAAAAAGTATATTATGAGCGGTTCGTAAAGCTGTTCCAGTCTCAGAATATCCAGTCTCAGTACGTAAGCCCTCCGCTGATCGTTTCACTCAGCCTTGAGGAAGAAAACCTGTTAAAAGCAGACGAAAAATATTTTCGGGATTTCGGTTTTGAGATCGAACCTTTTGGGGGAAGAGAGTACAGTATCAGTGCGGTGCCATCCAGTCTTCTGGGAATGACAGAGGAAGAGCTGTTTCTGGAAATGCTGGACCATCTCACTGCAGACGGCTCCAAAGATGCATTTGAACTGTTTACCGCAAGGCTTGCAACTATGGCCTGCAAAGCTGCTGTAAAAGGCAATCATTCCATGTCACCCCAGGAAGCCGACAAGCTGATCGATGAACTTCTGACACTGGAAAATCCTTATAACTGTCCTCATGGAAGGCCAACCATCATTGCCATGAGTAAGACAGAGATTGAAAAAAAATTCAAACGTATCGTGTAAGATACTTAACATAAACGGAGGAAATATATGAAAAAACCTCTTATCGTGCTTACCGGGCCTACTGCCGTGGGAAAAACAAAGCTTTCCATTGCACTTGCAAAAGCAGTAAACGGAGAGATCATTTCCGCGGATTCCATGCAGGTTTACCGCCATATGGATATCGGTTCCGCCAAGATCACGCCGGAAGAAATGGATGGCGTCCCACATCATCTGGTGGATGTACTGGAGCCAACAGAAGATTTTAACATTGTCCTTTTTCAGCAGATGGCAAAAGATGCCATGGACAAAATTTATGACAAAGGCCGGATTCCGATCCTGGTAGGCGGCACAGGATTTTATATTCAGTCTGTGACCAGAGATATTGATTTTACCAGCTCCGACCAGGATGAACATTACCGCAGGGAGCTGGAAGAGCTGGCAGAGCAGAAGGGGCCTGCATTTCTCCATGACATGCTTGCCAAGGTCGATCCCAAGTCAGCCGAAGATATCCATGAGAACAATGTCAAGCGGGTGATCCGTGCCCTGGAATTTTATAAACAGAACGGTACCAGGATCTCCGAACATAATGAAGAGCAGAAAGAACATACCAGCCCCTATGCCCTGGCATACTTTGTCCTGAACGCACCCCGTCCCCTTCTCTACGAACGCATTGACACAAGAGTGGACGAAATGCTGAAAAACGGTCTGACAGAAGAAGTTAAAAAGCTTCGGGAGATGGGC
>OLVR01002720.1_pt1 | contig 12766 bp, 12 predicted proteins | sample 1673261 | NCBI WGS metagenome assembly OLVR01 (sample SAMEA3178938, study PRJEB25190) | human gut metagenome | biome: human gut; feature: human-associated habitat; material: faeces | place: Austria | collected 2013 | reverse complement strand
TGCCTCCAGCTCTTCAACGGATGGAACGTAGATTACGTCCTCTGGAACCGGAGTATGTTTCATCTCCTTGATAAGACCTGTAAAGTCGTATCCCTCCAGCACCTGTCCATATTTACGGAATGCCGGATCTGTTACTTTCTGAATCTTCACGATTAACCTCCTTTTGCGCATATCAGAATGCGGACATGGCTGCTATCTGCCACTCTCACAGCAGTCCAACATGCTCATACTCAAGATTCCCGAACCAGCTGCTGACCTCAGTCTGCCCTGGTTCTTTCTGCATGAAAAAAGCATACCATATTCTGGTATGCTTTACGACGGTTTTCTTGTCTTATCTATAGCACTTTTTTGACATTTTATTCTTTTGGAGTTGTATTAAATTTTTGTCTTACTTCGCTTGGAAGTCTGTTATATTTCTTCTGAAACTCTCTGGAAAAGGCTCTGCTGCTGGCAAAGCCGTTGTCCAGGGCAATCTGGCTCACTGTTTTCTCTGTATTCATCAGTTCCCGACATGCATAAGACATGCGAATTTCCTGTAAATAAGTCTTAAAATTGATTTTTGCATACTTTTTGAACATTCGCGACAAATAAGCGTCTGAATAGCCAAATAAATTTGCCATCTCAGAAAGTTTCAGTTCTTCTGTATAATGCTCACGCATATAAGTGGTAATTTTTGACAAAGCATCCAGTCGTCGGCTATCCTGAATTTCCTCCTGTGCAGCCTCGGTCTCACGATAATCCCTTACCATCAGGTACAAAATATTGTAGTACAGTGCCATAGTCCGGTACTCCCATCCTTCTTCACGGGCACGGTACACCTTATAAAGCTCCTCAATAAAAAATGCCAGCTTCCGGTTATCCGGAGCCTTGGACTTCTGATCCTTTGCTACACGGGCTGCACTTGTAAATCGGATAAACCGCTGGGCAGTAAAATATTTTTCGAACTGCTTTAGTGGAATCTGCAAAACCACAGTCTCATTTTTCCTGGGGGCGTGAATGGAGTGGATCTCATTGGAATTGATGATGATCAGCCCGCCAGCCTCCAGGGGGTACTCTTCTTCATTAAGAAAAAAAGTCAGTCTGCCTTTTAGCACTGCAAAAATCTCAATTGAGGTATGCCAGTGTTTTTCTCTTTCGTAATTGCCGTGTCCGCCTTCAAATAAAAAGATTTTGAAAGGAAGACCTTCGTTTGGTATGATCAATTCATGCTGAAATTCCAAGATTTCACCTCCGGCAGGTATATTTCTATAAAGCCGCGCCATTTTCTTTCAGTTCCGAACCGGCTAGAGCGTGTTTGAAAAAGGCTTTCTGCAAGATGTGCGTCACAATTTGTGGGAGATTTCGCCCGGATGAGGGCGCCGTAGCGGGCTACGGCAACCGAATTCGGGTGAAATATACCGCAAAGTGGGGCGTGCAGATTGCGGGAATGATTTTTCAAACACGCTCTAAAGTCTCTTGCTGTAAGAATATCATTTTCCCCTATATTTGACAATCCTGTTTCTTAGATTCTTTTTGGCTCCGCTGCCACGTCTTTTCTCGCTTCGTATTTTCTTAAATACAAGTTTTTTCTTATCTTGTATTTACCAGCTCAAACGCTTATAATTGAAATTAATTTTCAATATGTTATTTTTATTTTCGGGAGGTTTATCATGAAATTTATATATCCTGCTGTTTTTAAGAAAACCGAAGATGGTCGTTATAAGGGAACTTTCCCAGACCTGGAAGGCTGCTTCGGAGAAGGAGACACTTTAGACGAAGCTATCGAAAGCGCTAACGCTGCTGCATTCGACTGGATTTCTGTAGAGCTCTCCGAAGAAGTTCCAGAGCTGCCTCCGATCACAGATCCAGATGATATGGAATTAGAAGATGAGGATGTGGTCAGAAATATCCAGGTGAACATCCGGTTGTATGATGGGTGGGATGAATGAAGTTTACCGTGAGTGTTTGAAATGTCCGCTTACGTTCCAGACTTCACTGACTTACCTAATAAGTCCAAAATGGGGAGGCAAAGCCTCCCCATTAATTTTACCACTGTACCTGGTCAGAACCTTCTCAGTTACAAAATATTTTTGTTTTATCTTGCCTGCTTCTTCACTGCCACTGCAATGGACAGACCGGGAGCATAATATGGAATCAATGTAGCCTGCAGTGCATGATAAATATCAGCCTTTCCAGGCCATACGGTCTCCAGAAGATTGTTCTCTCTGTCCAGCTGGTGGAACCAGGAACCGTTTACGTGATCCAGAACTTTCTCATCCAGATATTTCATAAACTCTGCATAATCTGCTGCGTATTTCTCATTATCTGTTACATGGAACAGAACGGAAGAGGTGTTGATTGCTTCTGCAAGAGTCCAGTGCATTCTGTCATGGACTACAGGTTTGCCGTTCCAGTCTGTTGTGTAACAGATTCCCGGTTCACCGTCTGCATTCCATGCGTCAGCAACTGCACGGTTATACAGATTCTCTGCAGCTTCAATATAAGGTGCTGCGCCAGCCTTGTCCTCTTTATATGTAGAAAGCGCCCACTGTGTGATCAGTCTTGCCCACTCAATTCCGTGTCCCGGAGTTGCGCCGTATGGCTTAAACTGGTCGTCCGGGCGGTCTTTGTTGCATTCCAGATCCGGTACCCAGTCACTGGAAAAATGCTCCGGTATACGCCAGTTATTGTCCTTTGCCCATATCAGAACACGGTCGATGATCCTGCCTGCACGTACGCGATATTTCTCATCCCCGGTCACATCAGCTGCGGCAAGAAACGCCTCAACGGTATGCATATTTGCATTCAAGCCTCGATAGGAATCCAGCTCTGTAAATTCTGTATTCCAGGTATCACAGGAAAGTCCTTCTTCCTCGTTCCAGAATCTCAGATCATAAAGTGCCAAGGCATCTTTCAAAAGCTCTGCTGCCCCTTCTCTGCAGGCCAACACGCCGGAAGAAGCTGCCAGAATTACAAATGCATGGGCATAGCACTGCTTGGTTGGAACAATTTCATTGTCCTTTGTAAGACCTGCATACCAACCACCATTTTGATCATCGTGAAGCTCGCCTCTAAGCCCCTTCAACGCTGCATCAGCCAATGCCTCGCTGCCTTCATGTCCAAGCATGGAACCAATGCTGTACACATGTGTCATACGGCTTGTGATCCAGGTTTCACGGTTACGGTCTTTCCAGGGAGTGCCGTCATCTCCAAGATAATAGGAGCTTCCTCCTGGTGACGGAAACTGATGTCCGAAGCTTAATAAGCCATCTCTAACATCCTGCAGAAATTTCTGATTTTCAGCTGTTCCAAGCTGATATTTATTCTCTGTAACTGCCATTTCTGTTTTCTCCTTTTATACTGTAATATCCTGTGAAAGTCCCGCTCTACAGCTGACTCTCATATATAGTGATGTCACAAATAAGCAACAAATCCGTTTTGTAATGATCTCCCACTTTGCAATCTTCATTTTACCTTATCTGGAAGGCCTTGAACAGAGGGGGGAACTTTGGCTTTTATGGGGATTTTTACTGTTTCACTTCTCTGGCACAATTATACTCCCGGACAGAATTTCGGTCAATTTATTTAAGTTTCATCAAAACAGCCGCCATTAGTACGTTATGATATGATACCTCTAAAGTAGACAGATTAAATATAAAAATCTGTTACTTTGGAGGTATTTTTCATGCCAAAATCAAAACATTCACCTGAGTTTAGAGCTAAAGTATCGCAGGAATATCTGGATGGTATAGGTTCTATTCAGTTCCTTGCTGATAAATACAGTATAGGATATTCAACACTAAAAGGATGGATTAATGAATATCAAATTCATGGGATAGCTGCATTTTGTCATCCATCGAATAGAAATAGAACTTATTCAAAGGAGTTTAAACTCCGATGCGTAGAAGCAGTTCTAAATGGAGAAGGGACTGTTGACGATATCATCGCTAAATATGCAATATCTAGTCGTTCTGTTTTGCGAAGTTGGATTAAGGTGTATAATGCCAATAGAGAGTTCAAGGATTATAATCCAAAACGGGAGGTCTATATGGCAGAGGCACGAAGAAAAACAACACTTGAGGAACGAAAAGAAATCGTTAATTATTGCATCAACCATAATCGTGACTATAAGAATACAGCTACAAAATTCAATGTTTCTTACGGTCAGGTCTATTCTTGGGTAAAGAAATATGATAGTGATGGGGAATCCGGATTAACTGACAGACGCGGTCAACGTAAAACAGATGATGAAGTAGATGAATTAGAACGTTTGAGACGTGAAAACTTACGACTAAAGCGTCAGCTGGAAGAAAAGGATATGGTTGTTGAATTGTTAAAAAAAGTGAAAGACTTCGAAAGGATGTGAGGCTGGGTAAGGTTCGTCATGAATCAAAATATCTTGCGATAGAATATTTTCATACAGAGAAAAACTGGAGTATTGGATGGATGTGTAAACATTTGGAGGTCGCAAGAGCTGCTTATTATAAATGGCTACACCGTGAAACACCTGAGGATGAAATGGAAAACATCAAACTTGCAGAGCTCATTAAGGAGTATGATGAACGCTTTAGTCATATCTTAGGGTATCGGAGAATGACTTCTTGGATCAATCATTTTAATCAAACAAAGTACAGCAAAAATAGAGTTCACAGAATTATGAAAAAACTGGGAATCCATTCCGTTATACGAAAAAAGAAGAAAAAATATAGGAATGCCAATGCAGATGAAACAACACAAAATATATTACAAAGAGATTTTTACGCAACTGCACCCAATCAAAAATGGGCTACTGATGTGACTGAATTTAAAGTGCCAGGTAAAAAAAAGAAGTTGTATTTAAGTGCCATTATAGATCTGTATGATAGATATCCTGTGTCATATGCTGTTAGTGCCAGAAATGATAATAAATTAGTATTTAAAACTTTTGATAAGGCAATTGCGTTGAACCCCTGTGCAAAGCCGATTTTTCATTCAGATCGGGGATTCCAGTATACCAGCAAAATGTTTAAAAAGAAACTTGTAAAACAAGAAATGAGACAATCCATGTCTCGGGTTGGACATTGTATTGATAATGGACCAACAGAAGGTTTCTGGGGAATTATCAAAGCAGAAATGTATCAGATGTACGAAATAACTGATGAATCCTCATTAAGATTTGCAATAAAGGATTATATAAGATTTTATAGTGAAGAACGTCCACAGGATAGGTATTGCTGCAAAACACCCCTAGAAGTACGTCAAGAAGCACTGAAATCTGACATACCAGTAGAATATCCTATTCCAGAAAACAAACGAATTAAAAAATATAAAGAGAAATGGTGTGCATAAAAATACCTACACTCCAAAATGAAATGTAGGTATTTTTGTCGCTTACCTTTAGATATCTCACCTGTCTACTTGACAAGGGGCATATCAATCCTGTGAATGGCGGTTATTTACATGGGATAAAAGAAATGCACAACACATCCCTCTTGGTTAAATTATTCCTCTACAGACTCTTCCTCAGCCGGAGCCTCAAGAGCTTTCATGCTAAGGCTGATCTTCTTGTCTTCGCCGTTGAAATCAACAACTTTAGCCTGAATTTCCTGTCCGATGGAAAGTACATCAGATGGTTTGGCAACATGTTCTCTGGAAATCTGAGATACATGAAGAAGTGCATCTACGCCAGGTGCAAGCTCAACAAATGCACCGAAGTCTGTCATACGTGCAACTTTACCAGTTACTACGTTACCTACAGCAAAATCTTCTGCTGCAGAAAGCCATGGATTCTCTTCTGGGAATTTCATGGAAAGAGCAATCTTATCTCCATTGATCTCTTTGATCAGAACTTTAACTTCATCACCTACATTGAAGACCTTTTTCGGGTTTTCAACTCTGCCCCAAGACATCTCGGAGATATGAAGAAGTCCATCTGCTCCACCAAGATCGATGAAAGCACCAAAATCTGTAACATTTTTAACGGTACCTGTTACAGTATCGCCAACATGGATTTTCTCCATAAGTTCTTTCTGTTTTTCTGCTTTTTCAGCAAGAAGAAGCTGTTTACGGTTACCAATGATACGTCTTCTTCTTGGATTGAATTCAGTGATAACGAATTCGATTTCTTTATCTGCATATTTTGAAAGATCTTTTTCGTATGTGTCGGAAACAAGGCTTGCAGGAATAAATACTCTAGCCTCTTCTACATTTACACAAAGACCACCGTCAAGTACCTGTGTTACAGGAGCTTTCAGCACTTCCTGAGATTCGAAAGCAGCCTCCAGACGTTTGTTGCCTTTTTCTGCAGCAAGTCTCTTGTAAGTCAGGATAACCTGTCCTTCACCGTCATTGACTTTCAGCACTTTTGCTTCCATGCTGTCGCCAACATGAACTGCATCTGTGAGTACAAGTGAAGCATCATTGGAATATTCACTCTTGGTGATAATACCGTCTGCTTTATAACCGATATTCAGGATGATCTCATCATCTTTTACATCAATGACTGTACCCTGTACGATCTCTCCATTTCTGATTGTTTTTACGGAATCTTCCAGCATCTGTTCAAAACTTAATTCTGACATGTTCTTGAACCTCCTCAATAATTTTCTTTGGGGTGGAAGCCCCTGCTGTAATACCTACATAACTACTGCATTGGAACATTTCAGAATCCAAGTCTACAGGTGTTTGTATATAGTAAGTATTTCCACATTCCTCTTTGCATATTTCAAACAGCTTTTGAGTATTGGAACTATGTCTGCCGCCAATGACAAGCATAGTGTCTACCTCTCCGGCTATGTTTTGCGCTTCTTTCTGCCGTTCTTCAGTAGCATTACAAATAGTGTTTAAAATATCGCCCATATTTAAAACACTATTATCATACCTCTTTTTGCAGAGAATTTCAACTAATTCTTTAAATTTGTTGTAATTAAATGTCGTCTGTGATACAACGCATATATCTTTTCCATTTGGGGGTGTAAACTGCTCAGTATCTTTTCTGCCCTTCAAAACAGTGTAAGAACCCTGACACCAGCCGCAGATTCCTTTGACTTCAGGATGATCAGGATCGCCAAAAATAACAACGTGTTTTCCTGCATGACTCTGTTTTTCTACAATGCGGTGTATTTTCAGCACGAAAGGACAGGTGACATCTACATAGTTCAGATGATTCTCTTTTAATTCCTGATAGATTGCCTTACCAACACCGTGGGAACGAATGACAACAGTTCCTTCTGTAAGAGATGCCAGGTCTTTTTCTTCAATTACCTGTACTCCTTTGTCAGCAAGATCAGTAACCACTTCTTCGTTATGGATGATCGGCCCTAATGTATAAATAGGATGAGTGCCTTCTTCAATCAACTGATAAACTTTATCTACTGCACGTTTTACACCAAAGCAGAATCCGGCGGTTTCGGCAACTTTAACTTTCATGAGAAGCTCCTTCTTCTGTTCTGGCTCTGAAGATTTCAAGAATACGGTCAACGACCTGTTCTATCGTAAGATCAGAAGAATCCACAAGTACTGCATCTTCGGCCTGTCGAAGAGGGGAAATTTCACGATTCATATCACGCTGGTCACGCTCTTCAATATCCTTCTGGATATTATCCAGATCACAGACAGTACCTTTTTCCTGAAGTTCCAGATAACGTCTTTTGGCACGGGTAAGAGAACTTGCAGTAAGGTAGATTTTTACATCGGCATCAGGAAGGATTGTTGTGCCAATATCACGCCCATCCATAACTACACTCATATCTTTTGCAAGTTTGCGCTGAAGACTGAGCAGTTTTTCGCGGACACGCGGCACGGCAGAACTTACAGACGCCATATTTCCAACTTCTTCTGTGCGAAGATAGGCATTTACATTTTCTCCATTCAAAAGGACAATCTGTTCACCGTTCTGATATTCAATAGAGATTTCAGCATTCTGGCAAACTTCGCCGATCTGTTCTGTGTTGGTTCGGTCTACATTTTTATGGAGAAGGTAAAGTGCCATGGCACGATACATTGCTCCTGTATCGACATAAATAAATGATAATTCTTTGGCTACACGTCTTGCGATCGTGCTTTTACCGGCACCCGCCGGTCCATCAATTGCAATATTGTAGATCATTATATATCCTCCTCTTTATTCCGACATACATCTGTTGCTGCGAGATATGCGGTTGACCATGCAATCTGAAGATTGTATCCACCGGTCACAGCATCAAGGTCGAGTACTTCTCCAATAAAATACAGATTTTTTATAAGTTTTGATTCCATGCTTCCGGGTTGGATATCTTTTACGGATACACCACCCCGGGTAATAACTGCTTCAGAAAAACTGCCAAGTCCTGTAATGGTAAATGGAAAGGCCTTTACCAGAGAACCGAATGCAAGACGGGACTCTCGTGAAATATCATGAATGATTTTATCGCCCGAAATCGGTCCGATGCCGATAATCACAGGAGTCAGCGAAGATGGAAAAAGCACACCAATCACATTTTTGAACTGTTTATTCTGAGCAGCGGAAAATTCCCGGAGAATGCGATCATCCAACTGTTCGTGGGATAAAGCAGGTTTGAGGTCAAGAAAGGCGTTCAGTTCTTCTCCCTTCTGGAGAAACTTTCCTATTTTGGCACTGGCAGACAAAACCAGGGGGCCGGTGATACCAAAATGAGTGAACATCATTTCACCAAAATCCTGATAAACAGTTTTTTTGCCTCGTTTAATCGTCAGTTCTACATTTCGCAGAGAGAGTCCCTTCATGAGAGGAATGTAATCTTCTCTGGTTGTAAGTGGAACGAGAGACGGAATACATTCGGTGACTTTATGGCCTGTTTCGGCAGCAAAGCGATATCCATCTCCGGTAGAACCGGTTGTCGGATAAGACAGTCCTCCGGTAGCAACGATTACAGAATCAGAGGTGTATACAGTATGATTTTTTAACTTTACACCGCTTGCTATACCATTTTCTGTTAGGATTTCTAAAACCTCACAATGAAGCCGAATCTGTACATGATATTTTTTCATCAGTCTTTCAAGACCATGAATGATATCAGAGGAGTGGTCTGATACCGGAAAAACACGGTTGCCACGCTCTGTCTTAAGTGGAACACCGGCTTCTTCCAGCAGATGCATCATATCCTGACTCGTGAAAGAATAAAATGCACTGTAAAGAAATTTTGGATTGCTCATAACTGCTTGAAGAAGTTCTTCTGGATCACAGTTATTTGTAACATTACAGCGTCCCTTGCCTGTAATATATACTTTCTTTCCGAGTTTTTCATTCTTTTCGAATAATAAGACTTCACAACCATTTCGGGCTGCAATGACAGAAGCAAGCATTCCCGCAGCTCCGCCACCGACAATAATCACTTTGTTCATAGGTTCCCTTTCTGCAAAGCAGGCCCGCCAGATAATCTGACAGGCCTGCACCTTTGTTTTATACCGGATATGCTCCGTTCTTTGTATCTGCTGCTTTTTCGTCTACTTTTTTCTCCTGTGCCTGACGGTATTTGAAGAAATCAGTAGCTACCTGAGGGAACAGTGCATAGGACAGAACGTCCTCATCCTGCTCTTTGTATGGAGCAACTTCTTTTTCAAGTTTGTCCATTTCGTTTTCAAGCAGGTCTGCCGGACGACAGGTGATTGGCTGTGCATCGCCGATACACTTCTTCTGTACTTCCTGGTTGAAAGGTTTTACAGTTGCACCGTATTTTCCTAACAGGATATCTTTTGTTTCTTTTGTAACCATCTTGTATCTTTCGCCCATAAGAACATTGAATACAGCCTGTGTACCAACAATCTGGGAAGATGGTGTAACGAGCGGCGGCTCACCGAGGTCTTTACGAACCTTCGGAACTTCTTCAAGAACATCGTAGAACTTATCTTCTGCGTGCTGTTCTTTCAGCTGAGATGTCAGGTTGGAAAGCATTCCGCCTGGTACCTGATACAGAAGAGTCTTGATGTTAACACCAAGGTTCTTAGGATTAAGAAGTCCGCTGTCAAGAGCTTCGTCACGGATCGGACGGAAGTAATCAGCAATCTCAGCCAGGAGTTTCTGATCAAATCCAGTATCATATGGTGTGCCTTTGAAGGTTTCTACCATAACCTCTGTTGCCGGCTGGGAAGTTCCCAGAGCAAATGGAGACATTGCAGTATCAATAATATCAACACCTGCTTCTACTGCTTTCAGGTATGTCATAGAAGCAACACCGGAAGTATAGTGAGTATGGAGGTCGATCGGAATGCTGACAGCATCTTTCAGTGCTCCAACAAGCTCAGTTGCTTTATATGGAAGAAGCAGACCGGCCATATCTTTGATACAGATGGAATCTGCACCCATCTCTTCGATACGTTTTGCAATATTTACCCAGTACTCAAGAGTGTATGCATCACCTAATGTGTAAGAAAGAGCAACCTGTGCATGTGCTTTTTCTTTGTTGGCAGCTTTTACTGCTGTCTGAAGGTTACGCATATCGTTAAGGCAGTCAAAAATACGGATAATGTCGATTCCGTTAGCAGCAGATTTCTGTACGAAGTATTCTACTACGTCATCTGCGTATGGACGATATCCAAGGATATTCTGTCCACGGAACAGCATCTGAAGTTTTGTGTTTTTGAAACCGTCACGTAATTTACGGAGTCTTTCCCATGGGTCTTCTTTCAGGAAACGAAGGGAAGCATCGAAAGTAGCTCCACCCCAGCACTCCAGGGAATGATATCCAACCTTGTCCATCTTATCAACGATCGGGAGCATCTGTTCTGTGGTAAGTCTTGTTGCAATCAGAGACTGATGAGCATCACGGAGAACAGTTTCCACGATTTTTACAGGTTTTTTTTCTAATTCAGCCATATTAATTCTCCTTGTATTTTTTATAAGGAAGTTCGATTCACCAGGTGAAATTAAACTCCGAAGATAGCCATGAATGTTCCAGCTGCAACAGCTGTTCCGATTACACCGGCTACGTTAGGTCCCATTGCATGCATCAGCAGGAAGTTTGTAGGATCTGCTTCTGCACCAGATACACCTGCGGAACCGATCAGAGGATTGATCTTTCCACCGGAGAGTTTGCACATCAGTTTACCAAGCATACATCCGCCGAATGTACCGAATGCAAATGCGACAAGTCCGAGAACAACGATTTTCAGAGTATCAACATTAAGGAATGCTTCTGCACTTGTAGAAGCACCTACAGATGTACCAAGCAGGATAACTACGATGTACATCAGGGCATTGGATGCAGTTTCTGTCAGCTGTTTAACGACACCTGATTCACGGAACAGGTTACCGAGCATCAGCATACCTACTAGCGGAGCTGTTGTAGGAAGAAGTAAGCATACAACGATTGTGATAACGATCGGGAAAAGAATCTTTTCCAGTTTACTTACCGGACGAAGCTGATCCATTTTGATCTTACGTTCTTTTTCAGTCGTACAGAGTTTCATGATTGGCGGCTGAATGATCGGAACCAGAGACATATAGGAATATGCCGCCACTGCAATCGGTCCCATTAAAGTAGTCTGTCCAAGTTTTCCAGCGAGGAAAATAGAGGTAGGGCCATCTGCTCCACCGATGATGGAAATGGCTGCTGCTGCTTTTCCGTTGAATCCAAGAAAGATTGCAAGGAAATATGCAACATAGATACCAAGCTGTGCAGCTGCTCCAAGAAGGAAACTCTTCGGATTGGCAATCAGCGGACCGAAGTCTGTCATCGCACCAACACCCATGAAGATCAGGGATGGAAGGATACTCCACTCATCAAGCAGGTAGAAGTAATGCAGAAGACCACCAACACCGTTGGACATGTCTTCCGGATTTGCCATAATGTCCGGGTAGATATTTACCAGAAGCATACCAAAAGCAATCGGAACCAGAAGAAGCGGTTCAAATCCTTTTTTGATAGCAAGGAATAAGAATACACACGCCACCGCGATCATCAGATAGTTTCCCCATGTAAGATTAAAGAATGCTGTCTGATGGATCAGGTTGGACAAGGTTTCTGTTACATAAGACATTTGATTACCTCCCGTCCTAGTTCATTGTAGCCAGAGTATCTCCGTTTTCTACGGATGCGCCTTCGGATGTATCGATGCTGGCTACTGTACCATCCTGCGGAGCAACTACCGGGATCTCCATTTTCATGGATTCCAGGATAATGATGTTGTCACCGGCTTTTACTGCCTGTCCTACAGAAGCAACAACTTTGAGAACCTTACCTGGTACAGAAGCGCTAACTTTAACAGCGCCTGCGCCTGCTGCCGGAGCTGCTGCTTTTGGAGCTGCTGCCGGAGCCGCTTTCGGAGCTGCAACCGGTGCTGCTGTTGGAGCGGAAACGCTTCCTGTTTCTTCTACAGTAACTTCATATGCTGTTCCGTTTACAGTGATTGTATAACTTTTCATTTTAAATCCTCCTAATGGTCAATTACCTTTTTTTACGATTGATTTTGCGGATGGAACGAACAACAAATCCGTCTGTTGAAGTTCCTTCGGATGCTGCGATAGCTGCTGCGATTACAGCAATCAGCTCGGAATTGTCAGCTTCCTGTACAGGAGCTGCGGCAACCGGAGCCGGTGTCGGTGCAGAAGCTGCTTCTTCTGCTGCTTTTTTCTTTGCTTTTGCTTCCTGTGCTCCGGAACCAGGAATGAACTGGAACAGAGAGATCAGGAAGATCAGCATGATAAGAATTACGAATACAGTTCCGAGTCCCATTATAGTATTCAGTGCTGCATTTTTCATGGTTGTAGCAAAGGAATATTTCACATCTACTGACAGCGAAGTCGGAGTAAGATTTTTGTCGAATACATAAATGAATTCAGCATCTTCTTTTT
>OLVR01002715.1_pt1 | contig 12792 bp, 10 predicted proteins | sample 1673261 | NCBI WGS metagenome assembly OLVR01 (sample SAMEA3178938, study PRJEB25190) | human gut metagenome | biome: human gut; feature: human-associated habitat; material: faeces | place: Austria | collected 2013 | reverse complement strand
AATAGTACCTCCTAATTATTTTACCCATAATCGGATAAATCACGGTATCTTTATTTTAGACCAAAACGCAGAAAGTTTCAAGTATCTGCCAAAAAATTAACAAGACATTCACTGCATTTTTTGCTTTTGTACGATTTTAATTCCTTTCATTCCCTGCTTTTCGGCAATTGCGCCAACAGAGTGCCAACATTTTTGTCAGCTTTCCCCGTTCAAGCAGGCTGTAACGCACGCTCCGCCAATGCCGCCCACGCAGCAAAGGCCCAGTCCGGCAAAGATCTCCGGCCAGACAGCCGGTGCGGCCCAGCTCAGGCCGCTCATCAAAACCAGTACATAGGGCAGCTGCCAGCACAGGCAAAGTGCAAATGCGGCAAGCCCGGCTGCGCACAGTGTTTTGCCATTGCCCGGCTGCGGGACATGCAGCGCCCGGGCCAGCGCTGCCAAAAACACCAGTGCCGCAAGCGCCTGCCACACCGCCGCTGTAGGGGTCACGCGGTGCCAGCTGGAGCTGTTCTCCATAAAGCGCAGCAGCACGTTCCAGTAGAACAGCAGACTGCCCGCCACGGCCAGATACAGCCCGCCAAAGGGCTTTTTCCACTCGTTGGGGCTGAGCCAGCAGCGGCCCATGGTGCTGAGCCACGCGGAGCACAGGCATTCCAGAATGCACCGCACAAAGCCGCCCAGACCGGAAGCTGCGCCCAGCGCGATCTGTGCACCCGCTGCGGCCAGAAAACATACTGCACCGACAAAAGCCAGAATACCGGCCAGCGGCCTGCGGCTACGCATCGCTTCCGAGCGGGAAGGTTGTGTACGGCCCACAAGCACTGCAGCCAGCACCACGATACCCAGTGCCAGATAGCGCCACCACACCGAGCCGACCACGCACAGACCGGTGACGGCATCGGTGCCAAAGGCAAGGTCTGCCGCGCGCAGCACGCCCAGCAGAATGCTCAGGATAAAAACGAACAAAACAGAAGGATTCATCAGCGTTCCTCAATCGGCTTATATTTCTGGCGCACGCCCAGATACTTGTAAGCGGGACGAATGATACGGTTGGCGAACACCACCTCTTCCACGCGGTGTGCACACCAGCCGGGCACACGGGCAATGGCGAACAGCGGGGTGTAGATATCCTCAGAGATGCCCAGCATGTTGTAGATCAGGCCGCTGAACAGGTCCACGTTGGCGCACACCGGCTTGGTGCTGCCCTTTTCCTCGGCAAAGATGCCGGGGGCCAGCCGTTCGATGCTGCACAGCATATTATACTCTTCCTCAAAGCCTTTGTCGTAGGCCAGATGGCGGGCGCGCTGCTTCAGGACCACCTCACGAGGGTCGCTGATGGTGTACACCGCGTGGCCCATGCCGTAGATCAGGCCGGAGCCATCGCCCGCCTGCTTGCGCAGGATGCGGCGCAGATACTCGCGCACCTCATCGTCGTCCTCAGGGTTTTCCACATGCTTGAGGATATCCTTCAGCTGACGGTTCACCATCAGGTTGGCACCGCCGTGCTTGGGGCCCTTCAGTGCACCGATGGCCGCCGCGATTGCGGAGTAGGTATCGGTACCGGAGGAGGACAGCACACGGGCGGTAAAGGTGGAGCAGTTGCCGCCGCCGTGGTCAGCGTGCACCAGCAGGCACATATCCAGCAGCTTTGCTTCCTCGTGGGTGAACTTCTGGTCCGGACGGTAGGTGCTGAGGATGTGCTCTGCCGTGCTCTGGCCGGGCTTGGGCAGGTGGAAGAACATGCTCTGCTTATCGTAGTAGCGGCGCTTCATCTGGTAAGCGTTCACCATCATGGTGGGCATGCTGGCGATCAGATTGATGCTCTGGCTCAGGATGTTCTCCAGACTCAGATCCTCAGCGTGCTCATCATAAGAGTAAAGGCCCAGCACGCAGCGCTGCAGCTTATTCATGATATTGGGCGAGGGGGCGTTCATGGTGTCCATGAAGCCTTCCGGCAGGGCGCGGTGCTCTGCCAGGATCTCACAGAAATCGTCCAGTTGCTCCCGGTTGGGCAGACTGCCGAACAGCAGCAGCCAGATCACCTCTTCAAACACAAAGCGGTCATTGCGGTAGGCCTCGTCCACGATCTCGTTGATGTTCACACCGCGGTAGATCAGCTTGCCGGGAGTGGGGATCACATGGCCTTCCTGATCCTTTTTATAGCCCACAACGTCGCAGACGTTGGTCAGGCCGGCCAGCACACCGGTGCCATCCGGGTTGCGCAGGCCGCGCTTGACCCCCAGACGTTCGCTCGTCTCCGGATCGATGTAGTTGTTGGCAACATATTCCTCACACAAAGTCCGCATCGTGTTCGGGTCCAGCGTTGCCACCTCCGAATGTGCAAAATTCATAAGGGGAATTCTCCTTTCATCCTATTTATATACTTTCCCGCCCACCCTCAATGATGGGTATAATTCTATATTATCGCTTTTGACGAGTAAATTCAAGCATTAACTGCACCGTTCAGCGCTCAAAAAGTCGGTTTGGTGCTTTTTTGCGCTTGCACCACAAAAGGCTTTTTCCCTGTTTCGCATCTTTTTTCAGGGTATATCCGGTATTCTGATTAAAAAAACACCGCTGTCGGAGGGTTTGGGACTATGAAAAAGTTTTTTCTACCAATCTTTGCGGTCCTGCTGGTGCTGGGCAGCATTCTGCCGCTGGCTGCCTACCGGGTCACACGCGCCGTGCTCAGCGGGGCAGAGCCCGCATCTTCTGCCGTATCTTCGCCTGCAGCATCTGCGCAGCCGCCAAGTGCCGTGCCTTCTGCGGATGCCGAGACCTTTCTGGTGGAGGATCAGGCCACCGGACAGGTGCTGGAGCTTTCCCGTCAGGAATACGTTCTGGGTGCTGTCGCCGCCGAGATGCCGGTGAGCTGGCCGGACGAAGCGCTCAAGGCACAGGCCGTTGCCGCCCACAGCTATGCGCTCTACTGCCGGGACCACACCACCCTGCAAAGCGGTGCTTGGCTCACTGCCGACCCAGCCCGGCGGCAGGGCTGCCTGACCGAGCCGGTGCTGCGCAGCTACTGGGGCACAGCCTACGAGCAGAATTACGCCCGCCTCTCCGCCCTTGTGGACGAGATCTTGGATGAGATACTTTATTATGAGAACGCTCCCGCCTGCGCCAGCTACTTTGCCATTTCCAATGGGCAGACCGAGGCCAGCGAAAATGTATGGGGTTCCGCCCTGCCCTACCTCATTTCAGTGGACAGCAGCACCGACCGTTCCGCTGACAACTACAAATACACCGTCACCTTTTCCGCAGAGCAGGTGCAGCAGGCCCTTGCAGGCCTTGGCATTTCTGCCGACCTCGCCGCGCCGGAGGGCTGGTTCGGCCCGGCAGCGCTGACCAGCGCCGGATACACAAAAACCGTCACGGTCTGCGGGCAGACCGTTTCCGGCACGACCCTGCGCCGGGCGCTGGGCCTGCGCAGCACATGCTTTACGGTACAATACCAGAGTGGGAATTTCAGCTTTACCACCCGGGGTTACGGCCACGGCGTGGGCCTGAGCCAGTGGGGCACAAAGGCCATGGCGGAGCAGGGCAAAAGCTATGCCGATATTCTGGCACACTACTACCCCGGCACGCAGCTGCAAGGATGAAAAAGCGGCCCGCACCGCAAAAGCACAGACCGCTTTTCTATTCACTCTTTTTCTTATACCCGCACCATATCCGGGGTGATCTCGGCCAGAGAATGCGCACCGCACATCTGCATGGTGTCGGCCAGCTCACCGGCCAGCTTATCAATGTAGCACTTCACACCTTCCTCGCCGCCGCCATACACAGCCGTGACGAACGGGCGGCAGATCAGCACGCCGTCTGCACCCAGTGCCAGTGCCTTGAACACATCCACACCGGTGCGGATGCCGCCGTCCACCAGGATCTTCACGCCGGTGCCCTTGAGGGCTGCTGCGATCTCCGGCAGCACCTCGGCAGTGGCCGGGCACTGATCCAGCACGCGGCCGCCGTGGTTGGACACCACGATAGCAGCCGCGCCGGCTTCCTTTGCCTTCAGTGCGCCCTTAACGGTCATAACGCCCTTGACGATGAAGGGGCGCTCGGCCAGCTTGACGATCTCGGCAAGCTCTGCCACGCTCTTGCTGCCTGCGGGCGGAGTCATGTTCTTCAGGAAGGGCAGACCGGCTGCGTCCACATCCATGGCCACGGCAAAGCAGCCACTGGCCTTGGCCTCGGCCATCTTTTCCTTAATGGTATCAATGTTCCAGGGCTTGATGGTGGGCACGCCGCAGCCGTTTGCTGCGCCAATGGCCTTGGTGGCCATCTCCATAACGGTGGGGTTGGTGCCGTCGCCGGTAAAGGCAGCGATGCCGTTCTCCGCACAGGCGCGCACCAGCACATCATTATAGGTCATATCGGTATAGGCTTCGGAGTAGTGCAGGTTCACAGCACCCACCGGGCCTGCAAAGAACGGGTACTTGAAGCTCTTGCCAAACAGCTCAATATGGGTGTCCGGGGTGCCGCCCTCGCACAGGGTGTCCATGTTCACGCGGATCTCGGCCCACTTATTATAATTGCGGATGGCCGTATCGCCCACGCCCTTGGCACCGGGGCCGGGGATCTGGTTTTTGCAGGCCACGCCGTTGCACACCGGGCAGGCCTTGCAGTATTTGCCAATGCACTCACGGGCATTGGCCAGCACTTCAGGATAAGTCATAAGAAAGCATCCTCCTTTTTTATTCCACTCTGCGGCCGCAAAGATTTCCCGCCGCAGTACTCTCCTGCTTCATCATAGTCCGGTTCAACCGCTTCGTCAAGGGTTTTTGCTGCATCCCTGAATTTTTTGCCGTTTTTTGCCTGCACAGAGATGTCGTTTTGAAAAAAACCATTTTTTTCAAAAAATCCTTGACAAAAGCGGTTCTTTCAGGTATTATAGTGTGGCGCTACGGCGTACAACCGAATATGGAAAGATGGCTGAGTTGGTCTAAGGCGCACGACTGGAAATCGTGTAACGTGTCAAAAGCGTTCTGGGGTTCGAATCCCCATCTTTCCGCCAGAAATCCGAAACCTTACGGTTTCGGATTTTTTGTTTTTTCAGCGCTTCTCTGTTCCGCCTTGACTTTTGTCCGCTGTTCCGCTATGCTGAATAAAACATCTGAGGGAGGATTTTTTATGGCATCTTCCAAACGAAAAAAGCACGGCGCGGGCTATGTGATCCTGATCGCAGTGCTCATCCTTGTACTGCTTGCAGTCGTGGCCGCTGTAACCGGGTACAGTCTGGTAGCCCGCCGGGTGAAAGCGCTGCAGGCAGGCGCGGCCTTTACCTTTGATTATGAGATCACATCCACAGCCGATTCCCCTGCCCTTTACACCATCCTGCAAAAGACAGGCTCCACCAAGGGCACCGTCAACGGCCTGTATGCGCCGGACGCACTGCAGCTGAGCATCTCGGCCCCGGATGCCGTTATCCCGGCAGGCCCGCTCACCCGGGTGTATATCAGCAGCAGCGAGACCTTATACGATGTCGGGCAGCTGTACAAAAATATCCGCTCTTCCATCACCGGCAGCTACCCGCTGGCGAGCCTTCTGCTGCCGGACTGGAGCCTTGGCAGTTATATCTCGCAGGCCCAGCTGGCAAGCCTGCTGGGTGTGGACACCACAGCCACCAGCCTGCAGGACATGACCGAGTTTGAGCTGCCGCAGAAAAAGCTGCAGCGCGTACAGCCGGAAAACGCAAAGGACGGCTACCTTTATTTTCAGCTGGATACCGGTGATGCCAGCGCCAATGCACCGGTACTTGTTATCGGGCTGGAAAAGAGCAGGTTCTTTGCGGATGCCATCCCGGTGCACATCCTGCTCACCATCCCGGAACACGGGGTCAGCATCCAGCTCACTGGCACCGTGAGTGCCCAAACCGTGGTACTCACTGCGCCCACATCCCGCATGAAGGACGAAGACATCCAGACGCTGGTGCAGATCCGCGATACCATCCAGAGCGTGCTGCAGTTCGTGCAGACCGCTGCCAACAGCGTACAGAACGCGGGCTGATCTTTCCGCAAACATCAAAAGCCAGAAACGGCAGCAGTCGTTTCTGGCTTTTGTTCTGTCATTTTACCGGTCGAGGATGCGGCCATCGGTGGAGAAGGTGACTACATTCCACGGGATGAACTTGCCGCTGTTCTTCAGAGCAGTGATGGCAGCGTGCTCCAGCCCGCCGCAGCAGGGCACCTCCATGCGCAGCACCGTCACGCTCTTGATATCATTGCTGCGGATGATCTCGGTCAGCTTTTCGCTGTAATCCACAGCATCCAGCTTCGGGCAGCCGATGATGGTCACATGGCCCCTCATGAACTCCTCGTGGATATTGGCGTAGGCATAGGCGGTGCAGTCGGCGGCAATCAGCAGCTTGGCACCGTCAAAGTAGGGCGCGTTCACCGGCACCAGCTTGATCTGGCAAGGCCACTGTGCCAGCTGGGACTGCATGGGCACTGCGGCTGCGGCAGGTGCGGTCTGCTCACGGTGGAACTGTTTCATCATGCTGCCCGGGCAGCCATGGAACGCCGGTGCGGCGGGCTGTGCCTGCTGCTGGGCGGCAGCGGCCTTTTTCTGCTTGTTTTCCAGCACAGCCTGCTCGTCATAAGCGGCGGCTTCGCGCTCGGTAAAGGTGATGGCACCGGTGGGGCATCCGGGCAGGCAGTCGCCAAAGCCGTCGCAGTAGTCGTCCCGCATCAGCTTGGCCTTGCCGTTCACAAGGCCGATGGCACCCTCGTGGCAGGCGGTGACGCAGGCACCGCAGCCGTTGCATTTTTCTTCGTCTATATGAATGATTTTACGGATCATGGAAAAGTCCTCCTTGCTTTGATGTTCTGAGTATACTATAATCAGACCGTGCTTTCGGTTGTTATAACCACAGAAAGAGGATTTTTATGAAAAAGATCGCGTCGCCCCTGTTTCAGGATCTTTCAGAAGCCGAGCTGGATACCCTTGCCGCTGCCGGGCACCTGCGCACCCGGCAGTTTGCAAAGCACGAGGTCATCTTCCGCGCCGGAAGCTGCGTGCGGGAGATCGGCATTGTGCTGCGTGGTTCCGTGCACATTGAAAATCTGGATCTCTGGGGCACCAAAAGCATCCTGAGCAGCGTAGGTGCCGGGCAGGCCTTTGCCGAGACCTACGCCTTTTGCGGCGAGGCCTTGATGGTGGATGCTGTTGCGGCCGAACATTGCGAAATACTGTTCCTGCACACTGCCGCCCTTACCGATGCGCGGATCGAGCCAGCGCTGAAAGACAAGTTGCTGCGCCGCCTGCTGGCGGTGTCCATGCGCAAGAACCTCAGCCTTTCGCAGCGCATCTTCTGCACAACGCCCAAGACTGTGCGCGGACGGCTGCTGACCTATTTTTCCGCACAGGCAGCACGCTGCGGCAGGATGGAGTTCGAGGTGCCCTTCAACCGCCAGCAGATGGCCGACTACCTCAATCTGGACCGCAGCGCCCTCTCCAAAGAGCTGTGCAAAATGCGGGACGAAGGTTTGCTGGAATTTGATAAAAACCGCTTTGTTTTAAAGCAGCTTCCAGAATAACCAAAAGCGCCCGCCGGGCAGGGCTGAACCTCCGGCGGGCGCTTTCATTTTAACAGGTCAACAGAACGAGATCAGACCGTCTCCTTCTTCTTGCGGGGTGCGCACTTGCGCTTGGGCTTTTCCTCTGCAGGTGCTTCTGCCTTTGCAGGCTCTGCTTTTTCGGCAGCCTTGGCGGCGGTCTTTTTTGCGGCAGTCTTACGGGCAGGCTTTGCGGGCTTTTCTGCCGGTGCTGCGGTCTCTGCCTTTTCCTCTTCTGCAGCTTCTGCCTTGGCGGCAGCCGCCTTTTTGGTGGTGCGGGGCTTGCGGGCCGCAGTCTTCTTGGCCGGTGCCTTTTCTGCAGCGGGGGCAGCTTCAGCGGAAGCCTCCACAGCAGGCGCCTCGGCCTTCTTTGCGGCACGCTTTGCGCGCTCCTTCACCTCGGCAATGGTCCACAGCTGGTCATCTGCGCCGGACACCTCCTGCCAGATCTGCAGCACGGTGCCAACCGCAGCGCCCATGCCAACGGTGTCCACGCACTTGCCGCCGGCCCAGGAAGAGCGCAGGCGCACAGTTCCTTCCGGGGTGGGCTGAACGGTCCACATCTGAGAGGTGCCGCCCACATCCTCCCACAGGTGCAGCCAGGTGCCGTTGGCGGTGCCGGTCATGGTCAGGTCCAGCAGCTTGCCGGATGCGCGGTTGCGGATGCGGTAAACGCCGTCACCCACGCGGATAAAGCTCCACTCCTGCTCAGGCTTATGCTCGTACTTGCCCAGACGGACGGTACCGGCTTCCTTGGTGCCCTCCACGGCCTGAATGACGTTGCCGGTGTGCGCGGCAATGGTGTAAAAGTGATCGGCTTCGATCACGGTCTGTGCAACAGTTTTCATGGTTTGTTCCTCCTATGGATCGCAGCCGCCCGGCTCTGCCTGCGGCTGCCGCTTATATTTTGTATGCAGCCTGTACAGATGCACAGGCTCTTTTGTTTCCCTTATGGTAAATGATACCACATATCGTGATTTTCTACAAGCAATTCGACCAGCCTTTAGCAAAACAGACAAAAACAGTCAAGCTTTCCGTCCGTTTTTCTCCCGCTCCATGGGCATTTCAGGCACCATTCTGTACCGGTTCGGCTCTCGACTTTTTGCCGCAGCTGCGTTATACTATGGAACATGCATCCCGTGCACACATTCAAATTATCCGCCGCTCTGCTGCTGGGCGGCTTTTCTTGACCTATTCCTTATGATAAAAGGAGGTTCTTTCATGTCAGCAGACGAGCTCAACATTCAGCAATACAAAAAAATGACCGAGACACCCATTCCAAAGCTGATCCTCGGTCTTGCCGCCCCTACCATTTTAAGTATGCTCATCACCAGCATCTACAACTTGGCCGATACCTTTTTTGTGGGCCAAATCTCCACCAGCGCTTCCGGTGCGGTGGGCATTGTTTCCAGCCTGATGGCCATTATTCAGGCGCTTGGCTTTACACTGGGCCACGGCTCCGGCACCATCATCAGCCGCAGCCTTGGCAGCCGGAACACTGATGCCGCCACCCGCTTTGCTTCCACCAGCTTTTTTACTGCTCTGGCCGTTGGCGTGGTGCTGGCCGTTGTGGGCCTTGCCACTCTGCCCAGCTTCATGATACTGCTGGGCAGCACCGAGACCATTCTGCCCCACGCCTGCGCTTATGCACGGCCCATCCTCATTGCAGCCCCGCTTATGATCTCCAGCCTTGTGATGAACAACATCCTGCGCTATGAGGGCAAGGCGAACTTTGCCATGATCGGCCTTGTGACCGGCGGTGTGCTGAACATTGTGCTGGACCCCATCTTTATGTTCGGCTTGGGCCTTGGCACCGCCGGTGCAGGCATTGCTACGGCTCTCAGCCAAAGCATCAGCTTCTGCATCCTGCTGTCCATGTTCCTGCGGGGCAAAACCGTCAGTCAGTTCCGTATTGCTGCCGTCACCCGCGAAGCGCGGGAGTTCGGCATGATCCTGGTGGGCGGCGCGCCCAGCTTTGGCCGCCAGGGCCTGCAGAGCATCGGCGGCATGCTGCTGAACATTGCCGCCCGCAGCTACGGCGATGCCGCTGTGGCCGGCATGAGCATCGTTTCCCGCATTTTCATGTTCATCATTTCGGTCGCCATCGGCGTAGGACAGGGCCTGCAGCCGGTAGCTGCCTTCAACTATGGTGCACGCAAGTTCCGCCGGGTGCGGCAGGCGGCCATCTTCACCATGGGTGCCGCCTTCTGTATGCTGGTGGTTCTGGTGAGCCTGTGCTGGGTCAACAGCGATGCCCTCATCCGCCTGTTCCGCGACGACCCGGAAGTTACCGCCGTGGCGCTGCCCGCCTTCCACTATCAGTGCCTTGCCATTCTGCTGCAGCCGGTCATTGTGGTGGCAAACATGACCTTCCAGAGCGTGGGCAAAGCCGGACGCGCCACCTTTCTGGCCTGCTGCCGTCAGGGCGTGTTCTTCATTCCGCTCATCCTCATCCTGCCCCGCACACTGGGACTCGTGGGCGTGGAGACCTGCCAGCCCATTGCGGATGCGCTCACCTTTATTGTTTCCCTGCCGTTCCTGCTGGCCTTCCTCAAGCAGCTGGACCGGATGGACGATGCTGAAAAAGCCAAAGCACAGTCCTGAAAGTCTGTCATAAAACTGTAATCAACAGCCGCGTTTTCCTGCAATGGAATGCGCGGCTGTTTCGTATTATAATTGAACTGGAAAACCTTTCCGGCTTTCTTTTAAACTTTGTTCCTTTCCATACTGTAAGGAGTGATCTTTATGAAGCGTAACGTTTGCCGCATAGGCAGCGCTGCTGTATGCGCTGCCCTGTGCCTTGCCCTTGGCTGCAGCTGCAGCGTGCTGCCGCCCGCTTCCGGCAAGCCTGCTGCTCCTGCTTCCTCAGTGCCCACCGATGCACACGGGGATCCGCTTTACGACAGCTCCCGGCTGGACGACGGAAAGCTGCGGATGCTTTACGGTTACGACAATTCCGGCAGTGCCTGCACCGTTCTGTGCGGCAGCAAGGTGCTGTACCAGTCCTTCCGCAGCGAGAACGTGAACCTTCTGCAGGACACCGTGACCGGTGAGACCAACTACTGGTTCCGCACCTGGGCCGACCCGGACGCTTATTGCGGACGCCGCAGCGGCCTGTTTGACAAAAACGGCAATGAAGTCATGACCTTTGAGGGGGAGCAGAACGCCTCCATGCAGAACGGTCTGCTGGTGCTGCAGGAAGCCCACGCCGTGAACGGCAGCTACGAAAACGGCTACGACGATTACGGCACCTGTCAGGTGATCGACCTTTCCACCGGCGAACGTCTGCCCGTGCCGGATGGCGCATACCGCTGCATCGTGTGCGGGGACAGGCTGGTGTTCACCTGCTATGCCCGCCCAGCAGACCTTGCCGAGGACGCATGGGACGATGAACCCGCCCTGCACAGCTGGGTCATTATACAGACGAAGGACGGTACACAGACTTACGGCGCAGATGCCACTACTGCCCTGAGCCTTTCCTATGCACCGGACGTTCTGAACGACTGGGTAGAGTTGGACACCTGCCACGCCAGCGGCGAACCAACGGACGAAACGCTCTATAACCCCGCCACCGGCGAAGTCTTCACCGGCTTCCGACAGGTATGCGGCAGCGGCACCGCCTGCTTCGAGACCAGCGATGGCCGCTACGAGCTGCGGGATCTCGCCACCGTGGACCGCACCCTCATTGGCACCTTCGACGACCAGCCCAGCAGCTATTTCCCGGGCTATGTGGTCACATGGCGCACGAGCGGCGGCTTCGGCTATGATCTGCACGACCTTGTTACCGGTGAGGTGACACCGCTGTACGCTTCCAGCGTCATGAGCGACACCATCGCCCTTTACTATGAGGACGGGCGGTTGAAGGTGTTCAACACCGAAACCGGCGATTTGATCACTGATACCACCGTGGAGCCAGTGAAGGGCCAGCAAAGCGTGATGATGGATAACAAGGGTGACGGCTACGTCTGGCTGGAGCTGCGGGATAACGATAACTTTGAGACCACCGCCACCCGCGTGTACGGCCCCGAGGGCCTTGTCTCCGACCTGACCCATCTGCAGGACAAGTATTATGCCCTGAACTATCTCATCACCACACCGGAGGGCAGGCCGCTGTACTGTGGCAACGCCAATGCGCCCAGCAGCAACGGCTCAATGTGTGACGTGCTGGATGAAAACGGCAACATTGTGTTCTATGGCCTTGGCAGCTGCTACAGCTACTACGACAACAGCCTGAACCAGCTGCCAGAACACGTGTTCGTTGCAAAACGCGGCTTTTACTACGGCTGGATGGATACGAACGGCAAATGGCTTTACTGCCAAAGCATCTTCTCTTCCATCAACGCCGACGATGAAATGGGCTACTGACCCAATAGGAGACTAACTATTAAAAGTCAAGCCCCAAAATGAAAAAATCCGTCTGCCGACCGCTGCCCCTGACAAACAGCATTCAAATGCCATAATCAATGCAGCGAGGGCGACGGAGAGAATAGCAAAGCAAGCCCGGCCAACCCTCGCAGAAACAGAATAGCATTTGAATGCTTCGGTTTGTCAAGGGTTCGCTGCGCCAGCTAAGTTGTTCTTGGATTTGGCTCAGGCTCTGGAGAGAATCAGGCAGCTACAAGATATGCTTTGCCAGATTTCTGCAAGGCATAGATTAGCCGCACAAGTTTCTTCGTGGCATGGGATAAGGCAACATTGTAGTGCTTTCCTTCAGCACGTTTCTTGGCAAGATATTCAGCAAAGACGGGATTCCAGTGGCAGACGTACTTGGTTGCGTTGTAGAGGGCATATCGCAAATAACGAGAACCACGCTTCTCCATGTGAGCGTAACAGTTTGTAAGTTTTCCGGACTGGTATGTAGATGGAGAGCAGCCAGCGTAAGCAAGGATTTTGTCAGGAGATTCAAAGTTGGAAAAATCACCGATTTCAGCAAGAATCATGGCTGCTGACTGGATACCGACACCGGGAATAGAAAGAATCGGTGGATTCAGTTCATCCATGATTTTCTGAATAGAAACTTCAATTTCATCAATCTCGGAGGTGAGTTCCCGAATGAGTTTAATGGTATGCTTCAGTTCCAGAAATTTAGCAGGCATAACGGAACCAATGGAAGTTCTGGCAGCATCTCGAATCTGGATAGCCTTATCTTTGCCATAACGACCCTTGGATGCTGTCGCAAGAAGGTTTGTCAGCTTGGTGAGATGAATTTCTGAAATCTGTTTTGCACCGGGATATTCAC
>OLVR01002696.1_pt1 | contig 12877 bp, 8 predicted proteins | sample 1673261 | NCBI WGS metagenome assembly OLVR01 (sample SAMEA3178938, study PRJEB25190) | human gut metagenome | biome: human gut; feature: human-associated habitat; material: faeces | place: Austria | collected 2013 | reverse complement strand
CCCAGCACCCGGGGGCGGGATCCCGCGTCCCGCAGGATGCAGAGGCCGTCCCTGGGGTCGATCTCCGGCGGCTGCTCCCGCCCCTGAAGCGGTACCTCCGTCAACTCCTCCCACAGGTGCCGGTCCGGCTGGGAGATGTGGGAGAACTCCAGATCCCCCGCCCGGAGGATCCGCTTGTACTGGGGCTCCCGGAGATAGAGGCTGTTGCGGTAGATGAAGTCCTGTACCACCGGGTCAATGAGGGTGGAGATGTCCCGTCCCAGGTCGATGTTCTCCCGGATGCGGGTGGAGCTGATCTCCTCCAGCGGCTCCGGCAGCGTCAGCTCCAGTACCTTGCCGTAAATGCCGCCGTAGCCGCCCACGGCCTCCTGACCGGGCCGGCGGAAGATGATGTGGTCAAAGGTATGGATGGAGTCCAGCTCCACGGGCTTGCGATAGGAGGAGGCGTGGGCCACCACGTCGCTTCCCACGGCGATGGACACCTTCCGCCCGGGGAATGCCTGCCGCAGCCGGTGGAGGTTCTCCGGGTTGGCGATGTTCACCGGGAAGTCCTCCGGGAAGATCTGCACATGGAACTCGTCCGCCACCGACATGGCGGCAATGCGCCGCCGGATGCGGTAGGGCTGGGTGCGCTTGGACCACGAGAATTCATCGATGGCCAGCAGTACCTCGAAGCCCCGATCCCGGATGGTGCGGACGATGGCCTTGTGGGACAGGGTGAAGGGATCGAAGGTACCGGGGAAAAAGGCGATGGGCCGTGGCGCTTCAAAGGTGAAGCCGCCTCGCAGCCGCTGGGCCGTCAAAAAGCGGTACATCCTCCCCAGCATGGAGGCCCGATAGTAAAAGGACAGTGCATCCCCGTCCTCCTGACGGCAGGTGGTCAGCAGCTTCCGTGCCGTCAGGGGGAAGGCCCGGCTCTTTTCACCACTGCCAAGCTGTGCCGAGCCGAATACCCGCTGTCCCAGTACCAGCATGGCCTCCTGCCGGGTCTCTCCGTCGATACCCGCCAGTCCTCGCATCAGCATCCCCAGCAGCCGGTCCCGGCGGCGCAGGCACGCCTCCTCCGGCTCCTCCGGGAATCTCTGGTGATAGATGTCGTACTCCTCATAGATGACGCCCACGGTGTCCAGCACCGGGGCCACGATGCGGCTGCTGGAGGCACTGAGAGTCACCCCCAGATCCGCCAGACACTCGTCCAGCTGCTCCGGCGGCAGCCACAGGGCAAACCGCCCCAGATAGTCGGGGATGTACTTGGTGAACTCCTGCTGCCCCAGCTCCAGCCCCTGGCACAGCTCCACGGAGACCTCATTGCGCTGATCCACCGTCAGCCGGGGAGCGATCTCCAGCAGCGCCAGTCCTGCGCCGTGGCGCACCGTGACCCGGTCGCTGACCTTGATGAGGTTAGAAAGATGCGTGGCGATGTGTAGGGCCGAGCCGTGGTCGTTCCGTGCATCGTCCGTCAGCAGCCGCAGGTTCACCTGCTTGATGATCCACGGCGTGGCGGTCTTGAGGTTATCCAGAAAAATATCCGACACCTGCGCCTCCTGCAAATGCAGCCCCCCGGCACAGATATCCTCCCGCAGCAGGGCCAGCGACATATTGCCGCAGTCCATCTCCTGCAAAATTTTCAGGGGCCTCTTCTGCCGGGGCATGGAGGTGTGGACGTGATCCAGCAGCAGCATGGCCGCCGCCTGCACCGTCAGGCTCTCCCGCCCGGACAGTCCCTCCGCCGCACGGAGCAGTGCATTCAGCTGGGGCCGGGTACACAGCTCCAGCGGCAGGTCCGCCGCCGCATCCAGCAGCTGCAATGCCACCTGATCGTCCAGCTGCTCCGGCCGCCGCAGATACGCCAGCACCGGCGCCAGAAACCGCTCCTCCCGTCCGGGGCAGCGGGAGAGCAGGGACTTCACGCAGAATTTCAGGGTGAACCGGATCCACCCCCGGTGCTGGGGCATCAGCTTATGATCCGGATAGATGATCTTCTCCAGATACAGCCTCCACTGATCCAGATCCGTCACCGTCCGCAGGTCGGGACGGCTGTCCGCCGGACGCTCCTTGGCGTAGCCTGCGTGGAACCCGGCGATGATCTCTCCCATGAGGGCCGCCGCCTGACGGCGGATGTCCCCCTCACGGTGCATCAGCAGCTCATAGAGAAAGGCCAGCGTCTGCACCTTCTGTGGAATGTGCAGATACAGGGAGTAGGACTCGAACACCCCCAGATAGGCCCGCAGCCGCCGCCAGTTGGTCTCGCCACGGGCCTGCTCCAGCAGGGAGGCAAAGCTCCGCTGTCCGGTAAGCCGGTCCATCAGCTCCATATTGTGGGCCACACACTGCATGGTCAGGGACTCCAGCACCCCCGCATCCTCCATCAGGGCCACCGCCCGCTCCGGCAGCGGCTGCGTGTCCGCCCCCTGCATGGTCACATCCACCCCCCGGCGGATCATATACGCCTCGAAGTCCTGCAAGCGGGCATAAACTCTGGTGTAGCGGCGGCGCTTCTCCCCGTCCACGTCGTCTAACTTGTTCAAAATCACGTCAAAGGCCTCCGCCAGCGACGAGATGTGGGTGATCTCATGCCCCTCCGGGTCGTGGGTCTGCTTCACCCGGAAGTCCGCATAGATCAGCAGCAGCGCCTCCGCCGACAGATACTCCGGCTCCAGATCCCACACCGAGTGGTTGGCGGCCACATGGCCGATGTCCGTCAGCCGGTGGCGGCGGAACCACAGATCCGTGTAGTAGTAGTGCAGATACGCTACCCGCTCCCCCGGATGGCAGCCGAACTTGCCGATGTCGTGTCCGGCGGCGCTGCCGGATACCAGCGCCAGATCCACCGCCGTGCCGCTGCGCCGCAGCGCCCGGCCGCAGGTCAATGCGATGTGATGCACCCCGGCGATATGCTCCAGCGTGCGGTAGGGCGTCACCTCCAGCCCCAGCCGCATCATCTCATAGACGTACTCCCGCTTCCACTGCCGCAGCATCTGTCGATAGCTGGCGCCGCAGGCGCACTCTGCCGCCTCCGCCTCCGACAGGAAGGCGAGATCCCACGCCGGGTCAAAGGGCAGCTTCTCCCGCTCGGCGGTAAAAAGCACCTGTAAAAGTGACAGGAAAAACACCGCCCCGGCGTCATAGGCCGCAGGGGCCTCCTTCTCCGGGAACAGCTGCCTCCGGGCAAAGTCATAGGCAAAGCGCAGCCACCCGCCCTCCGGCTCCCCGCCGGAAAGCTCCGCCAGCTCCGGGCGGCACAGCTCCAGCACGTCGCCGCAGCGCAGCCGGGTGCCGTCGTAAAGGGGCACAAAGCGCTGGATGTAGTTCTCGCTCTCCAGCCGCTCCAGCAGGGGCTGGCCGCTGAAATACTCCGCCGTAGGACGGCCGGTGAGCCGCCGCAGCAGGGCCGTGTTCATCTGTCGGATGCGTTTTCTGTTCATGGTGTGACCTCCCGCCGGATGGATGCTGTTTTTTCCATTATGCCACAATTTCCCTCCGGCTTTCAAGGCACAGCCGGGATTTTTTCACAAAAAGCCGCCCCTCCCGCTTCAAAGCACACCCCCCTTGGCCCCGCAAAAAGCCTCGCAGAGTTTGCCGCCCGCAGGCGGCAAAGAAGTAAAATCATTTTCTCTCACGATATATGCGTGAGAGAAAATACTTCTCAGGCTGCCAGTGTGGAATTTGTGCGCCTATGGCACACAAATTATGCGCGCAGCAGACTGCAAGCCTTTTGTCGAAAAACCGGAGGGTTTATCGACAGTCATAAGCGGCAGGAGGTCACTTCCTCCTGCCGCTTTTCGGATACGCCTTATTCCGCCGTCTCCAGCGATGCCTGCACAAAGCCCCGGAACAGGGGGTGCGGCCGGTCGGGACGGCTCTTGAACTCCGGGTGGAACTGCGCCCCCACGAACCAGCGGTGGGCAGGCTCCTCCACGATCTCCACCAGGCTGCCGTCCGGGGACAGGCCCGACAGCCGCAGCCCCGCCGCCTCCATCTCGCAGCGGAAGCGGTTGTTGAACTCGTACCGATGCCGGTGGCGCTCGGAGATATCCTCCGTGCCGTACTCCCTCCGGGCCAGACTCCCCTCCGCCAGCCGGCAGGGGTACTTGCCCAGCCGCATGGTGCCGCCCTTAGCGGTAACGCCCACCTGATCGGACATCAGGTCAATGACGGGATGGGCCGTCATGGCGGTGAATTCGGCGCTGTGGGCGTCGGCCCAGCCCACCACATGGCGGGCAAACTCGATGACGGCGATCTGCATCCCCAGACAGATACCCAGATACGGCACCTGATGCTCCCGTGCATATTGAGCCGCTAAAATCATCCCCTCGATGCCCCGATCCCCGAAGCCGCCGGGGACCAGCACGCCGCCGCACCCGGCCAGCATCTGCTCCACGTTCTCCGGTGTCAGGGTCTCGGAGTCCACCCACCGGATGGACACCTCCGCGTCGCAGGCGGTGCCTGCGTGGAACAGGGACTCCACCACGCTGAGATACGCATCGTGCAATCCCGTGTACTTCCCCACCAGCGCAATGGTCACATGGCGATGTACCCCGTGGATCTTCTCCACCATGGCCCGCCACCGGGCCATGTCCGGCTCCACCACCGGCAGCCCCAGCTTGCGGCAGGCCACCCGGCACAGCCCCTCCCGCTCCAGCAGCAGCGGCACCTCATACAGGGTGGAAGCCGTGACGTTGGGGATGACGCAGTCCTCCTCCACGTTGCAGAACAGGGCGATCTTCCGCCGGATGTCCCCGGTGATGGGGCTGTCCGTGCGGCACACCAGAATGTCCGGCTGGATGCCGATGCTCAGCAGCTCCTTCACCGAGTGCTGGGTGGGCTTGCTCTTCAGCTCCCCGCTGCCGGGGATGGACACGATCAGCGGCACATGGATGTACAGCACGTTCTCCTTGCCCTTCTCCGCCGCCACCTGCCGGATGGCCTCCAGAAAGGGCTGGCTCTCGATGTCGCCCACCGTGCCGCCTATCTCGGAGATGACCACATCCGTCTGTCCGTCGTCCATGGCATAGATGCGGTTTTTGATCTCATCGGTGACGTGAGGGATGATCTGCACCGTGCCGCCCAGATAGCCTCCCTGCCGCTCCCGGTTCAATACGCTCCAGTAGATCTTCCCGGAGGAGACGGAGGAGTTGGCGTCCAGCGCCTCGTCCACGAACCGCTCATAGTGGCCCAGATCCAGATCCGTCTCCGCCCCGTCATCGGTGACGAACACCTCCCCGTGCTGATAGGGGCTCATGGTGCCGGGGTCCACGTTGAGGTACGGGTCAAACTTCTGGTTCCTGACCCGCAGGCCGCACTGCTTCAGCAGCCGCCCCAGAGATGCGGCGCAGATGCCCTTGCCAAGCCCGGACACCACACCGCCGGTGACAAAAATATACTTCATGGCTCCCTCTCCTTTTGACAGCGGGGCGCTTCTCCGCCCCCTGATTTTTTTACCCACCGATTTTACCGCCGGAGAAAAACGCCGTCAAGCCCGCAGAATCATCAAGATTTTTCCCCTCCCGCCCCCTGTGCATGGGGCAGTCCTCTGAAATTTCCCTCCCGGAGAAAATTTCTCTTGCATCCCGGCCTTCGGCGTGATATGGTAGGTTTGAACCCGCCTTTTCCGCCGGGTCCTTTTCCGCATAAAAACAGTCCTCACGGCAGCGCCGTGAGGGCTGTTTCACCTTTTGTCATTCCTCCTGCCGCAGCAGGGCCGTCAGTGCCTGCACCCGTCGGGCCAGCCGGGCAAATTCGCCGCAGGTCAGGGCCTGCCGTCCGTCGGAGAGGGCCTCCTCCGGCCGGTCATGGACCTCGATCATCAGTCCGTCCGCCCCGGCAGCTGCCGCCGCCAGCGCCAGCGGAGCCACCAGCTCCCGCCTCCCGGCGGCATGGCTGGGATCGGCCAGCACCGGTAGGTGGGACTGCTCCTTCAGGGCGGCAATGCCCGCCACATCCAGCGTGGCCCGGCTGTCCGTCTCGAAGGTGCGGATGCCCCGCTCGCAGAGGATCACCCGCTCATTGCCGCCGGCAAGGATGTATTCCGCCGCCTGCAATAGCTCCGTCACGGTGGCCCCGAAGCTGCGCTTCAGCAGCACCGGCTTCTCCTGCCGTCCCAGCTCCCGCAGCAGCTCGAAGTTCTGCATATTCCGTGCCCCCACCTGCAGGACATCTACCTCCCGGAACAGCGGCAGCTGCCGGGGATCGGTGATCTCCGACACCACCGGCAAGCCCGTCTCCCGGCCCGCACGGCACAGCAGCTCCAGCCCCTCGGCCCCCAGCCCTCCAAAGGTATAGGGGGAGGTCCGGGGCTTGAAGGCGCCGCCTCGCAGCAGCTGCGCCCCGGCGGCGGACACCTGCCGGGCGATGGAGGTCACCTGCTCCGACGACTCCACGGCGCATGGCCCGGCAATGAGGCAGAAGTCCTGCCCGATGCGGGCCTTGCCCACGGATACCACCGTGTCCTCCGGATGCCCCGTCCGGGCCGCCAGCGGATACGGCTCCGTCAGCCGCTGTACCGCCCGCACGCCGGGCAGAAGCCGCAGACTCTCCCCGTCCAGCCGAAAGGTTTCCCCCTCCAGCACCAGCACCTCCCCGCCGGGATGCGCCACCGTAACGCCGGTGTCCTCCAGCCGCTGCCGCAGCGCCTGCCGCACCGCCGCCGCCTGATTTTTCTCTGTGAGAATGAACATATGCCGCCTCCGGGATCATGATCTGAACCTTTATTATATCGGACTGCGCCCCGGATTGCAACGGGGAAACCACAGGGACTTTTCGTTGACACGGCGGCGAAATGTGATATAATAGACAGTGTGTTGCAATATACCCGCCTGCGTGCGTATTTTGTGGATTGACCGGAGGAGGACATATGGAACGTAAATTCATTCTCAGCTGCTGCTCTACCGTGGACCTTCCCTATTCCTATATGCAGAGCAGAGACATTCCCGTGCTGTTTTATACCTACGTGGTGGACGGGCAGGAGTACGTGGACGACATGGGCCGTGACCCGGAGGCTCTGCCCCGATTCTACCGTTTTCTGGAGGCGGGCAAGCTGCCCCAGACCTCCCAGATCAATGTTGGCACCTATCTGGACTTCTTCGAGGCCCAGCTGGAAAAGGGCGATCTGCTGCACATCGCCTTCACCTCCGGCCAGTCCGGCTCCGTCCACAACGCCGTGGCGGCGGCCAAGCTCCTGCAGGAGAAGTACCCTGATAAGAAACTCGTGGTCATCGACTCCCTGTGCTCCTCCTCCGGCTACGGCCTGCTGGTGGATGCGGCGGCGGACCTGCGGGACAGCGGTGCCACGCTGGAGGAGACGGCTCGGTGGGTGCTGGAAAACCGCAACAAGGTCCACCACCAGTTCTTCTCCTCCAACATGACCCAGTTCCGCCGCACCGGCCGTGTCTCCGGCGCAGCGGCCATGGTGGCCACCATCATGAACATCTGCCCCATCATGCGGCTGGATGATAAGGGCGCCATCAAGGCTTACAGCAAGGTCCGGGGCAAGAAGAAGGCAGTGGAGACCACCGTGAACGCCATGGAGCAGCACGCTCAGGGCGGCCGGGACTACGACCAGCGCTGCTTCGTCTGCCACTCCCAGTGCCCGGAGGACGCCGCCCTGCTCATCACGGCGCTGGAGGAGCGCTTCCCCCACCTGAAGGGCAAGATCCGCCTGTGCGACATCGGCACCATCATCGGCTCCCATAGCGGCCCCGGCACGGTGGCCGTGTTCTTCCTGGGCGACGAGCGCCCCACTATGGACTGACCCCTTATCCCCCAGCGGTACATGGCAAGCCATGTACCGCTTCTTTTTCGCCCCCACTGTCCAGCCTCCCGGACGCCCCGCCGCACTTGTGCAGAATACCGAACAAAACCGCCATTTTTCGTTGCAAAAAGGGGATTGCCATGATAGGATTCGTGTGATATAATATTTCTGTTTCCAATTTGCGAGATTTAATAATATACAGAAAGGTATCTGCTAATCATGAATATTAGAATATCCGCTGACAGCACCTGTGATCTGTCCCCGGAGCTTATTGCAAAATACGACATCCGCATCACCCCCCTGTATATCGTCCGGGACGGCCAGTCTCTGGTAGACGGCAAGGACATCACCCCCGACGAAATTTACGCCCACGTCAATTCCGGCGGCGGAATGTGCAGCACAGCGGCGGTGTCGGTGTACGACTACACCCAGTTCTTCCGCCGCCAGCTGGAGGAGTGCGACGCCGTGGTGCATTTCCACATCTCCGGCGATATGTCCGCCTGCTACCAGAATGCCTGTATCGCCGCTCAGGAGGTGGGGAACGTCTACCCCGTGGACTCCCGCAGCCTCTCCACCGGCATCGGCCAGCTGGTGCTGGAGGCGGTGCAGCTGACCCGTGAGGGTAAGCTCACCGCTCAGGAGATCGCCCACGAGATGGAGCGCCGCCGGGAACTGCTGGACGTCAGCTTTCTGGTGGAGCGGCTGGACTTCCTGCACAAGGGCGGCCGCTGCTCGGGCGTTGCCCTGCTGGGGGCCAATATGCTGAACCTGCGCCCCTGCATTCAGGTGAAGGACGGCCAGATGATGGTGGGCAAGAAGTACCGTGGCCCCTATGTGAGCTGCCTGCTCCAGTACATCCGGGAGCGGCTCAAGGGCCGGGATGACATTGACACCCGCCGCATTTTCATCACCGAATCCGGCGGCTTCACCCCGGAGGAGCTGGCGCAGGTGGAGGCCGCCGCCCGCAGCTACCAGCCCTTTGACGAGGTGCTGCACACACGGGCCGGCTGCACCGTCTCCAGTCACTGCGGCCCCCGCACGCTGGGCATCCTCTATTTCCACACCAAATAATTTTCCTATCCTCAACGCCCACCGGAGAGCCGCTGCGCTCCCCGGTGGGCTTTTTCCGGAAAAGCTGCCACGAAATTTTTCGCAAGACAACTGTCACGGCGCTTGCTTTTCCTACCAGCTTAGTGGTATAATAGGCTGAATAAATGAGGAGGCATACACCATGATTTCCACCAAAGGACGTTATTCCATTCGGATCCTGCTGGATCTGGCCGAGCATCGGGGCGTGGGCTATACCCCCATCAAGGACGTAGCCGCCCGGCAGAGCATCTCCCTGAAATATGTGGAGAAGCTGATGCCCGCCCTGAAAAACGCCGGCCTGCTGGACAGCAGCCACGGCATCGGCGGCGGCTACCGGCTGAACCGTGACCCGGAGCAGTACGACCTGTGGGAGATCCTGCGGGTGACGGAGGGCGAGCTGGCCCCGGTGTCCTGCCTGCAAACGGACGCCTCCCCCTGCCAGCGGGCCGGGGAGTGCCGCACCCTCTCGGTGTGGCAGGGCTACTATGACCTGACCCGGAAATATTTCTCCGGCATCACCTTGGCGGACCTGATGGCCGCCCCGCAGGGCGACAACTACGTCATCTGACCTCCCATCCCTCCGCCCCGTCCCCTGACCCCGGTATACCGTCCAATTACCGGGCATCACCTGATTCCGGTGTTTCATATGTCCCGGTACACTCTGCCCGGATATACTGCCTGATCCCTTGTCTGCCCCTATATCCCCCGTCCGGTCAGGTATGCCGCCTAACTCCGGTACGCCGTTTGTTTCCGGTATTTCCCCGCTCGAAGCATCTCCCATAATCCCCAAAATCCCCCGAAGCGACCATACCGCTTCGGGGGATTCGTCTCTGTTATGGGGTTTCTCTATTCCATGGGCAGTCCTTGCAAAAGGTGCCGCTTTTCATCGTCGCTCCCTGTCGCCCAGCCGCCGCTCTCCCTGCGCAGCTGACACCTCTAAACAGCCGCCTGTATCTTTGGCTCATATCGAAGCCACAGCCGGTTCGGCAGCCCTCTATTCTTCCCGCTCCGCCCCTTTGGCCTTGGCGGCCCGGAGCTTTCGCAGGGTGTACACCACGCTGCACACCACCAGTACCGTGTTGATGGCCAGGAATACCCAAAACACCGGTGAACTGAAATCCAGTGAATTTCCGGCGATGACCAGACAAACCATCCCCGGCGCAATGGCCAGCCACGACCCCGCCAGATACGTCAGGTAATCCACCCGCAGCATCCCCAGCAGCAGTCCCAGCACCTCCATGTTCAGCCCCAGCATATGGATGGCAAAGCACATGGCAAAGCCGTATTCCTGCGTGGCGCTGAAATAGCGCTTGATCTTGGGATGCCGGTCCAGCACCGACTCCAGACTCTCCGTCTTGGTGAACCGCCCCATGGCGTAAGAGATGGATAAGCATAATGATTTGGTTGTCAATTGAATTGTTTTTTGAATAAAAAATTAACTAGCACACCGCCGTCCCCACGCCGTTGACGGCCAGCGCCGCCGGCAGCGGCAGCACCATGGACACCACGACCACCAGCGCATTGTATACCACCACGCCGGAAAAGCCCTTCAGTACATATAGTCCCAGCACCACCAGCACCGCCAGCACAGGCCGGTCCGCCACCAGCTGCGGCACCGTATCCAGATCCATGACCCCTGTGGCCAGCAGCACGCCGAATATCGCCGCACACAGGACCATGATCAGCACCGGCAGGTAATCCCTCAGCCGGAATTTTTTCATACAAGCCCTCCTCACGGCATCCATCCGCTAAAGTGTGGGAGATAATATACCATATCATTATGAATAAAGTGTGAACTTTCGTAGCCTTTACGCTCCGTTCACACTTTCCCGTCAAGTCCCGGCCCCCCATTCCTGCTGGACACAGCAAAGCCCCGCTTCGCCAGATGGCGAAGCGGGGCTTTTCCCATAATTTGGAAGTTTTCTCCCTTTCGGCGACCGGTTCAGATGCCTCCGTGCGGCGGGGCAAATTCCCCTGTCAGGGCGTGTCCGTTCTGCCGGAACTATACGTCCACCGAGTCGTCCGGTTCGTGTCCGGTGGACGTCCACCGGACTGTCCGGCAGCCGTCCCACAGGTATCCCGTCCGTATCCGGCAGATATCCAGCCAGTGTCCGACCATCGTCCGGCTGGTATCCCATCGGGATCGGTCAAGTATCCCGCCGGTATCCGACGGAATAGCCCACCGGTATCCGGTTTTAGGATAGCGCCCGGTCAGGTGTTGAGGAACGGATCATCCAGACGGCCCAGACGGCGGAGCATGGTTTTCTTCACCGCCTTGAAAATATTCTCATATCCGGTGCAGCGGCACAGGTGGCCCGACAGCAGCTTGCGGAGCTGGTCATCGGTATAGTATACCCCACGATCCAGAATCTCCACCGCCGTCATGATGAAGCCGGGGATGCAGAAGCCGCACTGGATGCTGGTCTCCTCCATGAAGGCCTGCTGAATGTCGGAGAGCTCGCCGTTGGGACCCATGAGGCCCTCCAGCGTGGTGATATGCTTGCCCTCGGCCCACACCGCCAGATACAGGCAGGAGTTATAGCACTCGCCGTCGATGAGGACGTTGCAGGCGCCGCACTCCCCCACCTCGCAGCCCTTTTTCACGGAGGTCATGGAGAAGTCGTTGCGGAGCATATCCGTCAGAGAGGCCCGGACGTCTATCATCCGCTCCACCTCCTTGCCGTTGAGGAAGAAGGTCACCAGCTGATACTGATTCTTTGCCATTACAGCTCACCTCCCGCCAGCTTCACAGACTCCATGAGACACCGCTTGGCGCTCTCCACGGCGATGTGAGAGCGGAATGCCTTGCTGGCCCGCCACGAGTCACGGGGATGGATGTCCTCCAGCACCGCTTTTCCGAAGTCCTCGATGTTCTCCAGCGTCACGGGCTTGCCGTTGATAAACTCCTCGGCGTGAGGCGCACGCATAGGGACGGGCCCCGCCACGCCGAAGGCGATCCGCACCCGGTCGAAGGTCTTTTTATCCTCGCTGAGCCGGGCGTTAACGGAGGTTCCCAGCGTGGCGATATCCATGGCGTTGCGCATGGCGTACTTGATGTAGTGGCCGAAGGTGCGGTCGTAGGATGCCTTGGGGATCAGGATGGCGGTCTGAATTTCGCCCTCCTCCACCCGCAGATCCACGGCGCCGGCCTTCAGGTAGAAGTCCTTAATGGGTACCCGGCGGACGCCGTTTTTGCCGGTGATCTCCACCATGGCCTCCCATGCGTGGAGGGTGGAGGCGGAGTCGGCGGAGGTCACACCGTTGCAGGTATTGCCGCCGATGGTGCCGGCGTTGCGGATCTGAGGGCCGCCCACCATATCCACCGCCTCGCCCAGCACGTTGATATACTGTTGGATCAGAGGATCGGCGGTGATGTGGCTGAAGGTGGTGAGGCTGCCGATGCGGAGGTTCTCCTCCTCATCCAGCGTCACGCCTCGCATTTCATGGCAGCCCTGAATACTGATGAGGGCCTTTCCGGCCCGCTTGCCCTCCCGCATCTGCACCAGCACGTCGGATCCGCCGGCGATGATCTGGGCATCCGGATGGGCCACCCGGAGGGCCACCGCGTCCTGAACGCTCTCCGCCTGATACAGGGCTTTCATATCATACATGAGTGGTTCCCTCCTTTAGTCTTCGATCAGCCCAGCCTCTTTGAATCCGCGGTAGAGGACATGGGGCGTGATAGGGCATGCGTCAAAGGCCACACCTGTGGCGTTCAGGATGGCGTTGCGGATGGCCGGCGCCGGCGAACAGGCCGGGGGCTCGCCCAGGGCCTTGGTGCCGTAGGGAGAGGTGGGCTCCGGGTTTTCCACGAACGCCGCCTGGAGCGTGGGATGGTCCATAAAGGTGGACAGCTTGTAGTCCAGCAGATTGTTGTTCAGGGGCTTTCCGGTCTTCTCGTCGAACTTCAGCTCTTCACTGAGGCCGTAACCGATGGCCATGGACATGCCGCCGTGGACCTGGGCCTCTGCCAGCGCCGGGTTGATGAGGGTGCCGCAGTCGTGGACGTTGACCAGATTCAGCAGCTTCACCTTGCAC
>OLVR01002670.1_pt1 | contig 12997 bp, 10 predicted proteins | sample 1673261 | NCBI WGS metagenome assembly OLVR01 (sample SAMEA3178938, study PRJEB25190) | human gut metagenome | biome: human gut; feature: human-associated habitat; material: faeces | place: Austria | collected 2013 | reverse complement strand
GAAGTGTGGCTTTCAACGAAGTTGAAAGTTCTGACCAATGAATTGGAAAGATAAATCCGATGGCTTGACCAGCAAATATTATTTATTGTAACCAGTTACGCCGTTAGCAAGCATCCATTCCATTTTACAATCCATAAGGTACTGTAAAGTTTCGTTTTTAGCATTGTTATGGGACTGCATATAGAGTTCCTGTGCCTCTTTTAAATCGTTGTAAGTTAAATAAGGATAATCTACCATTGTGTTTGTATTTGCAAGGTAGTAAAGGGCATAGTTAAGATTGTTGTCAGCAAGAACCCATTGGTTCTTAGTATCTTCAACAGCTTTTAACATTCTGTCAGCCATTTCTTTGTAGCGTTCTTCTTTTGTTATGTTGTAAAGTTTGTAAAGGTAGTTCATTTCAGCAAGCTGATGATTAAGGGAAACATGAGTTTTAGTATGTTCAAACTTGTAGCCATAATCTTCAACTAAAAGACCGCCATTTGTAGTTACATAGCTGTTCTTTTCTGCGTGTTCAAGGAAAAATTCAGCATACTTGCAAGCAGCCATTAAGAACTGAGTATTGTTGTATCTCTTGTAAGCATCTATAAGGTTGCAACCAAAGTCAGTATTAAATCTTGTGTCGTAGAAACCGGCAGCAATATTAAAGTCAGTAGCTAACCAACCAGACTTAGGACCTGTTGGCCAATAGCCGTCAGTATTTTGGTTTTCCATACAAGTATAAGTAAATACATAGCCTAACTCAAAAGGAGCAAATTGGATGAACTCAACATTTTCCTGTGCACATCGCGTAAAATTTGATTTGTTCAAGAAGTATGGCTGTCTGTAAAGCATTGTAGGAGAATATGGTGTGTAATTACTAGGCGTAGGGAAATAATAACCGTCCCAAGAGAATCGTCTGTTAACACCTAAATCCTGCTTTAAAGTGTTGAAATGGTTAATGTTTGACCAATCTGCAAGCTTGTTTGCTGACTGAAGCATCCAAATTTCACCTATTGTTTCTGTGTTACGAGGGAATGACCATTTAAGAGTGTAAGTTCCGTCGCCTTTTTCAATTTCAATCTTCTGTTCTAACTCTGGACGCATTTCCAAAGTGTTGTTTTCAAAACTATTTGTGTAAACACCTGGTACGCTGAAAATGTACGAACCCTTGTCTGTGTCTATAAACATTGTTTGCTTAGCAGTATTTACAAGGTTTTCGGACATATACCATTCATTAGTTTCAGGAGATACATATCTAATCTGCATAGTATTACCCTCAATAGTAATACTATCCTCTAATCTGGCATTGTTGTTTGTGCTAAAGTTAAATCTCTTTATTGTAAATTTGTCACCATTATCAAATGTAAAAGTTTTAGCTTTTTCTGTATAATCAGCGTCGCTGTGGAGAGTAGTTTCGCTAATAAGAGGACTTGTTTTAGCTGTCCACTTGTCCTTGTAAGTTTTTGCAACTACTTTGTAAGCTGCAAGGTCTTTACCAGTAAGAGGCTGACCCTGTGCATCTGTAGGATTTTCTGAAAACTCATCTAATGCTATTGTAGTAAGCTGACCAGAGCCTTCAATATTGCTTGAAGTAGTGCCTTCTGATTTTTCCTTAGTAGTAGTTTCAGTTTCTTCGTCTGTAACTTCCTCAGTAGTTTCTTCTGTTGTAGTTTCAGTAGTTTCTTCAGTAGTTGTTGTAGTGATTTTTGTCACTTTTTTAGGGTCAGGATTTTTGACCGTTGCTGCATTTACGGCAATAGAGGCAAGAGTAGATATTGCCAATACTGCTAAACAAATTTTTACTTTTTTTAACATTGCTTTTGCTCCTTGTGAAATTAACCATATTCCAAAAAAATGAGCCTATATATAGTATAATCGAAAATTTTGTCTAATATCTATACTTTGGCTTGGAAATTAAAGAATAATTGGAATTTATAGAATATTAATCGTTTAAATTATATGTACATTAGCACATTACATTATATCAAAAAAAGGAAAATATTATATTACAATATCATTAAAATTGATGTTTGGGAAAAATTGTAAAAAAATAAAACTCACAGAAAATTCGGGGGAATCTGTGAGTTTTGGGGGGTAGGTATGTTTCACATACCTAATCGTAATCTGTAAAGCGGGAATCAGTACAGATTATTAAGTGCATATCTAGGAAAATAGCACTTTATATACCGTTTGAAAAATTATATAACATTAAATTGGGGGGATAACATTATAACATAGGGGATTTTCAAACGGATTCTAAAAATTCGAAAAACGAATTCTTAGTGGTGTTAATAGCACAAAAAAAGCGTCAGAGAATAAAGTCAATCATGACGCGAATATATATGTGAAGATAGTAATTATCATAAAAGTTAAAATATAAAAATTAAAATATAAACATTAAAATATAAACATATAATCGCAACCGGGCTGTCATAGCTGTTAGCCTTAGACCCCATAGCTTTGCGTCCTTATCTTTCGATAAGTTTGCCAAATATTCTATTACTTTTTCTGCATACTTAATTTAACATTATTTAAGAAAAAAGTCAATTAGGATAATTTGAAAATAATATACAAAAATTGTGAACAAAAAAAGAATTATTTATCTATTGACATAACATTTTATTAATAGAATATAATAAAATTAAGTTTTAAAATAAAGCCTAGAAATATTGCTATTTTCTAGGCTTTAAAGATAAATCCAATGGCTTGCTTGAAAACCACAAATTATTTTTTAAGTTCAAAGTTTATAAGTTTGTCTAAAAATTCCCCAAATGAAAAATCAAGGTTTTTAGTTGCCTTAGGAATAAGGCTGTGAGAAGTAAGACCAGGGAGAGTATTTACTTCTATTACATATATCTGTTCTTCCTGAACTATCATATCTACACAGGCATAACCTTTGCATTGAAGAACATTAAATGTTTTGACAGCAATAGACTTAATCATATCCTGCATAAAGTCTGGAAGACTTGTAATGTCAGAAGAATATTCGTCAATATGGTATTTGTCATCGTACACAAATACACTGCCGGCTTTCTTAACATCTAATACAGCCATAGCCTCTGGACCGTTTTCTCCTTGAAGTACACAGCAGTTAATTTCCTTGCCGTCAATAAATTTTTCTATTAAAACATCATCGTCATAGGTTTCCATAATGTTTTTAATGCCGTAGTGAATGTCCTCCATATTTCTGGCAACAATAACACCAATACTTGAGCCACCTCTGTTAGGCTTTACAATGAGAGGAAATCCCATTAATTTGATGCTTTCTTCGTACTGAGAAAAGTCTACTCCTCTCATAACAAAAACATGGTCAGGAACTTGAATATGATTTGCTTTCATAACAGTTTTTGCCATGGCCTTGTTCATACAAATGGCACTTGAAAGGACTTTACTGCCTATGTAAGGAATGTTTAAACAATGGAGGAAGCCCTGTATAGAACCGTTTTCTCCGTTTCCGCCATGTAAGGCACTAAGTACAATTTGTGGTGGATTAGAAATAATGTTTTTCGCCCATTCAGTATTACCGTCTGCTGGTAAATGATAAACAGTAATATCGTACTTATTCTCATCTAAATTGGCTAAGAGGTTTTCGCAAGATTTCTTGGAAACTTCTCTTTCTATTGATGTACCACCAACTAATACACCTAACTTTATCTTATCCATTTTTCATATCCCCTTTTTGTAATATTAACCTATATTGATGTTTCTCAATTTCTCTGCACTATCTTCAGGTAAAACGCTATTTATGTAGCAACCTGTACTAAATTCAAAGCCTGCCATATATCCTATTCTAGGTATAATTTGGGCATAGAAGTGGAAATATTTATTGTGTTCTCCACTAGACGGTGCAGAGTAAAGACAGACATTGTAGCTTATGCCCTCTAGGAGGGTTACAAGCCTTTTAACAGCGTTTCTCAATATTATGCCAAAATTGGCAAGCTCACTTTCAGTAAATTCTGATAATGAGCTTATATGCTTTTTAGGTAATATATCCATTCCGTATGCAAATTTGCCGTCAGCTGGAATGTAGCATATAAAATCGTCATTTTCTTCAACAATTCTATTGCCAAAATCCAAATTGCAAAAATAACATTTTCTGTTTTGGCACTCGTAGTAGTTCTTTAAAACTCCCAACATATGCTCCATTTTTAATGGAACAACGCAAAGAGAAGTGATTTGCCAATGGGAATGAGATTGACTTGCACCAGCATCTTTCCCTTGATTTTTAAATATCTGAACATATTTACTTCTAGGGTCTTCCTCTAATTGACGGTATCTCATCTGCATTGTTTCCATAAGTTTAAACATATGATTGTCACTAAAATGGGACATAGGTTCATTGTGGTCTGCTGTGTCAATAAGAACATCGTGAACGCCAAAAAATTCGTTATCTGCATCTATAAAGGGATATTTGTTTGGTACAATTCTTATGGAATTATCCTCTGTGGCATATATTACGCCTGGTGTCATATATTCATTTCTAAGACAGAAAGGACAGTATTGCTCTGGAACAGTTTTAACGCTTTGCTTTTTAAAGCTATGAGGGCGTTTTGCTCTGTCTGTTGCGTAAAATACATATTCTCCTGTCAGAAAGCAGCGTTTCATCATAGGGTTCTTCACCTCTTAAATTATTTCATAGTCCATTGGTACATATTGCCGTAAACATTTCCGTCTGATGGAGTTTTAAGCCCTGTCACATTGTTTGTTACAAGGGCTTCACTTCTAAAGCATATACCTAAAAGAGGGAGCTGTGACGAGCAATATTTATTTAATTCGTTTATAGCTGTTTTGTAACTGTCAATATCAGCAGAACTTGATGCAATACCAATTAGCCTGTCCATATTTGCATCAGCATAGCCAAAATAGTTTGCACCATTGTTTTCAGGTGTTGAACTGCTCATTAAAAGAGAAGTTAAGTCCATATTTCCACTTAATTCAACACCACCAATAAATGCGTCATATTCGCCGTCGGCTATTCTTTGGGCATAGGTTTCAAAAGGTACAACCTCTACTTTTGTATTAAGACCGTTGGCATTTAACTTTTTGCTTATAATATCGGCAGTTTTCTTTCTTTCTACATTATCGTCGTTTACAAGTATAGTAAATGCAAAATCAGACTTTGTCAACCCACAGGCAAGAATTAAGGTGTTTGCAGTAGTTTCGTTGTAGTCATAGGAGTCTACACCTATACCAGATACGCAACTGTTAGATGGGTTAATTGGAGTAATGCTTTTTACAGCTCTGTTAATATATACATTGTTTACTATTTCGCTTGTAGGCAATAAGTGTGCTAAAGCCTGACGAGCATTTATGTCAGCAAATATGTTTTTCTTTAAGTTAAGACCTAAAAATTCAAACTTGTTTGTAGAATAAACTGCTGCATTTGCTGCCATATCAGAAGATAACTTGCCAAGACTAGAAGTATCTACAGTTAAAGCGTCTATAACATTATGCTCAAGAGCCTTTAATGATGTTTCTTCATCATCGGAAATAATAACATTTACCTTTGGAATAAGTGGAGAAGTGTTGAAGTTTTTAGATGCAACTAAGTTCATTTCCTTTACAAGGGTATAATTGCTAAACTTGTAAAGTCCGTTTCCGACAGGTTTCATACTACTTCCAGTACCTGAACCATAGTAATGCTCAGAAACAATAGGAAAACAAAGACTGTAAACAACAGCACCTACAGGCTGTGAATAGGTAATAGTAGCTGTAAGATTGTCCTTAGCATAACAGCTTTTTACATTTTTAACACTATTTTTGTAGATTACATTATCTCTGGCTTTCTGCAAAAATTTTACAGAATATACAATGTCTTCGGCGGTAATAGGATTTCCATCGTCCCATTTTAAACCCGAACGAAGTTTTATATTTACTGTGTTGCCATTGTTTTCAACACTATAGCTTTCAGCTAAATTAGGCTGAATTTCGTTATTTTGATTTTGTACAAATAATGGTTCAAATAAAAGTCTTAATACTTTATCAACAGAAACATCTGTATTTTCCAAAGGGTTAAGAGTTTCAGGCTTACCCATTGAAAGTCTTAAAGTATCGCTCTTAGTTGTTACTGCTGTGGGGCCTTGTAAGGCTTGGTCGTTTTCCGTAACCACTTCATCAGTTTGCGTTCTCTGGCAACCCGCCAACGCAAGAATAAGTAAAGCACACATAATAATTTTAATCCATTTAAGCAAACCAACCGACCCCCAACATAAAAGAATAGATTTTCTCATAGGCTTTCACTTTTTTTACATAATTCGCTGTTTCTCCATAGGGAATATAGTGGAGATATTCGCCGTCACGACTATACTTTGTATCTCCCAACCATTTAGAAACTGTGCCACTTCCGGCATTATAGGCAGCAGCAATAAGTTCGTCATTTTCTCCGAATTGGTTGCCTAAGAAATTGAGAACCCAGCAACCTATTTGAATATTTGTTTCAGGTTCTTGAATAGTATCGTAGCTGAAATCTTCAATAGGTATTTTTTCAACAGCCCAATCCACAGTTGCCGGCATAAGTTGCATTAATCCCATAGCACCTTTGTGAGAAGTAACCTCTGGTTTAAAGTTGCTTTCAGTTTTTATAATGGCACAGACAAAAGCCGGGTCTAAATCATATTTTTGACTGTACTTTTCTATAGTGTCAATATATTTAATGGGGAATACAATACAAATGGTGCAATAAAGTGCAAAAAGGCAAATTGCTATAAATATGCAAAAGCCTATTAACCAGCGTATAAATTTAAACATTCAGTAATCCCTCTTTTTTCATATAATTATAAATTTCTTTTTCTAATTTTTCAAAATCGTTTTGGCTGTGGTCAATTATTAAATCAGCCTTTTTCTCCAATACTTCCGCCGCAGTTTGCTTGCTAAAGCGATTTAATACCTCTTGACGGCTTATGCCATCTCTGTTCATTATTCTTTCAATTCGAACTTCTGTATCGGCTGTAACAACCCATACTTTGTCGGCAATAGCATCAAGACCAGCCTCTATTAAAAGTGGGGCATCAATTACGACACATTTGCAACTGGCCTTTGCAATTTCGTCTTTTACTCTTTGAGCAATTTTGCTGTGAGTAATCTGGTTCAAAATACTTAACTTTTGACTGTCATTAAATACTATATTGCCAAGAGCCTTGCGATTTATAGTTTTATTACTATTTAATATATCTTTTCCAAAGGCTGAAACTATTTCATCATAGGCACAACCACCTACAGCCATATTTTCGTGAGCAATTTTGTCGCAATCCAGTATTAAAGCACCGTACTTTTCCATAATTTTGGCTACAGAACTTTTACCAGTACCACTATTTCCTGTCAATCCAATAACTGTCATTTTACTTTACCTCGTACCAGTTGTTGCCACTATGCACCTCAGCAATAAGTGGAACACTTAACTTAACGGCATTTTCCATTTCTTCCTGTAAAAGTCGTTCAACCTGTTCCTGTTCGTCTTTGTATGTTTCGATTAAAAGTTCATCGTGTACCTGAAGTACAAGACGAGATTTAAGACCTAAGGCTTTTAATCTTTCCCATACCTTGACCATAGCTATTTTAATGATGTCGGCAGCAGAACCTTGAACAGGCATATTCATAGCAACTCTTTCGCCAAAAGAGCGTTGCATAAAGTTATTTGCTGTAATTTCTGGAATATATCTTCTTCTATTAAATATTGTTGTAGCATAGCCAGTTTCTCTAGCGGTTTCTACACAATTATCCACAAACTCTTTTACTTTTGGATATTTGGCAAAATAGCCAGCAATGTATTTGTCAGCCTCTTTTTTAGTAATACCTATGTCCTGACTAAGGCTGTAAGAACCGATACCGTATATAATACCAAAGTTTACTGCCTTTGCATTACTTCTCTGTAAAGGTGTTACATCATCAAATGGCACACCAAATACTTGAGATGCTGTAAGTCTGTGAATATCTTGATTTTCTTTAAAGGCATTTATAAGAACTTCATCGCCTGACATAGCTGCCATTACTCTTAATTCAATCTGTGAGTAATCGGCATCAACATATACACAATCTTTTTGAGGGATAAATACTTTTCTAAGCTCTCTACCTAACTCAATTTTAACAGGAATATTCTGTAAATTAGGCTCAGTTGAGCTTATTCTACCTGTTGTAGTAATTGTTTGATTAAATGTAGAATGTATTTTTCCGTCATCAGATATTACAGCCAAAAGACCGTCAGCGTAAGTTGATTTTAACTTGCTGTATGTTCTGTATTCCAAAACTTTTCTTACTATTTCGTCTTCGTCTTTTAATTTTTCTAAAATATCGGCAGAAGTAGACCAACCAGTTTTAGTTTTTTTACCACCCTTTAAGCCAAGTTTTTCAAATAAAATGTGACTTAACTGCTTTGGGGAATTTATATTAAATTCTTCTCCGGCAAGCCAGTAAATATCCTTTGTAAGAGTATCTAACTGCTTTTCAAGTTTTTCTTTGTATTCTGTAAGAGCCTCTCTGTTTACAGCCATACCTGCATCTTCCATATCGGCAAGTACATAGGCTAAAGGAAGTTCAATGTTGTAGTACAATTCCTTTTGTCCGTTTTCTTCAAGTTGTTGGCACATAGGCTTGTATGCTCTTAAAAGTATATCGCTGTATTGACCACAGAATTGAGTTAACTGTTCAGTGTCTAAATCGGCAATAGCTTTTCGGCTTTTACCTTTGCCTAAAATTTCTTCATCAGTAGGATAGCTTTCGCCTAAAAAGTCCTCGCCTATTTCACAGTAGTCATAGTTATCTCTGCTAGAGTTTAATATATAGCCGGCAAGCATAGAATCAAAAGTAATTCCCTTAACTTCTATACCGAATTTTTTAAGATATATAACTATTTCTTTAACATCGTGAGTTATTTTAGGGCTGTCAGACTCTAAAAATGACTTAATAACTGCCTCAATGTTAGGCAATTTAATAACATAGGCTTTTTGAGGTGTGTCTGTCACACTAAAGGCTGTTATACTACCGTTTTCAATAAACAGCTTAAATGCACATGGTTCAAAAGGATTAAGGTTTGTTAAAACATCTTCTGCCTCTGGTACAGTTGTTACAAGTTTAAAATCTCCGGAATTTTGCTGTGCAACGGCTGTAGTATCAAATCTCTTTAACATAGACTTAAATTCGTACTGTTTAAAAAGACCATAGGCATTCTCGTTGTACATATCGTGTACCTTTAATTCATCAATGGCAACTTCGTAAGGTACATCAGTTTTAATAGTGACAAGAGTTTTGCTCAATAATGCTTGTTCCTTGTATGTTACAAGGTTTTCACTAGCTCTTTTAGGCTTTACTTCGCTGGCGTTTTCAATGGCATTTTCAACAGTTTTATACTGTTGTATAATTTTAGAGGCTGTTTTTTCGCCTATAGATGGTACACCAGGCACATTGTCGCTTGTATCTCCCATAAGTGCTTTTACTTCAATAAATTCTTTTGGAGTAACACCATAAGCTGATACTACATCAGCTGTATTGTAGCTTTCAATAGTTGTTGAACCACCTTTAGTTTTAGGAATTTTAATAGTAATTGTATCAGATGCAATCTGTAATAAATCTCTATCTCCACTAACAATAATAGGGGCAAGTCCTATGGCATCGGCTCTTGTAGCAAGTGTGCCTAAAAGGTCGTCAGCTTCGTAACCACCTAATTCGCAGGTAGTAATGTTCATAGCTTGTAATACTTTTTTGAGTAAAGGCATTTGAGGTCTTAATTCTTCTGGCATACCTTTTCTAGTACCCTTGTATTCGCCAAACATTTTGTGTCTGAATGTAGGCTGATGTACATCAAAGCATACAGCACAGTATTCAGGCTGAATTTCGTCAAAAAGTCTGAAAAATATGTTTAAAAATCCAAATACACCGTTTGTGTATTCCCCGTCTTTGTTTGTTAAAAGAGGCATAGCATAAAATCCTCTGTTTATTAAACTGTTGCCGTCTACAAGCATTATTTTGTCTGCCATAATTTTGTCCTCTCGCTTCGCTGTTTATTTTAGGTAATGTTCTAGTTGATAAAGTAATATAAAACAATATTTTCTCAACTATTATACATTGAAATTGACACAAATAAAAGGGGTTTAATTAAAAAAATTATTAAAAAACTCTTGACAATATATTAGTTTTACAGTATAATTTTTACTGTTGTTGCTTATGACAATATGCCCAGATAGCTCAGTCGGTAGAGCAGAGGACTGAAAATCCTCGTGTCGGCGGTTCGATTCCGTCTCTGGGCATCTTTTTTTATATTTCTTTTGGATATAATATAAAGATTTCTTTTTTTATTGTTTGTGTTTTGTTTTTTGACATTTGCGAGTACAGAGGTTACAGCCTTTGTACTCGCATTTGTCATTTTTACGGTCTTTTACAAATATCACTATGCTTAAAATCAATATTATAGCTATTGCAATAAATCCAATAATAATCATATTATCACCCATATATCATATGTAGAAAATTTAATAGATATTATGAAAATCTGTTAATACTAAAAAAGGCTGTCCTTTCGACAGCCTTAATTACTTTTATCATTTATGTTGTTTTTATTCTGTATATGATATGTTTTCTAAGTACCCTATTAATGTATTGACTAAATAACCGGTCATCTTCTTAGACCATTTGTTAACTTATAAAATATTTTATTTCCTCAATTTATCTACTAACTGTGAAATTAATTCAATTTCTTCATCAGTAAGTCCTGTAACATCAATACTTCTCCTTTCTGTTAGCCCTAAAAGGTAGTCTGTAGAAACATGAAAAATTCTAGCTAATTTAATCAATGTTTCGAAAGACGGATAACGGCTACCAGACTCATAGGAAGATACAGCACTAATAGCTAAACCTATTCTAGCTGCCAATTGTTTTTGAGTTAATTTCTTTTCAATTCTAAGGGAATACAATTTTTCTCCCATATTCACCAACTGTACCACCTACTTTCACAAATAGTGTACTAACAAGTATTTCTGTTATGGTGTAATTTATTTCTGTATAATAGAAAATTTGTGTTGAAATAACCTATATGTAATGATATAATTCATACATAGATTTAAAGTATTTAAAGCGAGGGGTATTTATGGAAGATAATACAGAAAAAATGTTTAAGATAGCATTACTTATGTTGGTATTGCTTATGATTTTAAAGGTTTGTTCTTTTAAGCATACTGGAGCATTAGACGATGCTTTTATTAATTATAGCAGTCAAAAAAATATTGAAAATACTGACAATTAAAAAACAACAAAAGATGAGAAAAGTCTATAGTTTACTTTTTTGACACTCCTATTATTTTGTAGTATAATGCTATAGAAAATTACAAAAAATGGAGGTTGTATTATGTCAACGAAAAAATTATGTGCTATGGGTTTATTAGTTGCTTTAACTTGTGTTGCAACTATGATTATCCAAATTCCAATTCCAGCAACTCAGGGCTATGTAAATATTGGCGATTCTATCGTTCTTATTTCAGCTATTTTCTTTGGTCCTCAGGTTGGTTTTGTAGCTGGTGGTTTAGGCTCTGGTCTTGCAGACTTATTAAGTGGTTATCCACAGTGGGCAATAGCTACATTTATTATTAAGGGTATTGAAGGTCTTGTTGCCGGTATGATTGCTCATAAGTACAGTGTAAACAAAAACTTTGTTAATGTATACACAGTTCTTGCATCTGTAGTAGCTATGGTTATTATGGTTGTAGGTTATTTCCTTGGTGGCTCAGTTCTCGAAGGTGTTTCTGCTTCTATTGGTTCTGTTCCATCTAACGCTATGCAGGCTGTTGCAAGTCTTATTATTTTCTTCGTTCTTGGCTTTGCACTTTACAAGGCTAAGATTTACAAGTATTTTGATTAATTTTTATAATTAGGAGATGTTAAAATGGATTCAAGATTTGAAGTTTTAGCTAAAAATTTAGTAAACTATAGTTGTAGAGTACAAAAGGGCGAAAAGGTGCTTATTGGTTGCAATGGTACTTCTGCTTTCCCTCTTGTAAAGGCTATTATAAGAGAAGTTTATGCTGTTGGTGGTTACCCTTATGTAGATATTCATTCCAATGTTATTGAAAGAGAGCTTTTAATGGGTGCAAGTAAGGAACAGTATGAACCTCTTGCTGAAATTGATGCTAAGAGAATGGATATGATGGACGCCTACATTGGTATAGGTTGTAATGACAATACTTCAGAAATGGCTGATGTTCCTAGCGACAAACTTGCTGTATTTTCAAAGTATTATTCAAATCCAGTACATATGGATGTACGCTTAAAGAAAAAGTGGGTTGTTTTAAGATACCCTAACAACTCTTTAGCACAGGCATTTGGTTCAAGTCTTGATGCCTTTGAGGATTTCTATTTCAAGGTTTGTAACCTTGACTACAGCAAAGTGAGTAAGGCTATGGATAACCTTGTAGAACTTATGAACAAGACAGACAAGGTAAGACTTGTAGCTAAGGATACTGATATTTCATTTAGCATTAAGGATATTCCAGCTATTAAGTGTGCTGGCGAAATGAATATTCCTGATGGCGAAGTTTATACTGCACCTGTTAGAAATTCTATTAATGGTAAAATTACTTACAACACACCTTCAGAGTATGACGGTTTTACTTTTGAACATGTTAGTCTTGAATTTAAAGACGGCAAAATTGTAAATGCTACAGCAAATGACAATAAGAAAGTAAACGAAGTTTTCGATACTGATGACGGTGCTAGATATGTAGGCGAATTTGCTATTGGCGTAAATCCATTTGTTACAAAGCCTATGAAGAACATTCTTTTTGATGAAAAGATAAGTGGTAGTATCCACTTTACTCCTGGTAATGCCTATGATGATGCCGATAACGGCAACAGAAGTGCTATTCACTGGGATTTAGTATTAATAATGACACCAGAATATGGTGGCGGCGAAATCTACTTTGACGATGTGCTTATTCGTAAAGACGGTAGATTTGTAATTAAAGAATTAGAATGTTTAAATCCTGAAAATCTTATGTAATATACTGTATTACCTAAAATACTGCATTACCCGTAATTG
>OLVR01002640.1_pt1 | contig 13103 bp, 8 predicted proteins | sample 1673261 | NCBI WGS metagenome assembly OLVR01 (sample SAMEA3178938, study PRJEB25190) | human gut metagenome | biome: human gut; feature: human-associated habitat; material: faeces | place: Austria | collected 2013 | reverse complement strand
AAGCGCTACAACCGTATCCAGAACGGTGATGCTGATTGCCTCTCCAGTCAATCTTCTCTCTTTTCCAATATAACTTCCAAAGATTGCCATTGCGCCGATCCCAAGGCTCAAGGTGAAGAATGCCTGTCCCATAGCGGCATAAATACCGGAAAGCAGTCCGTTCTCTTTCAGACGGCCAAAATCCGGGAGAAGATAGAACTTAATACCCTCGATGGCACCTGGAAGCGTACAGCTCTTAACGCAAAGAACTACCATAATAGTAAGAAGACATACCATCATAACCTTTGTGATACGCTCAACACCTTTTTGCAGTCCCATGCAGCAGGTACCAAAACCGAATGCAGTTACGATTACCATCCAGAAGGTCATTTCTCCAGGATTGGAGAGCATGGTGTTAAATACGTTTCCTACCGCTTCTGTATCAAGACCTGTGAAGGTGCCGCTTGCTATTTTAAAGAAGTAAGCCAGCATCCAGCCGCCTACAGTGGTGTAAAACATCATCAGCATATAGTTGCCAAGCATGGCTCCATAGCTGTAAAGGTGCCATTTGGTGCCCTTTGGCTCAAGGAGATGGAAGCTTCTGGCAGCGGACTTGCGGCTTGCGCGTCCGACAGCAAATTCCATAACCATAATAGGCAGTCCAAGAATTACAAGGAACAGAAGATAGATCAGTACAAATGCTGCGCCGCCGTACTGTCCTGTTATATAAGGGAAGCGCCATACATTGCCGATTCCAATGGCGCAGCCGGCTGAAATGAGAATAAATCCAAGCCGGGATGAAAACTTTTCACGTTCTTTCATGTTGATTTCCTTCCTTTTTTCTATGTATGAATTCTGTGAAAAAATATGGGACAAAAGTCTTTTTTACAGAAGAGCACACCTTTTAACAGTATAAGAATAAAATGGGTTTTCGTCAATAAATATCTTGAAAAAGAAGGGGGAAATGCTAAAATATATAGGATGTACTTAAGGAGTGCCTGAGAGTCAGCTGTTTCGCGCCTATGGCGCTCCCGCAGCTGCCGACCGCAATCGTAATCCGGGCCATCGCCCTACTTACTCATACGGTCTAGCCCGTTCGATATCCAAGAGTTCGCTCGTGCAAGCATGGCTCATTTTTGGCTACCGTACGGGATTTTCATAATAAAATAGTAAATAAGAAGGGAAAACGACATGTTATATATAGGAAATCATACTTCATCATCCAAAGGCTACGCAGCCATGGGACGCCAGATTGTAAAAAATGGCGGCAACACGTTTGCATTTTTTACCAGAAATCCAAGAGAAGGGAATGCCAAAGCTATTGACCCTGCAGATGTGGCGAAGTTTCAGGAGATTGCCAGGGAGCATGAATTCGGCAAAATCGTGGCGCATGCGCCTTATACCTTAAATGCCTGCGCGGCCAAAGAAAATCTGCGGGATTTTGCCAGAAATACTTTTTCGGATGATCTGAAACGCATGGAAGCCACACCAGGAAATTATTATAATTTCCATCCAGGCAGCCATGTGGGACAGGGAATAGAGGTTGGAATTCAGAAGATTGCAGAAGTGCTGAATGCAGTTCTTACTGAAGAACAGACCACTACAGTTCTTCTTGAAACCATGGCTGGAAAAGGCTCTGAGGTGGGAAGCCATTTCCAGGAGCTTCGTGCCATCATGGACCTTGTAGAAAAACGCGATAAACTTGGAATCTGCCTGGATACCTGCCATGTGTGGGATGGCGGTTATGACATTGTAAACGACCTTGATGGTGTGTTAAATGAGTTTGACCATGTGATCGGGCTCGACCGGCTGAAGGCAGTTCACTTTAATGACAGCATGAACGACTGTGGCTCCCACAAGGACCGTCATGCGAAGATCGGTGAGGGAAAGATCGGTGCAGAGGCGATGCGGCGCGTTGCATTGCACCCGCTTTTAGAAGGAAGACCGTTTATCTTAGAGACACCGAACGATGATGAAGGGTACAGACGGGAGATACAGATGGTCCGGGAGTGGACGCGGTAAGATCGCTGCAAACCTGAATAGAAAATAAAAATATCCTAAAACGAAATAAAAAAGAAAATACCAGAATTTTACAGAATACGTTATTGCATTTGCCATGTGTGTATGCTATACTTCAAATCACATGAATGCGAAAATTGTTTTCATGCAAATATTCGTTACAATAGATGGAAAAGGATCTATTGTTTGCCCACCAAGAGATTGGTTAAGCCCATACGGACAGGCGGGGCAACTGCCGATTGCGGTGTAAGCCGCGTTATTGATTGAGTTAGAAGCTCAAATTTTATAAGTTGATTACGGGGATGATACCCGGAATCCAATATCACTTGTGAAACGGTCAATAAGAGTAGTATACGCAAATATTTGCTGGCGATGGTGCCAACGCGGACTCTGGAGAAAATAGTTTTTGCAGAATGTAGATAGATTACATAAAGTATGACTATGATGATAACGACGATAGAAGAACAGGTGATGGATGCCTGTTCTTTTTTTGCGTTTTTCAGCCTGACGGTAATGTCAGGGAAAAACATTTGATGAAAAGCAGAGCATGCAGATTTTTATGGAAGCCAAGGGGGATTTTTTTAGTCATGGACAAAGAGCAGCAGATGCGTGCGCCGGTTTATGAGGCACTGGAAAAGTTAAAAAAACGAAGAGTGGTGCCGTTTGATGTGCCGGGACATAAGAGAGGAAGGGGAAATCCGGAGCTGGTAGAGCTGTTGGGAGAAAAATGTGTGAGTCTGGATGTCAATTCCATGAAGCCGCTTGACAATCTCTGTCATCCGGTTTCGGTGATCAAGGAAGCGGAGGAGCTTGCTGCGGAGGCATTTCGCGCGGAACATGCATTTTTTATGGTTGGCGGAACCACTTCCTCCGTTCAGGGAATGGTGCTTTCCTGCTGTAAGGCAGGGGATAAGATCATTTTGCCGCGAAATGTGCACAAGAGTGTGATTAATGCACTGGTGCTCTGTGGAGCGATTCCGGTTTACGTCAATCCGGAGGTTGATGTGAAACTTGGCATTTCACTGGGAATGCAGGTGTCAGAGGTGGAACGTGCGATTTTAGAGAACCCGGATGCAGTAGCAGTTTTAGTCAACAATCCGACTTACTATGGAATCTGTTCGGATCTGCGGTCTATCGTGAGAGTGGCGCATGAACATCATATGCTGGTGCTGGTGGATGAGGCACACGGAACGCATCTGTATTTTGGGGAAAATCTTCCGGTATGTGCCATGGATGCCGGGGCGGATATGGCGTCTGTCTCCATGCACAAGTCGGGGGGAAGCCTGACGCAGAGCTCTCTTCTTCTGACCGGAAAAGGTGTGAACTGGGAATATGTCAGCCAGATCATCAATCTGACGCAGACGACGAGTGCATCTTATCTTCTGATGTCGAGCCTTGATATTTCGCGGAGAAACCTTGCCTTGCGAGGGAAGGAATCTTTTGCGAAAGTGGCACAGATGGCGGAGTACGCGAGGGATGAGATCAATTCTATCGGTGGATTTTATGCGTATGGCAAAGATATGGTAAACGGTGGCAGTGTCTATGATTTTGATGTGACAAAACTGTCTGTATATACGAGAGATATCGGGCTTGCAGGCATTGAGGTCTATGATCTGCTGCGGGATGAATATGATATTCAGATCGAGCTTGGAGATATCGCAAATATTCTTGCCTATATTTCCATCGGTGACCGGATACAGGATATTGAGCGGCTTGTGGGTGCACTTGCAGACATCAAACGGCTGTATTCGAAAGATCCGGCAAAAATGCTGAATACGGAATATATTAATCCGAAGGTTTTAGTGTCGCCGCAGGTGGCATTTTATTCGCAAAAGGAATCCATGCCGGTTCGTCAGACAGCGGGAAGGATCTGCGGTGAATTTGTCATGTGCTATCCGCCTGGAATTCCGATTTTAGCGCCGGGTGAGATGATCACGCCGGAGATCATTGAGTACATTGTTTATGCAAAAGAAAAGGGATGCTCTATGCAGGGAACGGAGGATCCGGAAGTTGAAAATCTGAATGTGCTTGCAAAGAAATAACAGCATAGATCAGCAAAAATAAAGATTCCTGTGAAAAGAAGATTTTTTCAAAAGAAGGGGGAAGATCATGGAACTTTGGTTTTCGGATTATCACACGGAAAAAGTCAAGGTGTCGGTCAAGGTGCAGAAACAGTTATTTGGTTTACAGACCGAGTTTCAGCGGATCGATGTGTTTGATTCGGATGAGTTTGGGCGTTTTTTAAGTTCCGACGGTAGTATTGTTTTTTCGGAAAAAGATGAGTTTGTCTATGATGAGATGATTGTGCATGTGCCGATGGCGGTGCATCCGCATGTGAAAAAGGTGTTAGTCATCGGCGGCGGTGACGGCGGCGTGGCACGAGAGCTTGGCTATTACGATGAGATAGAGCAGATCGATGTCGTGGAGCCGGATCGTGTATTTGTCGAGGTCTGCAAGGAATTTTTTCCGGACAATGCATGCGGGTTATCGGATGAACGCGTGACGGTGTACTATGAGGATGGATTGAAATTTTTGCGGATGAAACATGACGAGTATGATCTGATCATCAACGATGCGATTGATCCGCTTGGACATACTGCAGGACTGTTTACCAAGGAATTTTACGGAAACTGCTTCCGTGCCTTAAAAGATGACGGAATCATGGTATATCAGCATGGAAGTCCGTTTTACGATGAAGATGAGGAATCCTGCCGCGGTATGCACCGGAAAGCGAGTCATAGCTTTCCAATCAGCCGCGTGTATCAGGCACATATACCAACGTGTTCTTCCGGATACTGGCTGTTCGGGTTTGCGTCAAAGAAATATCATCCGCTCGATGATCTGGATGCAAAGCGCTGGAAAGAGCGGAAGATAAAAACCTGGTATTATACCACCAATCTGCACAAGGGAGCATTTATGCTGCCGCGATATGTGGAGGATATGTTAGAGGAAGAAGAAGGACGTAAGAAATAATAAAAATTAAATTAAAATTTATTTTTTCACACGCAAGATTTGTGCCCCGGCACAAACTTGAGATGCGCAAAAAGACAGCGCAGGAAAGGAGATTAAAATGGGAAGACTATTAATTATCGGATGTGGCGGAGTTGCAGGAGTTGCGATTCACAAATGCTGCCAGAACAGCAAAACTTTTACGGAGATCTGCATTGCGAGCAGAACAAAATCGAAATGTGACGCCTTAAAAGAGAAACTGGAAAAAACAACGGACACTGTCATCACAACAGCACAGGTGGATGCGGACAATACGGAGGAACTGATCGCCCTGATCAAAAAATATCAGCCGGATGCTGTGTTAAATGTTGCTTTGCCATATCAGGATTTAACAATTATGGATGCCTGCCTTGCATGCAAAGTAGACTATATCGATACCGCAAATTATGAGCCGGAGGATACGGATGACAAAGAATGGCGTGCCATCTATGAAAAACGCTGTAAAGAAGAGGGATTTACAGCATATTTTGACTATTCCTGGCAGTGGGCATACCGTGAAAAATTCAAAGAGGCAGGAATTACGGCATTGCTTGGAAGCGGGTTTGATCCGGGAGTGACCAGTGTATTTACCGCTTATGCCCTGAAACATTATTTCGATGAGATCGAGACGATTGATATCTTAGACTGTAACGGCGGCGACCACGGTTATCCGTTTGCAACCAATTTTAACCCGGAGATCAACCTGCGTGAGGTTTCCGCAAACGGTTCTTACTGGGAGAATGGTCACTGGGTAGAAACAAAACCAATGGAAATTAAAAGAGAATATAATTTCCCACAGGTTGGCGAGAAAGATATGTATCTGCTGCATCATGAGGAAATTGAGTCCCTTGCAAAAAATGTACCTGGAGTAAAGCGGATCCGTTTCTTTATGACCTTTGGACAGAGCTATCTGACACATATGAAATGTTTAGAAAATGTCGGAATGCTCTCAACATCACCGATCGAGTATGAGGGCAGGGAGATCGTACCAATCCAGTTCTTAAAGGCGCTGCTTCCGGATCCGGCATCTTTAGGACCGCGCACGGTTGGAAAAACAAATATCGGCTGTATCTTTACGGGAAAAAAAGACGGAAAAGAAAAGACGATTTATATCTATAATGTCTGTGACCATCAGGAATGTTACAAAGAAGTCGGTTCCCAGGCAATTTCTTATACAACAGGTGTCCCGGCTATGATCGGTGCAGCGTTGGTTGTCGATAAAGTCTGGGACAAAGACGGTGTATTCAATATTGAAGAGTTTGATCCGGATCCGTTTATGGATATGTTAAACCAGTATGGTCTGCCATGGGTTGTGGACGAAAATCCGCAGACGGTGGCATAAAATAAGAATATGTGTGAAACGGGTTGGATAAAATTTTAAATTTGTCAGCTTTTGCGCAGCGGATTTTTGCAGAAATGGAGAATTATCATGAAATGGCAGGAGATTCCTACCCCGTGTTATGTGGTAGATGAAAAGAAGCTAAAACAAAATTTAAAAATATTGCAGAATTTGGAACAGGAAACCGGCTGCCATGTGCTTCTGGCACAGAAGGCATTTTCCATGTTTTCACTGTATCCGCTGATCGGGCAGTATATCAGCGGAACGACGGCGAGCGGAATCTTTGAGGCGCGCCTTGGAAAAGAGGAGATGGGAAAGGAAAATCATGTATTTGCACCGGCTTATAAGGAAAAAGATATGGAAGAACTGGTGCAGATCTGCGATCACGTTATTTTTAATTCCTTTGCGCAGTATGAAAAGTATCAGCACTATTTTTTGCAGCAGGAGTGCACTGCAAGTGCCGGGATCCGCGTGAACCCGGAGTGCTCCACACAGGAAGGGCATGAGATCTATGATCCATGCGGACCGGGATCAAGGCTTGGTGTGGTTAAAAGTGAATTTCCGGATCAACTGCCGGAGGGAATCGAAGGATTACATTTTCATACACTCTGCGAGCAGAATGCGGATGATCTGATCACGACCTGGCATGCGTTTGAGGAGAAGTTTGGCAGTTATTTAAAACAGGTAAAATGGCTGAACTTAGGCGGCGGTCATCATATTACAAGAGCAGACTATCAGTTGGATGAATTAAAGAAGTTAATCTGTGAGATCAGGCGAAAATATAATGTCCGGGTCTACTTGGAACCGGGTGAGGCGATCGCATTAAATGCGGGCTATCTTGTCACGGAGGTTATGGATATCGTACACAATGGAATGGATATCCTGATTCTGGATGCATCGGCGGCATGCCACATGCCGGATGTGATTGAAATGCCATATAGACCGCCGCTAAAAGACGGTTATCTGCCGGGCGAAAAGCCGCATACCTGCCGGCTTTCTTCCATGACCTGCCTTGCCGGGGATGTGATCGGTGATTACAGCTTTGCACAGAAAAAACAGGTGGGAGATCGTCTGGCCTTTGAGGATATGGCAATTTATTCCATGGTCAAAAACAATACATTTAACGGGATGCCGCTGCCCGGAATTGCAGTCTTACGGGAAGATGGAGATGTCGAGATGATAAAGGAGTTTGGTTATGAAGATTTCAAAGGCAGACTGTCCTGAGATGATAAAAGATACAACACCGGTACAGGACGGATTTTTCATGCCGGGTGAGTTTGAGCAGCATCAGGGATGTATCATGATCTGGCCGGAGCGTCCCGGTTCCTGGAGAAATGGCGCGAAGGAAGCAGAAACAGCGTTTTCAGCTGTGATCCGTGCAATCGCCGCGAGTGAGACAGTGTATGTCGCTGCCGGAAAAAAGGGGATTGACCATGCAAAAGCATTTGCGGAAAGTCTGAAAAAAGAAGAAAACTTACATCCGGTGGTTGTCTTTGAGATGGAGACCGATGATTCCTGGGCGCGGGATGTTGCGCCGACCTTTCTGGTAAACAGAACGGATGGAAAGATTTCAGACCTGACAGCAGCAGGAAATGGTACGGCGCAGACAGGTGATGATGTAAAAAACTCACAGGTGCGCGGTGTAAACTGGTCTTTTAATGCCTGGGGCGGTGAAGTGGATGGACTATATGCTTCTTATGAAAAAGACAATGCGTTTGCATGGAATTTCTGCAGAAAATTCGAGTTTGACTGTTATGATGCCGAACCGTTTGTGTTAGAGGGCGGTTCTATCCACAGCGACGGAGAGGGAACATTGCTTGTCACGGAGTCCTGTCTGCTCAGTGCGGGGAGAAACCCATCGCTTACAAAGGAGCAGATTGAAGAACAGTTAAAGTGTTACCTTGGCGTGGAGAAAGTTTTATGGCTGCCACGCGGGATCTATCAGGATGAGACCAACGAGCATGTGGACAATGTCTGTGCATTTCTAAGACCAGGTGAAGTTGTGCTTGCATGGACCAATAACCAGAATGATCCGCAGTATGCGATGTCGAAAGCGAGTTTTGAGTATCTAAGTTCGGTGCGGGACGCAAAGGCCAGAAAGCTGATCATCCACAAACTTCCAATTCCGGATATTCCGGTCTGTATCACCAAAGAAGAACTCGAAGGATATGAATTTGAGGAAGGTGAAGATGTCAGGGAAGTCGGAGAACGGCTCGCCGCCTCCTATGTAAACTTTTATTTTTCCAACAATGCGGTAGTCATGCCTGTATTTGGCGGAGAAAACGAAGAAAGCGACCTGCGTGCACAGCAGATTATGGCAAAACTCTGCCCGGACAGAAAAATCATACCGGTGTACGCAAGAGACATATTGACAGGCGGTGGAAACATCCACTGTATTACACAGCAAATTCCCTTATAGGGAATTTATTGTACAACCTTCCATATAGGAGAATTAATTCACTGTGCAAAAATAAAAAGAACAGAAAGGATACACGCATGAGACAGATAAAAGCAGCCGCAATTCAGATGAAATGCGACCTGGAGCACAAGAAAAACTTACAAAAGGCAGAACAAATGATCCGCAAAGCTGCCGCGGAAGGCGCAAATATCATTTTACTGCCGGAACTTTTTGAGCGGGAATATTTCTGCCAGCAGCGCAGATATGATTTTTACAGCTATGCAAGAACTGTGGAGGAGAGTGAAGCTGTGGCAATGGGAGTACGTCTTGCAAAAGAATTGGGCGTGGTGCTTCCAATCAGCTTTTATGAGCGTGATGTCAATAACCTCTATAATTCGATCGCATGCATTGATGGAGATGGAACGATCCTCGGTGTGTATCGGAAAACCCACATCCCGGATGATCATTATTATCAGGAAAAATTTTATTTTACACCGGGAGATACCGGATTTAAAGTGTTTGATACAAAATACGGTTGCATCGGTATTGGAATCTGCTGGGATCAGTGGTTCCCGGAGACAGCGCGCGCGATGGCGCTGCTCGGTGCAGAATTATTGTTTTACCCGACAGCGATCGGCTCGGAACCGATTTTAGAATGTGACAGTATGCCGCACTGGAGACGCTGCATGCAGGGACATGCGGCTGCGAATCTGATGCCTGTCATTGCCGCAAACCGGATCGGCAGGGAAGTAGTGCAGCCATGTGCGGAAAATGGCGGACAGGAGTCGGCACTGGAATTTTATGGTTCCTCATTTCTGACGGATGAAACAGGAGAGGTGATCTTAAGTGCTTCCAGAGATAAAGAAGAAATCCTGAGCCAGACCTATGAACTGGATGAACTTCGGGCAAAACGACTGGAATGGGGACTTTTCCGGGACAGAAGACCGGAATATTACGGAATCATAGCAGGAGAAAAAAACGGGAGATAGTGAGAACCAGACGGGATTGAAAAGACCGGAAGATAGTGGAAATCACACGGGACTGAAAAGACCGGAAGATAGTGGAAACCGCACAGGACTGAAAAAACAGAAAGATGAAAAAAACAGGTATGTTTTTGTCAGCAGGGAGCAGGGAAAGCTCATTGCTGACATTTGAAACATACCTGTTTTTTATCAGGCATCAGTGTTGATGACAGGATATCTGCGGAGCATATGCCCGTTCCTGTTACAAAAGCTGAATACCGTTCTTTTCACATTCTTTTGCGATAGCTTCCGGCCACAGGGAAGACTGTACTTCTCCAATATGTGCCTTGCGAAGGAAGAACATACAGATACGGGACTGTCCGATTCCACCACCGATTGTATAAGGAAGCTCTTCGTTGATGATCGCTTTCTGGAAAGGAAGTTTTGCACGCTCCTCACAGCCTGCTTTTTTGAGCTGGGAGAGAAGCGCTTTCTTGTCAACCCGGATACCCATGGAAGAAATCTCAAGTGCGATGTCAAGTACCGGATAGTAAACAACGATATCTGCGTTTAAGGACCAGTCATCGTAATCCGGAGCACGTCCGTCGTGAGGCTCTCCGTTTTCCAAAGTATCGCCGATCTTCATGATACATACGGCACCTTTGGTTTTTGTAATATAATATTCACGTTCCTTTGGTGTGTTGTCAGGGAACATTTCTTCCAATTCCTGAGTCGTGATAAAGAAGATATCATGTGGAAGAATCTCTTCTATATAATCGTACTGGATCGCCATATATTTTTCTGTCTTGCGCAGGCAGTTATAAACAGTGGTAACTGTTTCTTTTAATGTCTCGATATTACGATCCTCTTTATGGATGATTTTTTCCCAGTCCCACTGGTCTACGAAAATAGAGTGGATGTTATCCGTGTCTTCATCTCTGCGGATCGCATTCATATCGGTATACAGGCCTTCACCGTAGTCGAAACCGTATTTCTTTAATGCGTAGCGTTTCCATTTTGCGAGAGACTGTACAACCTCTGCCTCTTTCCCGTTCTGCTCTTTGATATCGAAAGTAACCGGACGTTCAATACCGTTTAAGTTGTCATTGAGACCGGATAACGGATCAACAAAAAGTGGAGCCGAAACGCGGGACAGATTCAGACGAAGTGCAAGCAGGTTCTGGAAAAAATCTTTTACTGTTTTGATTGCAATCTGTGTATCGTGCAGATTTAATTCTGAATGATAATCTTTTGGAATGATTAAATGTTCCATCTAAGGTTCTCCTCTCTGGTATAAACCGCATGCAGCGGCATGATACCAATCCCGTGTGCCTGATATATGTATGAAAAAGAAAATGGCACACTAATTTATTATAGCACAGCAGGTCTCATTTTCAAGAAAAGATCATACGATTTCTTGAAAAATACATGTATACAATATAAATTTTAGCGAAAACGGTTTGTGATACATATTGACGAAAAACGACGAAGATTTTATAATTTATGTTGTAAATTTTATGTAAAAAAGAGAGGACAGCTTATGAAAAAACAAAAAACGGTGTCGATTAAGGCAAAGTTACTTGGTGTGATCATACCAGTCGTAATTGCGATCGTTGTGGTACTTGTTGTGGCTGCTTATCAGATATCTGCAGGGACGATCAAAAAATATTCCCAGAATTTACTGCAGTCTTCGGTAGAGAACCAGGCATCCCAGATAGAAGCATGGCTGAATGAAAACCTTGCTTCATTTCAGATGGCGAAGACGATCATTGAGGATTTGAAGCCGAGTGATGAAGAGTTAAAGACAATACTGGATGGTTATTATGGCTATAACAGTAATTATCCGGAGGGACTTTATGTGGCAGATTCCACAGGACAGCTCATAACGGCATCAGAATCAACAAAAAAGGAATCAGATGTAACAAACAGTACCTGGTATAAAGAAGGACTTACCAGGGTGAATATGGCAGTCGGTTCAGCTTATCAGAATGCAGATGGCGTGAATGTGATCAGTGCCTCCGGTATTTTAAATGACGGATCTGATAAAGTGCGTGTTATTTCAGCAGACATGACATTAGACCGTATTGCAATTATCGTAAACTCTTTTATTGAAATGAATGATGCGGAAGCATTTCTGGTTGATAAAACCAGCGGTGTGATCCTGGCAAACCGTGATTCATCTCTTATTTCCCAGACACTCGGGGCAGAAGGACAGAGTCATTTTTACCAGCTTACGGCAGAGAAAGCTGCAGAGAAAGACTATAATTTTGCTACACTTGATGGAAATATGACGGTATTTCAGGAAGTAGACGGAACCAACTGGCTTTTGATATCGTATATTCCGACCAGCATTGTACTTTCGGATCTGACACAGCTTCGTAATATTATGATCGTAATCAGTGTGATCTGTATTGCATTGCTCTGTGTACTGATCGAACGTGTAACTCATGTTGTAATCAAACCTGTCAAGGAAATGACAAGAGTGATCACAGCGATGACTTCCGGTGATTTTACGGTTTCTATTAAGACAAAAGGCAATGATGAGATCGCAGTCATGAGCCAAAGTGTGGAGAAGTTTATTGCTTCCATGAAACAGATGATCTCCGAGATGGGAAATGTTTCCGGCAAGTTGAAGAATCAGGCTGACTCAAGTAAGGGTGTTTCCGGTGAGATGAGTTCTGCAGCGGGAATCCAGTCACAGTCGATGAGCGAGTTGAACGCGACGGTTGATCAGTTGTCTGTATCTGTAAATGAGATCGCGGAAAATGCAACACAGCTTGCAGGTGTGGCAGCAGATACCAAGAGCGACAGTGATATGGTTGAAAGCAAGATGCAGGAGACAGTTGCTGTTTCTGAAAAAGGACGTAAGGATATGGAGCGCGTTGGTGAGGCACTCTCAAATATCGAAGTTTCCATTCACAATCTGGAAGAGGCTGTTAATAAGGTAGGAACCGCTTCCGGCGAGATCGTGCAGATCATCAAACTGATTGGTGATATTGCTGACGAGACGAACCTGTTATCTTTAAATGCATCGATTGAGGCTGCACGCGCAGGCGAAGCAGGAAGAGGATTTGCAGTTGTTGCAGCTGAGATTGGTACACTTGCAAAGAACAGTGCGGATTCGGTAGCACATATCACAGAGCTGATTACTGAGATCAATAATCTGGTAGAAGATGCCGTCAGACAGGCAGGAAACAGTGCACAGGATATTTCCGGCAGTGCAGAGCTGATCCATACGGCAGTTGATACATTTGATGTTATATTTAAAAATATACAGGATACCGGTGCGTTGATAAGCGAAATGGCAGGCAAGATAAATGAGGTAGATGAGGTTGCAACAAATGTTGCGGCAATCTCAGAAGAACAGGCAGCAAGTTCAGATGAAATACTTGCAACTTCAGAATCCATGCTTCAGCAG
>OLVR01002635.1_pt1 | contig 13117 bp, 15 predicted proteins | sample 1673261 | NCBI WGS metagenome assembly OLVR01 (sample SAMEA3178938, study PRJEB25190) | human gut metagenome | biome: human gut; feature: human-associated habitat; material: faeces | place: Austria | collected 2013 | reverse complement strand
TACATTAACAAGAAAAGCAACCGCAGAATCTCAAGAATTAATCCGTCTAAGATGGCAGAAAGCAAGACTTGAACGTGCGATCGCAGAGAAGAAGAGGCTGAAAGATGCTGAAATGATGAAATAAGATGCCATATGCACGTGAGAAGAGTCATTTTTTTCATCGAGTCGAAGCGACATTACAAAATCCAGTATTATTGAGGACTACGAAACGCCTTGATTTTACTGGATTTTTTGCGTTTTACGTTTTTCCCAATGTCTCAGATTTTCCAAAATTAGCGTTAAAAAATCCTTATATTTCCTACATTTTGTCGAAGCACTTTTTTATTTTGCTTTATTTTCCTCAATAATTTTATATTTCCTACTAAATTACTGGGTTTTTATCGTTTTTGACGACTGCACGTTTTTGAAATATTACAATATTTTCCAATGTCAAAAAGTCTGCAATTTACTTAGGTTTTGACAATTTACAAAACGTTTCCCGACGACACGTCCGAAGCACTGTTTTTTGCATGAGTGCCACTGGCAAGGACATTAATGTCCCTACCATGATAATTTCCATCTGAAAGTGTCCTATAAGTATGGTCTGCACCACAAAATGAAAAAAGTCCTAAAACTTGCGATCAAGGGCTTGATTTTTACAAGGTACCATGTTATACTGAAATCAGTAAAAAGTAACAGTAGTTACCTATAGGACAATATGGAAAAGAAAGGAAATGATAATCATGGCACTATATAGTTATTTGAGGGTATCAACCAAGCACCAAAAAGTAGAACGACAGTTAACGAACGTGATCGGTGCGTATCCTAATCTTGCAGAACATCAAGAGCGAATTTATAAAGATAGGTTTACAGGCACAACAACCGACCGCCCAAACTGGAACAAACTATATAAGATTGTGGTATCTCATGCCAGATCAGAAGAATATAAAGAACATGATCGAATAGTTTTCGATGAAGTAAGCCGAATGGCGAGAAATGCAGAAGAGGGATTTGCATTATACAAAGAATTGTTTTTATTAGGAGTCGATCTTGAATTCCTGAAAGAACATCATATAGATACCGACAGTTATCGCAAGGCAATGCAAGGAATAATCAATGTACAGGTAGCCACAGGAGATGAATCCGCTGACAAGATGATAAATACAATCATGGGAGCAATCAATGAATTCATCCTTAATAAGGTGGAACAAGACATATATAGAGCGTTCGAACAGGCAGAGCATGAGGTTAATCTATTACATGATCGTATACACGAGGGAATGAGGGATGCTAAGGCAAGAGGGGCACGTATTGGAACGCCAAAAGGAACAAAACTAACAACGAAGAAATCGAAAGCAGCCAAGGAAATTATCCTGAAGCATAACAAGGCGTTCGGTGGAACATTAACCGATAAGGAAACGTGGACACTCGCACGAATATGTAAAACATCTTATTATAAATATAAGCAAGAACTACAAGCAGAAATGCAGAAAAAAGAAGCCTCATAAATTGGGGCTTTTTCTTTTTATCTATATATAATAAAAAAGCAGCACCCTACCACAGATACTGCCTTTTTTGAGGTAATTGAGGCGTTTTGCCCCATCAACTAACTTCTCTATTATAAACGATTGTTTCGTTGTTTTCAATTTAATCTTGTTTTATCTTTTCTTCTAATGTCTTACAAATGAAGTCATTCATTGATTTGTATTGATCTGAATGATCTGCAACGTATGTTTCTATGGCTTCTTTTAGTTCGCCAGACATACGAAGTCTTACACTCTTTCGTGCTTTCGCCATTGCCTGATCGTACTCTTCTTTCGTTATACCATTATCTATATACTTCTCTAATCCCTCGCCAGTATATTTCGCATCTGCAAGCAACTTGCTTTTATACTGATTGCCTTGTTTCTTGTTTGGATCCGCTTTTCTCGGCATGACTGCACCTCACATTCAATAGAATAAGAAAGAATGATCTATACTGAACAACAGACAGAACACCTTGCTATTCAGTATAGATGAAGCGTTACCTTGCTTCTTAGATGTTATCGTACTGCCAATACGTATATACATCATTCGATCATCCTTTTATGTTATTTATAATTTGTTTAGTTTGATTATTAGTTTGTGTTTCGTAGTCATGCAAAAGCAATGACTAGAGTTCGATTATAACAGGTACCATGTCGTTGTGCAAGTCTGCATATGCTTTCGCTTCAGCGTATGAATTGAAATTGCGTTCGTCTGCGATCGTTGTCTCAAAGACATCACATCTCAGTAAAACAACCTTAATGAATGGAACGTCTACTAACATATATAACACCTCTTTTCTCAATGTATGTTAGTTATTTATTTGATACAAGCACTAAGGGCTTATGTAGCCCTCAGCACTGTATTTACTTGTTTATTGTGGCTATTTGCAAGTGAATCTCATATTACTTGTCTTAGTTGTGTACTCATCATATATATCTGCGAAATCCTTTTTAAATGCCGTTGAATTAAATCTTTTTGAAATTACTTCACGGTATGTGATTTTGCCCTCGTCTGTTAGAATTTCATCTAACTCGTTTTCGTCAAGCCATTCAATCGCTTCTTCTTTAAGTTCATTGATTTGTTTTTTTAACTCATCTTGCATTGCCTGGTACTCTTTAATCTCTTTGATTACATCTTTAATGTTTGTTGTTTTGTTAGTTGTCTTTGCCATGATAATTACCTCTTTTCGTTTGATTTATTAATGTGGTAGGTAAGTTAAGTTGTTATCTCTTAACTTGTTTATAGTATAACATGGTACCATGTATAAGTCAATAGTTTTTTGAAATTATTTTAAGTTTTTTATAACCTTATTTTATTACTATAATAAAGTATAAATAATATTAAAAATACACTTGCAATTTACATGGTACCATGTTATAATAAAGACAGTTAAAGGAAAGCCTTTAATGACTACCACATAACAATTTAATAAAGAAAGAACGAGGTAATTAAGATGAAACAACTAACAAATTATCAAAGAGTAAGCAACTATCTTGTTAAGGTATTTAAAGCGGTAAACGAAGAATATTTCGATAATGAACTTGAAATACCTACTATAACAATTCAGTCAACTGTCGGAGCGTATGGACACGTAAGCGTTAGCAAGTTATGGACAAACGGAGAGACAGCAACACACGAATTAAACTTATCAGCCGACTATCTCAATCGACCAATCGAGAACGTTGTAGCGACTCTAATACATGAGGGTTGTCACTTGTATGCAATGCAAAAAGACATCAAAGATACATCAAACAGAGGTGTCTACCATAACAAAAGATTTAAAGAGTTAGCAGAAGAAAGAGGCTTGCATATTGAAAGACATCCACGTTATGGATGGACATTGACGGAACCAACCGAAGAAACACTTGACTTTTGCATCAATCATGGATTTGAAGATATTTTAATCTTTCGAAAATCTTTTGGAAGTATCGCACCAGTTGGCGGATCAAAAAGCGGTAACGGAGCAGAAACACCAAAGAAGATAAGAAAACCAAGTAGCACGAGAAAATACATCTGCCCATGCTGTGGGAACTCATTCAGAGCAACGAAAAACATCAACGTGTTATGTATGGATTGCAATGTACAATTTATATTAGCCGAATAACTTCCCCACATCTGTGGAAAGAAAAGAGGTGTATCCATTAAGTTGGAAGCCTCTTTTTTTGTTTGCTATAAGTGGGGGTACATTACATTTTCAATCATTGGAAATCTAAGAAAAACGCCTCAACGTGATACATGCACGTGAGGAGTCTATTTTTCAATATCGACTCGACACAACATTATTATCATGTTATAATGGCATTAAAGAAACAATATTATAATAATAAAATAACCTTATTAAAATATGATAAAAAGGAGAGTGAAAACATGGCAATTACAATATCAATTGCTTTGCAGAAAGGCGGAGTCGGTAAAACATCTACTGCCCTTGCACTAGCAAGCACGCTAGGTTTTAAAAAGAAAAAAGTCCTATTAATCGACATGGATGGACAGCGTGACAGTACATACGCCAGTGGCATTGATACGCTCGAAAAGAGTATAACGGACGTGCTAGGAGAAACGTGTATAGTACCAGAAGCCGTAATTAAATGCAAATACTATGATTTACTGGGAGCAGATGAATTTTTGCCAAATGTCGAACTGTCAAACGATGTCGAAAGCACATTATTAAAAACTGTATTAAAACCTTATAAAAACCTTTATGATTATATCATCATTGATACACCGCCAGCGTTAGGTAACTTAAGCTATATGAGTCTTGTCGCAAGTGATTATGTAGTAATTCCAACGGAACCACGACCATTTGCCTTAAAGGGATTAGGAACACTAAATAATACGATCCAGAGCATAAAAGAATCATTGAATCCTGATCTTAAGGTGCTAGGTATCCTACTTATTAAGTACCATAATCGAACAATCCTGAACCGAGATATTAAGGACATGATCGAGGACACGGCACATGACATGAACACAACTGTATTTAACGCTACGATCAGAGAGGGTGTGGCAGTGCCAGAAGCGGAAACCATGAGAGTACCATTGATTGATTATGCCAAGAATAGCAAGCCGAACATTGACTATAAAGCATTTACAACAGAATTGTCGAAGAAAGTAGAGGGATAAGAGCATGGCAAAAAAAGGATTTAAAGGAGAAAATCCAAATAAACGAATTGCTGAAAGAACAGTAACAGAAGAAACGAAAACACCTGAACCAACGAAAGAAACTGAAAAGGCAGCAGTTGAAGAAACAGAACTACCAAAGAAAGAACCAGGAAAGCGAGGCAGACCGAAAATATCTAATAAAAAGAAACAATATACCTTAACAATGAATCCTGATCTCTACAAAACATTATCAGAATTAGCAAAAGAAAATTACAAGAGTTTTTCGCAATTAGTCACAGATGCTTGTATTGAGTACATAAAAAAGCAGTAGTTATTTACTATTTTAAAAGTGATATTTTAAGATTTTTATAACCTTATTTTATTATTATCTTATTTAAGAGGACATATGAAAAAAGAAGAATTAATATTGTGCCATATGATCGACAGATACATTGATTGGAATGAAAAATTCATCGTAGTAACACAAACGAAAAACGGAACTATCAAGGTGTTATTTGTTGGTACACTTGCAGATTGGATCGGTAGCAGTACAGCATATCAGTATGAAATGAAGCCGATCAGATCATTCAGACAGCGAAAAGATCGGATGCCAATTGTCGAAGTGTAAGACTGGATTTTTAAACTATTCCAATACAGATACAAACATGATATAATTACTACGTTGTCGCATCCCACTCTGGCAACAGAAAGGGGGGTCATGGCTTGAGTAGTACACTGTTATCATTTATTATGTCTGTATTGGCTAGTGTAGTCGCCTACTACCTATGCAAATGGTTAGACAGACATAAATAGCGATCAACCTAACCGTGGATCTTGTCCCATTATAGACAAGAAAACCCCTCAGTATTCGCACTACTGGGGGGTTTCTTGTTGTGTCATGACTTGACACTGTTATCATTTTGCCTACGGCAATTATATCATATGAATTCGGAAAACACAATATACATCATTTCCAAAAATCCCAGTTATTTCCTCATATTTTTGAAAAATTGCATAAAAAACCATTGGGTTGTTACCCAACCTGACTGCAAATGCCCAGGTGTGCTATATCGTGTTATTTTGTGCTTTTTTCATATATTTTTCACAACCAGAACGCATTACGCATGCTATTTTTATATATATTATGCATATGCGTGATTATTCGTGCCGCACTCTCCGTGGGCATGACGTGGGCACTCACTATAAATCATTATAAAATAGTAGTTTTATTACCTTTATCTTAGTGTCAGCAGATGCAAGAAATCCTTGTAAAATAAGGGTTTTTTGCTATTTTTTTACCATTTTTATAGTATTATTTTAAGTTTACATAAAACTGAAATTTTATCACACATCACGAAAATGCAGTAAATACAAGGGTTTTCGCACATTCATGTGCTGTATTTTTGTGTTTTATTTGCCCAGGGAGCAGTTGGCGGTGCCTGATCGAGTACAAGATAAGGGAGCAGCTGCAAAAACCATATATCATAGTTGCTTGATTTTGTGGCATGAAATTAAACTAAAAATGCACTTTGATTATGTAGGCGGAGAATTTGTTATCTAAAAAATAAAAATGGATTTATGATCTATAGAGTGCGATTTTTTATAGGGCTGAATGAGAGTTTTAGGTATGGCATATCGTGCTATACCGTATGGCACCACGTGCCATACCCTATGGCATATCGTGCTATACCGTATGGCACCACGTGCCACCTAACTATACCCATCTAACTATATACAATGAACTATATCCATCTATCTATCATAGGACGGAATGAAAGAATGAAAAAATACACAAATGCACATCTATGTATTTGACTTATATGTTGTAATGAAGTAAAATATAATCATAGAAAAATCATAGAAAGGAAGATAATTAAATGTCAGATCAGACAGAAAAAAAAAGATTAAATATTAGCATTGATGCAGATTTACACAAAAAATTAAAACTAACCGCAGTGATGCAAGACTGTACAGTTGTTGATCTTGTTAGAGATGCAATCGTTGAAAAACTTGAAAAATTCGACCAGAAGAATAAGGAGTAACATAAGTAAATGGCAAATGATGAATTAATTGCCAGAGATGATCAAAGACGTTTTTCGCTTATTTATCATGATTTTGTGGAAAGCAAATTGTTAGACTACTACGAAAAGATGATTTTTATTTGTTTGAAAAAATATGCAGATAATGACACAAAACAAGCATATCCAAGTCTAAGTACGATTAGTAGAATAACAGGAATCAGCAAAAGAAAAGTGCAGAACTGTTTAAAGCATATGCAAGAATTGGGCGTTATCACGTGTAAGAGAAGAAAAACCGAAAACGGAGATTATACGAGTAATTTGTATGTTTTACATGACTATGCCAAATTATGGAAAGATGGTACTATCTTAGACGATGAGGCAGAACCAGATGAAGATCAAGCGGTCATCGAACGGCTTAAACAAAAAGGATATATTGTTATAAAGCAAAAAGACTTTGCAGAAGCATCTACCACAACGCTAAAGCAAAGTCCTCAAAATTCAATTATACCTAAAAAAAATAATACCGAAAATCAAGAGAAAAGTCAAGTGATTGAACGATACTCAGAACAGACAATCAATGACTATTATCATTTAGACGAATTAAAAGCAGAGAATCCAACGAAAGAATCACTTATTAACGATGTCTCTAATATACTGTATACATTATTGAATACAGATGAACCAACAATCAGAGTTGGGGGACAAGACAAACCGACATTAATAGTGGTTAGCCGTATGCTGAGACTGAACCAAGATATGATCATGTATGTAATTGATCAATTTGTTGGACTGACTGAAAAAGTCAAAAATCAAAGAGCGTATATCACAACTTGCCTCTATAATGTGCATGAACACTACAATCTAGCGTTGCGAAACCAAGTGTCACACGATCTGGCACATTACGAAGATTAAAGGAGTGAACCTATGAAAAAAGAAACAGGAGATACAGTTAGATTTGAAGATGTATCAGAAATCGGTGCAATTATAAGAGCGTTAGAATCTGCACAAGAGCAATCAGAAGAATCAAAAGAACTTGTTAGATTGTTAGATCAGATGCTTATGAATTGGTAGTAATCGAATAAGGCAGCAGTCGTAAGACATCAGCAGAAATGTTGGTGTCTTTTTTTGCATTTTTTTAAATTATACGTGCACTTTTAAAAATCTGCCTATGTGCAAATTTCACAAAAATAAAAAATTTTTAGATAACATCAAAGAATATGGAAATAATTGGACGCTACACAACGCACGTAAATGCCTCTTAAATGAATTATACAATTTAGGGTATTAAGACATTGAAACAAGCCATAAAAATGAAAATTCGTGCCAGAAACCACAATAAAATGCAAGAGAACGTACTGTTAGAATTTCGAGATGCGAAAACGCCTTTGTGCAATATTTTGCAGTAAAATTTAGACACCTTTACATATAATTTCATGGTGCTATAATACGATTATCGGTTAATTGAGAATCGAAAAAAATAAAAAATTTTACTGGAATATCGCAGAGTGCTAGGGTATGATAGTTATTTAGAGAACATTGAAAAAATACAATCGTTTGATTGAATAAATCAGTCAAACGTTACACAATACATGTATGAAGAAAATACTGTAACTTGTCATAAACTGGCATACGTTTTATGAAAATGGTGTAAAAACGGTGTAATCATTTACCTGATCTGCTATAAGGGTATGTGAATACGTTGATTTTAAGCTATTTTTGAAACTAATCAGTGATATACAGATGGAATCACTCATTACTTTTTATACACTAAAAATAAAATCGAAGTTGTTTGATTCCACAGATTAGGAGAATATTAATAATATAGAGATAAAAAGAAAGGAAGATGCTTAAAAAAGAAAGTATGAATGAAGCCTTGCATTATTAAGGCAAAAAGGAAATAAATACAACATATCGAAACACTTATGTTTCAAAATTAGAAGCGTTGGCATATATTAAAATCAGAAGAACAACGCAAGCGGAATCTAACAAGAGGAATTGATCTGTCCTCAGAATCCCATATTGATGACTTATTTAAAACAGAATAAAGAAATTTGACACAAAGTAATTGTGTCTGGTTTTTGTTACCTTTTTTGTGCTGTGCCGAGCACAATTTTACGCTGGGGTCTTACAAAGACCAAAATGTATCAACAAACACATTATTAAAAGGAGAATGAACGAATTTGAGAAATCAAGTGAGTAAGAGAGGTCTAATTGAACGTATCGGCATTGACAAGTCGGTTATCACAGGCTTCTCACTGCGAAATATTGATGATGACTTATTTGGAAAAAAACAGAAAGAAGTAAAGGGTACTATGTACTATGTATCGAATGATTGGTCGGAGTTCAGAATTAAGGATGGACGAAGAATTGGAGAATTGCGGATTGATGACAAAGACATCGGAAATCTATATATGAAGTGTATTGGTGATGAATCATCTGGAGAAATCAGAACAATCGCAACGCTAAATGTCTTTACGGAAACGAAAAACAATTTCCAAAATATGAATTGCCTTGAATATCAGCAGAGAATTGTTAGGATATTCAACAAACTACGTGATGAATACGGTGTCGATATTGATGGTTATATGCCTGATCTGAGAATCAACATGATTGAATTCAATGCTACGTTTTGGATAAAGCACAAATACCATGAATATGGACAGGTCTTATCATTAATGGAAAGAATCTTACCAGAAAGATACGCCACAGGAACGCAGAATCACAGGAGAATCAAGGTAGGCGTATACAACAGCCATTATGTGAGAAATTTTGCCAAGACTACATATGAAGAGTATCTTAAGGATAAGGAAAGAGAACCTTTATCCATGAAAGAAACTGTATACTGCGGCAACAACAAGAGCACACAAGTGAAGATATATCCAAAACTACAGCAGTTAAGAGATACGGCAGCAGTCGATGAGGCAGACATGCCAAAATGTGATGCTATGCGTATCGAATATACGATAAAAGACTCAAGAATCTTGAAATCAGAATGTAACTTCAACGACGATCGTGTAGTTGCGTTGACAGATGAAAAGATTGCGAAGTTTTTTAAAAAGAATTTCAAGAGAGATTTTGTGGATCAATTTAATGGTTGGAAACGTTGGAATCATAGAGAATTGCTTGCAAAAGTAGATTACCATAGAAAAAACTCTGATAAATGGACAGCGAATTTCATAAGAGATTCAAGAAAATACGTCCAGGAACAGAACGGCACACCTCTTTTATTTGATATTGAGGACGTGCGATCTGTATTGAAAGAGTTAGAAAACAGCCCCAAAAAAGGCAATAAGAAGTTTACCAGATTCAGAAAGAGTCTGGAGTATGAAACCGATCTGATCGGTAATAATGCGAAAGCGAAAGAAATACTTGATAAAGTAATGAAGATGTAAAAGAAGTAAAAACTCAGGAAGAAGTGCCAAGTATACCCTTTTAGGGGGTACACCTAAGAGGCATTTGACAGCGTGAAAGTCGTGACAGTGACACAAAAAAACGCTGATCATCTTGAATCATTTTTCGGCATTAACATAGTGAAAGGCTAACCGATACTTCCTTTTACATATATAAATCAAGTGGACATACCAAGTGAACCTTGACAATCAAATAGTAAACACGACATATAACACTGTTTTATCATATGCGTTAATCCTTTAAAGATGTTTAGGCAGTTAGATCATCCAAGAGATCAGCCGATTAACAAAAAAAGGATTGGTAAAATTTATGGAAAAACAAAACGTAAACACAAAGATTAAAACAGATTTACAGAAGTTGGTTGAGCAAAAAGGACAGATTGAACGCAGAATCAAGAGTCGAAAATTAGCAAATTACAAAGTCGAATCAGTAGGCGGATACATTGCAGATGATGAGGTATTCGTGCCACAGTTTAAGTATCCAAATTACTACGTAAGTAATTATGGAAGAATCATATCATGCCAGCGTGAAAACGTGAAATTGATAAAGATTCAGAACAAGAACAAAGGCGATGGAACGAAATATAAATACTACTGCCCTTGTAAAAAGAGAAAGAAAAAGAAGCAGAAAGTATCAATCCACAGATCAGTAGCACAATTATTCTGCCCAAACTTATTTAAAGATGTAAGAGATAAAAAGGGAAATCCAATACCATTAGACATACATCATTTAAATCATAACGAGCAAGACAACAGAGCTGAAAATCTGATCTGGTTACCGAAGTATTTACATAGGCACTGTCATGGTATTGGTAAGTTTGGTATTTTTCGTACAAAGAACGCTAGAAATCTGCATCCCTTAGAGATCGTAGCACAAACTGGACTCGACCTGAAAGATATTATCCTTGCAAAGACACAGGAACCAGTCAAAAAGGTTGGTAAATGGACAGTTTACAACGTGCAAGGGCATCTGATTGCTTTAGAACTACTTAATGAATCTGAGAAAAAATCAGCTTAATCTTTTGTTGTTGTTTTAGTTTTTGCGATAGATTTTAATTAATTCTTTTGTTTGTTTAATCATTATAATTTAATCCTTTTTTTTGTAATTAATGTAATTAAGGGCAGATGCAAAAACGTGTCTGCCCAAATTATTAAAATTAAAAACTACACTATAAAAATAAATCAAACCAAGAAAGAAAAGAGGAACAAGCCAATGAACAATAAATACTTATTCGACACTAACAAAGAAACATTATTAAAAAACACAGAATTAAACGTATCAGAAGCCAAAAAGATACCAAAATCTCAGTTGCATACATACAGCGAAGCCCTAACAATGTACCAGAAGATCATGAATGAGCGAAAAGACACGGCAGAATATGAAAAAATGCTTAATGAATTCATTATGAATCTATACGAAACAAAAGATAATCCGGATTTACACCCAGAAATAAAGAAGATGTACCGAAAACTCTATCATGCGATTGCTTACCAGGAAGATGGAATCATCAAAATGAATGACAGTGCAGAGGTAATCAAGCAGATTTATAGTGATCTTGCTACGATTTTTGGCTACACAGAGGAACAGGCAGAAGCATTAAAGGAGAGATTGGCATAAATGAAGAAAAAAGTAAGTATAAGGCATCTAGCAATAGAGGTTGGATTACGTTGTAATTTTGCTTGTGAACACTGTTATCAGGGAGAATCACGAGATATATCTATTACCGCAGATGTAGTTGAAGCGTTATGTGATAATGTATATCAGATTGATGAATTACATTTCTCAGGCGGCGAGCCTATGTTATATGTCGATGAACTGCGAATGATCTTAAAAATCTTTAAGAAGAGAAGAATCAGAGTTAAGTATCTAGGAGTCACAACAAATATGTCGATACAGTCGCAAGAATTTGCAAATGTATATAACGAATGGGCTGAATATATAACATGTCCAGATGAATCAGGACTCGAAGTGTCTATTGATCCTTTTCATCTTGAATTCATTACAAGATATCAGATCGACCAGAACATTGCTTTTTATCGTGAAAAATGCCCACAATTAAAGCAAAAACATAATATAATTGCGTTCGATAATACGAATGACAAGGTAATGTATGCAGAGGGACGTATGCAGTCAAAATCAAAGATTTTACAAATTATACAAAAATATGATTTAGATATAGTCATGGATACTCCTAAACAGCCGAATAAAAGCTATATAATAAAAAACAACAAAAAATGTAAACCCCAAAGAGGTAATGAAACAAATCCTTGTGGCTATAAATGCGTTGAAAACTGCATATATAATCCACCAATTATGTTATTTTGTGATGGGACGTATGCACCTAGTGCAATACCAAATAAAAAACTGGCAGAGGAGAAAGGTTTTGTTATTGGAAATGTATTAAAAGATAACTTTTTTGAAACAATAAAACCATTTAATAAGAAATGTAAACAAGTAAGAAGCAGATATCTATCAGCAACACCAATCTATTTAGATATAAACGGAATTTATAATAAGGTTAATAAAATGGCAAATAAGGCAATATTTTTTGCGGTCATTAAGGATTATGATAATGCAAAGAAGTATAGGCTAGATGCAGAGTGTCATTTGGATACATTAAAAAATTTTTCAACATATGGATATCTCATAGATCCTAAAAACGAAAAAGTAATGAATAAAACATTTAAAAGTCTATCAGAAAAAGAAAAATCAGAATTGAAAAATAACCCTATTTTTGGCAATATAATGACCAGAGAAGAACGTCAAAAAGCATGGAAAAGAATGACTGATACATATAATGTATTGAGTGAGATTGAAAAGAAGATTGAACAAATGGAAGAAGATTAACAATAAAGGCGTACCAGAGAAATTATATCTTTGATACGCCTTTTCTATTGTTGCAAAAAGGCAGCAGTTATGTTAACATAAATCTATCAAAATAAAATATAAACTAATTTTAAAATACACTTTGTAAAAATTTCAGAAAGGGGCTATAGTATATGATAAAGCAGATGATCACAAATACATTAACAAGAAAAGCAACCGCAGAATCTCAAGAATTAATCCGTCTAAGATGG
>OLVR01002620.1_pt1 | contig 13164 bp, 10 predicted proteins | sample 1673261 | NCBI WGS metagenome assembly OLVR01 (sample SAMEA3178938, study PRJEB25190) | human gut metagenome | biome: human gut; feature: human-associated habitat; material: faeces | place: Austria | collected 2013 | reverse complement strand
GGCGGCCAGGGCCACCTTGCCCACCCCCTGGTACCACTGGGAGATGGGCACCTCCCGCTCGCCCTTGGGGCCGCGCACCCGCAGCACCGCGTCCAGGGCCACCAGGGTGGAGGCCGTGTCGGCGGAGGTGATGCCGTTGCACACGTTGCCGCCGATGGTGCCCGCGGCCCGGAGCTGGGGCCCGCCGGCCATGTCGGCCGCCTCCCCCAGCACGGGGATTGTGCGGCGGATCACGTCGGAAAAGGTGACGCCGCGGAAGGTGGTCAGGGGGCCGATCTCCACGTCGCCGTTGTCGGCCAGCGTCACGCCGGAGAGCTCCTCCCCCAGCTCGTGGATGGACACCAGGGAGCAGCCCGCCAGCTTCCCCTCCCGGATCTTGATGAGCACGTCGGTGCCGCCGGCGATGATCTGGGCCTCGGGATGCTCCAGCCGCAGACGGATGGCATCCTGTACACTTTCCGCCTGATAGAGCGCTGACATATCATACATTGCGGTATTTCCTCCTTAGTCCCGGATCAGGCCCTCTTCCGTGAAGCGCTGGAAGAGGACGTGGGGGGTGATGGGGTCCTGATCGATGGCCACGCCGGTGGCATTGTAGATGGCGTTGCGGATGGCGGGCGCACCGGAGCAGGCCGGGGGCTCGCCCAAGGCCTTGGTGCCGAAGGCACTGGTGGGCTCGGCGTTCTCCACGAACTGCGCCTCCAGATGGGGGTGATCCATGATGGTGGAGAGCTTGTAGTCCAGCAGATTGTTATTCAGAGGCCGGCCGGTCTTTTCGTCGAACAGCAGCTGCTCCGACAGGCCGTAGCCGATGGCCATGGACATACCGCCGTGGACCTGCGCCTCTGCCAGCGCCGGGTTTACCAGCTTGCCGCAGTCGTGGACGTTGATGATCTCCTGAAGCGTCACCTTGCACATGGGAATGTCTACCTCCACCACGGCAAAGGTGCAGCCGAAGGAATAGGCGTTGTTACGGATGGTATAAGTACTCTCGGCGGTGATATGCTGGGAGTCGGCGGGGTCATACTGGGCGTGCATAGCCAGCTCCGACAGGCTCATGAGCACCTTGCCGTCGGTATTGCGGACGATGTTGCCGTCCACGATATCCATGTTGTATACTGCCTGTCGGGTGAGTTTGGTGGCGTAGTCCAGAATTTTCTCCTTCAGCATCAGGCCCGTCTGGCGGATGGAGAAGCCAGCCACATACGTCTGGCGGGAGGCGTAGGCACCCAAGCCCGTAGGCGTGATATCGGTATCCTGACAGGACACCACATGGACCTTGCGGTAATCGCCCAGACCCACCACGTCGGAGGTCATTTGGGCATAGGCGGTATCGGCGCCCTGTCCGATCTCCGTCTCGCCGCACTGCATGGTGACGCTGCCGTCCAGATTCAGCAGCATCCGATTGGAGGACGTCTCCAGCGAGATGGGGTAGACGGCAGTGTTATACCAGAAGGTGGCCACGCCGATGCCGTGGCGGATGGGGCCGGTCTCCTTGGCGAACTCCGCCTTTTTGCGGTCGTAGTCGATGTACTTCTTTCCCACCTCCAGACACTGGCGGAAGGAATCCTCATAGTTGACGTTGTGGGAGAAGTCGTCCTCGAAGCCCTTGGGCATGAGGTTCTGCATCCGGAAGGCCAGCGGGTCCATGCCCACGGCCTTGGCGCACTCGTCCACGTTGGACTCGTCGGCAAAGGAGGCCTGAGGCATTCCGTAGCCACGCATGGCTCCGGCGGCGGGGCGGTTGGTGAACACCGTCCACGCATCGCACTCCATGTTGTCGCAGGGATAGTGCTGGGGGAAGGAGCCCATGGCCTTGGCCACGATGCTGTGGCCGTGGGAGGCGTAGGAGCCCTGATTGGAGTAGAGCTCCACCTTCCGGGCGGCGAAGGTGCCGTCCTTGCGGAGCCACGAGACGATGTGGAAGCGGATGGCGTGGCGCACACGGTTGGAGACGAAGGTCTCCTCACGGGAGCAGTCCACCCGGACGCAGCGACCGTGGACCTGCGTAGAGCACCAAGCGCACAGGGGTTCGTAGAGGGCATCCTGCTTATTGCCGAAGCCGCCGCCGATGTAGGGCTTCACCACCCGGATATCGCTCCACGGGCGACCCAGAGCCTGTCCCGCCACACGGCGGATGATATGGGGGATCTGGGTGGAGGACACCACCGTGATGCGGCCGTTCTCCTCATAGGCGAAGCAGCCGTGGTTCTCGATGTGGCAGTGCTGCACCGTGGGCGTCTCGTACCAGCCCTCCACCTTGATGAGGCCCGGCTCCCGAATGGCGGCCTGATAGTCGCCCGTCTTCATATCGGTGTGCTTGAGGATGTTGTTGGGGTAGGCCTCGTGGAGCTGGGGAGCGCCGGGCTCCATGGCCTTCTGCACATCCAGCACGAAGGGCAGCTCCTCGTATTCCACCTGCAGCGCCCGGACGCCCTGCATGGCGGCCACCTCGTTTTCTGCGATGACCACCGCCACGTCGTCGCCATAGTAGCGGACGTGCCGGTTCAGCAGGTGGCGGTCCGCCACGTCCTGATGGCCGGGGTCCATGGACCAGGGGTGGCCCGCCGTGGGGAACGGGTGCTCCGGCACGTCGAAACAGGTCAGTACCTTCACCACGCCGGGGATCTGCTCCGCCGCCGAGGTGTCCACCGACTTGACGAAGCCGTGGGCGATGGTGGCGTGCTTGATGCGGACATACAGTGCATCACGGGGCATGAGGTCCTCGTAGTATTTGGTGCGGCCGGTGGCCTTATCAAAGGCGTCTACCCGCACCTCGGCTTTTCCTACTTCAGCCATGTAGTGTTCCTCCTTATGTCAGCGTCGCTGCGATAGCCGGAGTTACCGGCAAAAGTACCTATAAATTTAAGATATCATAGCATAAAATTTGTCATTTGCATAGTCCTTTTCGTAATACTAATTATAGGATAACGGTGGTTGACTGGAATGGGCATTTCCGGGTATACTGTAAGAAAATGACGGGACAAAGGAGGAATCGGCATGGCACAGCTGCGGATCGGATGCGTGGTGATGGCGGCGGGAAATGCCCGGCGCTTCGGGGAGAACAAGCTGGTGGTGCAGGTACAGGGCAAGGCGCTGTTCCACCGGGCGCTGGAGGCCGTACCGGCGGAGCAGTTCGACCGGACGGTGGTGGTGAGCCAATACCCGGAGGTGCTGGAGCTGGCCCACCGCATGGGCTTCGTGCCGGTGCCCAACCGGCACCCGGACTGGGGCATCAGCCACACCATCTCGCTGGGGCTGGGGAAGCTGCCGGAGATGGATGCGGCGCTGTTTCAGGTGGCGGATCAGCCCCTGCTGCGCCGGGAGAGCGTGGGGAGCCTGGTGGACTTTTACCGGGAGCATCCGGAGCACATCGCTGCGCTGGGTCACGACGGTGTCCGGGGGAACCCCTGCCTGTTCCCGGCACGGCTGTTCCCGGAGCTGCTGGCTCTGCAGGGGGATCACGGCGGCAATCAGGTGATCCGCCGCCATGAGGAGGACCTGCTCTTATGGGAGGTCCCGGCTCCGGAGCTGACGGATGTGGATACGCCTCAGGTGCTGGCGCAGCTGCGGCGGGATATGGCGGAGGAGTGAGGGGTCTCCGACAAATCGATCGTCGCTTTGAAAAAGGCACGGGGCTGCGGTGCAGCCCCGTGCCTTTTCAGGTTTTGATCAGAATGCGGCGAGTGGAGACACGTTGGGGAGAATCAGTTCTCCTTCTCCTCCTCCACCAGCTCTTGGGCTTCCTCCACCAGTTCCTCGGCTTCGCCCAGAACCTCCTGCTCCCGGATCTGTGCCGGGGTCAGGACACGCTCCGCCTGCTCCTCCCGGAGCACCAGATAGTAGGCCAGTGCCAGCTGGGGCAGCACGCCCCAGACGCCCCGCACGTCCAGCCACTTCACCGCCAGCCAACTCCAGACGGCTCCGGCGTGGAAGGCCAGCAGGGTGGAGCCGTAGAACCACAGCTTTGTCAGCTGCTCCCGCTCTCCCTCGCACAGGTAGTGGGCCAGCGCCAGAGATGCCTGCTTGGTGTTGTTGCTGTTAAAGATAGTGGCGCTCTGGAAGCCTCTGGCGCCGGCAAAGGTGCTCCACTGGATGCTCATGGAGAAGAACACCGGATACAGTGCCACCAGCGGAGTCATATCCGCCGGGAAAAAGCCCATGGCGATGGCCGCAGCCGCCGTGATGCACGGCGACAGCCGCCGCATATCCACATGGAACACGTGGGGGACGATGACGGAGAGCATGACGCCCACCACGTAGATCACCAGACACAGCAGGTGCAGCAGCACACTGCTCCCCCGGCCAAAGAGGGCATCAATGGCCAACTCCAGCAGATTCATGGTCTGGGAACTGCCCAGTATCCCGCCGCGGCACAGCAGGGCGTAACCGCCGAAAAAGCCGCCTATTGCAGCAAAGGCCAGATGGCGGCAGTGATCGATAGGAAGAAGCTTCTGTTCCGTCATGGTATAACTCCTATAAATAACGACAAGATAATCCTTCGTTAGTATATCAGCCTGCGGCGTTTCCGCAAGGGAAAAACTGCATAAAAATCCCGCAAAAATGCGGCGTTTCTTGTGTTGACAAAGGCGGGATCTGTGGTAAAATAGAGAGCGTGAAATGCGCTGACGAAACGAGTCCGCCATGTGCCGCCCAAAGCGAGAGGGGAAGCGGTGGAAGCCCCTTGTCCGGCCGGTGTGACAGCCACTTCCGAGCAGGCGGCGACGAGCCGCACGCCCCATCCCCGTTACCGGATGACCGAGATGGCGGCCTTGGCCGTTCAATTAGGGTGGTACCGTGAAGCAAGTCTTCGCCCCTATGTGTGGGCGGGGGCTTTTTGTTTTTTCGGCAGCTGTTCTGCGTCCCGGTGTTTCCGGTTTTCCCCCGAAGTTCTGTTTTACAGGAGGTGGCCTGTGAGCTATCAGCTGATCGACATGACCAAGGACCCACGCAGCGGGCAGTTTGCCTATTTCCGTCAGATGCTCTTTCCCTTCGCCGGGGTCACGGCGGAGGTAGACATCACGGACTTCGCCGCACGGCGTCAGGGGCGGCCCTTCTTCCTGAGCTTCCTCTATGCCGTGGTACGGGCCGCTAACGCCGTCCCCCAGCTGCGCCGCCGCATCCGGGCGGATGGCAGCGTGGTGGAATACGACTGGTGTCCCCCCTCCTACACCGCCATGAAGCCCGACGGGGTATACGTATACTGCACGGTGGAGGGGGATCTGCCCTATGAGTCGTTCGTGGTGCTGGGTCAGCGGCGACAGGAGGAGGTACTTCGACGGGGTACCCTCACCGAGGACGGAGACGCTTTGAGCTTCTTCTTTGTGTCCAGTCTGCCGTGGCTGCACTATTCCCAGCTGGAGCATCCCGCCGTCAGTGCCGACGACTCCAACCCCCGCATCAGCTGGGGCAAGGCCATCACCAATAACGGGCGAACCACCCTGCCGGTGTCGCTGTATGTGAACCATGCACTGGTGGACGGGCTGCACATCTCACAGTTCTTCGCCGGTCTGGAGCGGGAGCTTCAGGCGTTGGCAGACAGCTGGCAGGCAGAGGCGTGACGGCATCCGGTCACGGAGGTCTGTCACAGGAACTGCCACAAAAGAAAATTCTGCAATTCCGATTGCAAGCAAAAGGAGTAATGTATCATGTCTCATCCCTATCACGGGCTCAATGAGCTGCGGGAGATGTTCCTGTCGTTCTTCGAGTCCAAAGGTCATCTGCGGCTGCCCAGCTTCTCTCTGGTGCCGCAGAACGACAAGTCCATCCTGCTCATCAACGCCGGCATGACCCCCATGAAGCCGTGGTTCAAGGGCGAGGAGGAGCCGCCCCGCCGCCGTGTCTGCACCTGCCAGAAGTGCATCCGTACCGGCGATATCGACAACATCGGCCACACCGCCCGCCACGGCACCTATTTTGAGATGCTGGGCAACTTCTCCTTCGGCGACTACTTCAAGCGGGACGCCATCCACTGGGCCTGGGAGTTTTTGACCAGCCCGGAGTGGGTGGGACTGGACCCCAACCGGCTCTATCCCTCGGTCTTTGCCGGCAACGAGACCACCCCCGCCGACGATGAGGCCTGGCACATCTGGCACGACGAGGTGGGCATCCCCGCCGAGCGCATCTTCAAGTTCGGCAAGGAGGACAACTTCTGGGAGCACGGCTCCGGCCCCTGCGGCCCCTGCTCCGAGATCTACTATGACCGTGGACCGGAGTACGGCTGCGGCAAGCCCGGCTGCACCGTGGGCTGCGACTGCGACCGATACATCGAGATCTGGAACAACGTGTTCTCCCAGTTCGACAACGACGGCCACGGCCACTACACGGAGCTTAAGCAAAAGAACATCGACACCGGCATGGGTCTGGAGCGTCTGGCCTGCGTGTGCCAGAACGTGGACAGCCTGTTCGACGTGGACACCGTGATGAACATCACCCACAAGGTGTCCCAGCTCACCGGCGCTCACTACGGCGAGACGGAGAAGCGGGATGTGTCCCTGCGGGTCATCACCGACCACATCCGCTCCGCCACCTTCATGATCTGCGACGGCATCCTGCCCTCCAACGAGGGGCGGGGCTATGTGCTGCGGCGTCTGCTGCGCCGGGCCGCCCGCCACGGGAAGCTGCTGGGCGTCAATGATCCCTTCCTGTATCAGGTGGTGGACACCGTGATCCATGAGAACGAGGGGCAGTACCCCGATCTGCGGGAGAAGCAGACCTATATCACCAAGGTCATCCGCACGGAGGAGGAGAATTTCGGCCGCACCATCGACGGCGGCATGAAGATCTTCTCCGACCTGCTGGCAGAGCACAAGCAGAAGCCGGAGAAAATTTTCTCCGGTGCCGACGCCTTCCGGCTGTACGATACCTTCGGCTTCCCCATCGACCTGACCATGGAGATGGCGGCAGACGAGGGCCTCAGCGTGGACGAGAACGCCTTCCAGAAGCTGATGAAGGAGCAGAAGGAGCGGGCCCGTGAGGCCCGGAAGGCTCTGGGCGATCTGGGCTGGGCCGGTGTGGAATTCGGCAAGGACGTGCCGGCAACGGAGTTCGTGGGCTATGACCACAGCGAGTGCGACGCCAGGATCGTGGCCATCGTGGCCGATGAGGAGCTGCGGGAAGAGGTAGCCGCCGGAGCCGAGGCCGTGGTGGTGCTGGATCAGTCCCCCTTCTATGCCGAGATGGGCGGTCAGGTGGCCGACCACGGCACCATCACCGCCGACGGCGTGGTGTTCACCGTGACGGACGTACAGAAAAACAAGGGCGGCAAGTTCATGCACTACGGCCATCTGGCACAGGGTGTGCTCCACGTGGGAGACACCGTTCACGCCGCCATTGACATGGAGCGCCGCAAGGCTATCCAGCGTGCCCACAGCACCACCCACCTGCTGGATGCGGCGCTGAAGAAGGTGCTGGGCGACCACGTCCATCAGGCGGGCTCTCTGGTGGAGCCGGATCGCCTGCGCTTCGACTTCACCCACTTCGAGGCCATCTCCCCGGAGGAGCTGCGGCAGGTGGAGGAGCTGGTGAACGATGCCATTCTGGAGGGCTATCCCGTGGTGACGGAGGTGCTGCCCATCGAAGAGGCCAAGAAGAAGGGTGCTGTGGCCATGTTCGGTGAGAAGTACGGCGAGACCGTCCGGGTGGTGGAGATGAGCGACTTCTCCGTGGAGTTCTGCGGCGGCACCCATGTGGACAACACCGCCAAGGCCGGTCCCTTCCGCATCAAGAGTGAGAGCAGCGTCGCCTCCGGCGTGCGCCGCATCGAGGCCACCTGCGGCAAGCTGAGCCTGAAGGCCATGGAGAGCAGTCAGGGCGTGCTGAGCCGGGCGGCCCAATTCCTGAAAACCGCCCCCTCCGGGCTGCTGGAGCGGATGGAGCAGCAGGCCAACGAGATGAAGCAGCTGCGTCAGGCGCTGGAAAAGTTTAAGGCCGAGGCGTCTCTGGGCGAGGCCCGGCAGTTCCTGGCCTCCGCCAAGACGGTGAAGGACCTCCATGTTCTCGCCACCACCCGCAACGGCGTGGACACCGCCGAGCTGCGGACCATGGGCGACTTCCTGCGGGATAAGGATCCCAAGGCCGTGGCGGTCATCGCCAGCATCAACGGCGAGAAGATCACCTTCTTGGCCGTGTGCGGCAAGGAGGCGGTGGCCCGTGGCATCAAGGCCGGTGATCTGGTGCGGCACGTGTCCGCCATCTGCGGCGGCAAGGGCGGCGGCAAGCCGGATTCCGCCATGGGCGGCGGCAGCGATCCCCTGAAGGTGGACGATGCGCTGGCCTCCGTGGACGATTTCGTGTCCGAGAAGCTGGGCTGAGACGAAAGGAGCATCCTATGAAAAACGATTGCCTGTTCTGCGCCATTGCCGGTGGGGAGATCCCCTCCAACAAGGTGTATGAGGACGAGCTGTGCTATGCCTTTTATGACATCGCCCCCCAGGCGCCCACCCATTTTCTGGTGATCCCCAAGGCCCACATCGCCTCCGTGGCGGAGGTGGATGGCGGCAACAGCGCCGTGGTGGCCCACATCTTCGAGGTCATCGCAAGACTGTGCCGGGAGAAGGGGCTGGAGAGCTACCGGGTGGTATCCAACATCGGGGAGCAGGCGGGCCAGAGCGTCCACCACCTGCACTTCCATGTGCTGTCCGGCCGGGATATGACCTGGCCTCCGGGCTAAGAGCACCGAGAAGCAGCGTAGAATTTCAGAAAGCCCGTCCGGCCCGCTGAATGCGGGCCGGATGGGCTTTTACATTATCATATATAGAGGACTTGGGGGCGTTAAAACAGCTCCGGATACAGGGCGGTGATCTGCTGATACCAGTCCTGATAGTCGTGCAGGTCGTCTCCCTCGGTCACAGATACCTCCCACGCATCAGCGGAGTCGGAGGCGGTAAGGGGTTCGTCCGTCAGGGGATACTTGCCCTTCTCCAGTTCCGTGGGGAAGTACATCCCGGCGTAGACGGAGTCCCTGTCGTAGGCGGTGAGGAACAGCAGATAGGACTCGCCCTCCTGCATGGGGAGGTAGCCGCCCTGCGTCCAGAGGACATTGTCCGCCAGATAGCACTCCTCAGTGATGACCAACTGCTCCGGGGGCTCCCCCTTCAGCACCTGCGATACCGTGCCGGTGGTCCTTGTATAGCCGCCGGAGACATTGCCGTCACTGAAATAGGACAGAACGTTCTCCTGACTCTCCGGTGTGAACACCACAATGAGGTCGCTGACCTCCTGAAGCTGAGAGACACTCTCGGCCTGTGTGATGCGGTCCGCCGCCATCCGCTGTACTGTCTGGCGCTGGCCGCAGGCGGTGCAGGTGATCAGGAGAAGGAGAAGCAGCATCAGGGAAAGGTGCTTTCTCATAGGACAGACCTCCTTTTTTCTCATTCTATCACAGTCATTTTCTGGATACAATGGGCGAAAAGGCGATTTTCTGCAACAAAAGCTGTGTATTCTGTACAGGGGCTCAAAAGCTGCCGATGGGGATGGAGCCGTCATCGGTGCCTTTTTCGATGGAGCGGATGGTGATCCAGTAGCTGCGGCCGCCGCCCATATCCACCTGTACCCGGTCCCCGGCCCGGCGGCCCAGCACGGCCTTCCCCACCGGGGACTCCTTGCTGATGAGGCCCTTCAGCGCATCCTGCCGCAGGGTGGTGACCAGCTGGATCCTCCGGCTCTTGCCGGTGTTTTCCATGAAGATCTCCACGGTGTCGTAGAGGCCCGCCGTGTCCTGACCGGAGCGGTCGTCTATGATGCGGGCGGTCTTGATCATCCGCTGCAGGTAGCGGATGCGGCTGTCATTGCGGTTTTTCTCCTGCTTGGCGCACTTATACTCGAAGTTCTCGCTGAGGTCACCGAAGGCCCGTGCCGTCTGCACGTCCTCGATGAGCTTGGGGCGCAGCACCTGCGTCCGGTAGTCGATCTCCTCCTGCATCTTCTGCACGTCGCCACGGGTCAATTCATCGTACATCGTTATTCCTCCCAAGCTTGCGCCAGACGGCGCAGTCCCTCCGGCAGACGCTCCAGGTCGATGCCGGAATAGTTTACCACCACGATATGCTGGGGCGCCGACGACCGGGCGCTGTAATAGTCCGACAGCAGCGCCAGACGCACCCCCCGCTCCGCCGCCCGGCTCCGCAGCGCCGCATCCGGCAGACGGGTATCCAGCCGCACCAGAAAGTGCAGACCGGCGTCCTGCTCCATGATCTCCACCCGGTCCGCCAGCGGGCTGGAGCGCAGCATGGCGATGACGGCGTCCCGCTTCTGGCGGTAGCGAGCCTTCATGCGGCTCAGGTGCTGCTCATAGCGGCCCTGCGCCATGAATTTGGCCAGAGTATACTGCTCGAAGCCCGACACCGTGCAGGCGTAGAAGCCCAGCTTCTCCCGATAGACCTCCATGAGTCGGGGCGGCAGGATCATGTAGCTGATGCGGATGGAGGGGGCGATGGTCTTGGAGAAGGTGTTCAGGTAGATGACCCGCTGGGCCTCGTCGATGGAGAACAGCGTGGGGATGGGACGGCCCACGAAGCGGAACTCGCTGTCGTAGTCATCCTCCAGTATCCAGCGTCCCTCCTGCTCCTCCGCCCAGCGCAGCAGCTCCTGCCGCCGTCCGATGGGCATGACGATGCCCGTGGGATAGTGGTGGGAGGGCGAGAGGTGGACGATATCCGCCTCCTGACGGCGCAGAAGCCGGGTGGAGAGGCCCTTTTCATCCAGTCCCACCTGCCGCAGATTCACCTGATGGCTGCGGTAAATTTCCGCAATTTTGCTGTATCCTGGGTCCTCCACGGCGTAGCACTTCTCCCGGCCCAGCAGCTGGATCAGCAGCGAATACAGAAACTCCGTACCGGCACCGACGATGATCTGGCCGCTGTCCACGTTCATGCCACGGAACTGGCGCAGATAGTCGCTGATGGCCCGGCGCAGCTCCTCCGCCCCGTTGTAGGGGGCGGCCTGCAGCAGGGCCTTGTCCCGCTCCAGCAGCGTCTCCCGCATGAGGCGGGCCCAGACGGTGAAGGGGAAATACGCCCGGTCGATGGAATTGGTCACAAGGTCCAGAAAATAGGTCTTCTGCTCCGGCTCCGGCGGCAGCGGGGCAGGCTGCCGGGTCGCCGCCTGTAAGGGGCGCTCCACGGGGCTGACGTAGTAGCCCCGCTTCTCCTGCGAGTAGATGTAGCCCTCCGCCGCCAGCTGCTCATAGGCATTCTGCACGGTGATGATGCTGACCTCCAGATGCTGGGCCAGCGCCCGCTTGGAGGGCAGCCGCTGATGAGCCGGCAGTGTCCCGGACAGGATATCCCGGCGGATGCCCTCGTACAGCTGCTCATACAGGCTCCGGCCGCTCTCTTTGTTCAGGGGATAGGTCAGCATGGCTCCTCCATCTGGTATTATCCGATAATATTGATATGGGCATTTCAATAATACCAATTTCTACTATAATACAGACAGTACATAAAAGCAAGGAGATTTTTCCCATGAGAGATGCGAACATCAAGAAACTGGTTCTGGCGGCCCTGATGGCCGCACTGACCTATGTGGCCACCTCCATCGTGCAGATTCCCTCCCCCATGCAGGGCTATGTGAATCTGGGCGACTGCATCGTGCTGCTGAGCGGCTGGCTCCTCGGCCCGTGGTGGGGCGCTGCGGCAGGCGGCATCGGCTCCATGCTGGTGGACCTGCTGGGCGGCTACGGTCACTATGCGCCCGGCACGCTGGTTATCAAGGGCTGCATGGCTCTGGTGGCGGCCCTCATCGTCAAGGCCATGAAGGAGAGCAAGGCCTCCTACGTCATCAGCGCCGTGGTCAGCGAGGTCATCATGGTGGCGGGCTACTTCGGCTACGCCTCCCTGCTGCTGGGTAAGGGCTGGGGCGCTGCGGCCAGCATCCCCGGCAATCTGGTGCAGGGTGCTATGGGCATGGTCATCGGTCTGGTGCTGCTGGTGGTACTCAAGCGCAGTAAGGCGCTGGAAAAGCTGGCGTAAGAACGGTTGCAAAATGGTGCCGGACGTGGTACACTGAAGGTGCAGAATTGCTTTTGCGAAAAGCGGCGGAGCGATCATCCGCCGCTTTTCGTTCATGCGAGGAAAGGAAGATAGCTATGGCTGGGATCATTCATGAGGTAGAGCGCACCGACCTGCTGGAACAGGTGCGGCAGGAGGCGGCGGACGCCGCACGGCAGCTGGCGGAGGCAGCCCGGCTGCGGCGGGGCCACATTGTGGTGGTGGGCTGCAGCACCAGCGAGGTAGTGGGGCATCAGGTGGGCAGCTGGTCCACGCCCCAGATCGCACAGGCCATTTTCGACGGACTCAACAGCGTGTTTGCCCCCATGGGCGTCTACATCGCCGCCCAGTGCTGCGAGCACCTGAACCGTGCGCTGATCGTGGAGCATGAGGCGGTGCCGGGAGCGGAGATCGTCAATGTGCTGCCCCAACCCAAGGCGGGCAGTTCCTTCGCCACCGCCGCCTACCAGAGCTTCCGGCATCCGGTGGCGCTGGAGGAGATCCGGGCCGACGCCGGTCTGGACATCGGCGGCACCCTCATCGGGATGCACCTGAAGAAGGTGGCGGTGCCGGTGCGCCTGCCCCAGAACCATATCGGCAGCGCCATCCTGCTGGCGGCCCGTGTGCGGCCCAAGTTCATCGGCGGCGAGCGTGCCATCTACGACGAGCATCTGAAGGACGGCTATCCGGAGTTCTGATTTGCATCACGAAGCATCCCCGGTCTGTAAAACAGGCCGGGGATGCTTTTATAATACCCATTATATTATAGATACCGCACGAAGAGGCAGACCATGGCAATGGTGATGACCAGCACCGTGGCCGGGGCGCAGTACTTGCAGTAGGTACCCCATGTCACCGGGTGGCCGTTCTTGGCGGCCACGGAGGTACCCACCACATTGGCGGAGGCTCCGATGGGGGTGGCACTGCCGCCCAGATCCGTGCCGATGGACAGCGCCCACGCCAGCACAGAGAGGTCCACGCCCTGCGACTGTGACATGGACTGGATCACCGGCACCATGGTGGCGGCGAAGGGGATGTTATCCACAAAGGCGCTGCACACAGCCGACAGCCACAGGATGATGGCCACCATCACAGCGGTGTGTCCGCCGCTGATGCGGCTGATCCAGCCGGCCAGCACATCCAGACAGCCGGTGTCCTCCAAACCGCTGACCACCAC
>OLVR01002610.1_pt1 | contig 13224 bp, 12 predicted proteins | sample 1673261 | NCBI WGS metagenome assembly OLVR01 (sample SAMEA3178938, study PRJEB25190) | human gut metagenome | biome: human gut; feature: human-associated habitat; material: faeces | place: Austria | collected 2013 | reverse complement strand
GTATGGAATGGCCGAGGGCCGCCGCGGCAACGAGGCGTTCGATGTTTATGGCTATAAAACTCGCTATATTGATCTCCGCAAAGCTTTTGGTAATGAATTGAAGTCTTACTATACTCATTACCTCAAGTACGGATTAAAAGAAGGACGCGATGGGTCAAGCATGACCGGCTTTGAAGGCTACATTATGTCTTCTGCTTTTTCTTCATATAAAGATGCTGCGGCTCATTATGCAAGAACTGTAGGGGGGCAGGCTTACCCGGTCTTTGTTTATAAAAACAAAGGAGCTGCCACAGTTAAAGTGTTCTGCAAGATCCTCTATGAAGAAGCTGTATCCGAGGGGGTTTGCCCCGAGGTCTTATATGCTCAGGTGATGAAAGAGACTAGGTATCTCAAATTTGGCAATTTGGTAAAAGCGGACCAATGCAATTTCGGTGGTATTGGAGCAACTGGTCCGGGCCATCCTGGTTATACTTTTTCTTCGGTTAGGGAAGGCCTTAGGGTCCAAGCTCAGCACTTAAAAGCGTATGCTACCACAGAGCCTTTGAATAACCCGTGTGTTGACCCCCGTTTTCGTTTTGTCTCTAGGGGCTGTGCCCCGAAGACGACTGACCTTAACGGGCGATGGGCTGTTCCTGGAACTGGATACGGCGAGAGTTTAAATGCAATCGTCAAAGCCGTTATAGGTGACTAATTGATAGTGAATTGGTTTCGTCATGGATAAGATTTTTCTTCAAAACGAGTATAAAAAGATATTTTCCAGAATTGTTAATGGAGACAACATAACGGTATTGCGCTATGGGGATGGCGAACGTGCCATTATGACCGGTGAAAAGGTTGTAGCGCAGGAAGGCTGGTCTTCCGAAGGGGAGTCTCCTTTGGCTGTTGCGCTCCGAGAGAGTCTTAATTTCACTGACGACAACGTGTATTACGGGATATCATGTCCGTGCTGTGATAGACCCGCGTATTACTGGTATTCAACTCGAATTGCCAGTAAGCAAATTACCTTTGCTAACTTGTTTGTGAATTCGAATTATCAGACATTCAAGTCTGATTTTCTGACATTAACTCGAGATGCAATTGTGATTGCAAATCATGCTGGAAAAAATAATCGAATTGGTAATTTGAATGTTCTGAAGTATTACGCGGTGGGGGATGACTGTATTTCCTGCTGGGAAGATGAATGTGGATCGATAGTATCTAGAATTATTTCTGAATATGGAAGCCGAGACAATTTGCTTTATGTTGTTTCGGCGGGTCCTATGGCTGAACCGATAATTGCGGAGCTTTACAAGCACAATCCTAATAACTGTTACATTGATTTTGGCTCTTCAATTGATATTTATATTCATGGATCAGACACTAGGCCATATTCAAAGCCGGGCACTGTTTATTCAAAACGAAACTGTTGGATGTTTGACCCGAATACAGCGGATTTTGATGTGTCCGTTGTTTTGACTACATATAAAAAACCAGAATCGCTGACTGAACAATTAGCGGCAATTGATAAGCAGACATTAAGGCCACGTGAGATCAGGCTTTTTAAGGACGCCATTGACGGTTTCTACTCCATTGATTTGAACGATGAGTTTTTGTCGTCATTTGATGATTGCTGTATTGCGAAATGCAATAGGGGAGTTTGGGGCCGATTTGATTATGCAAGAGAATGCAAATCAAAATATGTATGCCTCTTTGACGATGATACTATTCCAGGGGATTGTTGGCTGGAAAGCTGTCATTTTGAAATGATGCAACACGAGGGAATTTACGGCACGATTGGAATAGTGCTCGAGAATTCAAGTGGGTATCCGATTGACAAGCATTCATACTATCGAGTCGGTTGGGCTGAACCCAACGAGCAGCTAATGGAAGTTGATTTCGTTGGTCACTCTTGGTTCCTTCCAAGAAAAGCCCTTGATTATATGTTCGAAAATACCGAGCAATTGCAACAGTATAAAGTTGCAGCGGAAGACATGACTCTTTCTGCTAAGGCATTGCAACACGGGTTGTCAACTTTTGTTCCACCCCATCCATATGACAATAAAAGAGTTTGGGGTTCGGATAGTTCTCTTGCTATGCATTTTGGGCAGGCTAGCGGATCTCTCTCAATGAATATTGGTAATTTAAGGAAAATGGAATCCGCTATCGTTGATTTAACCAAGACTGGTGCATCCTTTCTCTTTCAGCGTAATCCAGGCCTCGTTAAGATGCAAAAAAGGATTCTGAACAGGTATCACGATGCGGAACTGATGAAGCATTATTTAAAGGTCGTCTATCGCAAGGTTTTCAGAAGAAATAAAGGATGAGTTTATATAGATGGCAAACAAAAACTCTAGAATCAAAAATGCGCTTCTCGCCTCATTGACTGGGGTGGGTGAACAACTCGCATCTTATGTTGGTGCGTTTATATTTCGAACGGTATTTTTGTATGTACTGAATGCCAACTATTTGGGAATATCGGCGCTATTTACAAACATATTGCAGGTGTTTTCCCTGACCGAGCTTGGTATCGGCTCTGTTATTGCGTTTAATATGTATAAGCCAATTAAAGAATGCGATGATGAGGAATGCGCTAAGCTGCTCAATTTCTATAAAGGTGTCTACCGAGCAATTGCTTTAATTACGCTGCTTCTTGGAGCTTGCTTTTTTCCGTTTATCGATTCTGTTATCGCTGATCCCGGTAATATTCCGGATGATGTAAATCTTAACGTAATCTATTGGCTTTTCGTATTTCAAAGTGTAACGAGTTACTTGTGCGTTTACAGGCAATCGCTACTCAATGCCGATCAAAAGGGTTATGTAATTTCCGCTGCTAACTCTATCTATAATATATGTTTAAATGTAATTAAAATTTTATTTTTGATAGTAACTGCAAATTACACTTTTGTTCTTGCTGCTGGAATTTTAATTTCCCTTGTTTACAACTTTGGCCTGTCTTGCTATAGCGCTAGGCAATATCCAGACATTATCGCGTTCAGGGATGCAAGGCTTAGCAACGCTAACAAGATTCGCATTTTTAAAGAGACTGGCGCATTAATGTGCCACAAAATCGGAGGAGTTGTTCTAAACAGCACTGACAGCATTATTCTCTCTTCTTTTATTGGCGTGGGGACAGTCGGTTTATATTCAAATTATCAGCTGATTTCATCTGCATTGGACTTGTTTTTAAATAAGGTTTTCGGTAGCTTTGTTCCGACAATTGGAAACGCCTTGATAGATGCGAGGGATTCTGAAAAGCTTAAGCTGTATCAACGTCTTCGATTTATTAATATCTGGGCTGCGTCATTCTGTGCTTTGTGTTTTTATCTGTTGATTAATCCTTTTATTAAGATTTGGATCGGGGATAAATACTTATTGGATCAAGCTGTCGTTACGATTCTTTCCCTGCATTTTTTCTGGAATTCTTCAAGAATTATTAACGTTGGGTTCGTAAATGCGTCTGGCTTGTTTGTTAAAGATAAACTCAGACCTTTAATTCAGGCTGTTTTGAATCTGGTGATCTCCGTCTATGCCGTCATTCATGTTGGTATTGTTGGAGTTTTCATCGGCACTTTTCTTAGCACGTTCTTTACAAGTGCTTGGCGTGAGGGCGTTGTTTTGTACAAATATTTATTTCACTGTAGCTGTGTTGATTATTTCAAATGCTATTTAGGTTGGTTTTTTGTTTCGCTTATGCCCGCAATCGGGCTTCATATCTTGTTTTCATATATTCCAGAGTCGCTGTTGGGTTTTGTAATTAGATTGATAATTGCTGTCGCAGCGATAAATTTTTATTTTTGGATTGTGTTCAGGAAAACCGAATCATATTTATATATGAAACAACTCTTAAGCTCTATGACTAAGCGTGCTTTCACTGGATAGGCATCTTTATTGTGGCTTCCACAAATCGCGAGGCCGAGTATTTGCTCGCTTGAGTACCGTGAATATTGCGATACGAAGCTGTCGTTATTGCGCCTGAGCACTGGTGCCGATATGAGCCCCAGTGCTTTTTACATTTGCCAGCTCCACTAGTATCAGTTTGATCTTCGAATCAAGTTCGTCGAGTAGTCGATCGTTGACCATGGGCAGGCCGTGTAAGCTATACTTGCGGACGACCTGCCCAGAGCAATCCGAAGTTCTCAAGTGCAAACACCCATTCTGTAGCGTTTAGGATGCGGATTCTCTGCTCAATATGTTCGCCTGACTCGATTTGGTGTCCCAGTTTCGGATGTCGCTGAAATCAGGTAGCCAATCTATAAAGCCATCCCGATATCATAAGAAAAACCTGAACGTCGATATTTAAAATCCATGCAGTGGGCAGTTCATAAAGCTGGTAGAGATGGGATTCCACAATAGAGCACATGCAAGCATGTGGATTGCACTAATTGACCAATCATATTTACGTCCAACCACTATTGAAGTCCTAAAACGCCGGCGATGCGCTCGCTCGCATGCCCGTCACCGTAGGGGTTCGAAGCATGGCTCATCGCCTCATACTCGGCCTGATCGCTGAGCAGACGGCTGAACTCGCGGTAGATGACGTCCTCCTCGGTGCCGACGAGCTTCAGCGTGCCGGCGGCCACGCCCTCGGGGCGCTCGGTGGTGTCGCGCATGACGAGCACCGGCTTGCCCAGGCTCGGGGCCTCCTCCTGGATGCCGCCCGAGTCGGTGAGGATGAGGTGGCTCGCCGCCATGAAGTTGTGGAAGTCGAGCACCTCGAGCGGGTCGATGATGTGGAGCCTGTCGAAGCCGTCCAGCTCCTCGTGCGCCGCCTTGCGGACGAGCGGGTTCATGTGGATGGGGTAGATAGCCTTGGTGTCTGGGTGCTCCTCCATCACGCGGCGGATGGCGCGGAACATGCGGTGCATGGGCTCGCCCAGGTTCTCGCGGCGGTGCGCCGTGATGAGGATGAGGCGGGAGCCCTCCGCCCACTCGAGCTCGGGGTGGGAGTAGCCCTCGCGCACAGTGGTGCGCAGGGCGTCGATGCCGGTGTTTCCGGTGACCCAGATCTTTGACTCCGGCTTGCCCTCGCCGAGCAGGTTCTGCTTGCTCGCCTCCGTGGGGGCGAAGTAGTACTCGCTCACGATGTCGACCGCCTGGCGGTTGAACTCCTCGGGCCAGGGGCTGTAGATGTCGTGCGTGCGCAGGCCCGCCTCGACGTGGCCCACGGGGATCTGCAGGTAGAAGCACGCGAGCGCCGCGGCGAAGCTGGTCGTGGTGTCGCCGTGGACCAGGACGACGTCGGGCCTCTCGTTCTCGAGGACGGCCTTGAGCTTGAGCAGCACGTCGCAAGTCACGTCGAACAGCGTCTGGCCCGGCTTCATGATCGCCAGGTCGTGGTCGGGAGTCACGTCGAAGACGCGCAGCACCTGGTCGAGCATCTCGCGGTGCTGGCCCGTCACGGTCACGACGGTCTCGAACTCATCCGTGCGCGCCTTCAGCTCGTTGACGAGCGGGCACATCTTGATTGCCTCCGGACGGGTGCCGAAGACGAGCATTATCTTATTTCGGGTCATTTTCGCTCCTTTGGGTAATTCTCTAATTGACATGTTAGGAATTGCTCATTTCTTTCTTGGTTTTGATGGATGGGTACCCATCGAATTGCTGAATGGCGTACAAGGGTTGTGAGCGGGGCCGCAATGCCCTGGTCTACGCCTAAATACTGCATTAAATAATGGCCGCTCAATTCAACTAATCATTGCGTCCACGTTTGAGTTAAAGCATTGACTTAAACAGATTGACGATATTTTTATTACCGGTCTGAAAGGAGCCGACTCCAAACTCTACACCTTTTTTTGCTATATCTTTTGATTCTGCCGGATGATTTATTGCCCAGCGAATTTTGACCGAAAGGTCTTCGGAGCCTTCGTAGAGAAGACCTCTTCCGTTGGCGAGAAGCTCTGCGGTGCAGCTGTTGTTATTCCCAATTACTAAACAGCCTGACATCAGTGCCTCAACGGTGGTTCTTCCAAATGACTCTGATCGAGAACAATTTAATGCAATATCAGATTCGAGTAGTTTAAATTTGGCTTTTGAGTCAAATGAATTGTCTGTAAGTAGACTAGCTAGGGAATGTTTTTGAGTATAGTCGTGCATTTCGGCAACATAGGCTTCGTCCATGTCTTTGCCAATTAATGTTAAATGTATTGGAAGATCTCTTAATTGAGATAAGGCCTTTATTGCGTCCATTTGTCCCTTGTCGGGCTTTTTGTTTCCGATAAGGATTATTTTTGTTATATCTGAAGAAAATAAGTCGCTTTGTCTCTCGTGCCTAGGTTCCTCCATTGAATCGTAAATAACAATTGAGTTATTTAGATGCTCTGAATAAAAGTCATCCATTACTTTAGAGACTGCTATGCACTTGCTTGCTCTAGAAAGCAGCCGATAAGAAAAACTCTTGCAATAGAAGTCATAGGAGGTTGGTTGGCCATTGAATTCACGCAAGTGCCATATAAGTGGAGTATTGAGAATGTGAGCAGAAATGGACCCTGCATATACGGCAGTTGTATTTATGTGGACTAAATCAACTTTGTGCTTCCGGAGAAGACGATAGATATGTACTTCTTGAATTAAATTTATGACGATCTTAATCAGGAAAATAGCTGATGATTTTAGTTTTGGTTCTGAGCGATGATGCCGCCAAGGTAAATAGTGAATGATGTCGTTCTCGACTCCCATTGAATTTAGCTTTTCCTGTAATTCGCCTTTATATGGAAGGAGAACGTAAGGGTTGATTCCGTTCTCAATTTCATACCTAATAAGGCTGACAAGGCATAGTTCAGCTCCCCCATCGAGTTTTCCAGAAGAAGAGATATGCGCAACTTTCATTTTCGTCTCTCTGCTTAGGTCATGCGAATTGCTTATAAATTAAATAATACTTATTTGATTCGATTCTTGTTGTGATGAGTTCTTGTAAGGTCGATTTACATAATAAGAAAAGCTTATTACGGGCAGTACCTTTAGTTCTATCAGCATCGCAATTGCGTCACCGATGCCGTTATATTGTGTCGTTGCGATTCGATTGCGTATGGATTTATTTGAGGAGTGAGGTTTCTGTCCTCTCGCGATGCATGTTGGGGTTTAGGAGTTGAATATAGGTCGACTCACTTCTTGCAAAGAATGCGCTTCTTTTGCTTATGTGACCAAGTTCCTTTCTTGAGATTAAAATTATGGAAATGTGACTGCTGTCGTTCTGAGCTACTTTTTCCCCGATGATATTGGAAAGGCTATAACTAATGGCATGCAATGATTTAAAGTGCTATGCGGTAATTTTTGCCGGCGGCGTTGGGTCGCGTATGCGTGGCGCTAAAGTTCCCAAGCAGTTTTTGGAACTAGGCGGTAAACCTATCATCGCTCACACTATTGACCATTTTGAAAAGCATCCTCTGGTTGCGGGCGTCGTTGTCGTGTGTGTTGCCTCGGGTATGGACCATATGCGTGAAATAGTCGAGGGCGCTCACTACTCTAAGGTCTTGTCGATTGTTCCAGGTGGCGAGACGGGGCAGGATTCCATCTTTAATGGTCTTTCTGAACTTAATCGGCTAGGCGTAACGGGCGAGGACTCCATTGTTTTGATTCATGATGGCGTTCGACCGCTTATTGACGAGCAGACTATCACTGCGTGCATCGATTCCGTATCTCAGTATGGCCCTACCGCTACGGTTGCTCCTTCGCCCGAAACGATTATCGAGGAGGAGAATGGTGTGGTAGAGCGTGTCGTTGATCGTTCGCGCTGTAAACTTGCACGTGCTCCTCAGGGCTTTAAGTTTAATGATATTTATGCCGAGCACCTTCGTGCGCGTAAGGAGGGCAGGCATGATTTCATCGATTCAATCTCGCTCATGGCGCACTATGGTCATAAAGCCCATACGGTTGAGGGACCTGCGGATAATATTAAGGTGACCACGCAGCGCGATTTCTTTGCGTTTAAGGGGTTTGTTGACTACAAGGAAATGGAGCAGCTATGGCCGCTGTAGATGATTATTTGTTTGACCGGGCTGCGCAGATCGCCGCACAGGTCAGTCTTCCCTGGGCCGAGTTGGACGGAAAGACCATTTTGGTGACAGGATCAACGGGACTTATTGGCTCTCAGATCGTTAGGACCTTACTCTCTAGAAACGATCGCGTTCGTGCTGGCATTAAAGTAATTTTGCCTGTTCGAAATATTAAAAAAGCGCAGGTTCTGTTTGGCGACCGGAGCGACGCTTCTGTTCTGGAGTGGTCGCTTGGCGATGAACTTGTGGGTCCTGAGCACGTGGATTATGTAGTCCACGCTGCATGCGGAACATCAAGCAAGAGCTTCCTCGAGACTCCCGCTACGACGATTATACAGATTGTTCATGGTGGGGAGGCTGTACTTAGGTTCGCTTGCTCGGCGGATGCGCAGAAGGTGCTGTTCCTCTCTACCATGGAGGTTTACGGCGAGGTCGAAGGCGTAGCTACTGAAGATAACCTCGGTAGGCTGGATCCCATGGTCGTACGTAATAGCTATCCCGAGGCCAAGCGTCTTGTCGAGTGCCTGTGCGCCTCGTATGCCGCTGAGCACGATGTCCCTTCGGTTGTTATGCGTTTGGCTCAGACGTTCGGTGAGGGTGTCCACCCCGACGACATGCGAGTGTTTGCGGATTTTGGTCGTCATGCCATCGAAGGCAAGGACATCGTTTTGTTGAGCGACGGCCTTAAACGCAATGGTTACCTTTCGGTCGATGATTCTGTGCGCGCTATTTTGATTGCATTGGTTAACGGCCAATCGGGTGAAGCATATAACGCTGTTAACGAGGATGCGTATTGCAGCATTAGGGAAATGGCACAGCTGGTTCTTGACCAGTTTGGCGCTGAAGGAGCGCGGGTCCGCAGGGAGTTTGATCCTGAGCGTGAGGCAACGTTTAGGAAAGCCTCTGACCTCATGCTCGATTCATCTAAGCTTAAGGCGCTGGGCTGGGAGCCTTACGATTCGCTCTCTGATATGTACCGTGCCATGATTGACTGCTGGAGTGTTCATGACTAACGAGATGACGCAAAAGCCTTCCGTCCTCGTGATGATGGCTACATATAACGGTGAGAAGTATGTCGCTGAACAAATTAATAGCATCCTTGCTCAGGAGGGCGTTAACGTCACACTCTTGATATCGGATGATGGCTCGAGTGATAGTACGCCGTCGATTTGCAGCCGTTTTGCCCAAGATATGTCTAATGTTCAATTTCGCGTCAACGAGAAAAACAAGGGTCTCGCCCGAAACTTTATGGACATGCTTTATGGTGCTGATACAATGTCCTTCGACTTTTTTGCGTTCTCAGATCAAGACGACTATTGGATGCCCAATAAGCTTGGAAAGGCAATTGAGGCAATTAGTTCAGCTGGCGAGGGTCCTCGCCTGTATTACAGTGACGTGTGCAATGTTGATGAACATCTTAATGGCGGGTCTAGAGAATACGGCGCCTTTGCTTCGCATGCAAACTCTTTAGGGTTGTTACTTACTGTAAATTGGGCGTCCGGATGCACGATGGTGTTCAATTCGGCTTTTGCGTCTGTCCTTCAACGTTATGTGCCGCGGGATTGGCCTCGTATTCATGATGGCTGGGTTCACTTAGTCGCTAGAGTGCTGAATGCTCAAGTTCCCGATCTTGAGCATGCTTACATTAAGCGCCGCATCTCGGGCCATAATCAGGTTGGCGAGCGTGGGCTAAACAGTTTGAGCGGCAAGCGTATAAAGATCATTGCTAGCGCGCTTCTGACTCCCTCGGAGCACGGCCTTACTGAAGCAGCTTCGCTTTTGCTTGATGGCTATGCCGACAGCATGAGTTCTGAGGACAAAGAGCTCGTATCTCGCTTTGTTGATGGACGTCATAGCATTGTGAAGCGTTTGAGCATGATGTTTGATCCAGCTTTTGCGCAACCGTTTCCGCTCGAAAACATTATGTTTAAAGGCAAGATGCTTCTAAACGTCTATTAATCCTGTGACAATTTGAGTTCTTTTACGTAATGCACTCCCGCTCGACGCTTTTCTTTGGGTGGGAGCTGCATGTAGTTGCCGTAATGCTTTGTTAGATAGCCATCCCAGTCGGCAAACGTTTTGTATTGCTTGCCTTCAAACTCAATGGGGGCAAGGTCGTGCAGTCTTGCGAGTTCCTCGTTTTCAACTTCAATGCTGTAAGCTCCGCCAAATGGCATAGCATAGTGGCACGAGTCGTCTTGATCGTAAGTGCGCATTGCTTTGTCTATTTTACTGATAATCCAGTGTTGGGGAATGAGGAGACACAACGCCTTTGCCACATAATAGGCAGCTTTTTGTATTCCGCCCTTATTTTGAGGAAACTTATATCCACATTTGACGATATATAGGTTCTTGAGGAACGAAACCTTACGATATTGTTTACTGCGTTCGGTCGAATCGTTCGAAACTCGATCATAGGGGAAAATATCTATCCATACGCCCTGCGACATGGCGATATGAGAAGAGTAGGTTTCTGAATACACCGTTCCTTTTTTGCGGATCTTGCCAAAAACAAGGCCGCAATTAGGCTCGGTGTTCATGTCTTGGAATATAAAGCCATCGCTCAGTTCGGTTTTACAAGCTTGTGCAAAGCGGTCGTAGTCTTCGCGGAGCATGCCAACATCAATATCGTCGTCCCACGGAATAAATCCCTTATGGCGTGCGGCGCCCAAACAAGTTCCGCCCGAGAGAAAATAGTCGATTCCATTTGCATCGCAAATGCGGACAAATTCATCGAGCATTGCGAGTTCGATGTTCTTGAGTTGTGTTAGCTGCTTTGGCGTAAGTTGCATTCAATCCTCTTTTGTCTGATTTCAATCAGAACTCTATAGTATTAATTACTATAGAGCTTAATCTACCTGAATAATCTCTTAACTAAGGAGTGCTGTGTCAATTCGTCACACTAATTATCCGCTTGTCAGCATTGTTGTCCCTTGCTATAACGCCGAGCGCACAATCGAAGCCTGCTTAGACTCTCTTCTAAATCAGGGTTTTCAGGGACTAGAGATAATTTGCGTGAATGACGGCTCTAAAGATAAAACGGCCGATATATTGGATTCGTATCGCTTGTGCCATCCTGAGGTTTTTGTTGTCAATCAGGAGAACTCTGGTGCCTGGTCGGCTCGTTTGTCTGGCATTCAAAAGGCCAAGGGCGACTACATCATGTTTCTAGATAGCGATGACGTTGCTGTGCCAGGATTTATTGTCAAGATGTATGAATTGGCCTCTTCCATTAATTGCGATTTGGCAGTATGTGGATTCAATCGCGTTGATATTGGTACCGGTAAATTGATGTCCGCCGAGTTTTGCAAACCTTTGGGATCTTTTTCGCTAAAAAAGGATCCGGGTAGATTGCTTCAAATTAATCCAGCTCCATGGAACAAGATATATAAAGCTTCGCTTCTGAAGCATAGCCATAGACTCTCTGTTGCTCCGGTGATGCTTGACGACTTGTCTTTGCTGCTTCTCGCGCTTTTGCGGAGTGATGGCCTCATTTCCTATCTTCCAGAGGCCTTGGTTGAGTACAGAGTTCACGGTGACTCGACCATTAATTCGATTAATCCGGGGCAACTTAAAGATGCAATTGCGGCAATGGCCGAAATTCGTTCTTATTATAAGAACTGCAATCCTGTTGAGATGCTCGAAGCATTTGATGCGGTCGCTTTTGCGCACATTGTTGTATCGATGTCATTTCGATTGTTGGGATCTGGAATTTCGAATGTAACTAATGAAATCGACGTCTTAATTGCGGCAGCTGATTCTGAATTTCCTTATTGGCGCACTTCTCGCTATCTGTCTCTAGGCTATGGCTGTAAGAACGGTGGATTATTCCTAAAGGCTTCGCTTTCGTCCGCTTTCGTTAAACTTGGACTTTTTAAGCCCGCTCTATCTGTGTATCGCTTGGTTAGGAAAGCGATCGGTAAGGATATATCTTGGTAAGTCGACGAGCTCGTTCCTCTGATGCTGTGAGTGCATTTTTTAGCCAAACACTGATTGATGCGCTGTTTTGAGCAGGATTGATGAGTGTTAAGAGCTAAAGTCGTGCCCTTCGTTATTATATTTAGAAAAGTCCACGTCGTTTCGGAAGTAAGCTTTGAACACACTGATTATTATTCCTGCTTATAACGAAGAGGAGTCTCTCGAGTCTACGGTCAGCAGGCTGATCGCTACCGTTCCCGATGTTGACTACTTGGTCGTTAATGACGGTTCCAGCGATGGAACTGTTCAAATTTGCCGTGAAAATGGTTATCCGTTTTTGGATCTGCCCTGCAACCTTGGCCTTGCCGGTGCATTCCAAGCAGGTATTAAATATGCCTATCGGCATAGTTACGACTGCGCTATTCAGTTTGATGCCGATGGACAGCACCTGCCTCAATACATTCACGACTTAGGGCAGGCGCTCCAGACAAGCGATATTGCAATTGGCTCTAGATTCGTCAATCAGCCTAAGGGCAGCTCGTTGCGCATGCTTGGCAGTAACATCATTCAGAGTGCCATTAAGCTCACGACGGGACAGCTCATCCATGATCCAACGTCGGGTATGCGTGCTTTCAATAAGCGCATGATCAAATTGCTCGCCCTTGGTCTCAACATGGGTCCAGAGCCCGATACCGTTTCTTACCTCATTCGCGCCGCCCATGCCAAGGTTGTTGAGGTGCCCGTGCAGATGGCCGAGCGCGAGGCGGGGGAGAGCTATTTTAACTGGAGATCTTCCGCTAAGTACATGCTCCGCATGACCCTGTCTATTCTGTTTATCCAGTTCTTCCGTAAGCGCTTGGAGGGCGATGCCGCATGACGCTTCCGCTTCGCATTACGCTGTTCGCGGCGTCTTTGCTCACGTTTGCCTATATGACCATGAAAATTCGCGATTCCAAGATGCGCCTTGAGGACTCTCTGTTCTGGTTTTGCTTTTCGGCGCTTCTGCTGCTTGCCAGTATTTTTCCACAGGTTTTTTTCTGGCTTTCGAATCTCGTTGGCACCATGTCGCCTTCGAACTTCGTGTTTCTGTTCTTCATCTTCATCTTGCTTATTGTTTGCTTTAGGTTGAGCGTTCGTCTTTCTCAGCTCGATACGAAACTTCGCGAGCTTACCCAGCAGTTGGCGATCGAAAAACTTGAGCGCTATCAAAATGACGAGCGTCATACGAAAAGAGGCTAATTCTTGAAAGGCATTATCCTCGCCGGCGGGTCCGGCACGCGCCTGTACCCGCTCACGCTTGTGACCAGCAAGCAGCTGCTGCCGGTCTACGACAAGC
>OLVR01002608.1_pt1 | contig 13235 bp, 11 predicted proteins | sample 1673261 | NCBI WGS metagenome assembly OLVR01 (sample SAMEA3178938, study PRJEB25190) | human gut metagenome | biome: human gut; feature: human-associated habitat; material: faeces | place: Austria | collected 2013 | reverse complement strand
AAAAAACGCTTCGATGATTTATTATAGTAAATAACGAAAAAATGAGGAGCGTAACCTTATGACTACAAAAATGGTTTTTCATGGAAGTGACATAGAAAAAATATGTGACTACTATCATTTAAATAAAGAAGATATCGTTAAATTCGGGGCAAATGTCAATCCTCTTGGCCTCTCCGCCTCTGTAAAAAAAGAAATTGCAGAAAATGTCGATCTTTTTTCTTCTTATCCGGACAGAGATTATGTATCTCTCAGAAATACGATCTCAGAATACTGCAGGATTCCCGCTGAATTTATTTTACCGGGAAACGGTTCCAGTGAACTGATCTCACTTCTGATTCAGGAACGTGCGCCGAAACACACCCTGATTCTCGGACCGACATATTCCGAATATTCCAGAGAACTTTCTTTCTCCGGAAGCACACAGGAATATTATCATCTGCGAGAAGAACGAAATTTCACTCTCGATGTAGAGGATCTGTGCAAAACTCTGGAAAACGGTTATGATTTCCTGATTCTCTGCAATCCGAATAATCCGACTTCCTCTGCGATCATGCAGGAAGATCTCCGCAAACTGATCGCATTCTGTGCAGATAAAGATATTTTTGTCATGATCGATGAAACTTACGTAGAGTTCGCACCAGATGTCGAAGAAATAACTGCAATTCCTCTGACCAGAGAATTTACCAATCTTATGGTACTGCGTGGTGTTTCTAAATTTTATGCTGCACCGGGCATGCGTCTCGGTTACGGAATTACCGGAAATATGGAATTTCTTTCCAAAATGCGAGAAAAACAGACGCCATGGTCACTGAACAGTCTTGGTGCCTTTGCCGGAGAGCTGATGCTCCGTGACCACGACTACATTCAGGAAACGCGTGATCTGATCCTCGATGAGCGTGACCGCATGGAGCAGGAACTTCAAAATATCCCTACTTTTAAAGTTTATCCTGCCTATGCCAATTTCATCTTATTAAAAATCCGCCGGGACGGTCTGACTTCCGCCGATGTCTTTGAGGCCTGCATCAAAAAAGGCCTGATGATCCGCGACTGTTCTTCCTTCCAGTGCCTGGACGGCGAATTTGTCCGCTTCTGCATCATGATGCACGACGATAATACAAAACTCTTAAACGTACTGAAGCAGCTGTAATCCAGCTGCTTCAGACTGTAGACAAAACCCTGCAAAAGCAGGGCTTTGCTATTGTTGGAACCGCTTTTCTGATATAATAAATATCAGAAGGGCGGTGTTTTTTATGATGACGAAAAATGCAGATAAAAAAAGAGAACAAATGATGATGTTTTCCATGGATGACATGGTACCTCAAAACCATATGCTGCGATTGATTGATAAAGCAATCAATTGGAACTTTATTTATGATCTGGTTGAAGAAAAATACTGTCCGGATAACGGCCGTCCCAGTATGGATCCCGTTATGCTGATAAAGATACCATTCATTCAGTATCTCTATGGAATAAAAAGCATGCGGCAGACCATGAAAGAGATCGAGGTAAACGTTGCATACCGCTGGTTTCTTGGACTGGACATGCTAGATCCGATACCTCATTTTTCTACATTTGGAAAGAATTATACCCGCCGTTTCAAAGACACAGACCTTTTTGAGCAGATCTTTTCAAAGATATTGGAAGACTGTATGAAATATAATCTTGTAAATACAGGACAGATCTTCGTGGATGCAACACATGTAAAAGCCTGTGCAAACAGTAAAAAAATGCGGAAAAGAGTTGCACATGAACAGGCGCTCTGGTATGAAGAAGAATTAAATAAAGAGATTGAAAAAGACCGCTTGGCACATGGAAAGAAAGCATTAAAGAAAAAAGATGATAATCAGCCACCGGCATCCGGTGGAAATGGAAACAATAAAGATTCCAAAGAAGAGAAAATTCCTGAAGATGTAAAAACGCAGAAATGCAGTACCAGTGATCCGGAAAGTGGATGGTTTCGAAAAGGAGAACATAAACATGTTTTTGCATATGCAGTAGAAACTGCCTGTGATAAACATGGCTGGATCCTTGGATATACAGTACATCCTGGTAATGAGCATGACAGTCGTACTTTTAAAGCATTATACGATAAGATATCTAAACTGAATCCGCAGATGGTAGTTGCAGATGCAGGATATAAAACTCCGGCAATCGCCCATCGGCTGTTGGAAGATGGAATTCAACCACTTTTTCCGTATACCCGTCCCAAGACCAAAGAAGGCTTTTTCGGGAAATACGAATTCGCATATGATGAATACTATGATTGTTATATATGTCCGGGAGCACATATATTGACATACAGCACAACAAACAGAAGTGGATATAAAGAGTATAAAAGCTGCGGTGAGCATTGTGCTGAATGCCAATATCTTTCAAAATGCACAGAAAGTAAGGATCATATAAAACTGATCACACGTCATGTATGGGAAGAATATATGGAAGTGGCAGAAGACATTCGGCACACGATAGGAAACAGACAGATCTATCAGTTAAGAAAAGAAACCATAGAAAGGATATTCGGTACAGCGAAAGAACAGCATGGATTTCGATATACGCAGTATGTAGGAAAAGCACGGATGGAAATGAAAGCCGGGCTTACCTTTGCATGCATGAATTTGAAAAAACTGGCCGCTTACAGCCAGACCGCTCTCGCAAAAAGCGAAGAACTTGCAAATCAGGCCAAGTTTGTTGAGCTTGCCACCTCCAGGCAGTTCCAGGAGACCTATTTAAAGAGATTGAATTTTTAATTACATCTGTGGTGTTTTCTCAAATCCATATACCCATTTTCCTCGCAGGAACATAAACAGAAAAATCACGGAGCTGATACTCCAGGTCAATGGGTATGCCCAAAAGATCACACGGATATCCGGGATGATGCGAACTGCAACGGTGATATAGCTTACACGGAACAGGCACCAGTCACAGAGCATAACGATCATCGGAACAGATGCGTGGCCGGAACCACGGAGTACTGCTGCAATACAATGAGAAAACGCCAGCAGACAATAAAATAATGCAATTGTTCTTGACTGCATCACGCCATAATGTACAACATCGGGATCTCTGTTAAATGCTGCGATCAGCACCGGTGCGGCAGCATATATGATCACGCCGATCAATTCTGCAATAATGATCGAACAGAGAACCCCAAATCTTGCTCCCTTTTTCGCCCGGTCATACTGTTTTGCGCCAAGATTCTGACTGACAAATGTTGTCAGTGCCATCGTAAAACAAGTAACCGGCAAAAAGGCGAATCCCTCAATCTTAGAATAAGATCCACATCCTGCCATCGCCATTTTTCCAAATGCATTAATATTTGACTGTACAAAAACATTCGCGATCGCGATGACTGAATTCTGAAAGCCAGACGGCACACCATTCTGAATAATCTGCTTCAACATAATGCTGTCAAAACGAATTTCCCGCAGTTCCAGGCAATATTCTTCTTCCACACGCATCAGATGAACCATACAGAGAATCGCACTGACAAACTGGGAAATAGCAGTTGCGAGCGCTGCTGAACCAACTCCCATGCCAAGACCTGCGATAAAGAAAATATCCAGAACAACATTGACACAGGATGAAATGATCAGATAGATCAATGGATGACGTCCATCACCAACCGACTGCAGAACTCCAACAAAAATGTTGTACATGACAACACCCATAGAACCTGCAAAGTATGTACGAAAATATATAATGGATTCCGGGAGAACATCCGCAGGAGTCCCCATCAGCACCAAGATCTTTGGCGCCAGAAACATTCCCAAAACAGTCAAGACCGCACCGGCCGCAAGACCAAATGCAACGGTTGTATGGATTGCCTTTTGCAGGCTGTCTCTTTTTTTGGCACCGTAATATCTGGCAATAACTACACCCGCACCCATGGCAATACCGTTAATAAAACCTACCATCAAAAAGATCAGATTTCCAGATGAACTGACCGCCGCCAGTGCATTGCTTCCTAAAAAATTTCCCACGATCAGGGAATCCGCAGTATTGTACAACTGCTGAAACAGGTTCCCCAGAAACAATGGAATGGCAAAAAAAATGATCTTTTTAGAGATACTTCCCTCTGTCATTCTCAAACTCTTTTTCATATCTACAATTACTCTTTCCTTTCCGCTCCTCCCTGAAGAATCAATTCTGGCTGGATAATAATATTTTTCTCAACCTTATTTCCCTCAAGAAGTTTTCTTGCAATTTCATAAGAAAGTCCACCAAAGTCCGGTGTCTGTATCGTTGCATCCAGTACACCTTTGTCTACCAGACTCAGCCCTGCACTTTCTCCTTCAAACCCATCCACACCTATCAGATGCACCTTGCCCTCAATCCTGTACTGCTGACAGGCCTGATATGCACCATATGCCATATCATCATTAAAAGCGAAAACTATATCAGCAGAATCATGCGAGATCAGATAGTCTTTCATTCTGAGCTCTGCCCGATCCCGTAGCCAGTCACCACAGTAATAAGTGATATCTTCTTCCGGTATTGTACCCTGAACAGAATCCTGAAAACCCTTTAGTCTCTGTTTGGATACCGGGGATTCTTCAACCCCCTGAAAGACCACGATCTTTTTATTCTTTTCATAAAGATTATTCAGAATATATTCTCCTGCAAGCCTGCCAATCTTCTGATCATCTGACTTGATAAGACATGTATAATCCTCTGTCCCTGCACCAACACCTGTCAGAATGACCGGTATCTTCTGAAAAGCCTCCGAAAGAACAGAAGAAAGGCTGTCACTTCCATCAGGAGAGACAATCAGAATATCTATCCCGTACTCCATCAACGTCTCAATATCCTGAATCTGTTTTTCCGGATTTCCAGCTGCATCTCGAAAAATTACATTTATTTTTTTATCCTGGGATACTTTTTCTGTAAATACGTCAACAAAATTATTTAGCCACGGTTCTATTACATTTGGAAGACTAACACCGATCAGATACTGATAACTATCTGTAGATATCTCTTCTTTTTTGCTATACTGTGTACTGATCGTAAGTAAGACTGTTGCTGCCACAACCAGTATCACTGTCCATACTTTCCATATTTTCTTCATAGTTATAATCCGTTTCTGTCAATCTGCAGCATATTTTTACGGAATTCTGAGGGCGACATACCCTGACAGTTTTTAAATGCAGCAGAAAAATAGTGCTGGTTGCTGTACCCTACCTTTTCTGCAATCTGATTAATCGACAATTCCCGATCTTCCATAAGCCGCACTGCCTGACTGATACGAAGCCTTGTAAGAAAATCTTTAAAAGATATCCCCAATTCCTGTTTCATAATCCTGCTAATATAAGAAGAATTACAGCCAATTGCATGTGCCACCTGTCTGAGATCCAGATTTCTGTCCTGATAATTGGCATAAATATATTTTCTTGCGTCCTGGACAATTGGTCTGCATTCCTGCATTTTCTGCACTTCCCGGCGCATCTCACGGCTAATATCAGGCAATGTTTCAAAAGTACATTCTCTTGCCGTAATAAAACACTTTCCACCCACTTTTTCTTCTGTCTGCAGCTGAAGATCTGCACTGAACTCCTGAAAATTTTCCGGCAGCTTTTCCATAACAATCGCTACATCCTCATACTTACTGGAAAACACACTTACCGTATGATATGGCTCCATAAGTTCTCTGATAATCTTTTCAAGAGTGATCTTATATATTTCCTCAGTCACCGTACCTTTATCAATTTTCTTGTCATAACTGGACTGAACTGACACAAGTATGAGAATCATATTATCCGGAAAATCCATATCAAGAAATCTTGCCTGTTCTTCCCATTCGAATCTAGATAATTTTCCTTCCATCCATTCATTGAAAAACACATCTCTCAGATAATCCTGATTCTGAATCATCTGTTGTTTCACAAGTTCCATGAATTTTTCAGATTTTCGCTTCTGCTTTATCTCTTCAGTCACCTTCACGACCGCAGCTTGAAGTTCTTCCTCTGCGATAGGTTTCAAAAGATATTCGGAAACCCCAAGCTTAATTGCCTGTTTTGCATAGGAAAACTCATTAAATCCGGAGATTACGATTACCGGACAGTTTTTATCCAGCTTTCTCAATTCCTCCAGAAACTGTATACCACTCAACTTAGGCATACAGATATCCATCAGAATAAAATCCGGTTGAAACTGCTCAATTTTTTCTAATGCTTCCATTCCATTCCGTGCTTCTGCACAGACTGTGATCGGAAGTTTCATTTCCTCCAATACACTTTTTAATCCCTGACGAATTTTCGGTTCGTCATCAGCAATCAAAACTTTCCACATACTTCTTTCTGCAGCCGTTTGAGCCTTACAACAGCCACGGTACCTCCTCCCGTTCTCTTTTCATAATGAAGTCCGTATTCGTCACCGTAAGCGATCTTTATGCGGTCATTTACATTCAACGTTCCATAGGCTTTTACTTCTTCTCCACGTTCTTTCAGTTTCAGCCAGGAATTCAATTGATCTATTCTTTCCTGACTCATGCCAGCACCATCATCTTCTACCTTAAGTATCATCGAATCCTCTGACTCTGAAAAAGCACGGATCCATATAGTTCCTCTGTCCTGATCGGATTCCTTTATCCCATGATAAAGAGCATTTTCCACAAGCGGCTGAAGACAGATTTTTAATACCATATAATTTCCCAGTCCTTCTTCAATCTCTGTTTTATATTCAAACAGATCCTCATACCGTACTTTCTGGATGTCCAGATAATTCTTTACCATTAAAACTTCCTGTTCCAATGTAATAAATTCTTTTCCCTGACTCAGACTGATACGGAAAAATCCTGACAAAGCAAGCACCAGATCAACAATATCCTGCGCATGGTACTGCTTTGCCATCCACTGTATCGTATCAAGTGTATTATAAAGAAAGTGCGGCTTAATCTGCTCATGAAGAATCTTAAGCTCTGCTTCTCTTTTATTTTTCTGTTCTTTGTATACAACGCCAAGAAGTTCATTAATTTTTTCTACCATTGCATTAAAAGAATCTCCCAGCTGCCCTATTTCACCTTTATAATGATTTACAAAACGAACCGTCATATCTCCGGTCTGCGCTTTTTTCATAAGTTTTGAAAGCGTCGAAATAGGCCTTGTAATGGATGCCGAAAAAATAACCGTTGCTCCTGCCGCAAAGATCATTATTATAACTGCAATCCATTTCGAAACTGTCCTTGCTCTGGAAATGCCTTCGATAGTTTTCCCCCAGTCAAATACTCCAACTGCAGTCAGGTCTGTATATTTTGAATGACTATATATGACATTGTAATCTTTTCCCTTTATGCGACATCTGACACGTCCACTCTCTCCGTCCGTGACCCAGTTTGGATTCATCCGGTATACAACTTCATTTTGGGGTGCATAGAGCACATGCCCCTGACTATCCTGTATATAACCAAATCCAGTCTGTCCCATTGTAATATCTTCGACAAGATTCTGAATACTCTTCAAATCCAAATCTATAAGGATCACACCAATCCCCGCAGACGTCTGTCTGTCACAAATTAATTTAGCTGTGCTGACATAATTGTCTGTACTGTAGTTTTTCCAGGCTTTTAAATTTCGTCCCAGACTGGTAGGACTTAAAACCAGTTCTCCATTTGCCAGAACCGCATCCTGATACCATTTTTCTTCCGTAAGCGGAAGCTTTTTGACTCGGTATGAATCATTAGAAAGATACTGGCCTTTCTCACTGACGACAACAATATTCAAATATTCACTGTAGATTCTGGAATAATCCAGAAGAAGGTCTCGCACCTGTCTTTCCAATTCTACACGGCTTGCCTGCTGATTTTCAGCATCTACTTTTAAATACTCTTGTACTTCCGGATAATTTCCCAAAGCCTCAACATTATCCTCTACGGATTTAAAAATCAGATCAAGCGATTTCAACACCTGATTCTGGATTTCCATTGTGTTTGCATAGGATCTTTCTGCAATAGATTCCTCATATATATAGTTTCCAGCAGCTGTAAGGATCAATGTAACTAACAAAAGCAGGCCACAGTTCAGTATGATCATTTTGAACAGCATATTCTCCGGATGTAGAATTCTTTTCAGTTTACTGAACATATTATCCTCCTTTTATCTGTCTATTCTTCCATGATATAGTAAGTATCTCTTCATGTCAAACAGAAAGAAGAAACAGGAACAGCCTAAGCTATTCCTGTTTCTTCTCATTAGGTTATGTTTAATTTCTATAGTTTTTTACTCTGATTATTCTGCAGATCCACCAAATTTTTCGAGGAGTTCTTCTGCATTGTCAGGAATAACGATTTCAGAAGTAAGAGTCAGAGTTTTGTCAAGTTCTTTGCCTTCAACGAGCAGCTGATAAGCGCTTTCGATTGCTTCTGTACCACCTGTAGGATAAACCTGAGTCATGCTGAGTCTTCCATCCATAACGCTTCGAATACCACCATCTGGTGTAGGAAGTCCATCAAATCCAACAAAAAGGATGTCTCCTTCTCTTCCTGCATTCTTAGCTGCGATATATGCACCTTCTGCCATCGGGTCATTTAAAGCCAGGAAAAGATCGATTTCATCATTTGTCTGAAGCATTTCTTCTGCAACTGTGATTGCTTTTTCACGAAGCCAGTCTGCATTGTTTACAGCTACGATTTCAATCTTGTCGTTTTTCTTGATACCTTCGCGGAAACCATTATCTCTGTCGATTCCACCAGAAGTTCCTTCAAGACCTTTGATCTCACAAACCTTACCACCGTCAGGAAGAAGTGTATCTGCAACATATTCTCCTGCGATACGTCCCATATCTACGTTGTCTGCACCGATAAACTGAGTATACTTATCTCCGTCAATCTTTCTGTCAAGAAGAATAACCGGGATTCCTGCATCATAAGCTGCACTAACTGCATTAGTAAGTGGTGTAGCTTCGTTAGGAGATGTAATGATGAGGTCTACACCCATCTGTACAAAGTTTTCAATATCTGCAATCTGTTTGGAGTTATCCTGAGCAGCGTCTGCGAAAATAACATCAAATTCCGGATGTTTTTCTGCTGCCATTGCAATCTGATCATTCATAGCTACACGCCATGGCTCACCAAGATTACACTGTGACATTCCGATCACATATTTGTCCTTTTTCTCTGCTGCACTGACTGTAACTGTGCCTGCTGCCAGAACAGAAACACCCATAGCTGCTGTTAAGAGGATACTGATCGCTTTTTTATTCATACTTACCTTCTTTCTCCGGCATCGCTTTTGTTTATTATTTTATTCTCCGGGCCTGCTGCCGGACAGAGCCTGAGAATTATTATCTTTATTAATTGTTAGTCGTTTACTTTATCTGCCTGCATAAATACTGCAATGATGATAAGGAATCCTTTTACCATCAGCTGAAGGTTTGAATTGACTCCTTTAAGACCAAGGACATTATCCAGCATACCAAGGATAAGCGCTCCGATAAGTGTACCAAAAACAGTTCCCTTGCCGCCTGCAAGACTTGTTCCGCCAATAGCACAGGCTGCAACTGCATTAAGTTCATAGCCCTGACCTTCGTTCGGTCCACCCTGGCTGATCTGAGCTGCATGAATCATAGCTGCAACAGATGAAAGCATTGCACAGATCATAAATGCATAGATCTTAATTCTGTCTACTTTGATACCTGAGAGATATGCCGCATTCTTATTTCCACCAATTGCATATACCTGTCTTCCGAATCTTGTCTTACTCAAAATAATCTGGAAAACGATCAGAAGAACAATGAAGATGATTGCCGGTACCGGTATGATTCCCCATAGACGCATCTGAAGTACTTCAAATGCCGGCGGAGCCATTCCCTCACCTTTTCCATATGCAAGCGGGATACCGATTCCGTTTGCCCAGAATCTTGCAAGTCCTCTCGCGATATTCATAGATGCAAGGGTAACGATAAAAGCCTGAAGTCTCAGCTTTGTGATACATAATCCATTAAACAGTCCAAACAGTGCTCCGATTCCAAGGCTTACAAGGATGGCCGGTACAAATCCCAGACCACTCTTTACCATCAGATATGCACATCCTGTTGAGATAAGACCTACAACAGAACCTACAGAAAGATCAATATCACCAAGGATCAGGATGATCGTCATACCAATTGCAATGATTCCATTTTCTGATACGGCTCTTAGCACATTCATCAGGTTTCTTATATCCAGAAAGTTATTTCTGCCATCCTTAATACAGATTGTAGATGCCACCACAAAGATAATAACCAGTGCGATTACACTCTGCATCTGCTTAATCATAGCTTTCATTTTCTTTTTGTTATCCATCTATCCACCCTCCTTATTTTGTTGCACTCTGAAGAAGTTTTTCCTGAGTTGCTTCTTCCTGGAGATATTCACCCGTCAGTTCTCCCTCACAGAAAGTAACGATTCTGTCTGAAATACCGATTACTTCCGGAAGCTCTGAGGATACTACAATGATCGCCATCCCCTGTTTCGCAAGATTGTTGATCAACTGGTATATTTCTGCTTTTGCACCTACATCAATTCCTCGGGTAGGTTCATCCAAAAGAAGAATCTTTGGCTCAGTCATCAACCATCTGCCTAGTACAACTTTCTGCTGGTTTCCTCCAGAAAGAGCACTGGCAAGAGTTTTTGTTCCAGGAGCTTTTACTCTGAGGGTTTCCATCTGTTTGTTCCATTCTTTTTTCTCTTCTCCGGATTTCATAAAAAATGCCGGACTAAATTTTTTCAGAAGAGGAAGAGACATATTCTCTCCAATGGATCTCTGCAAAACAAGACCCGTTCCCTTTCTGTCTTCAGTTGCAAAAGAAATGCCCGCTTTGATCGCATCTGCAGGATTTTTTATAGTTACTTCTTTACCATCAATAGAAATCTTTGCTGTAGTGTCTTTGTAATGTACACCTGCCAGACATTCAAAAAGTTCTGATCTTCCTGCACCTGCAAGTCCGGCGATTCCAAGAACTTCGCCATGCCTTACATGCAGAGAAATATTCTTGAGTGATCTTCGAAAACTTCCTGCTGGTGGAGTGTATGTAAGGTTTTCTACTTTAAGAGCAATCTCACCTTTTTCAGTAGGATCTTTTGGATACTGCTCGCTCATATCACGTCCAACCATCATCTTTATAATCTCATCTTTTGAGGTCTCAGAGGCCTTTACGGTACCTATATACGTTCCATCACGCATTACAGTAAGTCTGTCTGCAATCTGGAAAATTTCTTCCATTCGATGTGTGATGTAGATAATTCCTTTTCCCTCTGAACGAAGCTTTCGAATGATCGTAAACAACTTTTCAGCTTCTTTTTCACTGATAGCAGAAGTCGGTTCGTCCATGATAATAATTTCAGAATTCAAGGATATCGCCTTTGCGATCTCAACAAGCTGCTGCTCTCCGATTCTTAAATCTTTTAATTTTGTTGCCGGATCAACATGTACATCCAACATCTCCAGATATTTACGAGCCTCTGCAGCCATCGTTTTAAAATCAACCGATCCGCCCTTTTTCTTCATCCATCTTCCAAGAAAAATGTTTTCTGCCACGCTCATTTCCGGAACAATCTGAAGTTCCTGATGGATTTTAGAAATTCCAAGTTTTTTTGCTGCGATCGGTCCCGGGACAGTTACTTTTTCTCCTTTCAGATAAATTTCTCCTTTTGTAGGCTGAAGAGAACCACTGAGAATGTTCATCAGTGTGGATTTTCCTGCTCCGTTTTCTCCCATCAGAGCAAGTACTTCACCCGCATAAAGGTCCAGAGAAACTTCTTTTAATGCCTGCACACTTCCGAAAGTTTTGCTTATGGCCTTCATGTTCAGTAATACCTTTTCCATAGTTCCTCCTTTTCTTCCCTCATTCATGATGTGTTCATTATACATAAAAAATCGCCGATTGTATTTCTAATAATCAGCGATTTTTTTATAATTTTTTTACTTTTGTATATTGATGTTGTGATTATTGTATATTTTTTCCTATTTAAGCGGCACTCTATATAAAATATTGATAACTATTCTGTTCTCCGATGCTCTCTTCAATGCCTGCAGCACCTGGTGTTCCGTCTCGGCATCCAGGTTTGCAGTAATCTCATCCAGAAGCAGGATCTCCGATTCTGCCACGACTGCTCTTCCGTGATCGACTCATCATATAAAGTAATCTGATCTCTAATCATTCCCGGCACCATGTGATAAGACTGCTCCACGTAGCCAAACCATTTTCGTCTTTCTTTTTCGGTCAGCTGCCCGGCAGGGATTCCACCGACCAGTACTTCTCCCTCCTGCAGTTCATATAGTCCAAGCAGAAGTTTAAAAAGCGTACTCTTTCCCGCTCCTGTACGTCCCGAAAGAGTTACCTGTTCTCCTTCTTCGACATGAAAGCTCACATGATCCAGCACTGCGTGTTCGTCATAGCCAAATCTAACATCATCAAACAAAACGACAGGTGTCGTTTTTCTTGATTCATTAGCAATATCCTTTATTTTCACATCATCCGGCATTTCTTCTTCTAACTCATAAAACTCATTGATCCTGTAGATTCCAGCAAGCGCGGACTGAATCGTCTGGATTTCCATTCCAAGACTTTCTACCGGAGTAAAAATCTGCGATATATAATTCATGATCGCCAGCGCTGTTCCAGCACTCATTCCAAAAAATGTGAGAATCACAGGATTCCCGGAAACAGAAAGCAACATCACAACAGCAACAACTACTGCATTCAGAATCAGAATCACCGGCACATGACCCGATGCCCTGCCAACAGCTTTGCGGTTCCGGATTTTCGCTGACAGCATATTTTTCTGGACATGTCTCGTGAAAGCCAAAATCAGCGGCAATAATACAACCAGGATCAGCGTAACTCCCTTGCTATGGAACCAGATCACAACAAGGATGCTGATGATCCTGCACACATCCATTCTTCAACCATAAAACCTGATCCATCTCGTCCACTTCTTTTTCAAAACATACTGTCCTCAGATATGGCGTAATATCTTTTTTATCGCCCATCCTGATATTATTCTCGATGCTATCGCAGAAGAGTTCCGGATCATGCCCCATATATCCAACGGTTCCAGTTCTTTCTTCTGCCTTCATATCCTTCAGTTCTTTTCCTGCAAAGCTCTCCCGGCTTTCCACAAACCACTTTCTATTTTTCCTCTGTCGGTTTCATCAACGGGCAGATACGCTTCCAGGAAATTTGTGTCTTATGCACCGCATTAAACAGTTTTGCAGCGCTCGAGGACTTTACAGACAGCTTTACAAAACATGCCAGAAATGTTG
>OLVR01002603.1_pt1 | contig 13257 bp, 10 predicted proteins | sample 1673261 | NCBI WGS metagenome assembly OLVR01 (sample SAMEA3178938, study PRJEB25190) | human gut metagenome | biome: human gut; feature: human-associated habitat; material: faeces | place: Austria | collected 2013 | reverse complement strand
GGATACGATAGATTTACACACACATTCCACATTTTCTGACGGTACATTTACTCCATCACAGCTTGTAAAATATGCTGAAGAAAAAGGATTGAAAGCCTTTGCCCTTACAGACCACGATACTACAGAGGGGATAAAAGAGGCAAAGAGCATTGAAACTAATGTAGAGGTAATAAGTGGTGTTGAAATTTCCACCAGATATGATAAAAAAGAAATTCATATTGTGGGACTTTATGTAAATGAAAATGATGCTGATTTAAACAAGCAGTTGAAATATTACAGAGAAAAAAGAGTAACACGAAATTTTGAAATACTAGAAAAATTAAATAGCTTAGGTGTGGACATTACCATTGATGATGTAAAGGAAAGCTGTACAGGTGATGTTATATCACGAGCCCATATTGCAAAGGCTTTGGTTTCAAAAGGTTTTGTAGGGTCTTATACAGAGGCTTTTGACAGATACTTAGGGGACAACAAATGTGCCTATGTGCCTAGAGAAACCCTTAACTATGAAGAAAGTATGGAGCTTATTACAAAGGCTGGAGGTGTGCCAGTTTTGGCTCATCCACTTCTTTACAAAATGAGTGATACTAACCTTGAAAATATGATGGTAAAGTTAAGACAAAAGGGCTTAAAGGCTGTTGAGGTATATTATTCTACTCACAGCAATTCAGATACACAGCATATTATGGCTATGGCTAACAGAGTAGGGCTTATTTATTCAGGTGGCAGTGATTTTCATGGTGCTACAAAGCCTAAAATAGATATGGGTACAGGTATGGGAAAACTGGCTGTACCTTACGAAATATTGGAAAAAATAAGAGGTGAGAGAAATGGCTAAAGACGCTATAAAGCTAATTTCCCAAAACAAAAAGGCTTATCACGATTACTTTATATTGGAAACTTTCCAATGTGGTATTGCACTTACTGGTACAGAAGTAAAGTCTGTTAGAGCTGGTAGATGCAACTTAAAAGATAGTTATATTATGATAGAAAACGGCGAGGCAATTTTAACTGGTATGCACATTAGTCCTTATGAACAGGGCAATATATTTAATCACGACCCTATGGCAGACAGAAAATTGCTCCTCCACAAGTATGAAATAAACAAATTACAGGGGGCTGTAACAAAAGACGGTCTTACAATAGTTCCTTTAAAGGTATATTTTAAGGGTAGCCTTGTAAAGGTGGATATTGGTATTGCAAAGGGTAAAAAACTCTATGACAAACGCCAGGATATAGCAAAGAAAGACCAAAAGAGAGAGGCTGAAAGAGATTTCAGACAGAGTTTTAAGTAAAAAATAATATAAATATAAACAAAGGAGATTACTATGGATTACAAGAAAATTGCAATGGAAAAACACGCTGAATGGGCTGGTAAAATTGAAGTTGTTTCAAGAGCAAAGGTAGAAAATGTAGATGATTTATCTATTGCTTACACTCCTGGTGTAGCTGAACCTTGTCTTGCTATTAAGGAAAATCCAGAACTTTCTTACACTCTTACAAGAAGACATAATATGGTAGCTGTTATTACTGATGGTTCTGCTGTACTTGGTCTTGGTAACATTGGTCCTGTAGCAGGTATGCCTGTTATGGAGGGTAAGTGTGTACTTTTCAAGGAATTTGGTAATGTAGATGCTTTCCCAATTTGCGTTGATTCTCAAGATGTAGATGAATTTGTAAATGCTGTTGCACTTATTTCAAAGAGCTTTGGTGGTATCAACCTTGAAGATATTGGTGCTCCTCGTTGCTTTGAAATTGAACAGAAGTTAAAAGAGCGTTGTGATATTCCTGTATTCCACGATGACCAGCATGGTACTGCTGTTGTAGTTCTTTCTGGTATCAGAAATGCTTTAAAACTTACAGGTAAAAAGCCAGAGGAATGTTCTGTAGTAATGTCTGGTGCAGGTGCTGCCGGTACAGCTATTGCTAAGCTCCTCCTTACAGCTGGTTTTAAGGATATTACAATGAGAAATATTGACGGCGTTATTTCTTCTGAAAAGACTTATGATGACCCATCATTAACTGAACTTGCTTCTCTTACAAATCCTAACCACAAAGACGGTTCTTTAGCTGATATTATAAAGGGTGCTGACATTTTCATCGGTGTTTCAGCTCCAGGTCTTTTAACTGAAGAAATGATTAAGACAATGAATAAAGATGCAATTATTTTTGCTATGGCTAACCCTGTTCCAGAAGTTATGCCTGAAATTGCTCTTGCTGCCGGTGCTAGAGTTATTGCAACTGGTAGAAGTGACTATCCAAATCAGATTAACAATGTACTTGCTTTCCCTGGTATCTTCAGAGGTGCTTTAGATGTAAGAGCAAGTGATATTAATGATGAAATGATGCTTGCTGCTTCTGATGCTATTTCTAAGTTAGTAACAGAAGAAGATTTAGCAAACGGCATTATTATTCCATCTGCTTTCAACAAGGGTGTTGTAGAAAGTATTGCAAAGGCTGTTGCTGATGCTGCTGTTAAGTCTGGCGTAGCAAGAATATAGTGCAACAAATGCTTGCATTTTGCTATAGGAGCTAATATTGTGGAAAATGATATAGTTTATGCTGGAGAAAAAACTGAAAATGTTGAGATTACATCAGCTATTCCTCTTGAATATCGTATGTTATTGCTCACTTTTTCTAATGGGGAACAAAGACTATTTGACACTACATTATTGACAGGCTCGGCTTTTGATGTTCTTAATGATAAAGAAGTATTTGAAAATCTAAAGGTTACAAATGGATATGTTAGTTGGGATAATGGAGAAGTGGATTGTTCTCCGGAATATATGTATGAGAATAGTTACAAGTATGATACAGAGAAGATAGTTGGCTAGATATAAAAGAACGGACTGCTGGAAAATGCAGTCCGTTTTTGGTAATGAGATGTTGTTTTTAGTAAATATTATTTCTTAAAATATTTCTTTAATGCCGGAGATATTTCATTAGATGGAAGTGTAACAGTTATATATCCGTCATTTCCATTGCTTTTAAGGTCTGTACTAAATATTGAGAGACGATATAAAGCTGTGTTTTTATCGTTAGGGTCTTTATAATTGAGGTTATAAAGAGCTTCCATAATAGCTTTTATATCATTTTTATCACTAATTTGTACATTGTTTTTAGTATCAAGTTCTGAAACGGCAGTTTCGGCATCTGTATAATCGTCGTTTTGGTCATCTAAAGCTGAATAATCTACATCCAAACTATTTATGCTGTCAATAGGAATATAGTTTGAAGTATAGCCTTGTTGTTGAAGATAATCTATAACATCTTTGAAACAACTATTTAAAGGAATGTTTTGTGTAATAGCATATTTATATGTCTTTCCCTTGTAAACAACATACTCTGTGTAGTTAATATCAAGAGAGCTATAGTTGTCTTTATCTGAATTTATTACTTCAAAATCTTCAGGAGTTAATTCCATTATATCTTTTTTAACTATATCAGCAAGTTTATCAATATCTATATTATTTAATCTTTGGCTATAATTTAATAAACGAGGGTCAGTAATCTGAACATAATTCATTTCCTTTTTATTGTCATTTACAATAGGATAGGTAGCTTTTTTATAGTTATCTATAGTATATATACTTTTCATTTCTTCAGGACTTAGGAAGTAGCCACGACTTAATTTTCTATTATGGTTTAAAGTATAGTGCATTGTAATGTATGTCATATTATTAGATTTATTACTTACATCACCTCTTTGCACAAGGTACTTATGGAGTTTCACCATAGTGTCAATATCTTTTTTATCTGTAATAATACCTTTATATCGTACCTTATCATAGTCTGGAGAGCCGTTAGTATATCCACTATCGTAACTAATATGTCCCATATAGTCAAAGGCATCTATACTTACAACATTATTTTCACTTGGCACTCTTCTTTCGTAACCTGTTAAGTCAAAAGCAAAGATTACATTTACTATACCCATACATACTGCAAAGATTACAATAGGTTTTAAAATACCTTTAAAGCTAAAACTTTTTTGATTAAGCATAAATACTGCTATAAGGGCAACTACACCTAAAGGAAGTACACCTAATGTGAAATTAAGACTTCTATTGTGTATGTAGTACAATAAATCGTAGCCAAAAAGGCCAAAACAAACAGCTACAAAGTACATAAGTATAGGCTTTAAAGGTTTAAAGGCAACAACTTCTCCGTAGTTTTCCATATTTCTCAATTTATATAGTACAAGAGAAATTACAAATAGAGCAAGGGCAATAGCTATGTATATTACAGAGCGTTTTGCCCACATTTCATCTATTCCCATAATGTAAATGTACTGCATAATGCCTTCATCATAGTCTACAAAGCCATATACATTTTTGCTGAATATTTCATTTGCCATAGATAAAATAAAGGAAGGCAAAGCAACAAAGCCACCACCGAAAACATATGTTGAAATTAAGTTACCACTTAATACAGATGTAAAAGTTGTGAGCATAAATGCACAAGCAGAGTATAAAAGGCAAGTGTAAAAATATTTATAGCAGAACTGTATACCACTACCGTAGTGCAATTCTTCAAAGAATATTACTAGGCTTGTTACTGTAATAGGAACAATAAGGAGTATAAATCCTGAAAGAATATGGGATAAATACTGTGTTGTTCTGGAAACAGGTATACTATTCATAAAGGAAACTGAATTTACTCTATGAAGATAGGAGAATAAAAGACCACCTAATGCAAAGGCGAAGAACAATGCTAAACCACCATTATCACTATCAAATCTGGAATAAACATCTCCAATATCTTTCATAACAGCATTTGGCAAAATGAAAAGTGCTGTTAATACCATATATATAACTGAAACCCACCAATACCTCTTTATATCAGACTTTACAAGTGCCTTACTAAATAATGATGTTTTCGAATTCATAACCCATACCCCCTAATTCATAAATAAATATTTCTTCTAATGTAAGTGGAAGAATGTCGCAAATAAGAGGATTGAACTTATTTGCTGTAGAAGTAATTTCATCAGTTGTGCCACGAACTATGCAAGTGTAGACACTACCGAAATAGCTTTCGTGGAGAATATTAATACTGTCTTTAAATTCCTGTGGTACGCCCTCTTTAAAGGCAATTTGCAATTTATGAATTTCTCCCTTTACATCATCAAGCTGTTTTTCAAGTACCAATTTACCATTAAACATAATACCAACATGGTCACAAACATCTTCAAGCTCTCTAAGGTTATGACTGGATACAAGAACGGTCATTTCTCTTTCGGCAACATCTTGCAAAAGTAATGACCAAGTGTTTTTTCTCATAACTGGGTCAAGACCGTCCATAGGTTCATCAAGTACCATTAAGTCTGGTTTTGTACATATGCCAAGCCAAAAAGCTACCTGCTTTTGCATACCTTTTGAAAGTCGGCAACATTTTCTTTTTACATCAATCTTGAAAATCTCTTTTAATTTATTGAAAGTTTCCCAATCCCAATCCTTGTAAATATCGGCATAGAGTTTTGCTGTATCAAGTATTGAATAAGTAGTGAAGAAGAATAAATCATCACTAATATAGATAATCTTTTGCTTTAATGCCGGATTTTCGTATACTTCCTCTCCATCAACTGTCATTGAGCCACTGTCTGGTCTGTATATGCCCATTAAATTTTTAATAAATGTAGTTTTGCCGGCACCGTTAGGACCTACAAGTCCGTATACAGAGCCTTTCTTTACATTAAGTGAAAGGTTGTCAAGGCTTTTGAAATTGCCGAAACTTTTGTTTAGATTTTTAACCTCAATCATTTTTCGTCCCCCTTATAAATATTTTCGATTAAATCAATAACTTCTTTTTCTTCTGTGCCTAAATAAACAAGTTCTTTTACAGCATTTTCAAGAAGTTTAATGTTTTCGTTTTTTCTAGCAAGCTGAACATCATCACGAAGTGGGGCAACAAAATAGCCTTTAGCCTTCATTGAATAAATATAGCCTTCTCTTTCCAACTCTTTATAAGCTCGCTGTATTGTATTAGGATTTATTGTGAGTTGAGATGCCAGTTCCCTAACAGAGGGCAATTGTTGGTGTTCCTCAAGGGCTTTGTTAAGTATTAGCTCTCTGGTCTGGTCCTTTATTTGCTCGTAAATAGGTCTGTGGTCGGTATAATTAAGTTTCATTATTTCACCTCCGCTGTATCAACTATCTATTAATTATAATACAGTTCATACAGTCTTTTGTCAAGTAGTTTATAAAATTTCATAAAAAAATCCCCTGTAGCTGTCTACAGGGGAGGGTAAAAAGTATTATTTTTCTGCCTTTACATCTTCTAAATTGAGAGTGCCTAAAACCTTAATTCCGTTATCTCTTGAAATAGATGCTGTTTTAGTTTCAGGGTCCCAATCAACAGAGTAGTTTAATGCTTCGCCTACTGCTCTTAATGGAAGCATAAATCTGCCGTCAATAATTGTCTGTGGAACATCAGGTGTAATATTTTGGTCGTTTACTGTAAAGTACTCGTTGCCATAAGTCATTTTAATTGTTGAACCGAGGCTGTTTAAGAATGCTGTTTTAGTTTCAGCATTGTATACTACAAAGTAGCCAAGTTCTTCAAAAATACCTCTTACAGGAACGAGAGTTCTGCCGTCTACAATAACACCCTTTGCGTCAATGTCTTTGTCATTTACTTTAACATTTACGCTAGTGCCAGCAAAGACACTTGTTGTCATAGTAAGAATAGCAATCCCTAAAGCCAATAATTTTTTCATTTGAATTTCCTCCTCTTATTTAGAAACACTTTTTATTACTGCCATTACTTCGTCAACACCCTTAGAAAGGCTGGCTGACTTCATAGTAGTAATATATTTTTCTCTATTTTCATAAAGTGCATTAATGCTATTAAATAAAGATTCTTCTGTCATTTCGTCTTCGTCACAAACATCGGCGAAACCTTGCTTTTTAAAACTTTCAGCATTTAAAATCTGGTCGCCTCTACTAGCTCTCTTTGAAAGAGGGATTAAAAGCATAGGCTTATTTAATGCTAAAAATTCGCAAATGGCGTTTGAACCAGCTCTTGTAATAACAAAGTCACTTGCTGCAAAAATATCAGGAAGTTCCTTTGACAAGTAATCGTACTGAACATAGCCCTTAGTATCTTTAAGGCTTTCATCTACATTACCTTTTCCGCAAAGATGAATAATATCATACTTTTTAAGAAGTTCAGGCAACAATGCTCTTATAGAAGTATTTATTTTTACTGAACCCTGTGAACCACCCATAATAAGCATAACTGGTTTTGTGCCATCAAGGTGTGTAAATTCAAGACCTTTTTCCTTAGAGCCTTTATAGAGTACATCTCTTATAGGTGTGCCAGTAAGTATGCCTTTATTATTTTTAATATGAGGTATTGCCTCTGGGAAAGTAACACAAACCGCCTTTGCAAATGGCATAGCGATTTTATTTGCAAGACCTGGAGTAATATCACTTTCGTGACAGATTACAGGTATTTTTAAAGATTTTGCTGCAATAACAACGGGAACGGCAACAAAGCCACCCTTTGAAAATACTACATCAGGCTTAATCTTTTTAAGAGCTTTTTTAGCCTCGTGAATACCTTTTAAAACCTTGAACATATCTGAAAAATTCTTTTTGTCAAAATATCTTCTAAGTTTACCAGAGCTAATGCCTGTGTATGGAATATCGTATCTGGCAACGATTTCTTTTTCCATACCTTCTTTACTTCCTATATAATATACTTCATAGCCTTCTGATTTTAAATATGGTAATAAAGCAATATTTGGTGTAACATGGCCGGCTGTTCCACCACCGGTTAAAACTATCTTTTTCATGGTATATCCTCCATTTCCTATACCTATAATTTTAAACCAATTTATGGTTAATGTCTAGTACATTATTATATGAAAAATAAAAATATTTATTATGGGTGAAATAGCTTTATTTACTATTAATAATGTATCACTAAGCAATATTGACGATTTTTATTTTTTATGTTATATTCATACTAAAGTTGTAAGAATATATTAAAAATGAGGTGTTGTATATGAAATTTACTAAAATGCACGGTTGTGGAAATGACTATGTATACATTAACTGTTTTGAAGAAAAAGTAGCTGACCCAGAAAAGCTTGCTCAGGCTATGAGTGACAGACATTTTGGTATTGGCTCTGACGGTATTGTACTTATTATGCCTAGTGAAGTAGCTGACTGTAGAATGAGAATGTTCAATGCAGACGGTAGTGAAGCTGAAATGTGTGGTAACGCATCTCGCTGTGTAGGTAAGTATGTTTATGACAGAGGTATTGTAAAGAAGAACCCTGTTCGTCTTGAAACTATGTGTGGTATTAAGGTTATTGAAGTTCATACAGACGCAGAGGGTAAGGCAGAAACTCTTACTGTAGATATGGGCGAACCTATTCTTGCTCCAAAGGATATTCCTGTTGTAGCTGACAGCGAACCTGTAGTAGATTTAACACTTTCTTCTTGTGGCAAGGATTTTGATTTTACTTGCGTATCTATGGGTAATCCACATGCAGTAACATTTATTGACACTCCTGTAAAGGAATTTGAAGTAGAAAAGTATGGTCCATCTCTTGAAGTTGATTCTCACTTCCCAAGAAAGGCTAATATTGAATTTGTTGAAATTGTAGATGAAACTCATTTAAGAATGAGAGTTTGGGAAAGAGGTACTGGCGAAACTTTAGCTTGTGGTACTGGTACTTGTGCTACAGTTGTAGCATCTAACATTAAGGGTATTTGCCCAAGAGTTCCTGTAGAGGTTGAACTTGTAGGTGGTAAGCTTACTATTGAATGGAAGCCAGAAGATAACCATGTTTATATGACTGGCCCGGCTACATTTGTATTTGACGGTGTTTGGGAGGATTAATTTTAATCTATGAATAAAAGATTGTTTTTTTTGATGTATAATATGGCAAAGGATAATAAGGCTGTTGGCAGAATTGCAGTTTTTGTAGCATCACATACTAACAAGATTTATGCTTTGGTATATTTAATTGGCATAATATATGCGTTTTTTCAGAATAGCAATCTTTTGTTCCGATTTATACTAATTCCTTTTATTACTATAGTATATAATTCTATTTTAAGGAAAATACTAAATAGACCAAGACCATTTAAGGAACTGGGTATAGAAAGCCTTATTGAACACGAAGATAAAGGTTCTTGTCCGTCTAACCATGCAGTATCAGCTATGATTATAGCTATGGCATGGTGTAGTATCTTTCCTGTAGTAGGAGCAGTTCTTATTGTGCTTGCTATTTTTACAGGACTGAGCAGAGTTATGACAGGAGTACATTATCCTGTTGATGTTTTTTTAGGCTGGTTAATAGCTATTGTTATAGGCTGTTTAGGATTTTTTGTATTTTAGAAAAAAAGTGTTGACAAGTGCTTATTGTTATGGTATTATAAATAAGCACTTGATTTTATGGAGTAGTACCCAAGTGGCTGAAGGGGCTCCCCTGCTAAGGGAGTAGGTCGTTTGCGCGGCGCGAGAGTTCAAATCTCTCCTACTCCGTACTTGCCGACTGTATCGTTGATACGGTCGGCTTTTTTGTTGTTATGGGTTTATATAAAAATTGAAAATATAAACAAGAATTATTATTTTGGAATTGTGCAAGTTTTATAACAAAACTTGCTTTTTTGTTTTGTACAGAAATAAAAATATGTCAAAATTGTATATTAAATTAGATTTTATGGTAAAATTGCACAAAAACCAACATAAATAAATGTCAAAAATTGACCTATTTATTTTGTCCCATTTTTGGTATTATTGCACTTGAGTTCGTTGGAAAAATAACGATTAAAAGGATTGGAGGAAGATTATTAATGAAGAAAAGAAGAAAAATTGGTGCATTGGCTTTAGGTTTTACTATGGCAGCTAGTTGCTGTTTTGGTAATGGGGTAATATCAAATTTAGGAGGTATGCTCAGTACAGTTGAAGCTAGCACATCTTCCATTGTGTACAATCCTTCAACAGGAGAAAACGGTGGTTTTACCGTAAAGGCAAATAAGTGGAGTAAGGCAAGTTCTAATACTGTTGTTTACAATGGTATGGTTCTTGATGTAGCAGATAAAGTTGAATCTTCTACAAAAATAAACTTCACTTCTGATTCTAAGGGTACATTAGTTCTTGTATTTAATGAAGGTAGTGCAGGAAAGAGTATCCTTGTAGATGGCGAATCTTATGAAATACTTAGTAGTGGTGTTGTAACTGCAAGTGTTGGTGCTGGCGACCACGAAGTTCTTAAAGATAGTGGTAGCAGTTACTTATACTATATGGAATTTACAGGCAAGGGTGGTTCTGTTGAAACAACAGAGGCTACTACAGAGGCTACTACAGAAGAAACAACAGAAGCTACTACTAAGGAAGAAACAACTAAGGAAGAAACAACTAAGGCAACTACAACTGAAACAACAACAGAAGCTACTACTAAAGCTCCAGTTACTGAGGCAACAACAGAGGCTACTACAAAGGCTGACACTAACAGTTCATCAGTATCTTGGAATATGGGAAACAGTTCTTTCAAGAATTTAGGTACAATTTCAGGCGATGTTACAGTAAATGGTCTTACAATTAAGGCTACATCAGCTAAGACAGTAAATGTAATTTCTGATGAGGCTACTGTAGGAAGTAATACATTTGGTTACAGCCTTGCTTTAGGTGGTAGTGGTTCATTAAAGTACAGAGCAGTTGCTTTTGATACAAATGGACAGGCTGTTGTAAAGATTACATCAAGGTCAAGTGGTTCAAGCACTAGAACTCTTATGGTAGTAGGAGATGACGGTACTGAACTTGGCACTATTTCTGCTAAGCCAGATGCAGATATAGCATCAGTAAACATTAACTATAGTGGTAAAGTATATATTTATTCAAAGGGTAGTGGTATCAATATTTATAAAGTACAGGTTGACAACAAGTCATCTGTAGAAGAAACTACAAAGAAGAACACTACTGAAGCAACAACTAAGAAAGAAACAACAACAGAAGCTACAACTAAAAAGGAAGTTACTACTGAAACAACAACTAAGGCAACAGTTACAGAAACAACAACAAAGAAACAAGATAGTAGCACTAGCAGTAAAACTGTAACAAACTTTGAAGAACTTGTATCTGCAGTAGATGCTATGGCATCTGTAAAGGGTGGCGGTACAGTTTATGTAAATGCTAAGACTATTGATTGTACTTCTCAGCTTGCTTTAAAGAGTACAAAGGGTAATCCTGTTAAAATTGTAGGTGTACAGCAGGGCGATGGTACATATCCATCTCTTGACTTTACTAGCTTTAGAAATAGTACAATAGGTAGTGCAGGTCCTTCTTTAAAGGTATCTACTGATTCTAATGTTGGTGTAAGAATTTCTGGTTCTTACTATACACTTGAAAACCTTATCATTGAAAAGGCCGGCGACAACGGTATTCAGATTAAGGGTGCAAATGCAAACTATAATACTGTAAACAACTGTATCGTAAGATATAACAATGACGCTGGTGTACAGATTACAGGTGGTGCATCATACAACACTATGAGATTTGTATACAGCTATAGAAACTGTGATGTTTATACATTAGGTGGTAATGCCGATGGTTTTGCTCCAAAACTTGGTGCTCAGACTGGCAATACATTCTATGGTTGCTATGCTTGGGAAAATAGTGATGACGGTTGGGATAGTTTCGACAAGACTACATCAGGCTATACAAAAGATTTAAGTTATGAAGAATGTGCTTGCTGGAATAATGGTAACCCTGATATATTCACAGGTAAGTACGACTATGAAAATGGTAATGCTTTGGACACTAATTTGTATTTAGTAGAACTTATTTCTAAGCAGGACAAGAATTTTGTATCTAATTATAATAAGGGTAACTTTAGTTTACCAACTGACAGCTTTATAAATACTTCTGCAGGTAAGATTAACCTTTCTTCTTGGACAGGAAGTAATTATGACGGTAACCCTAATGGATTTAAGTTTGGTTCAGCTTATACAGACAAGACAAGTTTAAGAACAGTAAAGAACTGTTTATCATTTGGTCATGGTAGAAAGGGCTTTGATAACAACAACAGTACAGTTAAGGCTTCATTTGAGAACTGTGTATCTTTTGATAATGGTTACAATTACTACTTCCCTACATTTAGCGTAAGCAAAGCATCAGATATGTTAGGCTTTAATGGCAAATCTAAGGATAAAGTACCTAGTAGTGTAAGTGTTACTACTCCAACTGACTCTGCTCAGAAGTCAATTAGAAGCAAGGTAGAAGCTACAAGAAAGTCTATTGTTTCACAGTGTAACAACAATGTTATTCCTGGTGAAGTATACTTTAATATCTATTAATTAGAGGATTTGTGGGTTATTATACAGTTTTTAACTGTATAATAACCCATTTTTTTTAGTTTCTTCTATATAATTGTGTAAATTAATATATAGAAAAAAATAATTTTTTTAAGGATGAAATCCGTATAAAAAATTAGAGTTGGGGTAATATTAGACAAAGAAGTCAAAAATGACTACTATATATAGTGAAGTTACAGGGATTTTACACTATATTTACTTAATTTAAAAAAATATGTAGAAAAATAAAAAAAGTTGTTGACAAGAGGGTAAGTGTATGGTATTATATCACTTGTCGCTGACGAAGACGACAAAAACTTAAAAAAAGTTTTTAAGAAAAAATAAAAAAGTTCTTGACAAACAACTTCATCTATGGTAAGATGTAAAAGTTGCTGACAAAAAAGAACTGAGCTTCTGAAAAATGAAGTTCAAAAAGTTTTTTCGAAAAAACTTAAAAAAGTTCTTGACAAGCACTTAAATCTGTGATAAGATATAAAAGTTGCTGACGGTCAGAACCGAACAACTTGAGAAAATAAAATTTCAAAAAAAGTTGAAAAAAGTTCTTGACAAAAGTTAAGCGATATGATATAATACAAAAGTTGCTGAATGAAAATCTTCAAAAGAGGTTTTCAGTCAAGTAAAAAAAGTTTTTAAAAAACTTAAAAAAATACTTGACAAACAACAAAATGTATGATATAATGAATAAGCTGTTGAGAGACAGCAAAAACGAATTGAACATTGAAAACTAAATAATCAAAGACAACAGTCATTATAGTAATTTAATTACTTAATGAATATACTCAAATCCCAAGAAATTCCTTTTAAATAAGGAACAGTTGAGAAAACAACTATAAAAACAATGCTAGTAGCATCCAAGCTACAAACTTTTTAATTGAGAGTTTGATCCTGGCTCAGGATGAACGCTGGCGGCGTGCCTAACACATGC
>OLVR01002598.1_pt1 | contig 13288 bp, 15 predicted proteins | sample 1673261 | NCBI WGS metagenome assembly OLVR01 (sample SAMEA3178938, study PRJEB25190) | human gut metagenome | biome: human gut; feature: human-associated habitat; material: faeces | place: Austria | collected 2013 | reverse complement strand
TCCCATAGCCAAGAAAGTTCATGTAGGATTTTCATGCGATCATCATCTCCTGTTCGTTAAACTGGAATTTTTCTTTTTTATTCGTCCAAAGCGTCACAAAGTTTGTCCATAATTTCAGAAAGAGCAGTTGGAATTCCTTCTTCCCAGTTTGGACTTTCTATCAACTGAATTTTACTTTTCACCTATTGCCTTGAAACAAACCACTGCACCACAAATAAAAAATATAATGCAAATAATGAGTGGGATTATTAAGTCTAATCCCAACAAACTGCCTAAAATACCAGTAATTCCGTTATAATCCCACTGGTAAGGTGTCGCAGAGCATAGAATAATTATTGAACCAAGAAAACCCATTAGCTGCCACACAATTCCTAAAATCATTTTTTCATACAATCACATTCCTTTATCAAATTCTAATTTGCCTATTGATTAACCATTTTAAATTTAGCATAACTTTTTGAATTTTCCTGCCTCACGCAAGACCTTGGCCGCTCGTGTTTTGAGGGGTTTGTTAGCCAGATAAACTGGAATTCTACTTATCCTTTCTAACCTATATCAAATATCCTGCAAAATCCAAACAGGTGTGAATCAGAATTGGCCAGCCTATTGAGTTGCTCTTTTCGTATATCGCCGAGAACACCAGTGCTCCAACAATGCCACCACCGAGCTCACTAAGAATACCGGTAATTGTTCCTCCCTGTATCATAAAATGTGAATATCCGTGTGCAAATCCAAACACTAATCCGCCCAAGATGACGGATACTTTGAAATTAAATGCTTTTCGCAACTCTCGATGCAAATAACCTCGAAAAACAAATTCTTCTCCGCATCCAACAATAATTAAGTAAAACCAAAAGGCGTATACCCTCTCAGGCAGAATTATTGTTACCAATATGGCACAAACGCCAATAAGCCCCCACGGTATCCATTTGGAATATGTCTCTTTTTCCCTGAAATCTGCACTGCGAAAATATGTTGCCGCAAAAGGAATTACAGCAGCATCCTGAATAGCATCATACAGTATGCGTCTTTTTATATTTGAATTTGTGAGATCTTGCAATACCGCTAATGGTAAGATTTTGGCAAACGCAACCGCTATTAGCAAATACATCAACACGACAAGCAGTGCAATTATAGATTTTTTATAATGCGCTTTCTTCAATGATGAACCTCTCTTTTTCTACAACTTCATCAAGCAGATGAAGAAGGGAAATATCCGTGCGAAACACTGTTGGGGTATGCAGCAATCTCCACAACGTTATCGCAGCAGCTCTCGATCAGCTCCTTATCATGGGTGATCACGAGAATGGTTCTGCCGTTCCGCGCTTCGCTTTTCAGCCTTTCTGCGATCAGACGCATATTCTTCCCGTCAAGGCCGCTGGTGGGCTCATCGAGTATCAATATCCTGCGGCCGGAAAAAATGGCGCAGGCAATGGCAAGGCGTTGCTTCTGCCCACCGGACAGGGCGGACGGGTGCGCAGCCCTGTACTCGTAAAGGCCAAACTCTTTGAGCAGGATCCTTGCATGGCTCTTGCTTTCTTCTGTCAATCTGGTATTCAGCAGCAGCTCCTCCACCACACTCGCCGTAAAAAACTGCGTTGACGTGTCGTTGCCGCAGTAATATATCTCCCTGCGCCGGACTGCCGCTCTTGCTTTTTCCCCGTCTATCAGGATATGTCCCCTTGTCTGCCTTGCCAGCCCGCAGAGGATCTGCGCAAGGGTGGTTTTCCCCGCGCCGTTTTGCCCCGTTATGGCGGTCACGCCGCCCTCTGGAACGGACAGCGAAATATCCTCAAAAATAACTTCTTTGCGTATTCTTTTCGAGAGCCCTGCTGTCTTCAAGACGGCAGGGCTTTCGTCTAATACGGAGGGAGCGGGAAGGCTCTTTCCCTCGTGCGGAGAGCGCAGACCCATGCCTAAGACGTCTGTTTCCGGAAGAAGAAGTAAGTCCCGTGGCGCATACTCAGCCTCTATTCTGCCGTCTCGCAGATATAAAAACCGGTCTGCAATCCCCACCAGCCAGTCGATCCGATGCTCCGCGATGAGCAGGGTAAAGCCCTGTTCCTTGAGCTGCCGGAGGGTCTGCGCAAGCTGCCGCGTCCCGGCGGCGTCGAGGTTGGCCGTCGGCTCGTCGCACACAAAAACCTTTGGCTTCATGGCATATACGGACGCAATGGCCGCCCGCTGCTTTTCTCCGCTTGAGAGGACGTCAACTGCCCTGTCTTTCAAATGAGACAGATGCAATGCCTCTATGGCGGCGTCCGTCCTCTCCCGTATCTCCCGGGCGGACAGGCCGTAATTCTCGCAGGGAAAGGCGACCTCTCCGGCAAGCTCGGAGGAAAAGAACTGGCTTTTGGGGTCCTGAAAAACGCTTCCCACCAAACGCCCGATCTCCCATGTGGAAAGCCTTGATATGTCCTTGCCGTCTATCCTCACGCTCCCGCTGAAAACTCCGGGATAGTAGGACGGCGCAAGCCCGTTGACAAGCCTTGTCACGGTGGTCTTGCCGCAGCCGGAAAGCCCCGTCAGCACGACGCATTCGCCGCTTTTTACCGAAAGGGAAATGTCCTGCACGCCTCTGTCTGAGTTTTCGTATTGAAAGGAAGCGTGTGTAAGCTCGATCATGCCATGCTCCTTTCCAAAACCAAATAGGACGCCGTGACTATCGCACATGCGGCTGCCGCGATGTGATCCCGCGCCCCGATCCTTTTCTCATAATAGCTGCCGCGCACGCCCGGGCGCTCCGCGCCTCTTGCAACGGCGGAAACGGAAAGCTGATCCGCAAGCTGCAATACCCGAAGAAGAAACGGAACCAGCACATACTCTATGCTCTGCACGGGATGCGCGAGCAGTTGCCCCGCCGCGGTAAGCCCTCGGTTTTTCATGGACCTGCCTACGCCTTTCAGCTCCGCCCGCATGGTGGGGAAGAAGCGAAAGACCACAAGCAGCCCGAGAATGAACGGGGTGGGCATACGGAGGCGGGATAAAAATGCGGAGAGCATTCCCGGCGGCGTGGTGATCAGATCCCATGACACCAGAAAGATCGGTGACAGATTCCAGAACATCAGAACATAAAACTCCGAAAAGACCGGCATGCGCAGCCCGTGGAAGCGGATACCGTAGAGCAGCAGCGCCAGCAGCAGATAAAAGCAGCCATAGGATGCGGCAAGACGGAAGCTCCGCTGTAAGACGAGATAAAGAAACGCCCCGCCGGTCAGGATGCAGGTAAGCAGCACATTCCCGCCGATGGTTACTCCGGCAAAGACGCACAGCAGCGCCCACAGCTTGACCGGCACCGCAAAGGATGCGTCCGCTCTCATAGAACGCCGGCCTTCTGAAAATGCCTGCGGATCAGCCGACTGCCCACCATGCAGCCCAAAAAGCCCATCAGTGTCGTGAACAGCAGGATAAAGGCCAGCCAGCCGGGAGAGGTGTAGTAACGCACATAGGAATCGATGTAGCTCTGCTCCATGCCGCTTGCCAGCGCAAAATCGTAGTAGGTGTCCCAGAAGAACCAAATGGGCAGCAGATTGACCCCGTTGTACAGCAGGCTCGCCACCGTCCAGGCGGCGGTCATACGCTTGGGATTGCCGCAGGCTCCGCGCTTCCACAAAATCGCCTCGCAGATGACGCCCGTGACGATAAAGTAGGGGAGCAAAAACCAGTTGCCCATCAGGAGAAAAATCACGCCAAGCAGCGTCATATAGATCAGCGTCACAAAACGCTTTCCGATCCGGCTGACCATGAGCATATAGACCGGCGCGCAGAGGAACATGGTGATCCCCACCGACAGCACCATGCTGACAAAGTCGTTGGCCATGCAGACCATATTGACGACGAGCTGGATGACAATCAGTACTGCGGAGAGCAATACCGTTGTAATAACATCCTTAACCGTCCACTTTTTCTTTTTGTCCATAAATCCATTCCTCCGTTTTCTGTTAATTTATACTAACCTTCTATCCATGTGCTTTCCCACCTTTTAGCGTCCAGCCGATTGCCTGGCTGCGCATTCCCACAAAGCGCCTGTACAGGCCGTCTTCGCGCATCAGCTCCTTATGGTTTCCGCGTTGAATGATCCTGCCGTTCTCCAGCACGATGATTTGATCTGCCGTGCGTACGGTGGACAGACGGTGGGCAATCATCAGGATCGTTTTGCCTTTTGTCAGCTCCCGGATGGCCTTTTGCAGCTCCTGCTCGTTTTCGGGATCCACGCTGGCTGTGGCTTCATCCAAAATGACGATGGGTGCGTCCTTCAGAATTGCCCTTGCAATGGAGATTCGCTGCTTTTCTCCGCCGGAGAGGCTGGAGCCTCCTTCGCCGATTTTTGTCTGATAACCGTCGGGCAGCGTCATGATAAAGTCATGGCAGCAGGCTTTCTTTGCGATCGCTATGATTTCATCCTCGCTCGCGTCCGGTCTGCCAAACCGGATATTGTTCTCGACGGTGTCCTCAAAGAGATACACATTCTGAAATACGATGGCGAAATTCTTTAGAAGGCTGCCGCTGGTATATTCCCGCACATCCCGGCCGCCGAGCGTGATCTGCCCTTCCTTCACATCCCAGAAACGGGCAATCAGACCGACCAGCGTGGTTTTTCCGGCGCCGGAGGGACCAACAATGGCGCAGGAGCTTCCCTGGGGTACGCTTAATCTGATTTGATGTAATACCTCCTTTTCCCCGTATCCAAAGGACATATTCTTCACTTCGATATTGAAATTTTCCGGCACAAGATCAGCCCCGTTTTCGTCCAGGGATGGAATGTCCATGATGTTATCCAGCCGGTCCAGAGAAGCCTCCACCGCGCGGGCAATGGAGGACATACTGCCCGCCACCTCCACGGCGGCATAGATCATGAAGCTGGACACGAGAAGCAGCAGGCACTTCTCTGGCGTGATGCTTCCTCCTGCCAAAAGATAGGGCGCAAAAACCAGAATAGCCGCCCGTGCGAGCTTGAACACCGTCTGATAGAGCGCCGTCATTTTGGAAAACGCCTTTTCAAGCACGATATTTGCCTCTTTGCTTTCCTCAATTGCGGCGTCAACTGCTTTTCCGGTGCGTTCCGCCAGCCCAAACGCCTTGACTACGCCCATGCCCTGCACATATTCCAAAACGGCAGTGACCAGACCAGCCTGGGCGGCCTGACGGCGGGGCGCGTATTTACTGCCGACCTTGCCGATAAACGAATAAACAATGAGCGCCACAGCAAGCCCGGCCAAAGAGATCAGCCCGATCCGCCACTCATAGATCATAAGCCAAACGCCAATCACGATGGCGTGGATAAACCCGCCTGCCACATTTTCCATAATGGTAACGGACTGCTGCTCCAGATCGCCAAGGGTGGTCGTCACCGCCGCAGTGATATCCCCGAGCCTGTTTTCATTGAAATAGCCCATAGGCGCCCTTTTCAGGCGTTCTCCGATCTCCATGCGCTTTTCCGAGCCGAACGCGAAGCTGCCAAGAGTTCTGGCATTGGCAGAAAGATTGACAAATACAATTCCCCCTACAATGGAAACAATCATGATACCAAGCGAAATCCAGATCGTGCTTTCAGGCATAACATCGCCGGAAAGCTGCTTCAGGATTCCTGTGAGCACCGTTAGAATGGCCATGATTGGAATCATCTCAAAGAATGAGCTGACAAGGTATGCAAGGAAAGAGCGGATAAGACGCTTCTTCTGTAAGCCCGAGAACAACAAAAGTCTTTGAAATAACCTTATCATCACACCACCTCCTCTGCGGTATCCTTGCCCTGCATATGGGCTTTCCATAATTCCTTGTATAGATTACTTGTTTCAAGAAGCTCCTCATGAGTTCCTTCCGCAGCGACATTTCCTTTATCCACGACAAGGATCTTATCTGCTTTGGTAATGGTAGACAGCCGATGCGCAATGACAATTAAAGTTTTTCCTGCTACAAGCCCTGCAATGGATGCTTGAATAACGGCCTCATTTTCAGGATCGGTAAATGCCGTGGCCTCATCCAATACCACGATCGGGCTATTCTTTAGGATTGCCCTTGCAATGGCGATTCGCTGCCTTTCTCCGCCGGAGAGATGGCTTCCCGCATCGCCCGCCAGCGTATCATAGCCCTCCGGCAGAGCGGCGATGAAATCGTGGCAGCTCGCTTTTTTTGCCGCTGCCTCGATCTCTGCGTCTGTGGCCTCCGGTTTTCCTATGCGAATGTTTTCCCGGATAGACAGATGGAACAGGAAGTTATCCTGTGATACATATGAGACAAGCTTCATTATCTGAGGGAGAGGGATGTTCCGTACGTCCACGCCGCCAATACGGACGCAGCCGCTCTCCGCCTCCCAGAAGGAGGCGATGAGCCGCGCAATGGTAGATTTACCGGAGCCGGAGGGACCCACAATGGCCGTCATACCGTTTTTTGCGCAGTCAAAGGAAATTCCATGCAAAACCTCCGTCTCTTTGTATCGGAAGGTAACATGATCAAAGGATACATCGGCGTCCGCAAGGACAGCTCTCTCGGTCGGCCGCACAAGCTCCGGCTCATCCAGAAGATTCCCTACCTCTTTTACGGTGGAATCCACCATGGCTAGGCTGTCGGTGTACTGCAATGCCTGAATCAGTGGTTTTACGAGTCCAAGGGCGAGAATGATGCAGGTAATCAGCGTACCCGCTTCGACCCTTCCGTTTATAAAGAGCCAGCTTCCCAAAGGCAGCACGCCCACAAGCGTTGCCGTCAGGATGGAAAGCCCCATCACATAGTAGCCGTTGGTCTGCTTGAACCAAGTCGCTTTGGCGGTCTCGTTTTCCGCCACGGCGTCGGCGTATTTTTTATATGAACGTTCACCCTGATTGAACGTCTTCACCACTTCGATGCCGCCGATGTATTCCACCGTTGCGGCATCCATGTTTTTCCCGGCGGCAAGTACTCTGGCATATCTCTTCTCGTAATCCTTCATCATTCCCATATAGCAGAAGGCGCCCACCGGAATCGTCACAAGAGAGATCAGCGCGAGTCTCCAATCAAGGCTAAAGAGGTAAACGAGCATTAGAACTGGGATCAGGATGTTGGCAGTGAGCTCCGGTACCATATGCGCCAGCGGAAGCTCCAGCTTTTCCACGGTGTCCACGATGATCGTTTTGAATTTCCCGGACGGCGTATCAAGGATCGTTCCCATGGGGACACGGGAGAGCTTCTCTGTTATCGCCATGCGGATATTCCGCAGAATGATAAAGGCAGACTCATGGCTTTTCATTGTAGAAAAAGTTCCGAACCACACCTGCCCGAGATAGCCCGCAAGAGCGATCAATGCCAGAAACGCCAACTTGCTGAAAGCATAGTCTTCGTGGCAGATCATAATGATCCCGCGGGACACCGCGATGTAGGGGATCATGCCGCAAAGCGCCCCCAAAACCGCAAGTACGACGGAGCCGATCAGCTTCCCTTTGCACGGCTTCGCAAAATCCATCAGAATCGTCATCGCCGAGTTTTCTTTTCCCGCCATCATTCCTCACCTCGCAAAAGTCTTACAATCTTTTCTTTCTGCCCACCGGAAAGATCCTCCACGATTTCTCCGTCCCGAATGAACAGTATTCTTGTGCAAATCCGCATCATAAACTCAATATCATGTGTGATGATCAAAAGCACCTTGCCTTGTGTCGCAAGGCTTCGTGTCAAGATGCCAACCTCTTCCATGCTTTTCAGATCCAGTCCGCTGGTAGGTTCATCGAACACCAGCAGCTCCTTGCCGCAGATATCGCTCACCACAACCGCAAGGCGCTGCATCTGCCCGCCGGAAAGAGACAAGGGATGCCGTTCCTTATACGCCAGCAGATCCACCTTTTCTAATGTGCGGTCAATCTCGTCTTTGTTCGGAGCTTTTATGCCAAGCGCGCATTCTGCCGCCACGCTGTCGGTAAAGAGCTGGTGCCCCACATCCTGCATGACCATGTATGCCTTTTTCCGCCTCAACCGCCGGCTCATCGGTTTTCCAGCCCACAAAACAGTACCGGAGCCGTTCTTTTGCAATCCGCAGAGCATTCTGGCGAGGGTCGATTTCCCGGCGCCGTTGACGCCCGCAATGGCGATGATTTCTCCGCGGCTTGCCTGAAAAGAGAGATCATTCAATACATTCCGGCCGCCGAGACGGACGCTGATTTTCTGAGCGGAAAGCAATCCATCGGCAGCGATTGTTTTCACACCGCCCGATTCGGATACCGACAGATCCCTGACACGCAGTCCCATTCTGCGAATATCCGCTTCAGGCAGCGCCTTGAACGCTGAAGCCTCCATGTCCGATGCAATCCGGCCATCCTGCATATAAACGACGCGATCCACAATGTCCAGCAGATACCAGATGCGGTGCTCTGCGATCAGAATGGTCTTTCCTGATATTTTCGCCCGTTGGATCAAATCAGCCAATTCTCCGATGGCCTTCATGTCGAGATTGGATGATGGCTCGTCAAACACAAGGACATCGGGAGCCGAAGCATACACGCTGGAAAACGCAATCTTCTGCTTCTCGCCGCCGGACAGTTCAAAGATATTTCGACCCCGGAGCTTGCTAAGATGCAGCTCCTCCGTAAGTTCATCTAATCGAGAGCGCAGAGCCTCTCGCGGAATGCCCCGATTTTCAAGCCCAAACACGATCTCGCTGTCCGTATCCGTATTGAAAAACTGCGTTCGAGGATTCTGAAAAACCGTTCCTACCGCATCCGATAGCGCAGCAATCTCTGTCTCCCGGGTATCCATACCGTTTACGTTCACCTGCCCCGAAAGATTGCCGTGGAAGAAATGGGGAATCAGTCCGTTTGCGAGCCGTGTAACTGTTGTTTTTCCACATCCGGACGGTCCGCAAAGCAGCACGCATTCGCCGGACCGAACAACAAGGTTCAAATCAAGGACTCCGCCGTTCCCGCTTTCAGCGTATGTAAAAGAGACATTTTGAAACGATATCATAATCAAAACACCCCTTTCATGCCCGCGTATATCATGCCGGCAACGACCGCCGCGTAAGCAATTACCACCAGCAAATCAGCAAACGAAAACGCGATTTCCTCTATACAGCTTCTTTCACCTGTGTGCTCAATGCCTCTTGTAATCGCTGCCTGCGTAATCTCGTCCGAAATTCTGGAAGCAGAAACAAGCAGGGGAACATAGACATGCTCCATCGTCTGTATAGGATGGCTAATCAGTCCAGCCGCTGACGCTGATATCCCTCGCAGCGCCATGGCATCCCGTATGGAGGCCCACTCCTCTCTCATGGTCGGGAAATAACGGAGCGTAACGGCAAGAGCGATCGTGAGTCCTTTCGACAATCGGAGCTTTGTGATCGCCGCAAGAAATTTACTTACGCTTGTCGTTGCAATCAGAAAGCTGCCCAGCATAAAGCAGGGAAGAAGCTTGCGGATATACACTGCAAACATATAGACGATTCCACCGAAAGTCACAGGCAGCCTTGGTACGATAAAAAGCTGGATCAGCAGAAGCGCGAGAAAAAATGCTGCGTATTTCAGCATCCTTTTCAGATTGCCGGAAACGCTCAGAAGTACAAGCGGAATCCCCGCAAGCACACACTCTACCGCGATGCTTTTATTCATAAAAACGGAAACGCTTGTGACCGCGAGAATCAGAAGCTTCGTCCGGGGGTCGAGTCTCATTTATACAACCCCTGCTTTTTCAAAGTGTTTTTTCATAAGCTTCTTTCCAATCAGTCCGCCGATGATCGCGCAGACGATCGTCCCGATAATCATTGCGGGGATCGCCCACCAGGTAGCCCCAATCGAATGAATCACTCCTTCAAAGGAGGCGAAGTCGCCTTTATTCTTCATAAAAGCATCAAACTGTGCGGGCATGACAACCATTGGAATATATGCCCCCATCGGCGCAAGCGCCATGACGCAGTAGGCAAGCAGGTTTTTCTTAAAGGATCTGAAATCAGCGGAAGCGCAGATAAAATCCGCGATCACGCCGAAAACCAGGAAGAATACGGACATCATCCAGAACATTCCCGTAACAAACAGCAAAATCGCCGCGATTACACCGAGAATGGAGAGAGCTCCCTTCTTCGGTATTTTTGCCACATAGAGCATGAAAACTGTCCCCGTAAAGAGCGCCACGATCATTGGCATAAACGGGAAAGTGACCGGCGTCATCTGCGCAACACCGCCAATCACAAACGCCACCACAGCATAGATGAGCGAAAAGATACCAACCGATATAAAGTCCCTTGTTTCCAGCCTCTTCGAATCTGTTTTACGCATAATAAAAGACCTCCAGTTTTATATTGTTCAGTTAGAGTACGCTAACTCACGTGTAAAAAATTAAAGTGCTTGTGTGATTGTGCATTATTCCAGCCGGAGCAAGCCTTTCCAGCCAGAGTTGAAAAACTTTGCAAGCTCCTCAATATACCGCATAGCTTCTTCTTTGGGCATATCATGGACAATCGTCTCACATACCGCCGTAAAATAGGCGCTGGTAATCATGTGGTGAAGCTGCTTTGTCATTTTCCCGGAGAGTTTTCCTCTTTTGCGGAGAAGTGCGTAGTATTCCTCTGAGCACTCTACCTCCAGTTCCACAAGCTCCTCCAAAAAATTTGCATAGCGCGTACCTTCCGCCCGGCAGAGAATCAGCTTAAAGGCATCAAAATGGGCGTACATATATTCCACAAAGACGCGCAAATACTCAGTGGACAGCTTCAGGCTGTCCTTCGTCTTTTCCTTGGAGACAAGATCGAAATGGGCGGACTGTGCGGCTTTGAACTGCTCCAGCAGTCCCTTTGCTGCCTCACCCACAAGATCTTCAAAAAGCGCGGCCTTATCCGGGTAATAGCCGTAGAAGGCGCCCTTCGTGAAGCCCGCCTCTGCGACGATTTTATTCAAAGATGCATCCTTGAAGCCTTTTTCCAGGAATTCTTTTTTCCCAACTTCGAGGATCTTCATTTGAGTCTCTGTACGTTCCATTGGCGCCTCCCGATATACTGGTAGTATATACCGCTGGTATATTATAACCGAACAGATTGAGTTTGTCAATGAGGTTTGTGATTTTTCTGTTTGCCCAGTTCAATGCAGAGACTCTCTGTTCGCCTGTCTTGGATGCTTGCGCATATTCTTTTCAATACTCCAAGCATCGCCATACAGCGCAAGGCAGGAACACCGCAAGTGGTGTCCCTGCCTTTTCGGATAGGCTGTTTGGCAAATGCAAACCCCGCAAGCTGCCGCTAAAGTTCCCGTCAGCGGCGGGCATCATTTCTCACTCCACCAACGCCTTGCCCAGGGTGTGGCAGGCTTCAAGCGCCGCGTCGTCGGGCGTTTCCGTGCAGATCACGCTCTCGCAAACGAGGTTCACCCCTGCGCTGTCGCAGTCACTCTCCCAGGTGCGCATCCACTCGCCGTCGCCCCAGCCGTAGGAGCCGAACAGCGCCACGCGTTTGCTGCCAAGGCTTCGCTTGCAGGCATCGAACATGGGCTGGAACTCCATTTCCTCCAGCACCTCGGCGCCCATGGCGGGGCAGCCGAAGGCGATGGCGGCGTAGGCGTTCAGATCGCCGGGTGCGACCTCGGCGGGCGTGAGCAGCACAGCCTCTGCGCCTGCGGCGCTCATACCCTCGGCAACGGCCCGCGCCATCGCCTCCGTATTGCCGGTACCGCTCCAATAAACAACAGCGGTTTTCATGTTTGTAAGTTCCTCTCTTTTAATGATTTTATATGATCAAACTGCAACGGCAAGCTGCTCCAGCTTCAAGCCGCTTTGCCAAAGTGTGCAGTAGAGCTCCGTGCATTTTCTGTATTTCTCGAATAGCGAGCGCGCTTTTTCCTCGTCGCCGTAGACCTTCCAGAGCCCTGCGCACTTAAAATCGTTCGCGCGGTGGTCGATGAAGCCCTTCACGTCCTCCGGTGGGTGGCTGAGAAACAGCCCCACCTCGTGCGGAAACTCTCCGCTCTCGCCTCCTTTGAATGTTTATTGGTTAGCATACTCTAACCATATAGCCCTTGAGAAGCCGCACGAAGGCGGCTCTTCAAAGATCACCGACTGCCGCCGTGAACGGACGTCATGGTTCTCTGCCAAGTAAGCCTCGGATGCAGACCGGCATTGCTGATGTCATCGATGCTTTACTTTATTCCCAGCAGCAATGTTGAGCCGCGAAGCATCAGGCGTTTGGCTTCCTTCGGTGTCATGAAGCTGCCGTCGGTCGTGTCGATCAGCTCCACGCGCTCATAGCCCATATCCCTGAGCTTTTGGACAAATGCCTGCATATCGCCGTATCTACGGGGCGACATCAGGTCATGGATAGCAAATGTTCCGCCTTTTTTCAGCACACGCAGCGTTTCCAGCAGAAGCTGCTGCTTGTCCTTTCCCGTGATATTGTGATAGACATAGTTGCTGGTCACCGCGTCGAAGCTCTCGTCGGGGAAATCCAGCTTTACGGCGTTCCCGCGCCTGAACGAAGCGTTCTTCACGCCCTCCGCAGCGGCGTTTTTTTCGCACAGCGGCAGGCTAAAGGAGGCGTATTCCTTGCCCCGGCGGTCGATACCGATCATTTTTCCCTGGGGATTGCGCTTTGCGCAGGCAATGGTCAGCGCGCCGCTGCCGCAGCCGATATCCAGTCCCACGCCGCTATCCGGCAGCGTGATCTGCTCCGCCGTACCGTCAATGATCCGCTTTGAGAGCTTGCGTTCGCCGTCATAGGAAAAGCTTCGATAGGCATACACACACCACCCGCTGTACCTTGCACAGACGACAAAGGCGATGCCGAATACCACGCCCAGCACGATGCGCAGCTTTCCGCTCACATCGATGCCGAATATGCCGAAAGCGAGCAGCAGTGCAAGGGACAGCACCGTCTCCGCAATGAGCAAAAACAGCATTTCCTTGGGGATCCAGTCTTTGTAGTCAGGCTTCATTCTTGGGACTCCTTTCTTTTCTAACGGTCTTCATGCAAAAAACCTAGCGGTCGTCGCCGCGTCCCGGCGTTTTCATTCGATGCCAGACGAGCTTCGGATGCAGACCGGCGCAGCTGATGTCATAGCTGTCGCAAAAGCAGCGGCACCTCCGCGCCTATCCCAACGCCACATCCAGCACCATCATCACGCTGAAGCCTACCGCAAAGAACACCGTTCCAAGATTCGAGTGCCGCCCCTGCGACATTTCCGGAATCAACTCCTCTACCACCACATAGAGCATGGCACCCGCTGCACAGCTCAGCAGATACGGCAGCGCCGGGATCACAAGCTGCGCCGCGAGAAGCGTCAGCACCGCGCCGATAGGCTCGACAACGCCGGAAAGCACGCCGCCGAGAAACGCTCGGCCCTTGCGTTCC
>OLVR01002596.1_pt1 | contig 13295 bp, 10 predicted proteins | sample 1673261 | NCBI WGS metagenome assembly OLVR01 (sample SAMEA3178938, study PRJEB25190) | human gut metagenome | biome: human gut; feature: human-associated habitat; material: faeces | place: Austria | collected 2013 | reverse complement strand
ACCGCCGTTTCGGAGAAGCCCATGAGTATGATATTGAGGAATACGTTTACGAGAGACGGAATCGCCTGCATGATCATACCCGGCAGCGCTACGGTGTAGATGTCTTTGATGATTCTCGCGGAAAGCCGGAATCCTTTGAAAGAGATTTTCACGATATGATCTTTAAAGAAAAGGAAACCGAGTACGATAGACATTCCCACAAACTGTCCGATAACTGTGGCGATGGCCGCGCCCTTGACTCCCATCGCCGGACATCCAAAGTGCCCGAAGATAAAGATCGGATCCAGAATAATATTGATCACAGCACCAATCACAGTTGTCATCATGCTGATCTTCGCAAATCCCTGTGTCGTGATAAAGGGATTCATTCCCATCACGATCAGAACAAAAATACTTCCAAGAATATAAATCCTTGCATAATCCACCCCATAAGGAAGTGTCTGATCACTTGCACCAAACAGCGTCAGCAGCTGTGGTGCAAACGCAAAAAATAGCACAGTCAAAGCAACTGCCATAAGCAGAAGAATCACAAAACAGTTTCCAAGAATCTTTTCCGCTGTCTTATTGTCTTTCTTTCCCATGGAAATTGCAGCACGTGGAGCACCTCCGGACCCTGCAAGCATAGCACAGGCATTGATCAGCATCAGGATCGGTGTAAACAACCCGACACCCGTTAATGCTGCGGCACCAACGCCCGGAATGTGTCCAATATAAATACGGTCAACAATATTATATAAAAGGTTGATAATCTGTGCCACAACAGCCGGTATGGCCAGCCGTGCCAGAAGACGGGGTATTTTTTCTGTTTCCATAGCTTGTGTATTTGACTTACTGTTCATATCTATGCGCTCCTTCCTGATTTCCATACTCTAAAAACAGCCATAGCACTAATCAATATCAGGATTATGGCTGTTTTTATACTTGAAATGTCTCACCGTCAATTCAGCTATCTGCCACCTGCAGTACACAGGCACAATAACCGGGCTCAGGCTGATAGCAATGGATGATAAGATTCTTGTCTATCTCCGGGCTGTAATCATGAAGCGTATGCCTCGTACCGTTCAAAATGGTTTACCACATGATTCATCAGCTTTTTCACCAATCTCTGTCTGCGATATGCCTCATATCACAGTAAATACTTCTTCATCGTACTCTCTACATAGCCAATTACATTTTCCACGCTAGATCTCCTACGTAAAAATTGCTTTTCTGAAACTGCGCCCAAAGCTCTTCCATTTGCAAATCGTCAGATATCAAATGTAATGTAGCTTCAATATTATCCTTGCTAAAAATAGTTTTCCGCTTTTCACAGGTGGCAGAAAATGCATCGTATAAAATCCGCTTCTCTATCTGCTCTCCATAGAAACTCATGATACTGTAAACATCATAAAAATCTCTTAATCTGGTATTTGCGATTCCTCTATTTATAATTGTCTGCATTTTCTCAGCGAGCAATGTTTCCTTGTTATATGTAAGAACGGAAATCGTTCTATCCTCAAACATCAATTTATAGTCGTATTCTATTGCCCCTGGTGTAATTACATCATCTGTAGAAATATCGATTTTAATTGGTTGACGCATCTTGTCCAACGTAGCTTCCAGCATTACGCGAATGCCCGGGTAATCAAACTCTTCCATTTAGCGTAGTCGCTTTATTACTGTTCCCATCCGAAATATTTCTTACCTTATCTTTTAATTGTCTTGATGAACTAATCACACTAACACCTCCACGTACTTCATCACTTCATCTCGAATTCCCATCATATCCGCATATACAATCAGCTGCGATAGCTTTTTGTCTTTCGATGACATATATTCCTTGATAGCCGTTTGAAATACTTGTACTTCATACTTATTACGATTCCTTATCAAATCGCAAATGCAACGCTCCTGATCATAAACCTTAACCAAATTTCCACTGCTGGATGCAATCTCACAAATTCCTATTTTGTATAAATCCGGTGCAGCATATTTCACCGAAACATTAAAATCATTATCCTTAAGATGGCTCGCATTATATCCCTGTGGCACAGTAACACACACAGATGAATACTCCCTATCCGTCAAACCGTGCAAATATAGTGCTGTTTCTCCGGAATAAATAATCGCACCATTTCGTTGTTGTAAAATGAACAACTCATCCGGCCACACATCATCCGCTATATATACGCCTCTCGAGACCTTCTCCATGCCATGTTCCTTAATATATTTTGCAATATAGGTCTTAGAAATATCTTCACTACATACCAGAGAGGTAATAAGATAACCGTTATATTCTTCAATAAAATTTTCAATTTTTTCCTTTTTAGTCATTCTATTCACCTCTGCACTTTGCTTATACGCTTTAATTATATGATTTAAAAGTGAGAAAGTAAACCGTTTTAATTTTTTTGACCTATGCAGTTTTTTCTTCGGTACTAGCCTGAACATAGCAACCGAAGATGCCGGCTAGCGATTTACAATATCCATTGCTATCCGCCTGTCTGCCTCTTTCAAATTCTATCGGTATCAGTTTCCACTGTCCCTCCACGTTGCGCCAACATTCGCTTACCCGTTGATGTCTCACGAAATGATCCAGTGAATATGTGTTAAAATTTTTAGCATGCAATTTTTCATAATGTATTGTTATGTTTGCTTTCTATCCTTTCTTTCATATGCAAATCTCCCGGCAAAAATTCACAATTACACCTTTTCTGCTCCAATACTTAATTAACAGAGACGAGATGCGCTCTGCGAATCTCGCTCTGATTAGCGGTCGTCAAATGCACCGCATAAATGCGTGCATTTTCCTCGTCGCCATAACAAAAACGCAGAACCAATCCATTTTTCTTTTTGGATCAGCTCTGCGTCTTAGCGTCTGGCTCATTTACAATTTGAGTTTTAAATTGTTTTACATTTACAAGATACTCTCTCTTGCATTTCGGACAAAACAATGGTTGATGATACAACACGGTATCTTTCCTTACTTTCGTCCTTGTATTTCCATCACATACAGGGAAGGAAATCCACTGATTTTTTACAGAATACTCCATGAATCCTCCCTTTTACTACAAATCACCAGGAGATGAAACCAATGTAATCTGCCTTGATACACTTGTTTTGGTAACTGGTATTGACATATATTTTGTTGCAATTTCATTCAGTTCTGTCGGAAATTTTATAAATTCCTCATCTACCAATGTTAGTGTATAACTGCTTAACAACAGCGTCCGCCACACCGCTGCATCGGTCAAAATTGTGATCTACACCGTCTCCGCCAAGGAGTGAGTTGTTTGCCGCATTTACGATTGCCTGCACATCACAGAGCAAATCACCATCGCACACGGCGTACAGATTATTTTGGGGACAAAACAACCCCAGCGACGCCAAAACGATTGTCTGGCTGCCGCTGGGATCATAAGTTTTACACTTTTTTTATTCATGACAATCGAAAAGCGCGCTATCTTGTTTCATAAACGCCCTCCTTGCTGTAGGTAATGAAAACATCACCGTATACAGCGACCGTTTTCGTTGCATTCAGCTGCAACGGATCTGGAATCTCCCTGATTTCTGCAGTCCCATCGACAATTTTCTTCATGCATTCCAGCGCCTGATCGACCACATAATCCGCCAACGGTGCGCCAAAGCCCCGGTAATCATGATGAGAATTGATCACATGGTCATACTGGTCTTTCATCGACACAATTCGTTCCATCGCCTTTGCAGCTTTTTCCACACTGACATATCTTCCCTCCGTATGGTCGCCTGACTGCATCAGCAAAAGATTACGGTTACACGCATCGGCACAGAACAGATACCTGGTTTTCGAATCGATAAAAATCATTTCGCCGGGGGTATGTCCGGGACAGCTATATGCCGTAATGATACGCCCTCCAAGATCGAATGTCTGACCGTCGGATAGCGGAAGCAGCTTCGGTTTTTTCTCCCAACAAAGCATATCTTTCTCTGTGCTGTAAGGATAATATTTATCCTCCCGCTTCCGGATAAAATCTGCATAATTTCTCCGGCTTTCCAGCATTTTTTCAAAGGATACATCCAGAAAATAATTGTCCGCCGGATTGATATACAGCTCGTCAAATGCGCCTGCCCCGCCGATGTGATCCATATGTCCATGGGAAGCAACCACAATGTACGGTTTATCGGTAATTTTTCTGATAACGCCTTTCAGATCACCGATTCCGCAGCCTGTATCCAGGAGCAGCGCACGCTCTTTTCCTACAAATAAAAAGATGGACGAGCAGTCAAATTCATCGATTTCATATGTATCTTTTTCAAATTCATAATAAGGATGCCTGTCCGTCATAGTAATCTCCATTCCGCAGGCGCTTTGCGCCGAAGGAATCGCGAGCAGAACTTCCAGTTCTGCTCTGCGATCATAGCTACTTTGTGACGCCTGCGGCACAAATAGCAGTGTGAAAAATAAGCGATCACGCTTATTTTTCACATTAATCTCCCCTCACGCCTTAAAAATCCACATAAATAAATCCGGACGGGTCAAAGCCCTTTCCATATTGCCCGACCACGAACACTGCGCCGATCAAAAACAGACAGATCGCCCAGCGCACCGGAAGCGGCATCCTATAAATCCAGACTGCCGGCTCCTGTTTCTTTTTTTCAGAAATCAAATCGATTCCAAGCAGCACTGCAATCCCAGCGACTGCAATGAAAAACTGCGTTTTTTCCAATCCCATCGTGAACAAAAACTGTCTCCAGTACAGAAATCCGTTCCACCTGGTAAACATATTTTTCAGACAGATCACTGCCATCGATACCGATTCGCTGCGGAAAAAGATCCAAAAACACATCACCGTAAAAAAGGTCAGCAGAACCGAAAGCATATGCCGCAGCTTTTCCAGGCCAATTTTTGCTTCCCCGAATACCGCTTGCTTCGCCTTTTTGTAAAAATCCTGCACGACCTGTCCGGCACCATACAGCAGTCCCCATGCCAAAAACTGCGGCGCGCCGCCATGCCACAGACCGCTGATGAGAAAAACAAGCAGTATATTGCGCTGTCTGACTGCAAGTCCATTTCTGCCGCCGCCCAGCGGAATATAAATATAATCCCGCAGCCAGCTGCTCAAAGAAATGTGCCATCTGCGCCAGAAATCCGTCAGGTTTCTGGCAAAATAGGGCTGCTTAAAGTTCTGGACCAGCTCAAAGCCAAATAGTCTGCCGACACCGACCGCGATCATCGAATAGCTCGCAAAATCACAGTAAATCTGAACCGCATAAAAGAGCGCTGCCATCAGCATCGTAAAACTGTTGGCATCCTGATACATGCTGTAAACCTGATTCACGAGAATTTCCGCCCGCTGCGCGACGATCAGCTTCATCCCATAGCCGAGCAGCATCGCAATCAGCCCCTGCATGACCCGGTCGTAATTTAGAAGCTCACGCCGCTTTTTTTTCGTAATTTCTCTAAGCTGTCCCAGAAAATGGTCTCCACGCTCGATCGGTCCGCTCATAATGTTCGGAAAAAAGGAGAGAAATGCCGCAAAGCGCCAGAAGCTTTTTTCCGCAGGATATTTTCCCCTCGAAACGTCTATCAGATAGCCGATCGCTTCCAGCGTATAAAACGAAATTCCGATGGGTGCAATGAGTCCGAACTTCGCTGCAACATCCAGATGAACGATTTGTAGACCTCTTCCATATGTTTTGTTGATGATTTCATTCCAGACCGGCAGATATTTAAACACTGCCAAAAGAATCAGCTGAAAAGAAAGGCACGCTCCGATCAGCAAACGGCGCTTCGTCCTGTCTGCGCCTTTTTCCACTAAAAGGGCACAGCCCCACGTCAGACACACAGAACTCAGCAGCCAGATGCCCGCAAACGGATCTGCCCACTCGAAAAAGAGGATATTGAAAATCAGTAAAACTGCCAGCCGTCCCTTTTTCGGCACGGCATAAAATCCTCCTACTGCTGCCGCCAGAAAAGCGGCAAATGTAAATGATTGAAACGACAAGACTTTTCTCCCGGATATCGGGAAACCCCATTCCCGTATTTGTCCGTCGACCCCTCGGGCAAAGCCGGGTCGTTACGACAGTGCGGAATGGATGCAGGGCAGCTGGCTCAGCACCGCGTGGTTCGATCCATCTAACGAACTGCAGCTCCGTTTTGCGTAACGACTGGCTGTAAATCCGGTTTCTGAAAACTCCATTGCCCTGTTTTCTCCGAAACCGTTTTCTCATTTCCTGTTGAGAGTATTATATCCATTTTTTTCAGAAAGCGTCAATCGTTTCGTCCAAATCCTAAGAAAGACTTAAGCTTTTGAGGGAAGCTGCAAGCAGCGTTCTTTAACGGTACACGATTTCCCGCTGGATCAGGAAGCTGATAAAGAACAGGAATACGTCCACCAGGATCTTAACTGCCACCTCCGAGCCACCCAGAACGCCATACAGCAGGCTGACCAGTCCGGCGCTTGCCAACATCTGCACGACTGCGAGCACAAAATAGCGCACCGCCGATTTCCACACTGCGCCGCTGCTTTTAAACACGACCCTGTAATTCAGGAAAAAGTTGTAGCCCGCCGACACCACGCGCGCAAGCACGGTCGAAACCACAATATAGCTGACAGTCTCCGGTATTCTTTCTTTCGTCAGGCTGCAAAACAGCGCAAACAGCACCAGATCGATGATGCACGATGACAGGGAAGAAAACAAAAATTTTGCAAATACCAGATAAATCCGAGCTGAATCCAGCAGCGGGTTGAAATGGCTGCCTTTGTTATCGTTTAAGTAAACCGTTTCAATTGGCACTTCGCGAATGCCGACCTTTTGCTCTCCTGCCTCCAGAAGCATGTAGGTTTCAAACTCGAACCGCTCGCCCTTGACGTTCATCAGATGGCGCATAAACGCAGCCGGAATGCCACGCAGCCCGGTCTGGGTATCCGATACCGCCACGCCGCAAAGGTATTTGAGCACCTGACGTGTGATTTTGTTGCCCCATTCCGATTTTGCCGGGACGTTGTCCTGATCGAAATTCCGGCATCCTAAAATCAGCTTTTCCGGCTCTTTTTCCATCGCTTCCATACATTTCTGAATGCAGGCGGGCGTATGTTGTCCGTCCGAATCCGCGGTAATCGCTCCGATCGCCTCCGGGTATCTGTTTAAAACTTCATTAAAAGCAGTTTTTAATGCGCGCCCTTTCCCCAGGTTCACCGCATGGGTCAAAACAACCGCGCCGAGCTGTTTTGCCTGTTCAAACAGGTTCCGATACTCGTTTCCGCTTCCGTCATCCACCACGACGATTCGCTCGATTCCCGCTTCCTGCAGCGTCTGCAGCAGGCGGATCATTTTTTCATCCGGTTCATAAGCCGGTATAATGACCGGTATCCGTTTTTCCATTGTGTTCTCCATTCCAATGTTTTCCTTGCGTTATTTCTGTGTACCCTTACTCTGATGTTATCCAACGCCGTTTGATTCCTTTTATGGCTGTCCCTGTCGGCTTTCTTCCGCTCTTTCCAGTGTCAATGTCCCATCGTTCATTTGAATTCGATACAACGTTTTCCACGCAAATTCCTCTGTATACGGCGCAAACAGCTCTTTTAACGCTTCATCCGTTTCATCTGCATATAAGTAGCCCGCATGGGAAGCCTGCACCAGCTCCCACACCTGTCCGGACGTGGTGTCTTCCCCGATTCCGCCAAACAGCACTGACACCGGAGATGCCTCAAATGAAATGTAGGTATTTCTGACCCACTGCGCCGCATCCTGCGCATTTTTCAGATACAGCACCCGCATCCCGCTGCCCACGTCCTGTTTGGACATTTTTTCCAGAAATTCTTCCGACGCTTCCGTGATCATGTTCGACCGTGCCTGCAAATCGTCATCTAAGCACTGCCGGTAACCGATCATCCCGTCGTAGACAGCGCCCCAGTTTGCGCACAACAATACAGCTGCAGCCAGCGCTGCATAGGGCGAAATTTTTCCCCACAGCCTCGGACTGCGTTCCAGAAAAATCCCGAACAGCAGATACAACGTTCCAACTGTAAACGGTGCACTGTAGCGTTCGATCGACGCGATCATCCCGGTTGCTTCCAGATATTGGGTTTCCGTCGCAAAAATCGTCAGATGGCTCACAAGGTTGATGCCGTAAAAAACAATTCCCGTCAGCGGCACATACACAAACAGGAAATTCCGCTCCGTTTTGGTCAGAAGCTTCCCGCGGTACAGCCATGCGATTCCGATCAGAAAAATCACAAACAGGGCAAGCGCCGAAACACCGATCCAAGAAAATCCATCCCGATGCAGTGCCCGTGCTGCAAATGCTTCTGCATACGCATGCAACAGCTTCTGTACCGTTCCTTCAAGCAGGATCGGCAGGTTGCCCGACGCCATCGAAACCGCCGCCCCGGTCAGTTTTGCCACCCGCTTCATGAGCAGACAAAACAGCATCCAACTTCCTCCGCTGACGGCTGGAAGTGCTGTGATGCAAAGCAGCTGCCGTATTTCTTTCTTTTTGTCCGCTGCGCCATGCAGCCGCCAGAACCAGACAAAGACGAGGGCGAACGCCGCCCACAAAAATCCAACGGACTTTACGAGCACCAGAACGCTGAGATACAGGGCGATCCGCAGGTTGGAGAAGGCGCGGGAACGGGAAGCTGCATCAGCAATGTCTGCGGTAGCAGTGTCTGCTGCGGCAGTGTCTGCACCAAGCACAGCCCGATCTTCGAGACAGCTCATCAGTATCACACCGTAGATCACCGCCATCACCAGGTCGGCGCACATTCCTCCGAGGTAAAACGTCTCTGTCATACTCGGAAACGCTGCCAGGCAGACCACAAGCACAACGGTCCAGAAAAGCTGCTTCACCGTCCGTCTGTCAGTCTGCAGCGCTTCGTCCAGCCTGCTAAGCAGTGGCGTCAGAAAAACAAACACGCCGAAATAGTATCCGGCAAACATCAGCCCCTCAGAAAAGCCGTCCGGCTTTAAATGAACAAACCACCATTTGAGCAGCTGGATTCCCGGCGGGTAATCGCCAAACTCCGAAGCTGCATTCGTATATTTCGCTGCAAAGCCATCCAGCGCATACAATGCCTTGACGTCCGTTGCCCAGAAATTCAAGTCATCCCACCACGTTGCAATTTTATTTCCGGTCAGAAGCACTGCACCGGTCAGCAACACCATGGCAGCAATCGCAGACGGCGCAAAGAACAGCTCCCGCAGCTGTGCAAACAGCTTTTTCTTCTTTTCTCCGGATAAAAACAGAACTCTCAAAACTGCTCCCACCACAATCGCTGTGCTGAAATAATCGATCCAGGACAGCCGCCGGAAAAATGCGAGCACATATAATATTAAAATCAGAATACAGGTTGCCAACGGCAGGACAGCCGTCAGCTGCTTTTCAAATCTGAGCGCCAGCAGGCAGGCGATCATCAAAAAAGCAGCGAGCAAAACAACAGCCATGTTCTTTCTCCTTCTTCTTTCGTGTCTGTTACATCTTAGCATAATACAGGATGGCGGGCAACTGCAGAAGTGCTGCGCAGTGCGCCTTGCGGCATAACGTACATCGCTGTAAAGCGCACCGCAAAATCGGGCGGAAGCTTTCGCTCCCGCCCGATTTTGGTTTGCTGATTCAAATTTGTCAATGGCTCTGTCCAGATTTATACTTCCGGCTCAATCAGCCCGTAGGTATTGCCTTTTCTTCTGTAAACAACATTTACCTGATCCGTCTCTGCATTGCAGAATACATAAAAGCTGTGTCCTAATAGCTCCATCTGTACGCAGGCATCTTCCGGATACATCGGTTTGATATCGAACTTCTTGGTTCTGACGATTTTAACCTCTTCCTCCTCTTCTTCTTCCCCTTCCAGGTAATCAGGCTGGAAACTTGCAGCCGCCTGCTGCTGTGCGATCAGCTTCGTCTTGTATCTTCTGAGCTGTCTCTCGATAATTTCCTCTACCAGATCAATCGATACATACATATCGCTGCTGGTCTGCTCCGACCGGATAATGTTTCCTTTCATCGGGATGGTCACTTCAATTTTCTGTCTGTCCTTTTCCACACTTAATGTTACATAGATTTCCGTATCCGCTGTAAAATACCGCTCCAGCTTACCAAGCTTTGCTTCTACTGCACTGCGCAGACCGGGTGTAACGTCAATGTTTTTTCCGCTGATAATCATCTTCATAAAATCATCATCCCTTCTGGTCCATAATTAGGATATTGCAAGAGCTTTCTTTCTCTATCCTTATTCAGATTATACCATAAGTCCTCGTCCCAGGCAATATTTTCTGAGCATTTTAAACAATTGTCTTTTTTTTCTGACAATTATATTTCTTTTCAGACTGCCGCAAAAACTGGATTGCTGTGATAACTTCACAAAACAACTGTTTGTTTTGGACATTCCGTATTCCACAGGATTCGGTTTTTTCGTCTGTGGATAATGTGGATAAAATAGTGTATAACTTAATTTCCCGCATTTTTCACCTTTTTTCGATGTGGATAACTATGTGAGTTTTCATTTTTGTTATTTCGCACATTTTTGTTCCTTCTTGTGCATTTTAACAAATCCGGCTTCTGAAATTCCATTGCTGCTTTTTATCAATATCAGACAATTTCCGTGTTTTGAAACAATGGGCAGATTTTCGCTTTCTCCCTGTAAAGAGAAACCGCTGTACATTCCTGCACAGCGGTTTATCTGTTTCTTATTTTATTTTGCGTATTTGCTGCAGCCGTCTTAGAAAATACGTCTGATCGCCACAGGTGTTCTGTAGCTTGCGTTCGAAATCTTGATACCGGTTGCTTCCGTGCTGGCATGGACGATCTGTCCGTTACCGATATAAATTGCAACATGTCCGGAATAGCAAACCAAATCACCGGGCTGCGCGTTTGCCAGACTTCCTACGTTATAACCGACATAACGGTCGGAAGTGGAGGAATGCGGCAGGGATACGCCGAAATTCTTATAAACGCTCATAACAAAACCGGAGCAGTCCGCACCGTTTGTCAAACTTGTCCCACCGTATACATAGGGATTACCGACAAACTTTACCGCATAGTTTGCAACAGACTGTCCCAAGCCGGAACCAGAAGATGAAACAGTCGCCTGCTGAGAAGCAGTGGATTCGGAAGAAGTACTCTTATCCGTTATCTCGGCATTCTTCCCTTCCTTTGCCTTTTCCTTCGCTTTCATACGCTCTTCCGCTGCCTGCGCGGCTTTCTTTGCGTCTTCTCTTGCCTTTTCTTCTTCGGCAATTCTGGCTTTCTCTTCTTCGATGGATTCTGCGGTCACATACTCTGTTGCAACTACGACATAATCCTCGGAAACCCAGCCGTCACCTTCTTCGATGCTGACTTTGACAAAACCGTTTTCTTCATCCAGAACGGAAAGCTCTTCGCCTCCAGGAACCAGACCAATAACGCTCGCTTCCAGACTCGCTTCGCTTCTGACCTTCAGGGTCTCGGTGTTGACAGTCGCCATCTTCTGACCGACTTCATCTGCGATCTTTTCCGCCTCGTCTCCGGTCTTGAAATACTCCGCCTTCACATAGCCTTCTACGCTGCCGGATTTTACCTGATACCAGTCGCCGTCCTTTGCAACCAGCGTGCCGACAGAATTGTTATACAGCTTACCGACGATTTCGCCATCCGTGCTGGCGGTGCTGCGAATATTTACATAATCGTTGACCTGCGCGATGATCAGAACGTCCTGTTCCTTTTCACGCTCTTCATCGGAGATCTTCGTCTCAGGCTCTTTTAATACCGGCTCTACCGCTTCGATAATCTCCGTCTCAGCTGTGCTTTCTGCCTCCACTGCAGCCTCTGCCTCTGTCGCAGATTCTGCGACTGTCTGTGTTACAGATGCCTTGGTGTCGCTGGATGCAACCGGCTCTGCCGGCTCTTTTTCTTCTTTTCTCTTTTTAATTTCTTCACGAATCTGCGATACCGAAACACCGTCATTTAATACCAGGCCAACGCCTGCTGCCGGCAGGACTGCTGATATCGCAGACTTTGCGGATACCGTCGCTGTATTTAGTTCTGCAGCAGGCATGTTTCCGGTAACTAATACTGCCATCGCCATAGCCGCTGCTGTCATTTTAATCTTATGATAATGCATGGATTACTCCCGATTCTCAAAATTGTTACATTTGTTACAAAATTATTAAATTCGAAATATACTATAGCACTCCATGTCATTTTTGTCAATTCCTGCAGATCGCAATCTGACGGAAATACTGTGACAAATTTATGAATTTTTTATGACTTCATACAGCCAAAGCATCTTTAGCTGCTCCGGCGACCAGCAGTTTTCCCTTTGGACGCTGTTTTTTTACCGTGTCTGGAAATATTCCTGCACAGAGTTGACCGCATTTGCCCCGTCTGCAACCGCCGTCACGATTTGACGCAGCTTTTTCGTCCGCACATCGCCGACTGCAAAAATGCCCGGCACGCTCGTACAGCAGTCCTCTCCTGCACAGATATAGCCTGCCTCGTCCGTTTTTACAAGGCTCTTGAAACTCTCGGACACCGGCTGAATCCCGACCGCAATAAAGATTCCGTCCGCTGCAACAAAGCGCTCTTCTTTTGTCTGTGTATCCAAAAGCTGCACGCCGGTCACAAACGCTTCTCCCGTGATTTCCTCTACAGCTGCGTTCCAGACCAGCTCCACATTCGGCAGGGTAAACAGCTTTTCCTGCAGGCTCTTTGCCGCACGCAGGCTGTCCCTGCGGTGGATCAGGTAAACCTTTTCACAAAGTCCCGCCAGGAAAATCGCATCCTCCACAGCAACATCCCCGCCGCCGATCACTGCCGTCACTTTCTTCTTAAAAAAAGCGCCGTCACAGGTCGCACAATAGGAAACCCCCATGCCACTCAGTTCTTCTTCACCCGGGATTCCGAGATGGCGGTGTGTTGCCCCGCAGGCGATGATCACTGCTCTGGCACGGTATTCATTTTTTTTCGTGCGGATGACTTTGATTCCCTGCTCTGCCTCGATAGAACGAACCGGCTCCCGCTGCGGTTTCATGCCCAGTTTTTCTGCATGACCTGCCATTGCTTCCCCGAGATCCAGACCGGTGATTCCCGGCAGTCCCGGATAATTATCTACTTCATATGTGTCCACAATCTGACCGCCCTGCACAAATTTCTTATCCAGCCAGATTGTATTCAGTTTTGCTCTTGTTGCATAAATAGCTGCGCAGATTCCTGCCGGACCGGCTCCCAGAATTGCCAGATCATATATATTTTCCATGATATTATGCCTCACTTTCTCTGTTACTGCCACTTAAGTTTAGCATACAATCCTTTTTTTTCCAATAAAATAGTAAAAAGCATCTCTCACCGAGGTTTTTAT
>OLVR01002582.1_pt1 | contig 13356 bp, 10 predicted proteins | sample 1673261 | NCBI WGS metagenome assembly OLVR01 (sample SAMEA3178938, study PRJEB25190) | human gut metagenome | biome: human gut; feature: human-associated habitat; material: faeces | place: Austria | collected 2013 | reverse complement strand
CTTTCGCACTCTGCTGAACTGTCTTAAATGCATTATTTACGAGGATTGCTATAGACGGTCGTAAATTGCAGGCAAGATATGGAACATAAAAAAGTATCTGATAAGGGGGTATTAGATCATGTCTGCTTATCAGATACTTTGTTTATGCTTCTGGCTGTGTTCGTGTCATCAGTTGATTAGTTTGATATTTACGATCAATTCTCGAAAAATGTGACAGTAAAACCATCAGTTCCTATAGTTACGTCAGAAATAGTATCATTATCCCAGAGAGCATCCGTAATGACAGACTTTAAGGCTTCGTCCAGAATAAGATTAAATTCTTCTTCGATAAGTGAGAATGGAACCAATTTCTGGACTTCTGCACATTCCAGAATAAAATTAAGTATTTTTTCTTCCATGATAAATCCTCCTCGTAAAATTCCATACAGCATATATTACAATAGACAAAGCAATCTGTCCACCTTAGATTTTATTTTTGATAATTCATTATGGTACGATACAGGTGGCGGTATATGACAACCGATTAGAAATTACTTCTCCAGGAAAGCTGCCAATGGGACAAACATTCATATCGGATGTACCTTGATGGTGGAGATATATAGCTAATTATTCAGAACTTTCATAGACAAAACGGATTCCATCGTATATACTTTGAGTAGAAACGAAAAAAGAAAAGTAACTGTTCATGATAGTTTGGAGTATCTGCGTAATGAACAGCTACGGGAAAAAGGGGAACAGTTATGTTATTGGTAAAGAATGCAGAGATTTACGCACCGGAATATCTCGGTAAAAAGGATCTTTTGATTTGCGGGGGAAAGATTGAATGTATACAGGATTCCATCAGAGAATTGCCTGTGGAGTGCGAGGTGCTGGATGCAGAGGGCAAGATTCTTACTCCTGGATTTTTAGATCAACATGTACATATTACCGGAGGCGGTGGAGAGGGAAGCTTTCATACGCGGACACCGGAATTACAGATGTCAGAACTGGTAGAGAACGGTATCACAACAGTGGTGGGACTTCTGGGTACGGATGGTATCACCAGGAGTGTGGACAATCTTTATGCGAAGACCCGGGTACTCTGTGAGGAGGGCGTGAGTGCTTATATGCTCACAGGTGCTTACGGATATCCCAGCCCGACTATCACAGGTGAAACAGACAGGGACATCGTATTCGTGAATGAGATTTTGGGTGTGAAGCTGGCGATATCTGATCACCGGGCACCTAATGTGACTGGTGATCAGTTGGTTCAGATTGCAAGTAAAGCTCGTGTGGCGGGAATGCTCAGTGGAAAGCCAGGCATTGTGGTGCTTCACATGGGAGATGACAAAGATGGTCTTGCACCGGTATTCCGGGCATTGGAGGTGAGTTCTGTTCCTGTACGGATTTTCCGTCCCACTCATGTCAACCGGAATGAAAAGTTGCTGGAAGAGGGCTACGAATTTCTGAAGCGGGGAGGTTATATTGATCTGACCTGCGGTATGCACACTTCACCGGGAGAATGTGTTCTGGAGGCTAAAAAGCGGGGACTGCCCACAGAGCATATCACAATGAGCTCTGACGGACACGGAAGCTGGTCTAATTATGCTGAGGACGGCAGCCTTCTGGAGATAGGTGTATCTGGTGTGGATGCACTTTATAAAGAGTTGAAATATATGGTACAGGTTCTGGGAATGACTCTGGAGGAAGCACTGCCTTATATGACCTGTCAGGTGGCAGAGGGGCTGGATTTACTGGGAATCAAGGGAACTGTGGCAGAGGGGGCCGATGCGGATCTGTTGCTGTTTGATCAGGATCTGACGCTGGATACTTATGTAGCCAGGGGAAAGATCTTTATGAAGCATGGAGAGGTGATTCGAAAAGGCACCTATGAGAAGTAAAAAGAAAATAAAAACGAAACCGGATATATGGCTTTCTGTTGGAAACCTGTATATCCGGTTTTGTTTTTGGGCTAAAAATCAGGATGGCAAAGTGTCGATAAAAATCTGCCGTTCAGATGGTGATACACTATCGATGACAAGACAGGATGCCAGAATATTGAGCATAGCCATAGGTGCAGTCATAGAGTTATAAAACAGCTTCGTAGATGTGGGACAGAGAAGCAATAGTGTGCTGTGCGCAGCTGCCGGTGAAGTATCACTGTCTGTGATGGTCAGAATCGGTACCCCTGATTTAGCTGCTTTTTTAGCAATATTTCCAATCGGAAAATAATAGCGGGGGAAAGAGAAAAAGATTACCAGGTCACCATCCGTCAGCTGTTGGATAATCTTCTGGGTGACTTCCAGATCCGATAAATCAATCAACGCAGAATTCAAGTACAGAATTTCCAAACGGCTCTGTAAAAATTTGCCGGGAACCAGAGAAATATCATGGGCAAAGATGTAGATACGGGTGCTTTTCCGGATTTCATCAGAAGCCTTTATGACAGATTCCAGATTGATGTTGGTAATAAAATCAGAGAAAACTGCGGCCTCTGTATTGCAGATTTCATGAAGCATTTGTTCCCGCTCGGTGTCTTCGCCTGAGGTACGCTCTGGCAGAAAAAAGGAAGAAGAGGAGGCCTGCTTAATCATTTTTTGGGTATAGTCCCGAAACTGCTCCTTTAAGTCCAGAAAGTTGGAGTACCCCAGTTTTTGACAAAAACGAAGCAAAGTCAGCTCGGAGGTACCGGTCTGATGGCTTAGCTGTGCCAGTGTAATGTAGCTGATTTCCTCCGGATTAGCAATTAGATAATCTGCGATTGTTTTCTGCTTTTTTGTCAGGGCAGGATAAAGTTTTTGAAGATGCTCTAAAATATCCATAGATATTACACGATGTCCTTTCTTTGCATGGCGCATGCAATGTTTTATATTTTTTTCATAAAAATATAAGTAAAAACTTTACAAATTTATTATAGCATGTATAATGGAAAATATAAAGTAAAGTATATACTTAACAAAAAATCGAAAGAAAATCATAGTATATAGATTTTCTTTCGAAAGCAAAGGAGGAAAAAGGCTATGAAGAAACTTTTTGAGAAACACTTCGAACGGACATGGTTGATTATTTTTCTGATTATGTTTGTATTAATTATGATTCCGTTCCCGTTTTTCTACAGCGAGACGTATATTCCCGCATTTGGTGGTGTTCCACTCTATATATTCGGATGGATTGTTCACACTGCCATTACATTTGTGCTGATTATTATTTATTATCGCATGTGTATGAAGAGAAAAGAATATCACACTTATGATGAGGAGGACAAATAAATGAATGGAGCAGCAGTAATTCAGCCAGCACCAATTCCTTTCTATACAGTGTTAGTACTTTATCTTGGAATTATGGCATTTATTGGTTGGTATGCAGGACGTAAGACGAATAGCATTGGCGATTTCTTTGTATTGAGCGGAAAGGCTGGTGTATTAGTAAGTGGTATTGCATATTTCTCAACCCAGTTTTCTATGGGAACCTTTCTTGGTACACCGGGAACCATTTATGGCGTAGGCTATGCAGGAATGGCTATCTCTGTACCTGGAGCTGTGTTCTGTATGATTCTTCCGGCTCTTCTTATTGGCCGTAAGCTGATTACTCTTGGTCATAAATATGGTTTCCTGACTATGGCCGATTACCTGACAGACCGTTATCACTCCAAGAAGATGAGCGGTGTTTTGGGCGTAATGATGCTCTTCTTCCTGGTTCCGATGATGGGCGCACAGATTATCGGAGCAGGTGTTATTGTACATGTATTTACCGGACTGCCTGAATGGGTAGGTGTTGTGGGAATGGGTATTATCGTTATTCTCTACTGTATGAGCGGTGGTATGAAAGGTGCCATGATGACGGACGTTATCCAGGGATCTCTGATGATTGCTACTGCAGTGGTTACATTTATTGTATCTGTAGTAATGGGTGGAGGTTTCTCTAACATTAACCATACACTTCAGAGTATGAATGAGGCTTATCTGACCTTCCCGGGTGCTAACGGTTATATGCCTTGGACTTATTATGTATCCAACATTGTGCTATGGTCGTTCTTTACCATGGGACAGCCTCATCTGTTTACCAAGTTCTTTGCCATGAAGGATCATAAGACCATGTTCAAAGCAATTCTTCTTGGTACTGCAGGTATGTTTTTCTCTGCAACTCTGATTGAGTGGGCCGGTGTAAATGGTATTGCTTCCATTCAGAATATTGAGAAGGCAGATCAGATTATTCCTATGATTCTGCAGAGAGGCATGAATCCTTTCCTGGCTTCCATTTTCATCGCAGGTATTGTGGCAGCAGGTATGTCCACAATCGATGGTATTCTGGTAACGACTACCGGTGCTGTTACCCGTGATATTTATCAGAAGATTATCAATAAGGATGCTACAGATGAGACTGTTATGAAGTTGTCCAAGGTAGTAACTGTAATCATCGGTATCATCGTAATTTGCTTTGGTGTATTTCAGCCAGGCAGTATTTTTGAGATTAACCTGTTTGCATTCTCAGGAATGGCAATTTTTGTAGTGCCGATTCTGTTTGGAATTTACTGGAAGAAAGCAACAGCGAAGGGAGCAATCGCATCGGTTATAGTAGGTATTATTTCACTGTTGCTCTTTACACTGAATCCGTCTGTCAAGGCGTTGGCTATGGGATTCCATGCACTGTTCCCAACTACGATCATTGCTTCTATTGTAATGATTGTAGTAAGTAAATTTACAGAAACTCCGCCGCAGGAGACTATTGATCGTCATTTTACAGTATAAAAGTTAGGAGGCGTATTTAAAATGTATCTTGCAAAAATGACTACAGCACAAGCAAAAGAGGCTTTTGAGAAGGATCCGATTATTGTGATTCCGGTGGGAAGCACCGAGCAGCACGGAACACAGGGTGCGTTGGGAACGGACTTTATGGTACCGTCCTATCTGGCGGATCATGTGGAGGATGTAGATAACGTAATCGTAGCACCTACTGTTCCATACGGTGTATGTCCTTATCACTTAAGCTTTGAGGGAAGTATTAATATTGGTTATGAGGGACTGTATATGGTTCTGCATGGCATTATGGACTCTTTGATGCAGCATGGCGCAAAACGTTTTGTAGTTCTGAATGGCCATGGCGGCAATACTCCATCCATTGATCGGGCGGCTCTGGAGGTATATCACAAAGGGGGCGTATGTGCAAGTGTAGACTGGTGGAGTCTGGTGGCTCAACTTGACAAGAAATTTGATGGTGGCCATGGTGATGTTCTGGAGACCTCAGTTATGATGGCAATTGCTCCGGAATCAGTACATCTGGAGCTCAGCAAGCCTATCAATGCGCAGGATCCTTCTGAGAATATGAAAGCAGCTTATATCCAGGCAGTTAATTTCAAGGGAGGTATCGTCCGTCTTGTGAGAGATACCAAAGAAATTGCTCCAAGTGGCTGGTTCGGTCCTTTTGATCCGAAAGATTCTTCCGCAGAACTTGGACAGGAGGCCCTTGATTTGGCAGTATCCTATATCCGTGATTTTCTGGAAGAAATGAAGCAGATAGAACTGTCTTCCTGATATATATCTGAAGGGATGGGGGTGTCGTAAAATCATCAAATTAGATGATTGAGCGATGCCCTCGCTTTATATGTGTAAAAAACCGGAAAGAATCTTTTGAACTGTTAGATCTTTCTGGTTTTTTACGTACTTTAAGCAGTTAGTCTATGAAAAATAGGTTAGCTGCTTTTTTTTCGTCTCAAAAACAATTATCTTTGAATCAGTTATAATAATTTTATGAAATTCATCATATTACCGCTGGATAGTTCTATGCCAAATTGCACATTATAACATACAGAACAGGAGGAATGCTTATGACATTGGAACAGGTTGTACTGACAATGATTAATGACAAAATGCTTGATAATGGACAGATTTCCGAAAAACTGCATAGTAGTATCCAGAAAGACATTATAACCTTGAGTACATTCAATACAGTAGTCGCGAAGAATGGAGAACAGATGGACAGTTCAGGTGAATATTGCCAGCGAATCAGTTGATTGGAAAGGAATAAGATGGATATTTATGCAACACGTGAGGAACTGAAATCCCGGCAGAAAAATATATTTGATCTGAAACTGAATGTGGCGTATTATGCCCGAGTCAGTACGGATAAGGAGGAACAGAAAACCTCTATTGAGCATCAGTGGACTTTTTTTGAACAACTGATTTCAGACGTAAAGAATTGGACGCTTGTGGATGGTTATATAGACGAAGGAATCTCAGGTATTACCGTAACCCACAGAGAGGAATTCCAGAGAATGCTCCAGGATGCAAAAGCCGGGAAAATTGATCTTATCATAACTAAAGAGATTACCCGTTTTGCCCGAAACGTATTAGACAGTATACGATATACAAGAGAGCTTCTGGACTGTGGAACTGCTGTCTGGTTTAGGAATGACAATATCAATACATTAGATGAGGATTCGGAACTCAGGCTGTCAATTATGTCCGGTATTGCACAGGAAGAAAGCAGAAAACTTTCAAGTCGTGTGCGTTTCGGTCATGCAAGATCCATACAGAACGGTGTGGTTCTTGGTAATTCACATATATATGGATGGGACAAGCGAAACGGAAAATTGTTTTTGAATCCCGAAGAGGCAAAAATGGTACAGCTTATTTTTGAAAAATATGCTCTGGGAAACTGGTCTACCCATTCACTGGAACAATTTTTATGGGAATGTGGATACAGAAATTATAAAGGGGGAAGGATTGACAGCCATGTGATTGCCAATATTATCCGAAATCCTAAATATAAGGGTTACTATGTTGGTGGAAAAGTAAAAATAGTTGATCTCTTTACTAAGAAACAGAAATTCCTGCCTGAAGATGAATGGGTGATGTATAAAGACGATGGTACCCATGTCCCTGCAATTGTGGATGAAAAACTGTGGGAAGATGCAAACAGGATTCTGGAAGAAAGAAGTAAAAATATCAAGTTGAAAAAAACTTCCTATAAGCAGGACAACCTTTTTACCGGACTTATACATTGTGCGGAAGATGGAGCTGCATACTGGCTGAAAGTCAGAAATGTCCGCGGAAAAGCTGCAAAGACCTGGGTATGCAGTCATCGCATAAAACAGGGCGCAGTTTCCTGCAGATCAAAACCGGTAAAAGAAGAAATCCTGCTGGAGATGATATCGGATGTTTATAACAATCTGGCTCAAAGCAATAAAAGTATATTGCATAAGTATCTGGAACTTTATGAGAAAGAGATTAACAAAACAGAAGGAACTGAAGAAAAAATTGACAACATACAGCATGAAATAACCGTACTGGAACAGAAGAGAGATAAGCTGCTGGATTACAATATGGGCGGCTACATTTCTGATGCAGAATTTTTAAGCAGAAACAAGGTTTTTACACAGCAGATAGCAGAGACAAAAGCGAATCTGGAACAATTGAAAAGCATGAAACCTCTTTCAAAAACAGAATTGACAGATCAGATGGACAGGATATTAGACTATGCAAAGGAATATTCCTGCGTAAAACCCAAAGATATCACCAGAGCCATGATTGAAAACACAATCAATAATATAGAAATAACTCCGGTTAATGAAAAGAAAGCAGAAGTGATGATCGTATTTAAAAGTGGAAGTCTACACAGCCCTGAATCTGTTATTCCGGCACTGGGACAGGAAAAAACTTATACTACGGAGACAGGGTATGAATATGTTGTACATTCAGGAATTTCTATGTAGATATTGCACTCACATATGGAATTCTTTTGCGAAGGTTACGAAAAGTAAGAAGTAGTGAATATTTCAGTTTGAAATAATATATAAAACAGGTGTAAGACATGGCAAATACGAAAAAAAGATGGACAGCCGATGAAATCGAAATATTAAGAAAGTACTATCCCGCAGAAGGAGATCAGGTCTGTGAAAGATTATCCGGAAGAACTGCAAAAAGCTGCAGGATCCAGGCATCAAAAATGGAAATATCCAAAAACATTTCCTCTTCAGCAACTGTACAGAATGATGTTAAATATGTCAGATTATGGACAGAGGCAGAGGATAAAATACTCAGAGAGTATTATGCTGCGGAGGGCAGTAAGGTACGTTATCGCTTAAATCAGAGATCAGCAGAATCCTGCAGAGGAAGAGCTGCTGCATTAGGACTTACTTATTCCGGGGCAAACAGAAAATGGAGCAGCAGCGAAGATGAAATTCTGAGAAATTATTATCCGACAGAAGGTGCTGAAGTTCAGAAAAGACTGGAGGGAAGATCCAAAGAGGCATGTAATAAAAGAGCTGCCAAATTAGGTCTTTGCATACAGGGAAGAAAAGAATGGACTGCAGAAGAAGATGAAATTATAAGAACATATTACAAAGCGGAAGGCAGGAAGGCAGCAGAACGATTGGAAGGGAGAACTCTGACTGCCTGTCAGTCCAGAGCTAAGTACTTAAATGTCAGATCAGACAATAACAGACTTCCATGGACACAGGAAGAGGATGCGATCATTTCCCGATATTATGAAGAAAAAGGTGCCGGATATGTGCATACTCTTATTCCTGAAAGATCTCTTCAGGCATGCAAATACAGAGCGATGATTCTGGGATTAAGCAGGAAAACCAATGATCCATGGACAAAAGCCGAAGAGAAGATACTGAAGAAATACTACCCGGTTGAGGGCAGCAATGTTTATAAACGTCTGAATAACCGTACCAGAAATGCCTGCATCAGCAAGGCGGCCCAATTACATCTGCAATATGGACTTCCTATGTATAAAGGACCTGTATTGGATGAATGGATCATACTGGCAGTGAAACAGGGGATCACAAAAGTAAGACAATCTATGACATACAGTGAGATAACCTTTAAACCCGGAAAACTCCCTGAACTGCATCTGAGACTGGAATGTGATGAAACCGGAAAATTCAGGGTTTATGAGAAGTCTGTTCTTTTGGATGAAAAAGAATATGACAGGCAACGGGTTGAGAATCTCGCGGATACAATGGGGCTTCAGATAGAAGGAAACAAAATTACTTTAAACAGCAGCGAAAAAGAGATAGAAGATGATATTTTCAGACTGATAGCAGGATGTTACCTGATTTATTACCTGCATTATTTTATGGAATTGCCATAATTGCTCTATTCTGTCTTATCTTGCTGTGAAATGATAAAAATTTGTCAACAGGATACTGCTTGATTTATGAGATACTTTCTCAACAGATGCAGAATAATTCTCTTGCATTTTCACGCAGGTTAGAATATACTAACCAACAGAGTTAACCAAAGCAAACTATTGCGTGATTTGATCATTTAAACTTCCACTGAAGAACTGAGATGAATCGGAGGATTTTATCCGCTTCATCTGAAATGAGATGATACACAGATAGCTTCAAGTCAGGGACGAAATATCTTTTGCCCCTGATATCATATTACAGGAGGATAAAGAAACAGATGAAGAAAAGAATGGCAATTCTGATGTCTATGGCAATTGCGGCAAACATGATTGCTTCTGTACCGGTATGTGCAGCAGACATATTTACAGATTCAATGACTACGGATTCAGCGATCACACAGGAGGCAGATGATGATTCCTTTAGTGATGGATCGGGAACACCGGATTTTGCGGATGAGCAGGAGAATGTACAGGTGGCTCAGGATGAGGGTACACAAAGTGTGAAAGAACCGCCGGAGGTGATAGCAGAATATGAAAGTGGTTCTTTTGCGAATGTTTGTAAACTAAAAACTTCTCTTAACTCAAGGTATGTTGAGCAAATTACAGGAATATCTATTAATGGAACAGAGTGGAATGAAGTAACTTATTCGTGGGATCTTACAGGAACAACATATATTAAAAAAGACTCAGACGGTTATGTTGGACTATCTCCAGATAGACTTGAAGTGGGTAATGAGATTGTAATCACCAGTACCGGATACAAGGATCTTACTTTAAAGGTAACAGGAACCGGAAAACACTGGAACGTTGAAAAAGTAACTTCACAGTCTGAACCTGAACAGACCAAAGATGCGCCAACATTTGCGGGAGATCAAGTGGAAATTTCAGGTACAGGCTACAAGATCATTAAACCAGCTGATGAAAATAATGTTTCTGATTATATCAGTAAAATCAAAGAAATATCTGTAGATGGGACAGTATGGGATAAAACAGATTATGCAATAGCATTATATGGCAGAAAAGCATATTGTCCAGACAGCAGTAATAATCGTGTTGTATTTGATTCAACTGTACTTCATACTGGAAATGTCATTACAATAAAAAGTGATGGATATAAAGAACTTTATCTTAAGGTAACTGCAGAAGGAAATGACTTCAAAGTTGTTACAGCTGATTCCGGTGAAACTAATATTAACGGTGCATCTAACGGAGTGAACACTCTTCATGTCAGATTAAAAGGATACTTCGAAAGCGCTGTTACAGGGCAGCAGAAATACGATGCAGTTTCAGGGGCATCCACTTCTGTTTCATCCAACAAAAACAGTAATGTAGTTGTGGAAGCAGCTGATCTTCCGGATGGGCAGGAACCTGTTGAAGCTGACTGGAAGGAGTTAAAAGAAACAGGTGTAAAAATTGACACAAAGAATACAAAGGTAAACATTGACAGTGAAAGTGGGATGGCAGGGATGTATTCCACATATGACAGTTCTCTGTCTCTCAGCGGAACTCCTGCTAAAATCGGTACATATCCTGTCAATGTTACAGTAACTGATGAATCAGGGCGTACAGTAACAAGTAATGAGCTTACTTTCAAGGTTTACAGTACTAAGGAAAAACTGGCAGATCATCTGAAGCTTGAAAATGCAACCAAGACTGCAGATGGAAAATACATGTATGATATGGATCCATGGGTAATTCCTGATTTTAATGATACAGATGATATTGTAACAGTCCCGGCAGAGATTAAAGCCTGGTATGGCTCTCACACCAGCGGTACATATGGAGAACTGGGATATGCTGTTTCAGAGGGAGAAGCTACAACCCAGACATTGATCATACCGGCTGGATGTGATCTTACAATGGTCAATATGAAGGTTCTCAGCAGTGTGAAGATAAAAGTAGAAAATGGCGGAACATTGAATCTGAGAGATTCTTCCATATATGGACAGATTGAAGTAGAAAATGGTGGAACAATATCTGTCAATCACGATGATTATAGCGGAAAATTCCTGACAGGTACTTCCATTAATGGACAGCTGATTCTGAATGATGGAGCGACCATAAGGAATTCCATGATCTACTCCAACACTAATTTCCTTCCCAATGGAACACAGGCACGTCACAATACATCACCTGTTGTTGTGATAAGCGGAAATGTAAAGGTAGAAGGAAAAGTATATATCAAAGGTGATGAAGCTGCCACAGGAACAGATCCTGCCACAGGAAAAAGCTACAGCGGACAGCCAGCCTTGAAAGTCAGCAGCGGAACACTTACTATTGGCGAGGGCAGCCAGCTTGCAGCATACGGCGGAGGAAACATAGCAACTACTTCAGTTGGCGGTGCAGCGGTGATTCTTGACAACGGAACGATTTCCGGAGCAGGAACGTTGATTGCTGTTGCAGGACGAGGAGATGGTGATAACGGTGGCAATGCAGTTGAGGGCACCGGAAATGTAGAAACAGCAAAAGCATATCTGGAGGGAGGTTCTGCTTATTCATTTATGAACAAAAATGCGGAGCCAGGTAAAGCGTATACTGAATCTGTCACTATATCTCCTTCTACAAAAGGAACAGCAGTAAATGGTAAAAAAATAACTTCCAACAGTGAATCTGCTCCGGATACATATTGGAGTGACATTACAGAAACACCGGATGATAAAATTCAGAACTGTACTATATCAGATACCACAATCATACAGACCGTAAATCCATCACCATCGGTAAATCCATCACCGTCGGTAAATCCGTCACCATCAGTGAATCCAACAGTAACGCCGGTACCAACTGTTACTCCGATACCGGATGCTTACCCGGAGGGAACTGAGGAAGATAGAAATGGAAACCTTGTTACACCGGAAGGAATCGTGATCAGTTCAGATGGAACTGTAACACTTCCGGATGGCACGAAGCTGACACCTGATGCAGATGGTAAAAAGCCAACTGTAAATAAAGATGAAACTGTAACAGATACAAAAGGAAATACCTACAGTACAGACGGAAGTATCACAGATTCAGACGGAAATTATACCAGACCTGCAAAAGCAGTTATAAAGAATGTATCTGTTTCCAAAAACTCCGTAAAAATGGTGCTGAATGAAGAGTGTAAGGGTGCTCTGAAATATGATTATGTGATCGGCACCTCTGAGGATATGCTCAAAACAGGACAGTATACAAAGGTCCTGAAAAATCAGGAAGAACTGAAGTCGGCATTTGCATATATGGATAAGGGAATCTGGTATGTAGCATGCCACGCATGGCTTAAGGGTGAAGATGGCAAAAAAGTATTTGGACAGTGGTCTGAGATCCATAAAGTAGATGTGAGTGCCATTACGCCACAGGCACCTGTGATCAGTAAGGTAATTGTTAAAGGCTCCACAGTGACAGTAAAATATACGAAGAGCAAAAACGCTCAGGGCTATGATGTAGTTCTCAGTGATACCCTTACCAAAACTAACGGACAGAAACGCCCTGCTGTTTCCGGAGAAAATTATTATGTAAAAAAGATAAAAGGAAATACAGTAACTGTTACATTTAAGAATGTTAAATCAGGCACTTATTATATTGGTTTACATGCATGGAACCGTACTTCTGAGGATAATTCAAAAACATTCAGCGAATGGTCAAATGTCAGAAAAGTTAAAATGAAATAAAAAATTGTGAATAATGGTTGAATAAATCAGAGGGGATACCGGCAATGCACATTATACATTGCAGTATCCCCTCTGATTTGTCAGAAATGTTGCAGAGATTTCGCTTTTAAGAAAAAAGATACCAGTTTTACTAACAGTTTATGTGGAAAACCGGAAAGAACCCTACGGAATAAAAAGTGTGTATTGGAACCGTTACTGTTCAGGGGTTAGCTGGACAGTAACTTTCCATGTTTATAGATTCGATTTTATCATAGGCGGTATGAAAGATGGTATGTTGGAAATGGCGAATGGGCATTTTTTCCGCGGGATTAGAAAAATAAACAGCAGGTCCTCACCCACTGCTTATTGCTTTTCGTAACCTCCACAGGGGAGTTACTTGATTCGGTTAAAATATATGTAAATTTTCCACCAAAATATTATTGACGTAAGAAAAACCACATGGTATTTTATTTTTGGAAAAAATGAAAATTATTTTAAAGGCAAACCTGTTGAAAGGCAGGGTCGCAAAGCCAGAAGGGACTAAAGTCAGAAAGTTTGACCATGTCAGCCGGTTGCCACTGTTTCCATATCATCATAATATATGGAAAAG
>OLVR01002578.1_pt1 | contig 13362 bp, 12 predicted proteins | sample 1673261 | NCBI WGS metagenome assembly OLVR01 (sample SAMEA3178938, study PRJEB25190) | human gut metagenome | biome: human gut; feature: human-associated habitat; material: faeces | place: Austria | collected 2013 | reverse complement strand
TAGAGCTCTATATAAAGCGTGATGATCTTACTCCCCTTGCTATGGGAGGAAATAAGCTGCGTAAGCTTGAATACCTTCTCAAAGACGCGCTGATGAAGGGAGCCCACCGGCTTCTGACTATAGGAGGAGTCCAGACTAATCACGGCCGCCTTACATGCGCCGTAGCCGCCAAATACGGGCTCTCGGGAGCTATCATCTGCGTAGGAGAATATCCCGGCGAATTGTCGGCAAACCTTCTCCTGGACGGTATCATGGGCTCGGACGTATGGATAAAGCCGCAGGAAGAGGGAAAGAGCGAAGATGAATTATATGACATAGCCGTAGAAGAAGTGACCGCCCACTACGAATCTCAAGGTGAAAAGGTCTATTTCATTCCTCTGGGCGGTTCCAACGAAATCGGCGCTCTGGGATATTATGAATGTGCCGTGGAAACAGCAGATCAAATCAGGGAAGCCGGTATTTCTGACTGCCGCATGGTCACGGCCGTAGGAAGCATGGGAACTTACATGGGTCTCTTCTCCGCAATAGTCAATGAAGATCTGCCGATGAACCTGACCGGCATATGTATATCTCCAAAGCAAGACGCGCCGGGCATGGCCCTGGACTACTACAACAGAATGTCCGGTCTCTTCGGTCTGAAATATGAAGCGAGCTTGTCGAATTTTGCTCCTTCTCAAGAAAGCTTCGGCCTCATCACAGATTACGACCGGGGAGCTTACAACAATCCATGCAAAGAAGTCCGAGACGCCATGTACTATATGGCCGAAAAGGAAGCTGTCATCCTCGATCCATGCTATACGGGAAAAGCTTTCGCAGGTCTTCTTGAAATGGTAAGAGAGGGCCGGATAAAACAAGGAGAGAAAGTCGTCTTTCTTCATACCGGCGGAGCTCCCGGCATAAATACGCCTCATCACAGGGTAGAAATCGAAAAAGAGCGGGAAAAGTACATACATACGTTGTAATCACCATACTTGCAGAATACGTTTCAAAAACCTCAAAGCCCCCGAATGATCGGGGGCTTTATCATGCCGATGGCCTGATGGTCATCAGCCGATGAGTTCTGCTGAGATTTAAATGTCGCCTATGCGTACTTTTTCAGCTCTTCTTCTTCAAGGATCCTGTAGGCTACTTTTCCTACGAGAGTCTTAGGCAGATTATCTCTGAACTCTATATACGCAGGCATAGCATATTTTGCGATGTGCTTGCTGCAATATTCCATAAGAATCTTTTCGGCTTCATCGTGAGAAATCTTAACGTCAGGTTTAAGCATCACAAAGGCCACCACTTTCTGCATCTTATACGGATCAGGCACTCCTATGACGCAGCTCATGTGTACCAGCTCATGAGCGTCCAGTACATTCTCTATCCTGGACGGATACACATTATATCCGCTGGTTATTATCATCCTCTTGATCCTCTGGCGGAAATATACGAACCCTTCTTCGTCCATCATACCAAGATCTCCGGTGTGTACCCAGGTCATACCGTCTTTATGACGTCTGAGAGTGTTGGCCGTCTCTTCCGGGTTGTTTATATATTCTATCATCACGGTAGGTCCCGCCAGACAGATTTCGCCTTCTTCTCCGTAAGGAACTTCTTCCTCTGTTCCCGGTCTGACTATCTTATAGAAAGTATCAGGGAACGGAAGTCCTATGCTTCCCTCTTTTTCTCTGTTTATAGGAGTAAGGCAGCTGGCGGTGACGCACTCTGTAGTGCCATAGCCCTCGCGCACCGGGATGCTGGCATTGTGTTCTTTAAGGAAAGCGTCAAATCTTTTCTTCAGCTCTATGGACAGCGAGTCGCCGCCGCTGAAAACGCCTTTCAGACACGACAGATCTACTCTGTCCAGGCTCTTTATTCTGAGAAGAGCCTCGTAGAGAGTAGGTACTCCTGCGATAAAATTAGGTTTATGTTTCTTAAGCAGCTTAGCGTAGCTTTCCGGGTTGAATCTAGGTATCAGCAGGCATCTTCCGCCGTTTGCCAGCATGGAATGTATGCATACTCCCAGTCCGAAGCCGTGGAAGATAGGCATGACTGCCAGCATCTTGTCTCCCGGTCTGAACATAGGATTTGTGGCCACTATCTGCTGAGACAAAGCGTTGAAATTCAGATTGGAAAGGAGAATTCCCTTCATGGTTCCCGTAGTTCCTCCGCTGTAAAGGATCACCGCAGGATCCTCCGCCTTACACACCGTATGAAACGGCCCGTGATATTTTCTTCCGTCCAGAAGGAATTTCTCCCACCATATTATTTCGGCATTGGCAGGCACCTTTTTGATCTTTCTACCCTCTACCAGGTAATAGCCCTTTCTCTTTATAGGGCTGAGAACGTCTTTAACACTGGTGAGTATGAGATTTCTCAGCTGCACATTCTTTCTGATGTTCTCGAATTTTCCGTAGAACTGATCTAAAGTCAGACATACTACGCTGGCAGACTCTTTAAGGCAAAACTCGATTTCCTTTTCGCTGGAAAGCGGATGTATCATGTTGGCTATGGCGCCTATCTTGTTTATCGCATAGAACATTATGACCGACTGAGGCGCGTTGGGCATGCAGATGGTGACGCTTTCGCCCGGCTTAACGCCTATGGCCGCCAAGGCTCTGGCGCACTTGTCCACCTTGGATATAAAGTCCTTGTACTTCACTTTTCCGCCCATGAAGTCGTAGGCGATATGATCGGGAAAATTCTCAGAAACTTCTGCCACTCTGTCGTACATAGATCCTTTGTAGTAGTCCAGATGCGCCGGTATCCCTCCTAAACTTTTGATCCACGGCGCTTTTACATTCATGTTGTTATCGTTTGTCATAATCTACTTCCTCCCCTGCCGGACGCTCAAGGAGCTCCGGATTGTTCAATAAATATTTCAGCAATTTTACTGTCTTGGAATAATAATACCCGTCGGCGATTCTTTCATCCAATGTAAGGCCAAGATCCATGGTCTCCTTCATTCTCATGTTGCCCTCATCGTCATAGACAGGCCTCAGCTTCTTTTCTCCGATAACTACGAAGATAGAATTTGTCCCCCAGTTTGAAAGATGATGATAGCCCGATCTTAAGCCTATGGATCCCAGGTTGGTTATAAAACATGTAGCGTGATTGGGATCAGTCTTGATCAGAGCTTCGGGCACCCTGCCGTAAAAGTCCAGCTTATGCAGCATCCATACTACAAAGCGCAGCAGAAATCTGGGCATCTTAGTCAGAAGATCCATGCCGGCGGTGGAGTTGTCCATCTTTTCTCCCCTGCACTGGTTGATCTCTGAGTAAAGCTTTCCCCTTATAGTTTCGATAGTGTCGTTTTCATCAAATTCCACAAAGGCCAGAGCTTCCTTTCCTTCGTCGGCAAATTTCTTTTTCACCACGAAGGCCAGCGTAAGAGTCTTTCTCTGATAGATTCTGTACCCCTTGATAAATCTATTCATCTTAGGTCTCAGAGTCAGAGTTTTTACTATAGCGGCAAGCAGGACATGAAACAATTTATACGGATCTTGCAGGCCGGCGCTGTTTTTTTCCTCTATGTAACGATTGATCTCCTCCAGGTCTATTCTCTCGCTTATGAAAGCCTCATTATCTGCTCTGTTGGGATATAAGTAAGGAACAAATGCATGCATCGGGTCCGTTTCTTTGATCCATACTCCGTCTCGTCTGTCGCCAAACTTATCTCTTTTTTTATTTCTCATATACATTTCCTCACAAAATTAAAACAAGGTGTGGTAAGCCACACCTTGCAATTTTAACATATTTTCGGTATCCAGCGCAATCCATATAGCAATATTAGCGGTTTCTTAATAAAATCGTAAGAATTATCACGCCGCTTTATACGTTTTCCAATAAGAACTATACATGTCGTCCACATCGCTGCCCAGATTTTTAAGAGTCTCACATCTTTCCAGTATTTCCTCTGAAGGATTGAGGACAGGGTCGTCCGTGAGATCTGCTATCTTTACATTTGGAATGGCATAAGTCAGATATTCAAAGTTTATTTCGGCTATTTCTCCGTCCAGCATAAAATTCATCCACGCTTCGGCTGCTTCCTTATTTTTAGCTGTAGAAGGGATAGCCCAGCAGTCGGTCCAGACTTCGGTGCCTTCCTTTGGAACAACGAATTCGAGGTTTTCATTGTATTCTTTAGAATAGAGAACTTCACCGGAAGTTATGACGGCCATAGCCGCCGAATCCCCTATCATTATCTCTCTGGCTCTGTCGTTGTCAAAGCTGTAAGCCAGCGGCTTCTGCTCTATGAGAGCGTCGGTCATAGCCTCGATCTGGCTCTCATCGGTAGTGTTTATGGAATATCCCAGTTTCTTGGCGGCCAGCATGAAACCTTCCCTCATGGAGTTTGGCATGACGATCTCGTCATCATATTTTTTATCCCACAGGACATCCCACGAATCTATTTCCTCATCCACCATGGTCTTATTATACATAATGCCGTAAGTTCCCCACGTATGAGGCAGCGAATGTTTCATTCCCGGATCGAAGCCTTCCATGAAAGGTTTGATATTGTCCGCTATATTCTCTGCATTGGGAACATTATCATAATTTATCTCTGCCAGAAGATCTTCGCCAAGGAGTTTCTCTATCATATAGTCGGACGCGCAGATCACGTCGTAATCGGCTGTATTATTCTTGATCACCGGATACATTTCTTCGTTGGTGTCAAAGAGGTCTACCACCACATCATAGCCCGTGGCCTCTTCGAATCTCTCCTCCAATTCCGGATCGAAATAATCTCCGAAGCAGTAGACATTCAGAGTACCTTTTTCACTTTCTGCATCTTTACTTCCGCAGCCGGCGACTAAAGTCGTCATCATCACCACCGTAAGTATTACTGCCGCAAATCTCTTCATATTCTCTTTTCCTCCTTTTTATTGCTTATTATGTTTACAACGATAAGTATGATCAGCACCGTCACGAAGATAACTGTAGAAAGAGCGTACAGAGTAGGTCTGATACCTACTTTCACCTGGCTGTATATCAACGTAGACAAGGTATTTATTCCTACTCCTCTGGTGAAATGAGTTATCACGAAATCGTCTACCGACATGGTAAAGGAAAGTAAAAATCCCGATATTATGCCCGGCATTATGTCAGGCAGCACCACTTTGAAAAACGCATAAACGGGCGACGCTCCCAAATCCAAAGCTGCCTCGTAGGTGTGGTTCTGCAGCTGTCTGAATTTGGGCATGACCGACAGTATCACATACGGTATGCAAAAGGTTATATGCGCAAACAGTACCGTTCCGTAGTTCAGCGAGATGCCGAACAGGAGAAACGACAGCATCAGGGAGATTCCCGTCACTATATCTGCATTTAAAAGAGGTATATTGTTGAGTCCCATCAGAAGCGACCTGCTCTTTTCCCTCATAGAATTAAGCCCTATACAGGCCGCCACACCTATCACTGTAGCTATGGTCGCAGCCCAGAACGCTATGGTAAGCGTATTCTTGAGGGCGTCCATTATCTGCTGGCTCTGAAACATCTCCTCGTACCAGTCCAGCGAGAATCCGGTCCAAGCGTTCATGGTCTTGCCGCTGTTAAAGGATAATACCATGAGAGTGCCTATAGGCAAGTACAGAAACAGTACTATGAGAGTTAGATAAAGGCCTTTTAAAGCTTTTTTCATATGACGCTGCCCTCCCCGTTTCTGTCAAATTTCTCTATGAACGCCATGCTTATGACTATGAATATCATCATCACGAGGGAAAGTCCCGCTCCAAGGTTCCAGTTGGAACTGGCGGTAAACTCCTGCTCTATGATGTTACCGATCAGATTTACCTTTCCGCCTCCCAGCATATTAGAAACTGCAAATGTAGTCAGAGAAGGGACGAATACCATAGTCACTCCGCTGACTATCCCCGGAACGCTGAGAGGCACTATGACTTTAGCCAGCACCTGAGCGTGGCTTGCGCCAAGGTCATAGGCCGCCTCGATGATATTCTTATCTATCTTTATAAGCGCATTGTAAATAGGCAATACCATGAAAGGCAGGTAATCGTAAACCATTCCTAAGACTACTGCCGCAGGCGTATTTATGATATTCAGCGCAGGTATGCCGAAAAATCCCAGAACCTGATTGATGATTCCATTTCTTTCAAGGAGTACCTGCCACGCCATAGTCCTGAGCAAGAAATTCATCCACATAGGCAAGATGAAAATGAACACCATGAAGCCTTTCTTGCCCAGCCTGCTGTCTTTTAATATGAGTCCCAGCGGGAAAGCTATTACAAGGCATATTATAGTACTTATCAGGGCCAGACCCAGAGCAAGCATGAGGGCCTGCCAGTGTTCGCCGGTGGCTATAGCCGTTATGTTGTCTAATGTAAAGTTTCCGCTTCTGTCGGTCATGCCGTAAAAAGCTATGACCCCAAGGGGTATAATAGTGCCGCACAACATGAATACGAGAAACGGACCGCTGAAAATTCTTTTATTCATCCAGAGCCAGCGCCTCCTCATCTTCAGACTGAGGTTTATTCATTATCTGAATATTCTCCGGTATCACATCTATAGAGACGCGGCTGCCTACAGGATAGCTGACAGTATTTTGAGCCAGCCATTCAAAGCCGCCTGCTTCTATACACATCTCATAATGGACTCCGATAAACACGTTGGAAGTCACCACGCCGTCCATGATACCGCTTCCGGGTTTTCCTATGATTATATCTTCGGGACGAATCACCACATCTACAGGCTTATTTTTTCCAAAACCCTCGTCTATACATGGAAATATCTTTCCGCAGATTCTGACCACTCTGTCCTCGAGCATGATTCCGTCTACTATGTTGCTGTCACCTATAAAGTCCGCGACGAAAGCATTCTCCGGCTCGTTGTATATCTCCTCCGGAGTTCCCATCTGCTGAATATATCCCCGGTTCATGACCACCACCTTGTCTGACATAGTGAGGGCCTCCTCCTGGTCGTGAGTTACATAGAGGAAAGTTATCCCCAGCTCATTTTTCAGTCTTATGAGCTCTTACTGCATCTCCTGTCTCAGTTTGAGATCAAGGGCTCCTAAAGGCTCGTCAAGCAGCAGCACCTTCGGTTCGTTTACTATAGCTCTTGCGATAGCGATACGCTGCTGTTGTCCGCCTGAGAGAGAATCTACTTTTCTCTTTTCGTATCCGCTCAAGTTCACCAGTTTGAGAGCGTACTCAACCTTATCTTTTATATAGTCCTTGCTCTTGCCGCTGATCTTGAGGCCGAAAGCGATATTCTCGGCGATATTCATGTTGGGAAAGAGAGCATATTTCTGAAACACAGTGTTTATGTGACGTTTATTGGGAGCCAAGCTCGTTATATCTTCGCCCTTAAACATGACTTTTCCCGTATCAGGAGTTTCAAATCCTCCTAAAATTCTCAGCGTAGTAGTCTTTCCGCATCCCGACGGCCCCAGAAGCGTTATAAATTCGTTTTCTTTTATGCTAAGATCGAACTCGTCCAGTACCAGCTCTTTGTCGAAGGATTTTGAAATATCTATCAGTTCTATAAGTGCCATCTATATTTTAGAAACTCGGCGGGGCGCTGACCCACAGAATCTCTGCTCCTTTCTTTGATGTTATATAATGCTTCTTATCGGGAGTATAATAGAAGGCCTCTCCGGCCTTTGCCCGATGTTTCTCTTTTCCTATGATTATGGTTATCTCTCCTCGAAGCACATACCCCAGTTCTTCACCTTCGTGAGGGTTGTCCGGATAAGTGCTGCCGCCTGCTTCAAGGGTCATCCTTATAGGTTCCATCATATTCTTCTGAGCATTGGGAATGATCCATTCAGTCTTGTTTCCCAGTTCTTCGTCTATCTTTTCAAAATAATCCTCTTCTCCGAAGACCACCTGCGCAGGCACATCTTCCTGGGTGAAGAATTCATTTATAGTAACTCCCAGGCATTGGAGTATATCCTCCAGTGTGGAGATAGACGGCGACGTGAGATCGTTTTCCAGCTGAGATATGAACCCCTTGGAAAGTTCGCTCCTGTCCGCCAGCTCCTCCTGAGTAAGTCCGTTGAGTATTCTGAGTTCTCTGATCTTGACTCCTATGTCCATGTTCTCTTCCTTTTTTCATTTTATCTGTTTTATCATCGGGCCATCAAGCGGATAAAGCGCTTATTTTATTCGTATAATGGTTTCTCTTCGTCTTCTGCGGCTCGGCCCGTTTCGTTATAATAAACTCAAAGTTTAGGAATACTAAACTCCCATGCAAACTAATTATATACGAAATACCGCTGTTGTCAAGGGGAAGTGTTTAATTTATTTGTCCACCCGAAGTCAAAATTCATAACGAATTCTTAATGACAATTTCCATCGCCGGTGCTATAATGATTTCATGGTTATAATACTTTCGAAGATCACATCTATCTTTTTAATAATGGCGGCGGGATTTGCCGTGAACAGGGCCAAGATCATACCCAGCGGAGCTACTAAATTTTTTGTAGATCTGCTGTTGATGATAACTACTCCGTGTATGATACTCTCTTCTGTAACGTCAAAGGAGTTCAATTCAGACACCGCAAGATCCACTGCTGAGGTTTTGGCCTGCGGCGTGCTGTTTTTCTCCGTCACTTTTATTGCAGGTTATTTTTTATGTAAAAAAATAATCCGCGTCAAACCTGCCGAGGACCTGGGCGTCTATGTGATGGCCTTCTCCACTGTAAACAGCGGTTTCATGGGCTTTCCGATCACCAACGCTATATTCGGAGGCGATATTCTCTACCTGATGATACTTCAGAATATCTGTCTCACTCTTTACATGTACTCAGCGGGCCCCTTCGTCTTTAACCTGAACGCAGGCAGCGGAAAGTTTGATCTTAAAAGGCTTTTCAAGACGTTCTGCAATCCGTCTACAATTATATCTATCGTCAGCATAGTCATGCTGTTTGCCGGGCTTCATCTGCCGTCGATGCTCTTTGACAGCGTCACATTGATAGGAGACGTTACCGTGCCGCTTTCGATGCTGGTAGTCGGCATGCAGCTTGGTGAAAGCAATATAGGCAGGATAATAAAGAACAAGCATCTTGTCATAGTCAGCGCGTCAAAGATGTTCACACTGCCCCTCCTGCTGTTCCTGACAGTAAACTGGTTACCGATTTCAGACGATGTCAAAGTCACCACCATTTTTGCAGCTTCCTTTCCTACTGCCGTGGTAGTCTCCGCTCTGGCGGTGATGGAAAATAAAAACTCTCTGCTTGCGGCAGAGAGTATAGCTCTCACTACTTTGATATCCGTCGCCAGTATTCCTGTATGCGCATTGGTTCTGACGGGATTTTATGGAGTGTAGAAAACAACTGTTTGATAGATAATATGACCCGTACTTAAAAATGCACCGTCTTATAGATAACGGTGCATTTTATATTCGTATCTTAAGGGATAATCATAGCCACCAGTCGGCTTAGTTATGATTTTTCAGCTTATTCCCAATCGTCATCTTCTCAGCTTTCCCCTCTTTGTATATATCAGATATCCTCCCAGACCTATGACTGCTACGCCCAATATGCATGACAGGACGATCAAATATGTGTTTACGTTATCATCTGCCTGTTCTTCACTTTCTAAAAGCAGCCTCTCGTATTCCAGTGTTCCCATGACGTCTAAAGAAGTGGAGGAAGTCACCTGACCTGTCTCCTCATCGTAAAAGAACCAGCTTTCCTCGTCTGTCTCACTGTCCTTTAAGAGTATAAGGGTATATTTACTCTCATCACTCTTGGCTACTTGAATCTTCCATTCATATTCGCCGTATTTGGAATCAGCTGCTGTAAAGCCCTCAGGCATTTTCTTCTCTGACAGGTCTTCTACTATTATATATGTCTTGTCTCCTATTGTAATTTGTATCTGGTCAGGTTTTTCCGAAGGATCAACTGCTTCCTCTTCGCTCTGCGGGTCATCAGGCGTTCCTAAAGATGTATCTGTAAAGTCGCCTCGCCCATTGGTGTTTGAGGAAGGTTTTTTATTGCTGCTGGATGAGCCTCCCGAAGTCGAAGAGGATCCTCCTGAAGTCGAAGACGAGCCGCCTCCGGATGATGCAGAGGAAATTTTCACAGTAGCCGATGCGCTACCTCCGAACATTTCATCATTCCAAGTAACACCCTCTATCGTAGATACAGAAACATATGCATCTCCTGCGGCTTTTGCTCTAAATGTAAAAGTCGCCGATATGGATGCAGCTCCCGCATTATTTGATTCCATTAGATATGCATTGCCGTTAGCATACAAGCCACCCGAACTCACCAACTCCAGCTTGCTCGTATCATAACTAAGGCTGAACTTGGCAAGAGCCGGATACCCTCCTGAATATGCTATGGTTACATTTACATTCTGGCCTACTTGGCACGAAGCTCCTGATACGCTAACACCTACAGATGCCGCATATCCCTTATCTATATTGCAGACTCCGCTGATCATAAAAAATATGACTGCGATAGATACTAATCTTTTTTTCATATATTATTCCTCTATTATTCCTCAATTCTCTATGTAGTCTATTCCCATATAATGCTTTTTCATAGAAAGCATATCTATGAGATTTACTTTCCCATCTTGTTTTACATCTAACGCCATAAGCTCTGCACCCGAGTAGCTCTCTATCCCCATGACTTGTTTTTTTATCATAAGAATGTCCAATATACCACATTTTCCGTCGCCGTCGCTGTCTCCGCGTACTACGATCACAGCGCTGCCACATTCTTTTCCGGCCGCATCACAGACCGTAAACCTGTCTCCCGTGCCCAGAATACCTGATGTTATCTCACTGCCGGATGAGTCGGTGAGCTTATAAGAATATCCTTCTCCTATGGATTTTATATTCTTTTTAAAAGTATCTATATCTGTCTCCAAAGATACTCCTGTCACATAATCGCTTATCGAATAGATATCGCTCTCAACTCCCACAGCCTCATCTATACCGCTGCTTTCAGATATTTTAAAAGGTACTATCTGATGGTCCGCATATTCTCCCCATCCTATGACATATGCATACGCAGTTCCCATATTCCGGTTATCAATATATGCCACCTTATAGTCCTCGCCTTCTCTCAAAGTCTTACCGTTATCTGTGACTTGTACAGAAGCCTCATAATTTTTCGCTCCGCTGTAGAGCATATTCTCCACCTTTATGCTCGATCCTGCAATAGATTTGCTCTGCGTAGCCTTCGGGGTTTTATCTATGTACCAAAAATTGCAGTCTACATTGCCGCTTATTCCCGATACGCTGCCCTTCGATGAATACTGCCATATTTCATAAGTATGCTCATAGTTACATTCATAATTATATTGTGCCGCCCATATAGTATACATACCGCTCAGACTTTTTCCATCCACAGAGTTCCTGAGAAACAAAAGGTTTGAGTAGAAACCCGGTTCATATCCGGCATTTTCTATTACCTGGCAAAAAGCTTTTGCGTTCTTGGTGCGCTGTTCCTTGCTGAGATCTTTTATTCTACCGGGATTTGACGCATCGCTTGCATGCTCATAATCCATAAACACAGGCAACTCTATATCATAATCACCTAATAACCTGAGACAGTGATTTGCTTCCTCTACTGCTTCATCCTCGGTTTTAGCCTGAGAAAAATAGTAGATTCCAATGGAAATTCCCGCTTTCTTGGCGCCCTCTATATTAGCTTTGTAGTTATCGTCAAAATATAATCTGCCGCTTTCGCCATATCCTCTTCCGCCAACTCTGATAATGGCAAAATCAATGCCGTCGGCCTTGACCTTATTCCAGTCTATAGTCCCCTGATGCTGAGACACATCTATGGCGTCGACCCTGACAGAGCCATCGAAGCTGCTGCTGTGAGTATAGCTTGTACCTGTATATTTTGATACTTCTGTACCTGCAGACACCGCCGATGATGTAATTATCATCACAAATATTAAAACTAAACTTATAATAATCTTTTTCTTCATAGAACACTCCTATGGCTTTTATTTTATTATTTTTTAATATGACACGCAAGATGTTTTTAATCTCGTTCAAATAAAAATTCTCTGTAGCCTCACACCATTATTATAGCTCTAACGGGACAGGCGGCGGCGCAATATCCGCAGGTAAGGCAGATGTCTTCTCGTATCTGCGCAAGGCCTCTTTCATTATAAAATATGGCCTGAGACTGACATGCCTTCATGCAGCTGCCGCAGCCTTCGCAGTCGCTTTCCTCTATCCACATCCTCTTTGCGGACACATCCGGGTTATATTCTTTAGGCATGTTCCCCTCAAGATACTCTATCATATCGTCTATCTCCGATTCCGAAGAAAAACCTACCATTACAGAGTCTATCTGCTTCTTTGAAAACACATAGTCCAGCGCCTTCTGATAAGTCCCCGTGAGATTTCCTCCTCCGAATACTTTCATAGAGAATATGCCTTTTCCGGCGTCATGGCAGGCAGATATGGCTTCCATCATCTCATCTGCCGTACCGGGCCCTTCACCGTTTCGTATCCCCAGTCCGGCATAATTTATCAGCGGAAATACCACGTCACATTCATCTACAGATGCCATTTCTCTCACCACATCTACATTATGAGTCGACACTCCTATCGCTCTGACGAGGCCCTCTGTCTTAGCCTTGTTGAGATATTCCCATGCTCCGGCCCGCTCTGCAAACTGGCCGCTCCTCACTTCGTGAAGAAGAAATATATCTATGACATCTATATCCAGAGCATCTCTCGCCTCTTCCACAGCGTCCTTCATGGATTCATAATCGGCGCCCAGACATTTGGAACAGATGACAGGCCGTGACGCAAGGCTACTTTCGTTCTTTAGCTGTCTCATAGCTTCACGTATGTAAGGATATGTCCTGTAATATTGGGCAGTATCTATAAAGTTTATCCCCCTGCTGAGGGCATACTTTATTACCTGCGCGCCTTCTTTTAGCGGAAGATTACGCTGATTGGGCCCTATAGGCAAGACCCCCATGCCCACAGGGCTCACCGATAATCCGGTATTCCCAAGTAATGTGTTTTTCATGTGAAAGCCCTTTCTTTTTAAATTATAATCTAGTATAATTGTTATGTAAATATCTATTTGGGGGTACATTTAGTGTCAGACTTAACTCACCTTGCCGAAAGTCAAGGCTTTGAAACTTTCAGGCACGCATACAGAGCTGCCATCAAAGAAGTCAGAACCAAGATCGAAATCCTGAGTGAAGATTTTGCCGTACGTCACGACTATAATCCCATACATCATATGGAAAGACGACTGAAATCACCCGAAAGCATTGAAGAAAAACTACAGCGCTACGGCAAAGAGATATCCATCGAATCCGCAAGGGAAAATATAATGGACATCGCCGGCATCAGGGTCGTCTGCAACTTCATAGACGACGTTTATGCCATAGCAGATATGCTCATGGAGCAGAACGATATTACACTGATCGC
>OLVR01002574.1_pt1 | contig 13381 bp, 9 predicted proteins | sample 1673261 | NCBI WGS metagenome assembly OLVR01 (sample SAMEA3178938, study PRJEB25190) | human gut metagenome | biome: human gut; feature: human-associated habitat; material: faeces | place: Austria | collected 2013 | reverse complement strand
CTACATATGTATATATAAGAAAAACAAATCCGCCGACCATAACCGCACCGCCCACGCACGCCGCGTCAAGCACAAGATTTTCCTTATTTCTGAAACGTGTATATATCCAAAACAACAGTGCCGCAACAAGATATTTTGTAAGCACCGCACTGCCTGCCGACGTCATAAGTGCAATCGAAAGCACAGTTATACCAAGATACGCAATACTTTTATCAAAGCAAGAAGCAAAAAAAGCCACTCCGAACGGAAAAAGTCCCAAAACAGACGCTCGTCCTGCCAAAAGCAATAGCATACTCATTCCCACATCTCTCACAGACGGTGCTCGGAGCATTTCTGTATTCCGTTGTCTTTTTACCGCTGGCTGACTCATTTTTAATTCCTCCTACAAGTGCAATATAGGTTATTATACCACTTGTTTATGGATAAATATGTAAAATCCTGTTGTCGATATATAAAAATATTTCGACATCATTTTTTGACAAATTGCGTTTGCATATGATATACTACATACATACTTTTTTATATTGAGAGGATTAGATTATGAAAAAAATTTTGATTTTTTCCGATACTCACGGCGATATTAACCGCTGTTTAGATATAATCGAAAAAGCTGACAGTGTAAGTGCGATTTTCCACGCAGGCGATTACACAGGTGACGCGGAAGATTTGGAGTCGATATACCCAAACATACCTATATATTATGTAAAAGGCAACAACGACTACTTTTCAAAAGCGCCGTCACATATGCTTGTTACAATAGACGGTGTTAAGATATTTATTACGCACGGTCACGAACAGAATGTAAAATACGAATATAAATTTATGACTCTCCGCAAGGCTGCCGAAAAATATGATCCCGATTTAATAATATTCGGTCACACGCACATTCCTTATACCGATTACAAAGGCAAAGCCACACTTTTAAACCCGGGAAGTATACGTTATACAGGCACATATGCAGAGGCTGAAATCGAAAACGGTAAACTAAAAACAAAAATCATAGAAGTTTGATATACAAATTATACAAAAATGTCACGTTATTTTATATATCCCCGTTATGCGTGACATTATTAATGAATTATTTGTAAAAATGTCACGTCTTGTCACGCAATATGACAATTTTAAACGATTTATACCTTTTTAATATAGAAGATTTATCCTTTATATTGCAATTTTTACAGTAATAATTTATACTATGAGTGAACTTAATTGAGTTCATTAAACGAGAAAAGACGGTGCATTCCCCAATGTGCACCGTCTTTTTTTCTTAGAATCCAATAAATTGTCCGGAACGTGCAAAGCATTTATTTTAAGTTTTTACTTTAATTAATAACCCGACAAAAAAACAGGCAAGCCTATCTCTGTACGGCTTGCCTGTGCACTTTTTCTTATAAATTTTTTGTTACTTCTTTTAAATATTCCGCAAATTCATCTTTCAAATCATCTCTTGAAAGTGCAAAATCGACTGTTGCCTGTAAAAATCCCTGTTTACTTCCTATATCATATCTTCTGCCCTCAAAGTCATATGCGTACATATCTTCATTCTTTGCAAGCATTACAAGTGCGTCGGTAAGCTGTATTTCGCCGCCTGCACCCTTAGGTGTTTTTTCAAGGCAATCGAATATTGCAGGTGTGATTACATATCTGCCGAGTACCGCAACGTCTGACGGTGCGTCCTCTTTTTTCGGCTTTTCGACCATTCCTTTCAGCTTATACATTCTGCCTTCAACATTATCGCAGTCCACAATACCATACTTTGAAACTTGATCCATTCCGACCTTTTGCACTCCAAGCACTGTCGCATTATATTTGTCAAACTGTTCGATAAGCTGACTCAAACACGGTTTTTCCGCCACAACCACATCATCGCCGAGCATTACCGCAAAAGGCTCGTTTCCGACAAAGCTTTTTGCACAAAGTACAGCGTGTCCAAGACCTTTCTGTTCCTTTTGACGTACAAACTGAACGTTTATTTTATCCGACACTTCACGAACAGCATTAAGCATTTCCTGCTTGCCGTCACGTTCAAGTATCGTTTCAAGCTCATATGCCTTATCAAAATGATTTACAAGTGCGTCCTTACCGCGTGATGTAATTATAAGCAAATCCTCAATGCCCGATGCGATTGCCTCCTCAACAATATACTGAATTGTCGGCTTATCGACTATCGGCAGCATTTCTTTCGGCACTGCCTTAGTCGCCGGAAGAAATCTTGTTCCGAACCCTGCCGCAGGTATTACCGCTTTTGTTACTTTCATATTTTCTCCTCCCTCAATTTCTAATTTTATAACTATCTATTATTATACCACATATTTTCCATAATTGCGATATAAAAATCAGTTAATTTATTTCAAATTTCAACACTTGATATTGTTTCAAATCTGCGGTATAATATTTTATATATATAATTACAGATTAAGGAGAAAAAACAGAATGTTTATAAGAGATATATTTGCTCAAAAAAAGCCGGTGCTTTCATTTGAAGTATTTCCGCCGAAAAAGGACAGCGGACTTGACAATGTAATTTCAGCAGTTGACGAGCTTTCAAAAATGCCTATTGACTATATGAGCGTTACATACGGTGCAGGCGGCAGTAATTCAAAAAATACCGCATACATCGCCTCACATTTAAAGAATAATCTTTCTATTCCGTCACTTGCACATCTTACTTGCGTTGCAAACTCAAAGGACGATATTAAGGTAAAATTACAGGAATATAAAGACCTTGGAATTGAAAATATCCTTGCACTTCGCGGTGACAAGCCGAAAGATTATGACGGTGAAATATTCCCGGGTTATCACTATGCAAACGAACTTGTAGAGGCAATCAAAGATTTCGGCGATTTTTGTGTCGGCGGTGCTTGTTACCCTGAGTGTCACCCTGATTCTCCGAGCCTTGACGCCGATATTGAAAATTTAAAAGTAAAAGTTGACGCAGGTGTTGATTTTCTTGTTACTCAAATGTTTTTTGACAACGACGAATTTTACAAATTCCGCGATAAACTTGCAAAGAAAGGTATAAACAAACCTATCACAGCCGGAATAATGCCTCTTACAAACGCAGGTCAAATACAGCGTATGGCAATTCTTTCAGGCGGTGCGTCTATGCCGTCAAAATTCTTGCGTATGATTTCAAAATACCAAGACAATCCGGAGGCTTTAAAACAAGCAGGTATTGCGTATGCGGTTGATCAAATTATCGACCTGCTTTCAAACGACATTGACGGTATTCATCTTTACACAATGAACAAGCCCGAAACCGCACAGAAAATCGTAAATGTTATAAACAACCTATTTGTATAATTCGCATTTTGCAAGGAGAACTTATGAACGGAAAACTATATTTATGTGCCACACCGATAGGCAATCTCGGTGATGTGTCCGCGCGTTGTCTTGAAGCATTTAACAATGCCGATTTAATTGCCGCGGAAGATACAAGGCGTACTCTTCAGCTTTTAAATCACTTTGAAATATCAAAGCCGCTGACAAGCTACCACGAACACAACAAGCACGAAAAAGGCGAATATATTATATCACTTTTAAAAAACGGTAAAAACATTGTACTTGTATCGGACGCAGGTACTCCCGCAATTTCAGATCCCGGTGAGGACTTAGTTAAGCTATGTATCGAAAACGATATTGACGTTACCTCAATCCCCGGACCTGTTGCAGGTATAAACGCACTGATACTGTCGGGACTTCCGACAAGACGATTTGCATTTGAGGGATTTCTTTCGGTGAACAAGCGTCACAGAAAAGAACATCTTGAACTTGTGAAAAACGACACTCACACACTCATCTTTTACGAGGCACCGCACAAATTAAAAAACACACTTTCCGATATGCAAAAGACATTCGGCGGTGACAGAAAAATCGCTCTTGTGCGTGAGCTTACAAAAATTCACGAAGAAGTGAAAAGATGTACAATCGACGAGGCAATCGCATATTATTCCGAAAACAATCCGCGCGGTGAATATGTACTTGTAGTCGAGGGTGCAAAAGAAGTCGAAGAAACGGAAGAAAACGAATGGGAAAATATTTCAATTAAAGAACACGTTGACAAATACATTGCGGAAGGTCTGACTTCAAAAGACGCAATAAAAAAAGCCGCCGCAGACAGAAATCTTCCGAAACGTGACATATACAACGAATATCACAGAGGTGAATAACGTGAAAAAGAAAACATTATTTTTAATAGGCACTGCCGCCGCGGCAGGCATATACAGTGCAATAACAGGCAAAGGTTTATTCAACAAACCACGCTTTAAAGAACAGCACGAACGCGTTGCAAACTACGTTGAAACTCACTATCCGAACGCAGTTTACACTCCTATCGAAATGACCGCAAACGGTTGGGTAACGGTCATAAGACGTATTGCAAGACCGAACATAATCCTTTACATCACCCGTGACGGAAACGGCAATTATGTCTTTACCGAATCGGAAGTCCGAAATGCGTAACCAAAAACAACGCTTTGGCATAGTATAAACCATAAACAAATTAAAGGAGGTTTTTACTATGTTTTTCGGCGGAGGATGTAATAACAATTCAGACAGTTGGATATGGATTGTGGTAATAGTGGCACTTGTTATACTTTGCTGTGACGGTAATATTTTCGGCGGAAGCAATAACAACTGCTGTTGCTGTTGCGATCCATGCTGCGACCCTTGCTGTGACAATCACAAAAACGATTGCTGCTAAAATCTACTGTACTTAAAGGTGCCGGCATATCGGCACCTTTTTTAGTGCAAAATAAATTTTACAAAAAATTAATAAAAAACAGTAGTAATCCTTACGTTTTTGTGATATAATATACGTTAATAATGCGATAATTCCATTCTTTGGGATTACACAGACCGATATTATTTATGAGGAGAAAAATAAATGAGTATATTCGACAAAATATTCGGCACATATTCTGACAGAGAACTAAAGAGAATACGTCCTATCGCAGACAAAGTTATGGCACTTGAGGACGATATGGCAAAACTTTCAGATGCAGAATTAAAAGCCAAGACACCTGAGTTTAAGGAAAGACTTAAAAACGGCGAAACACTTGATGATCTTCTTCCTGAGGCATTTGCGGTAATGCGTGAGGCAAGCTGGCGTGTACTTGGAATGAAACACTTCTATGTACAGGTTATCGGTGGTATTATTCTTCATCAGGGACGTATCGCAGAAATGAAAACAGGTGAAGGTAAAACTCTTGTTTCTACACTTCCTGCATATTTGAACGCTTTAACCGGTGACGGTGTACATATTGTCACCGTAAACGATTATCTTGCTAAGCGTGACAGTGAGTGGATGGGAAAAGTTTACCGTTATCTTGGTATGAGTGTCGGACTTATTATTCACGAACTTGACAACGGCGAAAGACGTGAGGCATATGCCGCTGACATAACTTACGGTACAAATAACGAACTTGGTTTCGACTATCTTCGTGACAACATGGTTGTTCATAAAGAAGAAATGGTACAGCGCGGTCATAATTATGCAGTAGTCGATGAAGTTGACTCAATTCTTATAGATGAGGCGAGAACTCCGCTTATCATTTCCGGTATGGGCGAGGACGCAAATGACCTTTACAGAGTTGCCGATATGTTCGTTAAACGTCTTAAAAAGGTTGTCGTTACAGAACACGACGACAAACAGCTTGACGAAGATGTAGACGCAGATTATATCGTTGACGAAAAAGCAAAAACAGCTATGCTTACCGAACAGGGTATTAAAAAAGCTGAACAAGGTTTCGGTATCGAAAACCTTTCCGACCCTGAAAATATGAAACTTCAACACCACATCAACCAAGCCTTGCAGGCTAACGGTGTTATGCACCGTGACCAACAGTACGTTGTTCAGGACGGCGAGGTTATGATTGTTGATGAATTTACAGGACGTATAATGCCGGGCAGACGTTACAGTGACGGTTTGCACCAAGCTATCGAAGCAAAGGAAGGCGTTAAAATCGAAAACGAGTCAAAGACTCTTGCAACAATCACATTCCAAAACTTCTTCCGTCTTTACAACAAGCTTTCGGGTATGACAGGTACAGCTCTTACTGAAGAAGAAGAATTCCAACATATATATAAGCTTGACGTTGTTGCCGTTCCTACAAATAAGCCAGTAATCCGTAAGGATTTACATGACGTTGTATTCAAAACAGAAAAAGGCAAGTTTATGGCGGTTATCAAGCAAATTCAAGAATGTAACGCAAAGGGACAGCCTGTACTTGTAGGTACCGTAAACGTAGACAAGTCGGAAATACTTTCGGCACTTCTAAAGCGTGCAGGAATTAAACACGAAGTCCTAAATGCGAAGTATCACGCAAAAGAGGCTGAAATCGTTGCACAGGCAGGTAAAAAAGGTGCTGTAACAATCGCAACAAACATGGCGGGTCGTGGTACTGACATTAACCTTGGCGGTAATGCAGAATATATGGCTAAACATGAAATGGCACGTCAAGGATTTACAGATGAGCTTATCGCAGAGGCAACAGGTTTCGGTGATACAGATGATGAAGATATTATCAATGCAAGAAAAGTATTTACCGAACTTAACGACAAATTCAAAGCACAAATCAAGCCGGAACAAGACGAAGTTCGCGAGCTTGGCGGTTTGTATATTATAGGTACTGAACGTCACGAATCAAGACGTATCGACAATCAGCTTAGAGGTCGTGCAGGTCGTCAGGGTGACCCCGGTGTATCTCAATTCTTCCTTTCACTTGATGATGATCTTATGAGAATTTTCGGCAGTGACAAGGTTAAGTCTATGGTTGACGCACTCGGTCTTGAAGAGGACGAGCCTATTCAAGCAAAAATGCTTACAAATGCAATCGAAAATGCACAAAAAAATCTTGAAAGCAGAAACTTTGATTCTCGTAAGCACGTTCTTCAATACGACGAAGTTATGAACGAACAGCGTAAGATTATATACGCACAGCGTCAAATGGTACTTGACGGTGAGGATATAAGCGGTACTATCAAGAATATGATGGAATCTGCAATCGACAGTGCACTTGACGATTATATCGGAATTTCAGAAATTCCTGAAGATTGGAACATTCGTGCAATCACAGAATTTGCAAATCAATATCTAAATGCTCAAGGTGAATTTAAAATCCCTGAGGAAGATATGGAAACTATCACAAAAGCAGACGTTAAGGATATGCTTATGGAGCTTGGCAACAAGCGTTACGAATCACAAGAAGAAGTATTCGGCGAGAATATGCGTGAGCTTGAAAGAGTGCTTATGCTTAGAGTTGTCGATACTCTTTGGATGGATCATCTTGACGAAATGGAACACGTTAAACGTGAAATCGGTCTTAGAGCATACGGTCAGCATGACCCTGTTCTTGAATACAGAAATGTCGGCAGTGAGCTTTACGAAAATATGCTTGACAGCATAAAGAAAGATACTGTAAGATACGTACTTTCAGCTATGCCGAGAGTTAAGATTGAACGTGAGCAAGTCGCTAAACCGCTTGATACAGGCGGTGACGGTTCTCTCGGAAACACACCTAAACGTGCAAAGAAAGAACCCGGCAGAAACGACCCTTGCCCATGCGGCAGCGGTAAGAAATACAAGAACTGCTGCGGTAAGAACAAATAATCTAAACAAACCCTACGGTTTTGTTTACAATCTAAAGGGTATTGCAAAATGCAATACCCTTTTTACACGAAATTTTTACGAAAGGATATAAATAATGAACGTAAGAGAATTACTCGGCAAGAGAATGCTGTTTTTTGACGGCGGTATGGGTTCAATGCTGCAAAAAAACGGTATGGGTGCGGGTGAAATTCCCGAACTTTTAAACCTTACAAATGCCGCTTTAATAGAAAAAATACATACCGAATATCTTGAAGCGGGCGCAAATATCATAACCACAAATACCTTCGGTGCAAACCCGTTAAAATCAGAAGAAATCGGCGAAAGCCTTGATATGATTATCGCCGCCGCAATAGGCATTGCAAGAAAGGCGGTAAACAGTTTTCAATCAGAGGAAAATCCGCGATTTGTTGCATTCGACATCGGTCCTTGCGGTAAATTGTTAGAGCCTTTGGGCGACCTTTCTTTTGATGATTGCTATGACGCATTTGCGAAAATCGCAAAAACTGCCGAAAAATGCGGTGCCGACCTTGTTATAATAGAAACAATGTCTGACACTCTTGAGGCAAAAGCCGCCGTACTTGCAGTAAAGGAAAACACTTCACTCCCTATTTTCTGTACAATGACGTTTGACGAAAGCTATAAAACGCTTACGGGCGGTGACGTCAAGGTTATGTCGGCGATTATGGAAGGACTTGGTGTTGATTGTGTCGGTATAAACTGCGGTCTTGGTCCTGCTCAAATCGGTGAAATGATGACTGACCTTGCCGAAATTTCTTCAATTCCTATAATGGCACAGCCAAACGCAGGATTGCCTCAAATCGAAAACGGCAAAACAGTTTACAATGTATTACCAGAACAATTTGCAGACGAATGTGAACATATGGCAAAGCTTGGTGCGTCTGTTCTCGGCGGTTGTTGCGGTACAACACCTGACCATATAAGAAGTCTTGTTGAAAAATGCAAAAACTACAAACCGATAGTCGAAGAAAAAAACATCACTGTCGTTGCGTCATATTCAAAAACGGTTGTACTCGGAAAAGGTCCTGTAATTGTCGGCGAACGTATCAATCCGACAGGTAAGAAAAAGTTTAAAGAAGCACTTAGAAACGGCGACATAGACTATATTCTAAACGAGGCATTTGCACAACGTGACGCAGGTGCGCACATACTTGACGTAAACGTCGGACTGCCTGAAATTGACGAATGTTCGACAATGGAAAAAGCAGTTAAGGCTATCAGTGCCGCTGTAAATCTTCCTTTACAGATAGACAGCTCCGACCCTGTAACAACCGAACGTGCATTGCGTATTTACAACGGTAAACCTATGGTAAACTCCGTAAACGGCAAGGAAGAAAGCATAAAAGCAATTATGCCGATAGTTCAAAAATACGGCGGTGTACTTGTCGGACTTTGTCTTGACGAGGAAGGTATCCCTCCTACTGCCGAACAAAGATTTGAAATTGCAAAAAAAATCCGTGACAGAGCGTCAGAATACGGCATAAAGCCGAAAAACCTTGTAATGGACGCACTTACTCTTACAATTTCGGCACAGCAAAAAGAGTCTGCCGAAACAATCAAAGCATTGAAAATGATAAAGGACCGGCTTGGTATTTGTACAACTCTTGGCGTATCGAACATATCATTCGGACTTCCGCGCCGAGAAATAGTCAACGGAACATTCTTCGCATTGGCACTTAACAACGGTCTTGACGCCTGTATTATCAACCCGTGTGCCGATTCAATGATTAACACCTATCGTGCATTTATGGCACTTTCGTGCTATGACGCGGATTGTCAGGAATATGTAAGCAAATATGCGGGTACAAAGTCACAGACAACCGTAACAAAAGAAAATCAGGCGGAAGAAAAAGCTGAAAATGTCAATCCGCTTTTCGATATAATCATAAAAGGTCTTAAAGACCAGTCGTTTGACGAAACAGTTCGTCAGCTTGAAACTACCGATCCGATGGACATTATCAACAACATACTTGTTGAAGCACTTAACGTTGTCGGTCGTGAGTTTGAAAAAGGTACAATGTTCCTACCTCAGCTTATGATGAGTGCAGAAACCGTCAAAAATTCATTTGACGCAATCAAGGCTCACATTGACCAAAGCGGCGAAGCACAGGAAAGCAAAGGTAAAATCTTGGTTGCAACGGTTAAAGGCGATATTCACGACATCGGCAAAAACATCGTAAAGGTGCTTTTGGAGAACTACGGTTATGATGTTTATGATTTAGGCAAGGACGTACCGCCCGAACTTATTGTCGAAACATTAAAAGAAAACGATATTCACATATGCGGACTTTCCGCACTTATGACTACAACAGTAGTAAGTATGGAAGATACAATCAAAGCAATTCGTGCGGCAGGACTTGATACAAAAGTATGGGTCGGAGGTGCGGTGCTTACACAGGAATATGCCGATATGATAGGTGCGGACAAATACTGCAAAGACGCACTTTCTTCGGTAACTTACGCAAACGAATTTTTTGGAAATTAATAAAAATTGAGAGTACGGAAACAAATTAATCTAAGCAGATAAATCAAATGTCGATTTATCTGCTTTATTTTTTTGCAATAATGACAGATTTGAATTGACAAAAACAAAAAAGAATGTTATAATCAATTCATAGTGAACAAATAGGAAAATAGGAGTATAGAATTACGGTATGGAAAATCAATTTGAACGAACGGAACTTCTTTTAGGAAAAGATGCCATACAGAAACTGAAAAATGCACACGTTGCGGTTTTCGGTGTAGGCGGTGTAGGCGGTTTTGTTGTCGAGGCACTCGTTAGGAGCGGTGTAGGCGAAATAGACGTTATAGACAAAGACACCGTTTCGCTTTCAAACATAAACCGACAGATAATCGCACTTCACAGTACTGTCGGACAACCTAAAGTCGAAGTTATAAAAAATCGTGCATTGGATATAAATCCAAATGTAAAAATAAACGCGTTTGAAACATTCTTCTTGCCCGATACGGCAGATATGTTTGATTTTTCAAAATATGATTACGTTGTTGACGCAATAGACACCGTAAAAGGTAAAATTGAAATAATACTTCGTGCCGAAAAAGCCGGAGTAAAAATTATCAGCTCTATGGGTGCGGGAAACAAGCTTGATCCGACACTTTTTGAAGTTTCGGACATTTACAAAACGTCCGTATGTCCTTTGGCGCGCGTTATGCGCCGCGAGCTTAAGGCAAGAGGTATAAAAAAATTAAAGGTAGTTTATTCAAAAGAAGAGGCTATCAAAATTCCGTCACCGGACGGCGAAAGACCTGTTCCGGGAAGTATTGCGTTTGTACCGTCAGTTGCGGGATTGATTATAGCCGGAGAAATAATTAAAGATTTGGTTAAGGAGGAATAACATTGAAAATTTCAACTAAAGGCAGATACGCTGTAAGGCTTATGCTTGACGTTGCAATTCACGGTATGGATAAAAACGTTTCTATGCGTGATGTTGCAGAACGTCAAAATATATCAATAAAATATCTTGAACAAATTGTGAGTATCCTTACCCGTGTGGGATACTTAAAGAGTGTGCGTGGTGCCCAAGGGGGTTACCGACTCACAAAAGCACCGTCAGAATACACAATCGGAGATATTTTGCGTACAACGGAGGGAACACTTTCACCTGTATCGTGTCTTGAAGATGAAGAAAATACTTGTCCGCGAGTTTCTGTGTGTCCGACAATAAAGCTTTGGAAAGGGCTTTATGATGTTATCAATAAATATGTTGACAGCATTACTCTTGAAGATTTGGTAAACGAAAGTGTTGCAATCAATTCACCTGATTTTTGTATATAAAAATAACGGACGGCTATGGTTCGTCCGCTGCGAATACAGTGTGTAGGGGCGATCATTGGTCGCCCTTTTTTAATTTTCAGTATTGTGACACCCCTCAGTCAACTTCGTTGACAGCTCCCCTCAAGGGGAGCCTTTTTTTGCCTCTCCTTGAGGAGAGGTGGCACGAAGAGTGGTGGCTTTTGCGGGATGTCGTGGGACGCCGTCACCTACTAACAAACCACTTAGGCGACCAATGATCGCCCCTACGAATGTTCGCATTTAGGACGTCGTGGGTGCCGTCCCATACGAAGTAAGGTATTTACTTATTAATTACTTCCCCGATATTATTAATCTGAATTGAAATAGTTCCGTCATCGTTATTTATAAATTCGATATACTCATTATTTTGATAATATTCAGCCGGGAAAATAACTTCAACACCGATATCCGTTACAATTTTCACGTTTGACGCCAATTTCTTTGTAACATAGCTGTTCACTTCAACCTTTTGAGGTACGTTTGCTTTCTCAATTTTGTCGATAAACTCACTTTTCATACCCGGTTTACCGTCAAAAATTTTATCGGCAACCTGTTCGGTATCAATAAATTCCGTTTCGCCCTCCTCAATATTTTCGGTGATGTATTCTTTCATTTTTGAAAGTGTTTCGATTGTATCGCCGCCGTTTTCTTCCGTAACCTTTTTCGCAATTTTACATACTGCATTTACCGATTCTCTTGAAGAAATATCATAAATACATTCAAGCAATACATCTGCGATAAGGTCGGTTGTTTCACCGTCGATTTTACGCTTTTTACCGAGATATTTAATTGAAAAATCATCTTCACATATAAACGCACATTCCGCAATTTTTTGTGAAGTAGTCGGCAAAATCGCATAATGGTTTATAATCTGATTTTTCACTTTACCGTCGTCCTGCAAAACTTGGTGTGTATACCCTATTTTATTTTCACACTTTAAAACCGCAAGCAACGGACGTTCATTTATCATACAATCGCAAACTATAAGGTCGGACGAATCGGGCTTATCCGATTGAGTAACCCCCTCATAAACGCGTTGTGCAATAAATTTCGACATTGTAATAAAATAATTTTCGTCCTTTATATACTCTGCCAAATGATATTTAAAACCGCTGTTTTCCGAAAATTCGGCATTTCGCATACTTGCGTCCTCAAAAACTTTTTCTATATGCTTTGTAATAAAACTGTTTATACTTGCGTCTGTAACATCAAGTTCTTCTTCCGAGTACACACTCACACCCGAATTTGCGTCAAGTATATGTACAATCGCTCTTTTTAATGATGCTATCATTTTATCAATCCTTTCAAATCAAGTAAAATTTATTATACCATATCACTCAAAAAAAGTAAACATTGACAAACATAACTTTAGTGTTTATACTAAAAATATCTAACAGAAACGGCGGTGAAATTATGCAAAAATATAAAGACAAATCTTTGAATATTGAAGAAAGAATTGACGATTTACTCTCTAAAATGACAAACGAAGAAAAGGTCGGTCAAATGTTGCAAGTCAGCTACAACACGTTGAGCAAAGAAGATTACGAAAAGTACAAAAATCTCGGTATCGGCTCATTCCTGCACGTTTTAGGTGATGAGGCAGACGATATAAAAAAACGCGCAGAAAAGACACGGCTCGGCATACCTCCGATATTCGGCATTGACGCAATTCACGGTCACTGTCTTTTAAACGGTGCGACAGTGTTTCCGTCACAGCTTGCAATGTCGTCAAGTTTCAATCGCAAGTTAATACACGATATGGGCAAGGCTACTGCCAAAGAAGTTGCGGCAGACGGTCTTGACTGGACATTCTCCCCCGTTTTATGTATCGCAAGAGATTTAAGATGGGGACGCGTAAACGAAACATTCGGTGAGGACAGTTATGTTATAGGCGAACTCGGCAAAGCCATAATTGAGGGATACGAAGAAGATAATTTGAT
>OLVR01002560.1_pt1 | contig 13465 bp, 10 predicted proteins | sample 1673261 | NCBI WGS metagenome assembly OLVR01 (sample SAMEA3178938, study PRJEB25190) | human gut metagenome | biome: human gut; feature: human-associated habitat; material: faeces | place: Austria | collected 2013 | reverse complement strand
CTCAGAATCGCAGGGGCGGCGCGCGCCCGGAATGACGAGGGGCAGGGTGCGTTCCATGACAGGGGGCGGAGGCGCGCGGGATGGCCGGGGCCGGGGCGATGAGGCGGACAAGGTGTTATATTTTTCCTGGGATGGGGCCATACTGCCAGTGAAAGGAAGTGGTTTCCAATGGTCAAGGGAATTTCCCGCCGGGTCATCGTGGTGCGGGCGCCGGACCCCAGATTTTTTGAACAGGCGGTGTTTTTCCTCCGGGAGGACGCCCTCCACCAGGATGGGGTCACCGCCGAGCAGGTGGTGTCTGAGGCAAAGCGGGTGGCGGCGGGCTATATCCGCCGCAGCAAGGATCATCCGGCCCAGCGCCGGCTGCCCGCCGGGGCCAGGTGGTGTGCCCTGGGCGCGGCGGCGGCCAGCGTCATCTGGGCGCTGATCTGCTTTTTGTGAGCCCCCGGGCCTGTCCGGTGTCTGTGAGCCGCCCAGCCGGGAAGATTGGCTGGGCGGCCTGTCATTTTGCACAAAAAAGGGCGGCGTTTTTCTCCATCCTCCAGACGAAAATATCGCGACTGAACGGCCGCCAAACGTGCCGGTGCCACTTGCATCCGGCCCAAATGTGTGCTAAACTGAACACAGTGGTTAATGGGGAGAAAGATTTTTTTCTTCTCCTAAATAACAACGTTTTTGGAAAGGAAGTCATTTTTATGGCACAGTATCTGATTCAGCGGGCCGAAGGCACCGAGGGCAGCAGCGTCTACACCTACACTGCGCCCGGTCACAACAACTGCACCCCCACCCGTCTGTTTGACCCCGAGGGAGGCCCCAACGGCGTGGACGGCACCAAGATGATCATGGGCATCACCCATTTTGAGCCGGGCGGAGGCTGCGACTACGGCGCCAACCCCCTGGAGTCCATCTACTACATCCTGAAGGGCGAGATGACCCTGAAGACCGAGACCGAGGAGACCGTCCTCCACGCCGGCGACTGCTTCAAGTGCTGCGGCGGCTGCCCCAAGAGCGTGACCAACACCGGCGACACCGTCACCGACATGCTGGTCTGCCTGCTGCCCCCTCAGGCCTGATTTTTCCCCAGTTTCATCTGCCGTCCGGGGGGACGGCACTGAATAAAAATAAGTAAAGGAGTCTTTATTATGCCTAAAGTGTATTCTGGCGATCTGACCAAGATGTTTGATATCGCTGGCAAGAAGGCAATGATCTTCGGCGGCGCCGGCGGTTTCGGCGAGGCTATCGCCGAGGGCTATGCCGCTAACGGTTGCTCCGTCTGCATCTCTTCCCGTGGTGAGGAGAAGCTGAAGGCCGCCGTGGAGCGCATCAAGGCCAAGGCTGCCCCTGGTGTCAAGGTTATGTACATGGCCGGCGACGCTGGCGACGAGGAGTTCGTCAAGAAGTGCCTCGAGGTTGTCACCGGTGCTGAGGGCCTGGGCGGCTGCGACATTCTGGTCAATGCCCAGGGCATCAACAAGAAGATGTGGTCCTATGAGATCGACACCGAGTATTTCGAGAAGATGCTGCACACCAACATCACCTCTCTGATGCTGACCTGCAAGTACTTCGGCAACTGGATGAAGGATCACAACCTGGACGGCGATGAGTATGTCGCTCCCGAGGCTGGCCAGCCCAACACCAACAAGGGCTATGGCAAGATCATCAACTTCGGTTCCGTCCGTGGCATCCGCGCCGTGGCCAACGGCGGCGGCGGCAACGTGCCCTACAACACCACCAAGGGCGCTGTCGAGATGCTGACCAAGGCCTTCGCCGCTGACCTGCGTCCCAACGTCCAGGTCAACGCCATCGGCCCCACCATCACCTATACTCCCATGATGGTCGGCATCCTGCCTCCCGATGAGAACGTCCGTAACGGCATCGCCGGCTCCCTGCCCGCCATGCGTATCGGCTATGAGATCGACGTGGTCGGCCCCGCCATCTTCCTGGCCTCCGCCGCCTCCGACATGGTTACCGCTACCACCATCTATCCTGATGGCGGCCTGGTGGCTACCTCCTGATTTTCGGATCAGAACGCCATATGTTCAACGGCGCACCGTATTTGCGGTGCGCCGTTTTTTTGACACGCAACAGGGCGCAGCGCGCCGCAGTGATTCAGTAAAACTGCGGCGCGCTGTTTTTTTGACCCAGGAAGCCCTGGGCGGAGACAGAGCACCCCCAGGGGAGAGCCCAATCTCCGGGTTTTATGAGCGTCAAATCTGGGAGGCGGCGGCGAAGGCGTCACGCATGGCGGACTGGACGGTGCCGGGCTTTTTGCAGTCGCCGATCAGATAGAAGCGGCCGGCGGAGCCGTAGAAGTCCAGGGCCTGTTCCCGCAGCGGGGTCATGCCGGTGGACACCACCACCGTGTCGGCGGGGAGGAACTGCTCCGCCCCGGCGGCGTCCCGGTAGCGGACCCCCTCGGGGGTGACGCCGGTGACGGTGACCGAGCACAGGCCGCGGAAGGTGGGCACGCCCTCCCAGTAGGCCTTGAACATGGAGCGGAAGTGCATGATGGTGGAGTCCGCCGCCAGCTTGTCCCGCATCTCCAGCACGGTGACCTGCCGGCCGGTCTTGGCCAGGTGGATGCCGGCCTCCACGCCCACCTCGCCGCCGCCGATGACCACCACCCGGTCCCCGGCCTGCCGGCAGTCCAGCATGGCGGAGAGGCCGGAGATGACGTTGGGGCCGTCGATGCCCGGGATCGGGGGCTTGGCGGGGACGCTGCCCAGGGCGGCGATGACCCGGTCAAAGCCCAGGGCGGCGATCATGGCCGGGGTGGCCCTGGTGTTCAGGCGCACGTCGATGTCCCGCTTGCCCACCTGGCGGATCAGGTAGTCCTTGAAGTCCTTCAGGGTCCACTTGAAGTCCACGAAGTCCGCGTGGCGGATCAGGCCGCCCAGCTCCCCCTGCTGCTCAAAGAGGGTGACCTGGTGGCCCCGGTCGCACAGGTCGATGGCCGCCTTCATGCCGGCGGGGCCGCCGCCGACCACGGCGATGCGCTGGCTGGGGCCGGGGGCGCGGGTGAGCACCTCCAGCCGGTGCTCGATGCCCAGCTTGGGGTTGACGGAGCACACCGAGACGAAGGGGTCGTTGGGGCCCCGGCCGTGGCACTTGTTGCACCGCAGGCAGGGCACGATGTCCTCTGCCCGGTCCTCGTAGATCAGCTGGCCGTAGTCCGGGTTGGAGATCCAGGCCCGGGCCATGCTGACCAGGTCCAGCTTGCCCTCGGCGATGGCCCGCTCGGCGGTGTCCGGGTTGTGCCAGCCGCCCACGGTGGTGATGAGCACCCCGGGGTTCTTGGACTTGATGTAGGCGGCCACGTCCAGAGTGGGCACCTCCTCCGGGGTGTAGTTGGTGGGGTGGTTGCCGTCGGCGTCGCTGGCCCGGATCTGGGCGATGTCCACATAGGGGGCGGCCATGCGCAGGAACGCCACGGTGTCGTCCCTGGTGTAGCCGCCGTACTTGTCCTCCTCGCCGGAGATCAGGATCTCCACGATAAAGTGTTTGCCCACCGCCTCCCGGATCTTCTTCAGGATCATCAGCGGGAACCGGGCCCGGTTTTCCAGGCTGCCGCCGTACTGGTCGGTGCGGTGGTTGGTGACCGGGGAGAGGAATTTGGTGGGCATCTGGCTGCGGTAGCACAGGTGGATGGAGGCCATGTCAAAGCCCAGGAATTTCAGGATCTGGCACTGCTGGGCATAGCTCTCGGCCACCTGCTCCATGGTCTCCTCATCCAGAGCGGCCACCGCCTCCCGGGCGGCCTGGTGATAGGCCTCAAAGTCCTCCGGGGTGGGGTCGAAGAGGGGCTCCATGGGGTTGTGGAGCTGGACGAACTCCAGGGTGCCCTCGTCCATGGGGCCATTGCGCCGGAGGATGGGGTACTTGTTGCTGGCCACGAAGAAGCCCATGCAGGCGATGGAGTCGTGGAAGTGAATGGCGTCGGAGAGCTGGAGCAGGTAGTTCTGGCACTGGGCGTCGTAGAGGTGGAAGTCGGGGAAGTGGGGGCCGTCGGTCTCCATGGGCATGTGCTTGTCCTGGTTGAAGTCGTTGATGCCCATGGTGGTGACGATGGCGGCCCCGGACTGGGCCCGGTTGGCGTAATGGGTGATGATGGGGTCGGCGGGATAGCCCTCGGGGCCCTGGAGGAAGTGGGGCAGGGAGTTGGCGGAGATCATCCGGTTTTTCAGGGTGAAGCCCCGGACTACCAGGGGTTTGAGCAGGTTGGGGTAGCGGTTCATGGGAAAAACTCCTTTCAGTTCAGTGGGTGGAAAGTTGATGCTTCAGCTGCCGCAGCAGCGCCGGTCCGGCCTGGGCCTCGCCCCGCTCCACGGCGTGGACCGCCGCCAGCAGGGCGGCGTTGGCCGGGGTGGGCACCCCGTATTGCCGTCCCAGCCGGACCACCGCGCCGTTGGTGTAGTCGATCTCCAGGGGCTGGCCCCGGCGTATGTCGGCGGTGTAGGCGTCCACGATGCCCGGGGGCCAGGGCTTGAACTCCCCGGCCCGCTCCAGGCCGGTCCTTGTCCCGTCCAGGATCTCCCGCCACTCGGCCCGGGTCTTTTCCTCCACCGTGTCCCGGGGGCAGCCGTCGGCGGCGGAGACATCGAACAGATCCAGGGCCAGCCGGGCGAACAGGGTCTGGGGCTCCGGGTGGAGGAACACGTCCCCCAGGAACTGGCCGGAGACGCAGGCGGTGGGCACCGACAGGCACACCCGGGCCAGTTTGTCCCACTGGAAGCTGCGGATCTGATCGGTGGCGGTGGTGGGCCGCACCGCCGAGGCGATGGCGGCCAACTCCCTGACCTGGGGGGTGATCCGGCCGTCCCGGCGCCCCACATAGAGGACCCCGTCGTGGTTCATGAACCGGCCCGGCTCCAGCTGGGCCCCGCCGGCAAAGGTGACGCAGGTGATCACCCGCTCCGGGGGGACAAAGCGGCAGAGCAGCTCGTCGTTGATGCCGTTTTCCATGGGCACCAGGATCCCCTCCGGGGCCAGGTGGGCCACAAGACCGGGCAGGGCCCCCTCCAGCTGGTTGGATTTCATGGTCAGGAAGATCCAGTCGAATTGTTCCGCCGGGGCCAGCTCGGGCAGGAAGGCCGCTTTCACCGGGGTGTGGAAGGCGGGGCCGTACCCCTCCAGGCTCAGCCCCCGGCGGTTCAGCAGTTCGGCCTGGGAGCGGCGGGCCGCCGAGAGCAGGGTGACGTCCTGGCCGGCCCGGGTGAGCCAGCCCCCCATCATGGCGCCGATGGCGCCGGTGCCGGCGACGGCAATGTGTGGACGTGGACGCATGGGATCAGTCCCCTTTCTGTCAGATATGTGGGTTGGGGCGTTTTGCTGGGAATAGGCGGTATGCCTTCGGTCCCCCAGGGGACCGAAGGCATGCGCGCTGGTATAGAGAAATGGGAGGAAGCTGTGCTCAGGCCGCGGCCAGGCCGGGGAACAGGATGCACATCAGGATGACCGCCAGCATGCCGTAGAAGATGTACAGCACGGTGGTGCGGAAGATGGGGCCGTAGCCCTCCTTGTGGGTCAGCCCGCAGGTCATCAGGCCGGAGATGACGGCGGCGTTGATGGGGATGGTGTCCAGGATGGAGATGGCGAAGCAGCCGATCCGGTGCATGGCGGCGGGGCTGATTGAGATCTGGCCCAGCAGCGGCATGAAGATGCCGGCGGAGAGCTGGATGCCGGCCACCGCGTTGCCGGCCAGGAAGCCGGAGAAGGTGGCGGAGATGGCATAGCTCAGATAGGGGGAGGTGTTCATGGCCAGGTCGGTGAGCAGCTGGCTCAGGTAGGCAAAGCCGTTGGTGCCCTGGATGACGGTGGCCAGGCCCTGCTGGAAGGCCATGGGGATGAAGATCATGCCGCCGGCGGAGATGCCCTGGCCCACGATGTCCACATAGGGCTTGATCCGGGCGGTGGGGGTGACGATGTGGTTGCACAGGGTGACGGCGGCCACCAGGGCGCCGCACATCAGGGCGATGACCACGTCCACGCCCAGGATCATATTCATGACGGCCACGACCAGCAGCGGAATGATGGACAGGACGAAGTTGGGCAGTTTTTCATCGCTGGCGCTGTCGTTGAGCTGGATGTTGCCCCCGGGGGTGAAATGCTCGTCCCGCTTCTCCGCCTTCTTCAGGGCGGAATAGATATAGATGCAGTCGCAGGCCAGGATGACCACCACGCCCACCATGCCGGGGACAAAGGCGGCGGTGGTGGCGGTGCCGAAGAACATGGAGGCCAGGATATTGCCGTTGGTCAGCGGGGTGCCGGGGCAGCAGACGGCGGTGGTGACGCCGGCGAACAGCACGCCGGGCAGCAGGCGGCGGGGCATGTCGTTCTGGCGGAAGATCTCCATGCCGATGGGCATCAGGGTGAAGATACACACAAAGGCGTCCAGGCCGCCGAAGCCGAAGATAATGGCGATCAGCATGAACACATAGGCGGCCAGCAGTTTCCGGGTGAAGCCGCGGCCCCGGTCCACGATGACCCGGGTCAGGGTCCGGGAGATGGAACGGGCGGCGCCGGTCTGCACCAGGATCTGGCCGAACAGGTTGGCGGCCAGGAATTTCAGCAGGAACATGGACACGGCGGACTGGACGCCGCTGAGCAGCAGCGAGGGCTCCGCCGTGGGACCGACGCCGGTGCCCAGGATGGTGGCGGCCACGTCCATCCGGGAGACCAGGGCCACCAGAATGGCGGCCAGGATCATGCTGAAGGTGGGGTTCAGGCCCTTATAGACCACAAAAATGACAAAGGCCAGGGGGATCAGCAAAAGCAACAAATCTACCATGTAGTGACACGCTCCTATTCTTTCTCTTTCTCCGATGGGTCTGCCCGCCGGCCGGACAGCCGGTCCGGGGTGTCCTCAATGACAACGACGCCGGACAGTGCGCCGTTCTCCACCTGGCCGGTCAGCTGGAGCTGACCCGGCCCAACGGACAGGCTGATCTGGAAAAACTGCCGGTTCCAGCGGGCATGGGTGAAGGGAACCGGGGGATTGCCGTCCAGAGTGTCCAGGCAGCCGCCCAATTCGCCTCCCTCCAAGGGCTCCAGGGTGAGCAGGTTTTCCACGGTCCAGGCGGGCAGGACCATGGTAATGCGGTAGGTTCCTCTCATCATTCACCTCGTGCGCAGACGCGGCGGCAAACCTGTGGTTTTGCCGGGGCCATCCGCGGGTTGTCTCATTCTGAGATTTCAGTGGACCGGTCACTGTTCAAACATAGTTTAATTTTTCACAAGCCACAAGTCAAATGCAAAAAATTCGGTAATTGCATGAGTTTTATGAATAGGTTATAATGGAGAAAAGCCTTTGATGGAGAGGAGCCGGAACGGAATGGAAATCACCCAGCTGCACTATTTCAAGACTGTGGCCAAGTTTGAGAGCTTTACCCGGGCGGCGGAGGAGCTGCACATCACCCAATCCGCCCTGAGCCGCTCCATCGCCCAGCTGGAGAGCGACATCGGCATTCAGCTCTTTGAGCGGAGAAAAGGGGGGAAGATCACCCTGAACCGGGACGGCCGTTTTTTCCTCCGCTATGTGGTTCAGGTGCTCAACACCCTGGAGAATACCGTCTCCGCCGTCAAGGAGATGGCCGGGCTGGAGCGGGGGGTGGTGAACATTGCCATTTCCGAGTTTGTCTTTGTCAAGAACGTGATCTTTGACTTCCTGCGGGAGCACCCGGACGTCCGCCTGAACTGCCGCCTCCAGTCCCAGGATCAGATGCGGGCCAGCCTGGATGACGGCACCATCAATTTTGCCCTGTGCAAAGCCCCGATCCCAGGCCCCGACCTGCTCTGGCAGCCTCTGTTCACCGACCGGATGGCGGTGGTGCTGCCCCCGGGACACCCGTTGTCCGGCCGGAAGAGCATCCACCTGGACGAGCTGCGGGAGGAGCACTTCATCGTCAGCAACCTGGGCTTCGACATGTCCAGCGAGATGATCCGCATGTGCCATTTGGCCGGGTTTGAGCCCTACATTGTCTATGAGGGCAGCGGGGAGGACCTGTGTGGAAAGCTGGTCAGCGCCGGGGTGGGGGTCATGCTGGCCCCCTACTCCATCACCCTGGGGGTGGAACAGTTGGGGGTGGACATGGTGCCCATTCCCTCCATCCCCCTGGCCGACAGTTTTGCCGAGAGCCAGATCGGGGCGGTGATGAAGTGGGGCCAGTTTCAGTCGGAGGCCGCCCTGGCCCTGTTTGAGCGCATCTCGGCATTTTATGCCGGACTGCCCCCTTTCTCCCTGGAATAGGCTGAAGTTATGAATAAAAGTCATTGCCTAAAGAAAAAAGTCGAATTTGACGCATGACCCTGGCGGCCGTATACTTTCAGTGAACAAAACCAAATTGTAAAATCTGGAGGTATTGATGATGGCAACTGTCATGAAGGCCCGCCGGGCGCTGATCCTGTATGCGTCTATGACCAAGAACACGGAAAAGGTGGCGGGGTGGTTTCAGGAGACCCTGGACCAGTACGGCTGGGACACCTTTTCTGTCCGCATGGCCGCCAACACAGACTGGGCGGCGCTGCAGGACAAGCTCTATTTTGATGACTATGACCTGATCTGCCTGGGCTCTCCCATCGTGGGCGGCTCCCCGCTGCAGCCGGTCATCAAGGCCCTGAGTTTTGGCGGCGGCGGTGCGCTGGAGAAGTCGGTGCAGGACAATCTGGACGCCAACAAGCAGGATGCGGCGGCGCCGGCGGCCAAGCCCGGCGGCGCCATGTGGCGCCGGACCCATGCCCCTTCCCCGGGCATGCCCAACCACTCCGGCCCCCGGCCCTACGGCATCGTGTTTTCCACCTATGGCGGCGGTTTTTACGGCCCTGACGAGGCCACCGCTACGCTGGAAACCCTGAAGCAGTATCTGAAGCTGAACAATGTGGATGTGATCGGCCGCTTCTCCTGTGCGGGGAAGGAGACCGGCCCCGCCGGCTACCCGGTGGGGGTCAAGCCCAAGGCGAACTTCGTGCCGGGCAAGCGCAATGACGGACCGGATGCCGACGTCTGCGACGCGGTGATGTACCGGATGGCCGACGGCAGCCTGCGTCCCGGCTCCTACTTCTTCCACTACGACTGCGACAGCAAGCCCGGCCCCCGGGAGGAGGCCAAGGCCCGGGCCTTTATGGCCGACGTGATCGAGGACTACTTCATGACCTATGACGGGGTGCCCAATCCCCCCCTCTCCGAGATCCTGTCCCTGAGCTGAGACCTGCGAAGCCCGCTGCAGCCTGGTTTTGCGCCGGGGAAAAGCAGATATCAAAACGCCCTGGAGTCCCAACGGGGACTCCAGGGCGTTCTTTCGTGTGCCCGGGGAAGCTGTGCCTGGCGCTTGAAATGGGGCAAAAGAGAGGCCGGCGCGTCAGGTGCGGCATGGGCGGCCCCGGGGCGCAAGACACCCCAAGGCCCTGCCGGGCGGTCAGAGGATAAAAAAGAAACCTCTGAAACCCTAAGGCTTCAGAGGTTTTATGCTGGTGGACGATACAGGATTCGAATCGCAAAAAGTTCATAATTCTTGATATTTTTTGTGAAAAATAGTGTTTTTATGTTCTGAAACTATAAAATTCTGTACCAATCAGTCCAGCTGTTTGATAAGAGACCAATGGCGTAAGGGTCAAAATAAGGGTCAAAATTTTCGCGAAATGATCTACTCTGTCCGGCGGCCGCTCAGATGACGGCCAGCCCGCCGAACCCTTCGGGGCTCGGCGGGCTGGTTTTTTCCTCTGCGTGTGGGCCCGCACGGTCTTGCGGGGCCGGGCAATGATTTCGCGTCCCAAGGGAATTATAGGAACGCTCCTCCCTGACCGCCGGTGGGTGTTCCATCGATTCATTTTTGTCGAAAAAGCAAAGTTTGTGCCATTGATAGCATAAACTTGATTATTTCAGAAATTTGTGCTATAACAGTGATGACAGGAGGTGTGCGCCATGATGGAATCAAAGACCCTCAAGCGGCGGGACCGGTATCTCCAGAAGCTGATTGGCTTCCAGGACACGGAGCCGGTCAAAGTCATCACGGGCATCCGCCGCTGTGGAAAGTCCAGCCTGCTCAAGCTGATGATCCGGCATTTGGAGGAGTGCGGCATCCGGCCGGAACAGATCGTGGAGATGAACTTTGAATCCCACGCGTTTCGGAACATGACCTCGGATGAGCTGTATCACTATGTGCAAGCGCGGATTGTTCCAGACAAGCGGATGTATCTCTTCTTTGATGAGTTGCAGCGGATCCACGCCTGGGAGGACGCGGTCAACTCCTTCCGGGTAGATTTCAACTGTGACATCTATATCACCGGTTCCAACGCGTATCTGCTCTCCTCTGAGTATTCCACCTATCTCTCGGGCCGGTGCGTGGAGATCAAAATACTGCCCCTCTCCTTCCGGGAATTTCTTGATTTTCACGGCTTCGAAGTGCGGGAGGCCCCCAGCGCCCTGGGCGGGACCCGCCGGCAGGTGTTTGATCGGCAGGGAGAGCGCTATGACCTGCGGGAGGCCTTCGACGCCTATATGCGGTTTGGCGGGATGCCGGGGATCGCGGACGTGGGGCTGGATCAGGAGAAGGCGCTGGCGCTTCTGGACGGCATTTACTCCACGGTGGTGGTGCGGGATATTCTGGAGCGGGAAAGACGGCGGGGGCAGCGGCAGATCACCGACTCGGCGCTGTTGCGCAAGATCGTCCTGTTCCTGGCGGACAATATTGGCAACAGCGTTTCCGTCTCCTCCATCGGCCATACGCTGACCCACGAAGGGCTGCTGGAGGAGGGGACGCGCCGGGGAACGCCCAGCACCCACACCGTGCAGGCCTATATCGCCGCGCTGCTGGAGAGCTATTTCTTCTATGAGATCAAGCGGTTCGACATCAAGGGGAAGGAATATCTGCGCACGCTGGGCAAGTATTATATTGTGGACATCGGGCTTCGGAATTATCTGCTGGGCTTCCGCAACCGGGACAGCGGCCACGCCATTGAAAACGTGGTCTATTTCGAGTTGCTCCGCCGGGGCTATGATGTGGCCATTGGCAAAATCGACAGCCAGGAAGTGGATTTCATCGCCACAACTGCGGAGGATAAGCAGTATATCCAGGTGACCGCATCCATGCAGAGCGAGGAGGTGCGCAAAAGGGAGCTCTCCCCCCTCCGGAAGATTCGGGACAACTATGAAAAGCTCGTGCTGTCGCTGGAGCCCGGCCTGGATGCCTCCTATGACGGCATCAAGTCGCGGAACCTCATCGACTGGCTGTTGGAATGAGATCGTTCTGACGGCCAAAGGGGCAAGAGAGGCGGGAATCGCGCCGGGTCTATCTTGTCTTTCCGTATGGCAAACAGCCAGCCGTCCCTCGGGGGCGGCTGGCTGTTTTTTGTGCTGGCGGCCTATGCCGCCGCGTTGGCGTTGATTTGGTCGATGACTCCTTTGATCTCCGCCCAGAGGGACAGGTCGGTGAACACCTCCACAATGCTGCCCCGGTCGGTGAAGGGGGGCTCCTGGAGCACCGACAGGTCCTTCATCACGCCGTTGTGGACGATGTACTCTACGATCTGGTTGACAAAATAAATCTGCCGGGCGTCCAGATTGGCGTCGTTGAGATAGTGGGAAAAGGCCTCTTTGGCGGCGTTCATATCCAGGCCCACGATTTCCCGGACGAATTCCCCCAGGGGCTTGGCGCCGATCGCGGCTTCATAGTCCTGGCGGCTGCCCACCTGGCTCCACAGAATACGCTCCAGTTCTTTGACATCGTCCCCGGTCAGCGGAATATTGGAGCGCAGTTTTGCGATGGCGGGGTTGTCCTGGTGCTGGCGGACATAGAACTCCGCCTTGGCCTTGTAATTCTTCAGGTCGTCATTCTCCAGCTCCGACTCGTGCCAGTCTGTCGACAGGATATCATCCGTGAAATTCGTGCTGTAAATCGCCCCGTCGTGGGGCAGGTATTTCATCAGATGCCGCAGGCATTCCCGGATGTGTTCAAATTCGTTGATTCCAGCGTTGTCCAGATAGTCGGTGTGTAAAATCCGATCAATCAGCTCCGACTGGGCGCGGATTTCCGGGATATTGGCCACGTTGGCGATGGCGGCAACCTTTTTGACCAGGTCTTTTCGGGCTCTGGTGTAGGTCTTGCCCACCAGATAGGCCAGTTCAATGCCATACATCAGGGCGTCAAACCGGATGGCGCTGGCCTCGTCCGCATCAGGCAGCAGCAATGGAGCCACCTCATCCCGGAGCAGCAGCGTGTCCTCATAGGTAAGGGCCTTGTAGGTGTCTGGATTGGAGAACTTCTCCACATACCGCAGGTGCTGCCGGACGGCAAAGTGCTCCCGGTCCAGCGCCTGTACCTTGGCGAGCATTTCCTCCACCAGCCGTGCCCGAAAGGGGATTAGCTCCCCGGTCTGATAGGCCAAGTCCTGTAATTTGAACACGATCTGAGCTTTCAAATAGAAGATCGCACTTTGCAGGGCCATCTGGTTGGCGGAGGCCTTGCCCTTGTTCATGCGGAAAAACTCAAAGTTGCCGCACAGGTCAAAGATATAAAATTTGTCCTTGTCGCGCCCGTCGATCAGTCCCGGGCACAGCCGGGTGCCCCGGCCGATCATCTGCCAGAATTTTGCCCGGCTCATCACCTTCTTGAAGAACACCAGGTTGAGCACCTCGGGTACGTCGATGCCGGTGTCCAGCATGTCCACAGAGATGGCAATCTGAGGCAGCTTTTTGGGGTCAGAGAACTCGTCAATGGCGCTCTGGGCGTAGGTCATGTAGTTGTCGATGACCTTGGCGTATCCGGGCAGGTGGGGATACTGCTTGCCGAACACTTCAAGAATTTTCTCGGCGTGGCGGTGGTTCTTGGCGAAGATGATGGTTTTGCCCAGCTTTTCGCCGTATTCGATCTTCAGGCCGTTGGTCATCAGCAGATCCAGGGCCAGCCGGATGGTGTCCTCGTTGAACAGCCATTCGTTCAGGGCGGAGGACTCGATCCGCTCCGGCAGCTCGCCGTTTTCGTCGGTAAAAGTGGCCTCGTACTGGGCCTTTTCCTCCTCGGAGAGCTCGTCATAGGCGATGCCCTCCTCCAGAAATTTCAATCGGCTCTCCACCGTGAGAAAATCCACTAGGAAACCGTCTTTCACTGCCTGGGCCAGGTCATAGCCGTAGGTGGGCACGCCGCTCTCCAGCTCGAAGATCTCATAGGTGTTCTTGTCGATCTCGTCCTTGGGCGTGGCGGTGAGGCCCACCAGGGGGGCGTCAAAATAGCTGAAAATGTCCCGGTACTTGTTGTAGATGGAGCGGTGGGCCTCGTCACAGATGACCAGGTCGAAGTGGCCCACGGTGAACAGCTTGCCCGCCTCGTCCTCGGCGGTGTCGATGCAGTTCATCATGGTCTGGTAGGTGGAAAAGACGCACCGGGCGCCGAAATTGTCCTTCTCCTCGCACAGGTTGGTGACGGACAGGTCGGGCAGCAGGTTGACAAAGCTGCGCTTGGCCTGGGTGACCAGG
>OLVR01002546.1_pt1 | contig 13532 bp, 6 predicted proteins | sample 1673261 | NCBI WGS metagenome assembly OLVR01 (sample SAMEA3178938, study PRJEB25190) | human gut metagenome | biome: human gut; feature: human-associated habitat; material: faeces | place: Austria | collected 2013 | reverse complement strand
ATAATAAGCAATATGTGGTTCTTGCAGTAGCTTCCGGTATGGGAAGTTTTAGTTACAAATTAATAAAATTTGCGTTTTTTTGACTTGTGATTTGCCTTGTAACCATAGAGGAATATCGTTATAATGTAATAAATATATAATGACAGGGGAGCAGGTGAGCATATGAAAAAGGCGATTAGTATAGGAATACAAGGTTTTTCTGATCTGAGAGAGCAGGATTGCTTTTTTGTGGATAAAACAAATTTTATAAAAGAATGGTGGGGAAAACGGGATGTTGTAACATTGATCACGCGTCCACGCCGTTTTGGTAAGACATTAAATATGAGTATGCTGGACTGCTTCTTTTCTAATAAATATGCGAACAGGGCGGATCTGTTTGAAGGGCTTTCTATATGGCAGGATGAAACGTATCGGAAACTGCAGGGAACATATCCTGTGATCTTTTTGAGTTTTGCTGCTGTGAAAGCAGGCAATCTGGAGGATGCAAAAACCCAGATCAAGCAGGAGATTACAAGGCTGTACTGGGAAAACAGGAATCTCATGAAAGAAGATATTTTTGGTGAGGATGAGCGTGAATTATATTACCGGACAACAGTAAAGATGGATGATGTTACGGCACAGGATTCTTTGAGAAATTTGTCTGTCTGGATGGAACGCTATTATGGTAAGAAAGTTATCATCCTTTTGGATGAATATGATACTCCGATGCAGGAGGCGTATGTTCAGGGATACTGGGATGAATTTACGTCTTTTGTGAGAAGTCTGTTTAATGCGTCTTTTAAGACAAATCCTTATCTGGAGCGAGCAATTATGACGGGAATTACCAGAGTATCCAAGGAGAGTATTTTTTCCGATTTAAATAATTTACGTGTCGTAACGACGACTTCCAATCTGTATGCAGATTGTTTCGGTTTTACGGAGGAGGAAGTTTTTGCTGCACTGGATGAGTATGGAATGAGCGATAAAAAGGATGAAGTGAAACAGTGGTATGATGGTTTTACTTTTGGAGAACACAGAGATATTTACAATCCGTGGTCCATTACGAATTATCTGGATGAACATAGATTATATCCATACTGGGCATCCACAAGCTCCAATGGGCTTGTGAGCCGGTTGATCCGGACGGCATCTGCAGATGTGAAGGAGAAGATGGAGGATCTGCTGAGGGGACAGGCGATCACTGTAAATTTTGACGAGCAGATCGTATATAACCAGTTGGATGACAATGAAGAAGTGATCTGGAGTCTTCTGCTTGCCAGTGGTTATCTGAAAGTACAGAATATAGACTACCGTGGGATTACTTTGGAACCATGGTACACGTTGGATATTACAAATATTGAGACACTGAGCATGTTCATGACAATGTTCCGGGGATGGTTTAAAAATAAAGATGCAAATTATAATGATTTCGTGAAGGCACTGTTAAAGGGCAGTCTCAAGGAAATGAATATTTATATGAATGATGTTGCACTTGCAACCTTCAGCAGCTTTGATACAGGAAAGAAACCTTCTGAGAAAAGTCAGCCGGAGCGGTTCTATCATGGATTTGTTCTGGGACTTTTGGTGGAGTTGCGGGACAGGTATCAGATCCGTTCCAACCGGGAGAGTGGATATGGACGATATGATGTGATGCTTACACCTGTGACAGAGGTGGATGATGCCATTGTGATCGAGTTTAAAGTGCATGAACCGGATGAGGAGAAATCTTTACAGGATACGGTTCGGACGGCTTTAGATCAGATCAAAGAGAAGAACTATGATGCCGAACTGCTATTACAGGGAATACCGGCAGACAGGATCCGTCATTACGGCTTTGCCTTTGAAGGAAAAAAGGTTTTGATCGGACAGGACGAAATTCAGAATGTAGCAGTGAGGAGGTGATTTTGTGTCAGAAACACAAAAACCATTTATTTTACACAGCGAATACAAACCTACCGGTGATCAGCCCCAGGCGATCGACGCTTTGGTCAAAGGTTTTGAAGAGGGCGACCAATTCCAGACTTTGCTTGGTGTGACGGGTTCCGGTAAGACCTTTACGATGGCAAATGTCATTGCGAAGCTGAACAGACCGACTTTGGTCATTGCACACAATAAGACATTGGCGGCACAGCTCTACGGTGAGTTCAAGGAATTCTTCCCGGAGAATGCGGTGGAGTATTTTGTATCCTATTACGATTATTATCAACCGGAGGCATATGTGCCATCTTCCGATACGTATATTGAAAAAGATTCTTCGATCAATGATGAAATTGACAAATTACGTCATTCTGCAACAGCAGCACTGACGGAGCGGCGGGACGTGATCATTGTAGCCAGTGTATCTTGTATTTATGGTTTGGGAAGCCCTATTGATTATCAGAACATGACGGTGTCTTTGCGTCCGGGTATGTGCAAAGACCGTGATGAAGTGATCCAAAAATTAATAGAGATTCAGTATAACCGTAATGATATGGATTTTCAGCGTGGAACATTTCGTGTGCGTGGCGATGTTTTGGAGGTATTTCCGATTTCAGAAGCGGATCAGGCGGTTCGCATTGAATTTTTTGGTGATGAGGTGGATCGCATTGTTCAAATTGATGTACTGACCGGAGAGATTAAAGCAGAATTGGAACACATTGTTATTTTTCCGGCATCGCATTATGTTGTTGATAAAGATGCGATGGAGCGTGCGATCCGAACAATCGAGGCAGAGTTGGAAGATCGTGTGAAATATTTTAAAAGCGAAGATAAACTACTGGAGGCGCAGCGTATTGCTGAGCGAACCAATTTTGATATTGAGATGCTCCGGGAAACCGGTTTTTGTTCAGGTATCGAAAATTATTCGAGGCATTTATCGGGATTAAAGCCGGGAGAAACGCCACATACATTGATGGACTATTTTCCGGAAGATTTTTTGATCATGGTAGATGAGTCTCATATTACGATACCACAGATACGAGGCATGTATGCGGGAGATCGATCCAGGAAGACTACACTTGTAGACTATGGATTCCGTCTGCCATCTGCATTAGATAACCGTCCGCTGAATTTTGATGAATTCGAGTCGCATATCAATCAGATGTTATTTGTATCGGCGACACCGAATGTATATGAGCAGGAACATGAGCTGGCGCGTGTTGAGCAGATCATACGGCCTACCGGACTATTGGATCCGGAGATTTCTGTTCGTCCGGTGGAGGGGCAGATTGATGATCTGGTAGGTGAGATCCGAAAGACGATCGATGCAGGAAATAAGGTTATGGTAAATACGTTGACAAAACGTATGGCGGAAGATCTGACGGACTATTTGAAGGAAATTGGGATTCGGGTGCGTTATCTGCATTCAGATATTGATACGCTGGAACGTTCGGAGATTATTCGTAATATGCGGTTGGATGGATTTGATGTATTAGTCGGTATTAATTTGCTGCGAGAGGGACTGGACATTCCGGAGATAGCACTGGTTGCTATTTTAGATGCTGATAAGGAAGGATTTCTTCGCTCAGAGATTTCTCTTGTTCAGACGATTGGCAGGGCCGCACGTAATTCAGAAGGACGGGTTATTATGTATGGTGATGTCATGACAGATTCGATGCGCCATGCCATTGATGAGACGAATCGAAGACGAAAGATTCAGATGCAGTACAATGAGGAGCACGGTATTACGCCACAGACGATCAAGAAGGCGGTACGTGATCTGATCCGTATATCGAAGAAAGCCGACGGCAACTCAGGCGATATTGAGAAAGATCTGGAATCTATGAGCAAGAAAGATTTGCAGCAGTTACGTAAGAAGTTGACGAAACAGATGCATGCGGCCGCAGCAGAGTTAAACTTTGAACTGGCAGCAACGTTGAGAGATCAAATGATGAAAGTTGTACAGCAGCTGAATGAGTAAAATTCTGCCGTCAAAGGTTATATAAATCAGTGTTGGCGAATAATCGCAGATAGGGTATAATGATTGGGTAATGTAATGGTGAACGTAAGGATTCGACAGATATTCTAGAGAGAAGGGCAATAAAATTTTAGAGTATGCCTTATGTTTATTTCAAGAAGGGAGAAAAAGAATGACAAAGAAATGGCGGCGCGTATATGCGTGGGTGCTGACCGTGGCAATGGTCTTATCTATGGCAAATCTGCCGATTACCATTGCAAAGGCAGCATCGACACAGAATCTTACCGTGAAGAGCGGAGCAACCAGTGTAACGATTGCTAAGAATGAGTATGGCGATGATTATATTGGCGATATGTTTTTTAACATACCGGATGCCTTGAAAACGAAGAGTGCAATCTCTTCGAACAAGGTGACTTCCATGACGGTAAAGATCACGATCAAAAGTTTTACACAGGGAAGTGGCGCAAAAGCGCAAGCATTTATTTTTGCACAACCGGATGCATCGGGTGATTGGAATTGGAATCAGTCTTCGACTGCAGAGCTGGTTACCGGCAGTCAGTTAACGCTTAACTATTCCTTTGCGGATATGGATTGGAAAGGTGGAACAACGCTGGGAAATCTTGGCGTGCGTTTTGCCAATGCAGCCGAGGGGAGTACCGTGTCCTATTCTGTTGACTCTGCGGTGATCAATATGGCGGACAGCGGCAGCAGTGCGACAAGTAAGCCAAGCAGCGCGACAAGTAAGCCAAGCAGCACAGCAAGTGCCGGTGGCAATGTTTCGGCAGACCAGATTGCGATCACGAGAAGTGTTGGCAGTGGAACAAATGATTATTATGCAGAATACAGTTTTTCTATCACAAATAACAGCAGCGAAACGGTTAGAGGTATTCAGATTTTAATACCGACATCGGGATCGGTTGACGTTGGCTATGTTGAGGGATTTTCTGCAGTGTATGATGCGGCGCTGGGAGGCGTTGTGGCATATTATTCGACAGAGATTGCAGCGGGAGCAACGGTTAGCAGCTCTTCTAATAAAGTTGGTTTTGGAAAACAGCCGTCTATTTCCGTTGGAGAATCTAATGTCATTGCTGTAAATTGTGCAGGTCCAAGTACCGGTGATGAACTGAATTATGAATTAACCGGACGTAAAGATGTTGCATATGCGGACACTCCGGTCGGCAGACATGGTAAACTGTCAGTACAGAAGGTTGACGGCTATGCGGCACCGATCATGGTGGATCAGAATGGTGTGCCGACACAGCTTCGTGGAGCCAGTACCCATGGTATGCATTGGTTTCCGCAGTATGTCAATCAGAATGCGTTCCAGACATTGCGTGATGATTGGGGAATCAATATGGTTCGATTGGTCTGTTATCCACGCGACGTTGGATCGGTTGGATATTTGACGGGTGGAGACAGTACCAAACAGCAGCTTGATACATTGATTCAAAATGGTGTCGATTATGCAACCAAGCTCGGAATGTATGCGTTGGTAGACTGGCATGTGCATGCTTACAATCCAAATGAGTATTTGAAAGAGGCAAAGATATTCTTTACAAAGTACGCAACAATGTACAAGGATCATGATAACGTGTTATATGAGATTTGCAATGAGCCGACAGGCACAAATTGGTATAGTGGCAATGGCAAAGATCTTTATACATATTGTAGTGAAGTCATTAAGACGATACGTGACATTGATCCGGATGCGATCATTATATGCGGAACGAATACTTGGTCACAGGATGTCGATCAGGTAGCGGCTAAGCCGATGAAAGCTCTTGGTTATGAAAACATCATGTATACGTTCCATTTTTATTCCGCAACGCACAAAGAGAATTTAATGGAAAAAGTACGTCTGGCAACCAAGGATGGAACACCGATCTTTGTTACCGAATTTGGTATATGTTCAGCAGATGGTAATGGAAGTTATGACACGGAAAATGCGGATCGGTGGATCGCGTTGTTGGACGAATTAAATATTAGTTTTGCATGCTGGAGTTATAGTAATTGTAATGAAAAATCGGCGTATTTTAAGAGCAGCTGCAGCAATGCCGGGGGCGATTGGACAGCAGATGATCTGACAACAACCGGTAAGTGGCTGATCAATACCTGTCGAGCACACGAGGAGAAAGAAAATGCATCCTATCCGGCAGTATCACCGTCAGCAGGACCGACGAAAGCACCGACGGTAACGGAAAAGCCGACGACAGAACCGACGAAAGCACCAACTGTAACCGTAAAACCAACGGCAGAACCGACGAAAGCACCGACAGTAACCGTAAAACCAACGGCAAAACCGACGAAAGCACCGACGGTAACCGAAAAGCCAACGGCAGAACCGACGAAAGCACCGACGGTAACCGTAAAACCAACGGCAGAACCGACGAAAGCACCGACGGTAACCGAAAAGCCAACGGCAAAACCGATAAAAACGCCGACACCAACGGCAGAGCCAACAAAAGCGCCGGAACCAACGGCAGCACCGATAAAAACGCCGGAACCAACGGCAGAGCCAACGAAAGCACCGGAACCAACGGCAGCACCGATAAAAACGCCGACACCAACGGCGGAACCGACGAAAGCACCGGAACCAACGGCAGCACCGATAAAAACGCCGACACCAACAGCAGCACCGACGATAACATCGGTACCTAGTGATGATCCGACTGAAAGTGCTGCTCTAAGTGAGAAACCAACGATCACACCAACGCAGAAGCCGGGAATTCAGGCGACCGGAATGCGCGTTATTGCCAGTGTGAAAAAGGTAAGTAATCTTCCGGTAAAATCGAAATTGCAGCTTGCAGCAGGAAAGAGCATGCAGCTTACGGTGACTTTGTTGCCGACAGGAGCTAAGCCTCAGAAACTAACGTATACCAGCAGTAAACCATCAATAGCAAAAGTAAGCGGTAGTGGTAAGATTGTTGCTGGTAAGAAAGCCGGAACGACAGTGATCACGATTCGTACAGCGAATGGATTGCAAAAGAAAATTACCATTCGCGTTATGAAAAAAGCGGTGAAGAAGATCAAACTGTCTGGCGTTAAGAAGTTAAAGGTTGGTAAGAAACTCAAACTGAAAGCCAAGATCACGCCTAAGAAAAAGTATGCGTCTGCCACGGTATTCTGGGTATCTGGTAATACTAAAATTGCAACAGTGACACAGAGCGGTGTTGTAAAAGCGAAGAAGAAAGGCAAAGTTAAGATTACTGCAATTGCAACGGATGGCAGTGGTAAGAAGAAAGTGATCAAACTTACCATTAAATAAATTTTAACAGATCGACTTAGAAATAAGTGGTAAATATGCCTTTTGAAAATTTAGAAAAAGAACAACCAAGTATTGGTTGTTCTTTTTTGCTTTATAGGAAACTTGTCGTTTTCTATAAAGCGAAAAACGCTCCGCGAGGATGCGCATCTCGCGGAGAAGAAGTTAGCTGTAAACAGCACCGCTCGAGCGCGAAAGAGTCGCAAGCGACTCTTTGTTCTTTAATCGGAAATTGCTGTCTGGCAATCTTAATTTTTTCTTAAGGAAACGGACATATATTACAGCCATAAATGTTGTAATATATAACCAAGGAGAAAATTATAAGCTCCATCGTAATATTACTATTGTAGCAAAACGGACAGCGCGATCAATTGTCCAACATAGAAAGGAGAGAGTAATATGAGGATGAAAAAATATGTAATGACGCTGGCATTATGTATCGCTGCAGGAGTTATGCTGACTTTACCGGTGCAGGCAGATGCAAAGTCAACCGGGAAGTTGAGCAAAAACATCAAATGGTCTTTGAACTCTGATGAGACAGTATTGACAATCACAGGAAAAGGAACGGTGGATATCCGTAAATTTCGTAAAGAGGGAAGATACAAATGGCCTGGTTCAGAAGCGGGACAGCCGGCAATTTTTGACAAGCTGGTGTTTGGAGAGGGGATAACAACAATTTCATCTGGCTTTTTTTGTATTGAGGGTATCAAAACGATTTCACTGCCAAGGAGCTTTAAGAAGATCAAAGCGTCCAATGAAATGGATGCCGTCAATGGCTCTTTTGAACCATACAGCACGACGTTAAAGAAACTTCAAGTGTCTAAGAAAAACAAGAAGTTCTCTGTCAGTAAGGGCATCTTGTATTCAAAGGACAAAAAGAAGTTGTACATTTACCCAAGTGGCAAGACGGAGAAAAAATTTGCAATACCTTCCAAGGTAACCAAAATTTGTAGACGTGCCTTTTATGGAAATTCCATAGAGAGTGTTATTATGGGAAATAAGTTGCGTGAAATTGGTCGGCAGGCTTTTGCGAAAACGGAGTTAAAGTCTGTAAAGCTTCCAAAGTCGTTGAAAATTATTGAAGATTCTGCGTTTGACAGCACTCAGATTTCATCTGTAGAATTGCCAAAGGGCCTTAAGCGGGTAGGAAATCATGCGTTTGGAAACATCAAAGATTTATCGACAATCATCGTACGATGCAATTGTAAACTAAATTATGTGTTTGCAGACAGTGGTTTTCAAACAAATCTTCAAACCTATGACCGAGAGAACTATACGGATTTTCGAATTGTATTGGGTAAGGAATTAAATGCAACAATATATCGTTTGTTTGCTGATTTTGCAGATCACATAAGACTTGGCAAGATGAAAGTTGAAGTTGAGAAAGGCAATAAGACATATTACATCAAAGACGAGGCGGTATACGCTAAACGAGGGGATCGTCTGAAAGAGAGCTTTAAGAAGTTAAATGGTAAAGAGCAATCATAAGAAGGGAGTGATTTTTATGAAAAAATGGAGACAGGTAGCAGTAGTCATGCTTTGTCTGATGGCAGCGTTGACTATGACAATGACAGCAGATGCCAAGACAAAGAAAAAGCAGCCGAGCGGTAAAGTATGCAGTGGGGTGAAATGGACATACAATAAAAAGAGTAAAACGTTAACGATAACTGGAAAGGGATATGCTAAAATTACCGGGTTTTATGACAAATCACTGAGCAGTTATGAGTGGCCGTGCTCGGAAGATTCTGTATTGCCGGTGTTTACGAAGATTAAATTTGGAGAGGGGATTACGCAGGTCGATTATCGATATTTTGCAATGGAGGGCATCAAGCAGATATCGTTGCCAAAATCTTTTAAAAAGATTAAGTATGCAAGCCCAGTTCGTGTCAATGGAGCTTATGAAGGCTGGAGTACAACCTTAAAAAAGATTTCTGTAAATAAAAAGAATCGTAACTTTTCATCATCAAAAGGTGTATTGTATTCGAAAGACAAAAAGACAATTTACATATATCCTTCGGGCAAAAGTGTCGTCAATTATAAGTTATCCGATAAGGTGACGACGATCGCACCGTATGCATTTTATGCAGCGGATATGAAATCAATTCAGCTTTCTTCAAAGCTAACAACTATTGGAGAGTACGCATTTCAGTATTCAACAGTCAAGACAGTTACCGGCGGCAAAAAACTTCGAGTGATAGGACAGATGGCTTTTTATGAAGCCGATGGATTGACCAACTTTGCCTTTGACAGTGCACTTAGAAAAATAGGCAGCAATGCGTTTTATGCCTGCAGGCTGCAAAGTGTAACTCTTCCGGAAAAACTGGTATCTGTAGGAAATTGTGCGTTTATGGCAAACGAAGAATTGCGTTCTTTGACGATATTATGCAGATTAAATTTGGGAGAAATCTTTCTGCTTTGTACGAAAAAAATGAATTATAGCAAGTCGGAATATGATTACCGACCAATTACGGTAAAGCTTGGGAAGAATGCTACCGGACCGCTTACGACACTCATAGACGATTTGGGGCAGCAGATCACTTTTGAGGTGGATAATGCCAATCCGATATATTACGTGAAAGCCGGGGTGCTTTATAAGAGAAAGGGAAACGAAGTATGCTATCCCCAAAAAGCATCTTAATATCTTGCAATATGCATAATAAAATATATAATTAAAATATATTTTTGTAAAAATTGTACATGAAATTTTAAAAATCATGTTGCAATACTACTACGAAAATGTTAAGATAGTTTTCGTAGCAAAAGAAATAACTCATGGGGGAGTTATTTCGATAATGTATTGGGCGTGATTGGGATGTAGAAAGACATTTTTTGTGGGGACAAAGGATGTCTTTTTATTGTACGTGATGGTGACGGATATCGTTAATGTGTTTGCTTCTTTTTTCATGAATTAATATCAAAAATATGTGGATTTTTTGGGATTTATCGGTATAAATATTGGGAAAGTATCGGTATTTCTTATGGATTTCTATTCATATTTTTTGGTGATGATTTATGTTATTTTGTCACAAAAAACGCACAAGTTTCTCAATCTGCCGGGAAGGAGAAGGATTATGGCTTTTCGTAAAAAAGCACTTGCTATTGTCATGAGTATGGCAATGGTCGCAACTTCGCTGTCAATTCCAACAACGACAGCCAAAACGGCGGAAGCCGCCGGCACAACATTTAACAACCTTAATCAATCGCAGATTACAGAGGCGATGGGTGTAGGTTACAACCTTGGTAACTCATTGGAGGCTGCAAGTTCCGGAACACCGAATGAAACAGCATATGGCAATCCAAAATTAACAGAAGACTTAGTTTTGGCAGCCAAAGACGCAGGATTTAAATCTATCCGTATTCCGGTATCCTATCTTAGCATGATTGACGACAACAATGGATACAAGATCGACTCTTCTTGGTTAGATCGAGTACAGCAGGTTGTTGATTATTGCGTTGACAATGATATGTATGCAATTGTCAACATGCATGGAGACGGTTATACGACAGTAACAGGTGGCTGGTTATTATGCGGCAGTTCTGATCAGACCAAGATCAAAGCAAAATATAAAGCGTGCTGGGAGCAGATTGCAGATCGTTTCAAAAACTATGATGAGCATCTGATCTTTGAGTCCATGAATGAAGAATTTGATGGAACTTATGGAACACCTAGCAGAACGGCTTATGCAAATATAAATGCCTACAATCAGATTTTTGTGGACACCGTAAGAAAAACCGGTGGAAACAATGATCAGAGATGGTTATTGATTCCGGGATGGAATACCAATATTGATTACACGGCGGAGGATTACGGATTTGCACTTCCTACCGATGATTATCTGTCTTCTAAGATTGCATCAGGCGAAAAAAGAATTATGATCTCTGTACATTATTATGATCCATGGGATTTCTGTGGAACAGAGTCCGGTGCAACCACACAGTGGGGAGACAGTATTACGGATTATTCGAAGAGAGCAAGCTGGGGTGATGAGTCCTATATGGCATCTCAGTTCAAAAAGATGTCCAGCAAATTCGTTTCACAGGGATATCCTGTGGTGATCGGTGAATTTGGTGCCATCAATAAAGCAAGTTATGACAGCCAGAATAAAGTTTGCCGTGCAGAGTATTATCAGAAAGTCTGCTATTATGCAAAGCAGTATGGATTGATTCCGGTAGCTTGGGACAATGGATACAACGGAGACTATGGTTTTGCGATCATTGACCGTTATTCCAACAAGGTTGTTCATCAGGAATTGATGGACGCTATGATGGAAGTGTATGGTGGTAATGAGTCCGCAACGGCAACAGGCATTCAGTTAAACAAGAGCGAGTTGACAATTCACATTGGTGATGAAAAACAGCAGCTTACAGCAGCATTAACACCATCGGACAGCAAGGATAAAGTTCTTTGGAGCTCCAGTGATGAGTCAGTAGCTGCCGTTAATTCCAAAGGTCAGGTAAGTGCAGTAGGAGCAGGAACTTGTACGATCACTGCATCTGTTCCATTAGGATACAAAGCAACCTGTAAGGTGACGGTACCACAGGCCAACTATGTACGTGCGAAATTATATTTATTAGAGACAGCAAGCTGGCAGTCAGTCATCAGTGATGAATATGTTGATATTTATTCAGAAGGAGGAAAATTCTCCTTGTCCTTAGATGCGACTAAGAGTCAGTTGCAGAATATTGGTTCTTTGTATATCAAAGATATCAATGTTGCTGATGATGAGGCATCTGTATTTGACAAAGCAACTTTGAAAGTAACATCATTTGAAATTAACGGACAGAAATATACCATGAAAAATGGAAAATTTACGTATGATGTTTCACAAAAAGCATCAGATGATGGATTGATCTGTCCAGTCTTTAATTTCTCATTTATTAATGTGTGGGCGAATACACATGTAAACAACGTAACTGTGGAAAATGCAAATTACAAGGCATATTTCAATAATGTAAATTACCAGACAACGAATAAGGTAACCATGAACTTTGAGGTGTCCGGTATTAATGGTGGCAGTGATGTTCAGCCAACAGCAGCACCAACAGTAGCACCAACAAAGGCACCAACAGCAGCACCAACAAAGGCACCAACAGTAGCACCAACAAAGGCACCAACAGTGGCACCAACAAAGGCACCAACGGCAGCGCCAACAAAGGCACCAACGGTAGCGCCAACAAAGGCACCAACGGTAGCACCAACCGCAGCTCCGACACAGTCACCGGTTATTTCAGATACGACAGAGATTGTATCTAACTTAGAGTCTACATATGCAACGAACGATCCACAGTGGTTGTTAAATGCATCTGATGACGATATTGTTACCGTAGTTTATACTTGTACAGATCCTTCCCATGGTAACTGGGGCATTTTAGGATGGGGTGCATCTGTAGACAATGTATGGCAGAGTGGTGATAATTATTCTGCGGCAAGTAATGCAACGGATAAAGTAACGAAGACATATACAGTCAAAGAATTAAAGGCAACCATGAACATTAAGAGCACATCAAAGGTTACCTATTTGTGCTTGTCTGCTTGGAACGGTGGCAAGATCGTAAGTCTTACACTTTCTAAAGTAGGTGGAGAGACTCCACAGCCAACCGTAACGCCAACAGTAGCACCGACAGCTACACCGACGGTAGCACCGACAGTAGCACCGACAGCTACACCGACAGTAGCACCGACAGTAGCACCAACAGTAGCACCGACAGTAGCACCAACAGTGGCACCGACAGCAGCACCAACCACAGAGCCTTCCGGGGACAGCAAAGTAACAGGCTCGGTAAAACTTACCAGTAATTGGGGCAGTGGCGGAATTGCAGAGATCACTCTTACCAACAATACAGGTGTCAGCTATACCGATGGATGGACGGTAGAGTTTACCTTAGACCGCGAGATTACTTCTATGTGGAGCGGTACTTGTGAGAGCCTTGGCAATAATCGTTACCGCGTAAGCAATCCTGGATGGGATGGCAATTGGGCAAATGGTAAAACAATCACATTAAATTGTGGTGTTGGTGGAGGCAGCAACGTACCAGCGATCACAGATATCGTGATAAAATAATGAGCACATAGTGCTCATCTTGGGAGTTTCTCCGAAACTCCATTATGCGCAGAAATCGTGCGCAATTATTATGATATAATTGTTACAGATAAAGGAAGCCCTTACATTAGAGGCTCCGAGAACTCTTGCAACTGTTTTCAAAATATTAAGGAAAGCAGAAAAAGATGTATCGGAGCCTCTTTTTAATTGATAGGAAAATGCTCGTAACGTAGGGGGAAGCCAAAGCAAAGCGCTGGCTTTGGTTTTTTTGTTGATAGGAAATTGCTGTTATGTAGCGTGACATCGCCAAGAATTGCTTTAGCAATTCTTGTAGAGCAAAACGCTGGTTTTGCTC
>OLVR01002537.1_pt1 | contig 13585 bp, 9 predicted proteins | sample 1673261 | NCBI WGS metagenome assembly OLVR01 (sample SAMEA3178938, study PRJEB25190) | human gut metagenome | biome: human gut; feature: human-associated habitat; material: faeces | place: Austria | collected 2013 | reverse complement strand
ATCGAGTTGCAGAGGCAGTTCGCCCGACGGCTCGACGCCACCGAGCGCGCCGTCGCCGATCTGGGCGGGCGCGACCATCATGGTGTCGGAACCGATGAAGGCATCCTTGCCGATGACGGTCTTGTGCTTGTGCACGCCATCGTAGTTGCAGGTGATGGAGCCCGCGCCCACGTTGACACCGGAGCCCATGGTGGTGTCGCCGATGTAGGACAGGTGCGGCACCTTAGAGCCCTCGCCGATCGTGGACTTCTTGATTTCCACGTGCGTGCCGGCCTTGGAGCCGTCGAGCATGTGGGTGCCCGGGCGCAGGTAGGCGCGCGGGCCGCAGTCGACGCCGTTCTCGATGACGGCCTCGATGGCGATGGTCTCATCGATGGTGCAGCCGCTGCCGACGGTGGTGTCGGTGAGGCGACTGTTGGGGCCGAGCTGGCATTCCTCGCCCACGGTGACGTGGCCGATCAGATGCGTCTGCGGCCACACGACGGTGTCGCGGCCGATAACGGCGTCGGGGCCGATCCAGGCCTGCGTGGGATCGATGAACGTGACGCCCTCGGCCATCCAGTGCTCGTTGATGCGGTCGCGCGCAATGGCGGTGAGCTGCGCGAGCTGGATGCGGCTGTTGACGCCCAGGCCGTCGCGGTAGTCATCGCAGTGGAAGATGGAGACTGCCTGGCCGTGGCCTTTGAGGATCTCGAGCATGTCGGGCAGATAGTACTCGGACTGCGCGTTGTCGTTGCCGATCTCGTCGATGTGGGCGGCGAGCTGCGCGCCGTCGAAGGCGTAGCAGCCGGCGTTGCACTCGAGCAGCGTGGCGGCCTGCTCGGGCGTGCAGTCCTTCTGCTCGATGATGCGCTCGATCTGACCATCGGCGCCCAGCTTGATGCGGCCGTAGCCGAAGGGATTGGGCGGGGTCATGGTCATGACGGTGCAGGCGAGCTCGCCGGTAGCGACGGTCTGCGCGAACTTGGCGACGGTGTCGGCGGTGATGAGCGGCAGGTCGCCGTTGAGCACGACGACGGGGCCTTGCGTGATGCCGCAGGCCTCGAGCGCGACCTTCACGGCGTGACCGGTGCCCAGGCGCTCGGTCTGCTCAACGCACTCGACCTTGGTGGCGCTGTTGGCGTAGGCGCCGTCGATGAGGGCGCGCATCTCGTCGGCGTGGCTGCCGATGACGACCACGACGCGGCTGCAGCCGGCCTTGATGGTAGCGTCGACGATCCACTGGACCATGGGCTTGCCCAGGATCTTGTGCGAAACCTTGCAGTGGTTCGACTTCATGCGGGTGCCCTCGCCGGCAGCGAGGATAATTGCGGTTGCGTCCATGTGATCTCCTGTTACGTTATAGAGACGTGTGTTTGGAAACGATACACGGCGCAATATGATACCGCAGGCATATGTTGAGCGCGTAGCGATTGGTTTGCGGCGGTTGGGGCTTGCGCCGCCGTCGTGGCGTTTGCGCTGCTTGCGTGCGGCGTTGGCGGTGCTGCTGAGCTGTCTTTTGAGCGAGGGGACGGGGGTGCCCGTGGACAACATACAAGAGGAGTTTGGCGGCGAGCCCGTCGCGGCGTTCTCGATGTCGCATCCGGCTGTGCCGGCACTCTATATTGTGCTGACGCTGGGGCTCACCATGTTCTCGATGCAACCGGTGCTGATTGCGCTGTCACTTGCAGGCGGGCTGGCGTATGGATTTGCGACGCGTGGAGCTGCCCGCACGCTGGGCGCACTCCGCTGGCAGTTGCCGGTGATTTTGATTATCGCGCTGGTCAATCCGCTGTTTAGCGCCTCGGGCTCGACGGAGCTGTTCCGTATTGGCACGCGCGCGGTGTATCTGGAAAGCATGGTATACGGCTTGTGCATGGGCGGGCTGTTTGTGGCGAGCGTGCTGTGGTTTGAGGCCGCGGCGTCGATGCTCGAATACGACAAGGTACTCGCGCTGCTGGGCAATGCCGCACCGGTGATTGCGCTCATGATCTCGATGTGCATGAGGCTTATCCCGCAGTTTTTACGCCGCGGTCGTACGGTGCTGGCGGTGCAGGATGCGATTGATGTGCCGGGCCGCGCGCCCACCGATCCCGTGCGATCGCGCCTGCGGGCGTCGAGCGTGCTGATGGGCTGGGGCATGGAAGATTCGCTGGAGCGCGCGGACGCCATGCGCTCCCGTGGGTGGGGCGCCGCGACGCGTCGAACGACGTATGCGCGGTATCGGCTGGGGCGCGGCGATGTTGCCGCGCTGGTTGGACTTGCGCTGTTTGGCATGGCCACGACGGCAGTGGCGTGGACTGCGACGATGCAGTATTCGTTTTACCCGCAACTATCGGTGCCGGCGCCGTGGCTGGGCTATGTCGTGTACGCTGCCTGGATGATGCTGCCTTGCGCGTCGCACGCGATTGATGAGAAGAGGTTTGGCTGATGGCTCGGTTGGATAGGAGCTCGGCGGCGGGTGTGGCATATGGCTCGGCCGCGCCGGCGATTGAGGTGCGGAGCCTGAGCTTTGCCTACCCCGATGCTGATGCTGCGGTGCTCGAGGGGCTCGACTGGTCTGTTCCCCAAGGTGCATTTGCGCTGCTTGTTGGCGGTACCGGTTCGGGCAAGTCGACGCTGCTGTCGCTGCTCAAGCCCGAGATCGCTCCAGCGGGCGAGCGCACTGGCGATGCGCGCGTGCTGGGCGAGAACGTTGCCGACATGGACGTGCGGGCATCGGCAGAGCGCGTGGGTTATGTGTTTCAGGATCCCGAGAACCAGATTGTGTGCGAGACCGTGTGGCACGAGATGGCGTTTGGCCTAGAGAATCTGGGTGTGTCGCGCGACGAGATGCGCCGCCGTGTTGCCGAGACCAGCTATTTCTTTGGTCTGGAGGACTGGCTTCATCGTGATACCGATACGCTTTCGGGTGGCCGCAAGCAGCTGCTGTCGCTTGCCGCCGTCCTGGCGCTGCGCCCGCGCGTGCTGCTGCTCGACGAGCCCACGTCTCAGCTCGATCCCGTTGCCGAGAAGAATTTCCTGCACGCGCTGTTTCGTGTGAATCGCGAGCTGGGCTGCACGGTTGTTGTGGCGACGCATCAGCCGCGCCCAATGCTCGAATACGCGACGTGTGCGTACCGGATTGAGGATGGCCGCGTGCACGAGGCGGCGGATATGGCTTCTTTGGTATGCCGAGAATCGCTGTTTTCCGATGACACGCTGGGGTGGGGTGCCATCCGATGTGCAAAAAACGGAGTATTCAGCAGGCGTGAGGACAATTTGGGCTCTCTGGAGCCGCCCGGGGACGTATCGAGCGCGAAAAAAAGTTTGGAATTGGACAAATCGTCCGAATTTGTGGCGCAAACGTCGCTCGAGAACGGCTTGGAAGCCTTCTCGCGCACGGATGGAAGCAGAATACTCCAAAAAATGCACGGCGGGTCGGCTACCACCCTGTCGGAAGGCTGGTTTCGCTACGATCGAGCGTCCGGCTGGGTGCTGCGCGGGCTCGATGCGTCGTTTTCGGCCGGTGCGGTGCATGCGATCGTGGGCGGCAACGGATGCGGTAAGTCGACGATACTCTCGGTGCTGGCGAAGACCGCCAAGCTGCAGCGCGGCCGCATGGTGCGCGGAGCGGCCTCGGCGGCGCTGCTGCCTCAGAATCCCAAAGCATTGCTGGTTGCCGAGACGGTTCGCGATGAGCTGATGGAATGGGCCTCGACCTGCGGATATGACGAGAACTTGGCGCGGGAGCGTGCGGCGAGCTTGGGGTTGTCGGGTCTGGATGGACGCCATCCGTACGATCTTTCGGGCGGGCAGCGTCAACTGCTTGCATTGGCAAAACTGCTGCTAATCGGCCCCGAACTGCTATTGCTCGATGAGCCCACCAAGGGTCTAGACCTGTTCAGCCGCCGCACCATCGTCCGCGCCCTGCGTGACCATGCGAAGGCTGGCGGCACCGTCATCATGGCTACACACGATTTGGACTTTGCCGAGCAGGTAGCCGACGACGTCGCCATGATGTTTGACGGCGAGATTGCCTGCATGGAGTCCCCGGCCGACTTCTTTGCCGACAACGTGTTCTATAGGGCGTGATGGGATGACGGACTGTCATTTCTCGCGTTTGCTTGCAAAATTGGAGATCCCGCTGTTGTTGGCGGTGCCGGCGGTGATGGCTGCCGCGTTGCTGGCGGGTGTTGAGCAGGCAGCGTTGGCCATGCTGGTTGTGGTGGCGTTGGTGCTTGCGCTGTTCTTTGCGGGCTATGAGGCATCGCGTCCAGGCCTGCGTCAGATTATGCCCACGCTGGTGCTGGCGGCGCTGGCGGCGGCGGGGCGCATCCTGTTTGGACCCATTCCCGACTTTAAACCCGTGAGTGCCATCGCCATTATCGCCGGGGCGACACTCGGTCGTCGTAACGGCTTTATGGTCGGTGCGTTGGCGGCGCTGACCAGCAATTTCTTTTTTGGGCAGGGCATGTGGACGCCGTGGCAGATGTATGCCTGGGGGCTCGTGGGATACGTTGGCGGTGCGCTGGCGCATGCCGGCGCTTTTGATCGCGCCGATGGCGCCGTGCGTATGTCGGCGCTGCTGACCTACGGCTTTGCTTCGGGTTTGCTGTACGGCGTTGTGATCAACGCCTACGACATTATCGGTTTTGTTCAACCGCTCACGTGGGCGGGTGCCATGGCGCGTCTTGCCACGGCAGTGCCGTTCGATATCACACACGGCCTCGCGACCTGCGTGTTCTTGGCCGCCTTGTACAAGCCTTGGTGCCGTCGCATTAACCGTGTCGTCGTGAAATACGGGCTGTAAGGCATTTCGCGTTCCCTCACGAACTTGCGGTGGAATAGTTCTCGTTTTTGGCAATTTGCTGCCCAAACAGGAACTATTCCACCGCAACTTATAGGGGGAGAGGGGTCACATGATCTGTTTTTCTCTGTCCCCCAGGAATTACTTGGGGCTAGAGCTCTAGCGTGAGGGTGACGGGGCAGTGGTCGCTGCCGAAGATATCGCCGCGGATACCGGTGTCGCGCACGGTATTGGCGATTGAATCACTTACCAAGAAGTAATCGATGCGCCAGCCGGCGTTGTTCTTGCGGGCATTAAAGCGATAGCTCCACCAGCTGTAGACGCCCTCGACGTCTGGATTAGCCGTGCGCCAGGTATCGGTAAAGCCGGCGTTGAGCAGCTCGGTAAACTTGCCGCGTTCTTCGTCCGAAAAGCCGGCGTTGCCGCGGTTGGACTTGGGGTTCTTAAGGTCGATCTCCTCGTGCGCCACGTTAAAGTCGCCGCAGGTCACGACGGGTTTGCCGCTCTCGCGCTCAAGCGCGCTCAAAAAGCCGCGATAGGCATCATCCCAGGCCATGCGCACGTCGATGCGGGCGAGTTCGTTTTGCGCGTTGGGAGTGTAGACATCCACAAACCAGAACTTGTCGAACTCCAACGCGCAGACGCGGCCCTCGGTTGCGGCTTGGGCGACGAGCTCGGCCGCCTCGCCCTCGCCGGCGTAGGGTAACAGCGCGTCGGCGTGCAGCACGCGCAGCGGTTCCTGGCGGCTAAAGACCGCAGTGCCCGAATAGCCTTTACGCTCGGCGTAGCTCCAGGTTTGGCGATAGCCGGGCAGGTTAATATCAACCTGGCCTTCTTGCAACTTGGTCTCTTGCAGCGCCAAGATATCGACGTCGAGTTCTTGCGCGATCTGGATAAAGCTCGGGTCCTTTTTGAGCACGGCGCGCAGGCCGTTGACGTTCCACGAGGCGAAAGTGTAAGTCTGAGGCATGGTGTCCTTTCGACGGGGTTGGCAGGCTTAAGATTAGCGCAACAGGGGCGGGGTGGGCTCCGCGCATGCTGACTTTAAGGTCGCATGCTGGGGCGTCGCTCAACGCTGCCCGACTAGCAAGGACGGAGGACTCATATGACGCAGGCAATATCGGACCCCAGGCAGGCCTCCGCCGCGCTGGCGGATCTGTTTGACACCCACAAGCGCGTGGTCTTCTTTGGCGGCGCTGGTGTTTCCACGGCAAGTGGCATCCCCGATTTCCGCAGCGTGGACGGCCTGTATCACCAGCAGTTTGCCTATCCGCCCGAGACCATGCTGTCGCATAGCTTTTACGAGGCGCATCCGGCCGAGTTCTTCGACTTCTACCGCACCAAGATGATCGCGCTTGGCGCCAAGCCCAATCGCTGCCACACCAAGCTGGCCGAGCTGGAGCGCGCCGGCAAGCTAAATGCCGTGGTGACGCAAAATATCGACGGCCTGCATCAGATGGCCGGCTCACGGCGCGTGTTTGAGCTGCACGGATCGGTCCATCGCAGCATTTGCCAGTCGTGTGGCGCGGTCTATAGCGCCGAGTGGATTTGCTCGCGCGAGCACGAGGACGCCGCGGGCGTGCCTGCGTGCCCCGCGTGCGGCGGCCGCATCAAGCCCGATGTAGTGCTCTACGAGGAGCCGCTCGACGAGCACGTGCTGACCGGTGCCGTTGCCGCCATCGCCGCGGCCGATGCCCTCATTGTGGGCGGGACCTCGCTCGTGGTGTATCCGGCGGCAGGCCTTACGCGTTACTTTACCGGCGATACGCTGGCCATATGCAACCTTGCTCCCACCGATCAGGATGCAAATGCCGACCTGCTGATTTCTTGCGACATCGCGGCCGCGTTTGCGTTCTAGCCCGCGCGCGCGGATACAATAGAAAGACTGAGTGCAAAGCGACCCCGCCGCCAGCTCCCCAAGCTCGGCGGCGTGGGCATTTTAGGAGGATGTTCATGGCGAACGACAGCAAGACATGGCGGTGCGGAAAGTACGAGCTCAGCTTTGACCGTCCGCGCATCATGGGCGTCCTCAACGTGACGCCCGATTCGTTTAGCGATGGCGGGGAGCACTTCGACCCGGATGCCGCCATCGAGTACGGCCTAGCGATGCTCGACGCCGGCGCCGACATCATCGACGTGGGCGGCGAGTCCACGCGCCCTGGTTTTACCCCGGTCAACCCCGACGAGGAGGCTCGCCGCGTGCTGCCCGTGGTGCGCGCGCTGGCCAAGGAGGGCGCCATCGTCTCGATCGACACGCGTCATGTGGCGGTTGCCAAGGCGGCCGTGCGCTGCGGCGCCTCGATCGTCAATGACGTGACCGGCTTCACCGATCCCAAGATGGTCGAGTTTGTTAAGACGAGCACCTGCGGCGTCATCGTGATGCATGCCGGCGAGGTCGCCGCGCCCGCACGCACACACGCAACGGTGCAGCTCGATACCTCGGCAGCGGCGTTTGTTGCCGAGAAGGCGCGCGAGGCGGCTGCCGAGGCCGCGCGTGAGGCCGAGAAGCCGGCTCGCCGCCGTCGCGGCAAGTTGCTGGGCGAGCCTAAGCCGGAGGCCAAGCTTCCGGGCGGCGTGGTGCAGCCCTCGTTGCCGTTTGGCGAACCGGAGCCCACGTCCGAGCCTTCAAGCGAGCAGGAGACGCCGGCCGCCGAGCAGGCTACTGCCGCCGAGACCGTCGCGCCCGCGCCCGAGGCCACTCCCGCAGCCACCGAGGCCGCATCGGAGTCCAATGACCGCCTGGCCGCCATGATGCGCCGCAGCGCCCGCCGCGAGGAAGCCTACGTGCCCACCTCGCAGCTCCGCCGCTTCACCCTGCCCGATTCGGCGCCCATCATGCGCCGCGTCATGGGCTTTCTGTCCGACCAGGCCCGCACGCTCATCCATGCCGGCGTGTCGCGCGACCGCATCTGCATTGATCCTGGCCCGGGCTTTGGTAAGTCGGCTAACGAGGGCATCGTCATCCAGCGCGAGACTGCCAAGATGGCGTCACTGGGCTATCCGCTCATGTGCGCCGTGTCGCGCAAGCGCTTTGTGGGCGCCGTCTCGGGTGTGACCGAGGCCGCCGAGCGCGATGCCGCTACGTTTGGCGTGTGCCTGGGCGCCATCCAGGCCGGTGCCAACATCGTGCGCGTGCACGACGCCGCGGGTTTTGCGCAGTTCCTGAACGGTTACTGGGCGGTTGCCAAGCCGCAGCCGCGCCGCGCGTTTGTGGCTGTGGGCTCCAACCTGGGGCATCGCTGCGACAACATCCGCGCTGCACGCGAGATGATCGCCGAGATTCCACTCACCTGCGTGTCCAACTCCTCCAAGATCTACGAGAGCGAGCCTGCCTACGAGACGCGCCAGGACGCGTTTGCCAACGCCGTCATCGAGATCAAGACCGAGCTGGCGCCGTTGGTGCTGCTCGACGAGCTTATGAAGATCGAGGCCGAGCTGGGGCGCGACCGCTCCAAAAAGGCCAAGGCCAACGGTCCGCGCACCATCGACCTGGACCTGCTGTGGATGGACGGCGAGACCCACGGCGGCAAAAAGCTGCGCCTGCCGCATCCGCTGATCGGCGAACGCGATTTTGTGCTGGTGCCGCTCGAGGACCTGATGCACGACCCGGCGCGGTTCTTCCGCTACAACGGCGTCGAGGTCAAGGAGCCCGAGGACCGCGTGGGCCATATCGTGGGCGAATTGGGGCGTATGTAGATGATCGAGATGAATGCTGTTGCCGCTGGCACCGAGCTCGACGCGGCGCGCGACGCGGGCCGCGAGGGCATGTCCGCGGGCTGGTGCGCGTGGAGCGCGGGCGATGCATCGCTGATGTTTTCGCTGGTCGTGCGCCCCGATGTGAACATGCATGCCTTCCACGGCCTGCCGTTTGTGGCGGCTATGGGCATGATGGACGCGCTTGTGGGCACGGCTTCGACGCCGGGGTTGGGCCTTGCCGGTAAGGTGGGTATTCAGTGGCCGAGCGATATCGTGTGCGGTGCGCCTGCGTTTGAGACGTCGCTCGCGCGTGTTGCCGTGAACGGCGGTGCCGGTGCTGCGGGCATGTTCGGTGCCGTGACGGTGGATATTGAGCGTTCGGCGCTGAGCGAGCTTGGTGTGGACGTGGCTGACGAAGCGCTGGTCGAGACGCTGGCCGCCGCCGTGCTGGCCCGCGTGGACGCCTGGGCGGTTGTTGCCAACACGCCGCAAGGCGCCGCAGGGCCGCTGGCTCCCGTGCTGGGCGAGTACTTCGACATGGTGCCGCTGCTGGGCCGCCAGGTTGCGGCGGTGTCTCCCAACGGCTTGCCGCTTGCGGTCGGTGTGTTTGCGGGCCTGGACATCTGGGGCCGCGCGACCATCAAGACCGATGCCGGCGAGCAGGAGTTTCCGCCCGAGGCTGTACGAATTCGCGGGCTGTAGCGCGGGGCGCCAGCGCTCAAAGATAACGATGGCAACAAGACCCTTCTCGGCCTGTGCCGGGGAGGGTTTCGCTTATCTGAGGAATAGGCTTGGCGAGCCTTTGCGGGGACTGTGGCATCGGGCGTGCTCGACTTAAGCCCCTGCTCTATCCCAGCTCCTGCATGCGGCGGTAGATTTCGCAGATACCCTTGATGGTGAGCTGTCCGTCGACCACGTCGAAGGCATCGGTCGAATCGGCGACGATGCTGGCGAGACCGCCCGTGGCGATAACGGTGGCATCGTCACGGCCCAGCTCGCGCTTCATGCGCGCGACCAGGCCTTCGGCCATGGCGGCGGCGCCCATCACGGCGCCGACTTTGATGCATTCCTCGGTGTCGCGGCCGATGGCATGCTCGGGTGCCTCGAGCGGCACGCTGGCGAGCTTGGCGGCACGGGCGGCAAGCGCGTCCATGGAGATGCGGATGCCCGGCGCAATCGCCCCGCCAATGTAATAACCGTCCTCATCGATGACGTCGATATTGGTCGCGGTGCCAAAGTCCACCACGATTGCCGGCGCGCCGTAGAAAGTTTCGGCCGCAACGGCGTTAGCGACGCGATCGGCGCCTACGGCCTGGGGGCGCGCCGCGCGCAGCTTGGTCACGGCGGCCGTCTGCGGCCCGATGACGATGGCGTCCGCGGCAATGCGGTCGGCCACGGCGTGCCACTCGCGCGAGAGCTGCGGCACCACGCCCGCAAAGGCGATCGCGTCAACCGCATCGAGCGAGAGGCCGTACATCTTAAAGAAACCCATCAGGCGCACATGGATCTCGTCGGCGGTATAGGAGCGGTCGGTGGGCATGCGCCACGACTGCACCAGCTCGTCTCCGTCAAACAGGCCCATGGCCGTCTGCGTGTTTCCCATATCGATAGCGAGCAGCATGTCTACTCCCGGTGTTGGCATAAAAGGACGCGCACCATTGTATACGCGCCGTCGACGAAGCTCGGCTGCGATTCGTTTGCGGCGATAGGGGCTGAGGGGTTTAAATATGAAGGAATTATGCTCTACGAGATTTTTCTTGCCGTTTGCCGAACTCCCGCGTAATATTCTTTCTTGCGCACATGAGGCGCCCAGACATTGCGGGGTGGAGCAGTCTGGTAGCTCGCCGGGCTCATAACCCGGAGGTCGTAGGTTCAAATCCTGCCCCCGCGACCAAGAACTTGCAGCTCGTCGGCCTAGCCGGCGAGCTTTTTTGTTATCCCGGGACTGTGTTTTCGGTCCAATTCTCGGCCTCTCAAACAAAATCTCGATCCGTAACATCTAGACCCGATTTGGGCGGCTAAGTGGGCTTATAGGACAAAATGTGTGTCCCGATAGAACACCCGTTTCCATCCATTAATCCAGCCAGAACGGGTACGGGTCCCTGTGGTGGAGGTCCTCCCACACGGCCCTGTCGCCCCGCTCCGGCCCTCCGTCGTCACGCGACGGCGAGGCGGAGTAGACGCTGAACAGGAAGTCGATGTCCGCGTCGGTCGGCATCGCGGCGGGCTTCCCGCGCGCCGTCCTCGCGTCCCCCGAGTGCGCGAGGCACCACCAGAACACCGCCTTCACGCGCCTGGCCGACGTCAGCCCCCGGTGGTTGCGCAGGACGGCCCTCAGCTGCGAGTTCACCCCTCCCTCGATCATGTTGTTGGTCGACGGCAGCGGGCCGGCCTTGGCCAGGGCGGGGTCGAGGTAGGTGAACAGCGTCCCCGCCGACACCAGCGACGACAGCGACGAGCGCGCCCGCCTCAGCCTCTCGTGGGTGCAGGCCCTCCTGCCGTCCACCACGGTCCTGTCCTCCAGGAAGTCGGCCCAGAACCCGCACCAGTCGAGGTAGCGCTCGACCCAGAGCTCGGCCTGGTGCAGCGTCTCGATGCCCATGAGGTCGCGCGCGATGAGGTAGAGCTCGCGCCCCGCCTGGAGCTTCGGCCGCGTCGTCGTGTAGCGCTTGACCTGCGAGAAGGCGTGGAAGGTGCACCTCTGGACCCTGGTGCGCGGCCAGGTCTCGCGCACGGCCTTGGCGAACCCGCTCCCGCCGTCGGTGACGACCACCTCGGGCGCCGGGATCGGCGACATGAGGGCCGACCACGCCCCCGAGTTCTCGGACCTGGCCATGTACCAGGAGACCACCCTCTCGCCGCTGCAGCATATGAGCACCACGAGGTCGCGCGCGACCCAGATCCCGTCGACGTAGAGCACGCGGTGCAGCTCGCCGTCGGGGACGGGCATGGGCCAGACCTCCCAGAACTCGGCCGTCCTGCGCCTGAAGGACCGTCCGCCGCCCGGCATCGCCGCCTGGGAGTCCTTGGAGAGGAGCCACCCGAGGAACTCGTCCAGCCTCGTCGCCGTGTCGTCGTACCTTACCGTCGTCGACGCGCCGCAGGCCGTGCACCTCCACCGCTGGGACCCCGATGAGGTCCTGCCGTTGCGTTTGGTCCGACCGCCGCAGTAGGGGCAATAAACGGCCTTCATGGGCACCTCTTCCGAAAGGGTATTTAACGGTTCCGGAAAAGGTTATCTACCTGCGGGAACGATAGGCAACCGGACACACATTCTGTCCGAGCGGTTAAAAGCGGGCACGGAATTTAAACGGCTGAAAAAGGGGCATCGACCTGCGCCGATGCCCCCAACGTGGACACACATTTTGTCCTATAAGCCGCTAAGTGTTACAGATCGAGATGTTTCGGCAGGACGGTCTTCGTTTGTCTAAATCTGTAACACGAGGGACGGATTTTGCCGAGTTGTTGTTATAGATTGAGATTTTCTAGCAGGCGGGTTTGGTTTGTCTCGATCTGTAACAGGTAGGGGTCAAAAGTGGGTCTAGCTGTTACAGATTGAGATTGTTGAGGTTGGGTCGAGGGGAATATCTCGATCTGTAACAGTAAGACCCGGTTTTGCCGCGTAACTGTTACAGATTGAGACAAGCCGACGGGCCGCCCCGCCCATCCCCATCCACCTGCCGCTACCTGCTGTCCGCCGATTTCCGTTGCGCTGTTGTATTCCCATGCCATATCCTCTAGACAACTACGCGGCACCATCGCCGCCGCGCCTACAAGAGAGGAATGTCCATGACCGCACCTGCATCCAAGCTGCTCCAGCCCATTACGGTTGGCCCCCTTGAGCTCAAGAACCGCATTATGTTCCCGCCGCTTACCACCGGCTACGAGGAGCGCGACGGCTCCATTGGCGAGCGCAGCCTGGCTTTTTACGAGCGCCTGGCCCGTGGCGGCGTGAGCTACATCGTCATCGGCGACGTCGCTCCCGTCATGACCGCAAGCCCCACGCCCAAGCTGGCGACCGACGCTCAGATCCCCACGTTTAAGGCCCTGGCCGACGCCGTCCACAAACACGGCGCCAAGGTCGCGCTGCAGCTGTTCCACCCCGAGTACGACGTGCCCGGTGTCGGCCGCATGGTCATGGGATCCATGGCTGCCGCCAAGGCCGCGCAGGAGGCCAAGGCCGCCGGCGACGAGGAGACCTTTGCCGCCAAGATGGCCGAGTCCAACGAGATCCGCAACCAGGCCTACGCCAAGCTGCATCACGACATGCAGCACTTTGTGAACGAGGCGAGCGTAGAGCAGCTCACCCAGATTAAGGAGGCCATCGCTGCCTCGGCCGCTCGCGCACAGCAGGCCGGCATCGACGCCATCGAGGTCCACGGCGACCGCTTGGTGGGTTCGCTGTGCTCGGCCATCCTCAACCAGCGCACCGACGAGTACGGTGGTTCGTTCGAGAACCGCGTTCGCTACGCGCTGGAGGTCGTCGCTGCCATTAAGGAAGCCGCGCCGCAGCTGATGGTGGAGTACAAGCTCCCCGTGATCATGGAGAACCCCGACGGCACGCCGCGCGGCAAGGGCGGCCTGCAGCCCGACGAGGCCTGCGAGTTCGCCAAGCTGCTCGAGGGCGCGGGCATCGATATGATCCAGGTCGCACAGGCCAACCACACCGGCAACATGGGCGACACCATTCCGCCCATGGGCGCCATGCCCTACAACTGGACGCTGCCCGTGGCCGAGCGCGTCAAGGCCCTGGTCTCCGTGCCGGTGGCAACCGTGGGCCGCGTGGTTTCGGTCGAGGCCGGCGAGAAGATTCTGGAAGACGGCGCCGCCGACATCATCGCCTATGGCCGCTCGCTCATGTGCGACCCCGACATTGCGCTGAAGGCCGCCACGGGTGAGCCCATCCGCGAGTGCCTCAACTGCAACAAGGGTTGCGTCGATGCGATTCAAAACCGCAAGTACATTTCGTGCGTGCTCAATGCCGAGAACGGCGACGAGGCGACCATCGCCATCAAGCCGGGCGAGGGCGACAAGAAGGTCGCCGTGGTGGGCGGCGGCATCGCCGGCCTGGAGGCCGCGCGCGTGGCGGCCAAGCGCGGCTACGACGTGACCGTCTACGAG
>OLVR01002533.1_pt1 | contig 13600 bp, 13 predicted proteins | sample 1673261 | NCBI WGS metagenome assembly OLVR01 (sample SAMEA3178938, study PRJEB25190) | human gut metagenome | biome: human gut; feature: human-associated habitat; material: faeces | place: Austria | collected 2013 | reverse complement strand
GACAGGAGGCAGCCGATGGAACCAGCCCTGCCTACCCATTTATAGGCATCCGTGCTGGCGGCGGCCTTTTCATTGAAGATGCAACACTGAATATTACAACCCTAAGAGGAACGGAGAATCAAAAGATCCATGTCGGAATTGCTGCAGCTACCGACAAAGCGGAGATTGTAAACTGCACCCTGAACATAAATGCGGCTTCGGTTGCAGTTCAGTCCAACAACGAGCCGATGCTCCTCGAAAATTGTGTGATGAACATCAGAGGCGGCGATACGGCAGCGGTCATGAATCAGTTTTCAACGATTGATCTGATCGGCTGCACGGGCAGCATTGCTTCTGACAGCATTGGAGTTACATCCCAGAGGTCAGACGGTAAAATTACCCTACAGGACTGCGAGCTGTCTGTGGAAGCAGGTCTGTATGGGATCATGGCGCTATTAGACGATTTTTACATGGAATCCAGCCAGCTGAATTTCCCTTCCGCCGTATCCTACGGGATTTACGCCGGCAATAAGGCAGAAATCGTCAAAGAATCTGTCGTCAACGGGCAGAACTGCACCTTTGTCTGCCGTATCCCCGCTGCATCCGGCTGTGTCGTCGATGATACCTCGGCGGTGCATGGCATACAGATTTTCAACAACAATCAGAACGTAACAGCTATGGGAACTGTTTCACTGAGCGCCAATTATGCGGATACTCTTGGGAAAAATCTGGGTGGCCGAGCGTTTACAGTGGCGCCCGGCGCTGAGTTGACCGTTCAGGAAGGCGCTGTCTTTGATATTTCGTCCGCAGCTTCAACCGCTATTCAGGGGGATTTTATCAACCACGGAACGTTTAAACTTGATGGCGCCGCCGTTCAAAATACCGGCGTGATAACAAACTATAACATAGTGGAAGAAACGGAAGGCACGGCTCTTCAAAACAACGGTGAGATTTACAGCATCTGCACGGCAGCATTTGCAGTAAAAGGAAACGATATCACTCTCATGCACTCCGAACAGCCGCCTATCATTGAAAATATCATTTCTGCAACCTGCACTCAAGACGGAAGCCAGGAGATCGTGGTATACTGCGGCAACTGTAAAACCCAACTGTCGAGGGATACACAGGTATTAACCAAGATCGGCCATGACTGGGTCGAGCCGATGTGGAACTGGTCTGACGATGGCAAAACTGCGACAGTGACCTTTACCTGCAAAAACGACGACAGTCATGTGGAAATACAGGAAGCGACCGTCACATCAGAAGTTAAAGAAACCGCCACCTGCACCGAGGCAGGGGTAACTACCTACACAGCGACGATAGAAATTGCAGGCGAGAGTTATACATCTACACAAGACGTCACCGATATCCCGGCCACCGGGCATGTGGAAACTGAAACAGTAAACGCTAAAGAAGCGACCTGTACAGCCGAAGGATATACGGGTGACAAAGTTTGTAAGATATGCGGCGAAGTTGTCGAAGCAGGCGAGGCGATTGCCAAGACCGCCCATACTTTCCAGGAGGGCAAATGTACCGTCTGCGAAGCAGCCGATCCGGACTATGTGCCAGACAGCGACAGCCCGAAGACCGGAGACAGCAGCAATATAATGGTATGGGTTGTCGTCATACTCATGGCCAGCGCTGGAATGACTGCGACAATCGTCTACAGCAGAAAGAAAAAGCCCGGCAGATAGAGCTTTGCCCACAAAAGATTGATATTTACTTCAATAACATTAGCACAATAAAATAGAGCAGGACACATTTTAGCATGTCCTGCTCTATCGAAATCAGATCTTATTTTTTCCACAATCCATGGATATTGCACCATGCGTAAGCCGCTACCAGCTTATCTCCGTCTGCAAGAGCAAATACGGCTTCAGGCTTTTCTCCGGCCTTGAGATACTTTCTCTGCATTCCTTCTTTAGTTTCGATGGCAATCCATCCGATGTAATGTTCTTCTACCATAGGATGCTCTACTTCTCCTACGAACACTTTTACCTTATCTCCATCCTCTGTAACTACAGGCACGTGCTTCTCTACCGCAGCATCTACAGAACCGGGAACAAGTTCCTTCATCTTTTCACCGCAGCATACTACAGGCACGCCTGAATCATTTACCATTTCTACGATATTGCCGCAGTGCTCACATACAAAATATTTCATAAATTTACCTCCTCATACGTTTACATATATTATTCCCCTTATAAGATTATTTAAACATCACGCCTTCCCGTTATTCCGTAGACTACCCACTCGGCTATGTTGGTGGCGTGATCCGCTATTCTCTCAAGGTACTTAGCTATCATCATCAGGTCTATATAAAGGCCTCCCTCTTCGGGAGAGTCTGCTATCATAATTACCAGATCCTCTTTGACCTTCAGAAAATAGTCGTCCACTTCATCGTCGGCCTCTATGGCCTCTGCGGCCATACTTTCATCACAGGCCACAAAAGCCTCTATGCTGAGAATGACCATATCCACAGTTCTTTGGGCCATGGACTTGAGATTTTCTTCCTGAGGGATTGCGTCTGCCTCCATATATTCAACTATTTCAGCTATATCCTCTGCCTGATCTCCTATCCGCTCCATATCGGATATCATCTTCAATGCAGCGGAGATAGTCCTCAGATCTGAGGCCACCGGCTGCTGCCTCAAAAGAAGCTTCATGCACAGGGACTCTATGTCCTTTTCTTTTTGATCTATCTGTTCTTCTACCAGTATCACGTTCTTTGTAGAATTCATATCGCCGGCAAACAGCGCTTCCATCGCTTGCTCTATAGCAGTTTTGCACATGTTTCCCATTTCTGTCATCTCTCTATTTAGAAGATTCAGCTGTCTTGAAAATTCATTCCTCATATCATCACCCAAACCTTCCGGTAATATATTCTTCAGTCCGCCTGTCTCTCGGCATGGAAAACAGCCGGTCTGTCCTTTCGTATTCTATTATTTCTCCCATCAGAAAGAAGGCCGTCTTGTCTGATATCCTGGTAGCCTGCTGCATATTGTGGGTGACAATGACTATCGTATAGTCCTTCTTCAGTTCTGCTATCAAATCCTCTATCTTGGAAGTAGATATGGGATCCAGAGCGGAGGTGGGTTCGTCCATGAGCAGTACTTCCGGTTCTACCGCCAGAGCCCTGGCTATGCAAAGTCGCTGCTGCTGGCCTCCCGAAAGCCCTAATGCAGTTTCTTTAAGTCTGCCTTTAAGCTCATCCCAGATAGCCGCCGCCTTTAAAGAACGTTCTACTATATCATCAAGAGCCGCCTTGGTTCTTATACCGTGAGTCCTGGGGCCGTAGGCGACATTATCATAGACGCTCATGGGAAAAGGATTAGGTCTTTGAAAAACCATTCCCACTCTTTTTCTCAGCATAGTCACATCGATATCTTCATAGATGTCCTGGCCGTCTATATAGACTTTTCCGTCTATTCTGCAGCTTTCGATCAAGTCATTCATCCTGTTGAAAGTCTTGAGCAGAGTAGACTTTCCGCAGCCCGAGGGGCCTATAAAAGCAGTAACCTCCTTTTGAGCTATGGCGATATTTATATTTTTGAGAGCCTTGAAATCTCCATAATAAAGATCGAGATCCTCTGCCTTTATCTTCTCCATCTATCTGCCTCCTTTAGCAAGTCTCTTTGCAAGAATTCCGGACGCCGCGTTTATAAGTCCCACCATGACCAGCAGCACTACGGCTGTAGCATATGCCTGCTTCTCATACAGTCCTTCCGTCAGAAGAGCATACATATGAACTGCCAGAGTTCTGGTGGAGGCAAACAAACCGTCCGGTACAGCCGGGTAAGTCCCGGCTGTAAAAATCAGCGCGGCGGATTCTCCTACTATTCTGCCTATGGATAGAATCACGCCGGCCGCTATTCCGGGCATGGCCGCCGGAATTATTATCCTGAATATAGTCCTAAGCCGCCCGGCCCCAAGGCCGAAACTGCCCTCTCTGTATGAGTCCGGAACAGACATGAGAGCTTCTTCAGTGGTTCTCATTATCAAGGGCAATATCATGACGGCAAGAGTTATAGCTCCGGAAAGAAGAGTATATCCCCACCCCAGAGTGATCACAAACAGTATATATCCGAAGAGCCCATATACTATAGAAGGTATGCCCGCTAAAGTCTCTGCCATTATTCTTATTATATTTATAAGAGGATTTCCCCGCTTTGCATATTCAGCCAGATATATGGCTGCCATCACTCCCATGGGGACAGCCATAGTAAGCGATAAAAGCGTCATTATACCGGTATTTATTATGGCCGGAAGCATAGACACGTTTTGACTGTCATATTGCCATGAAAACATACCTTTAAGGGTGAGCCCCGGGATCCCGTTATATAAGATATATACCAGCACTAAAAGCGCTGCTGCCGCCGTTATAACTGCAGATAACATCACTGCTGTACGGAAAACAGCAGAAAAGATTTTCTGCCTGCTTTTTTTTGCCTTCATCGTCCGTCCCCCTTTTTTAGCATGGAAAAGGACAAGTTTATGATGAGAACAAAGACCATGAGGACTACTGCCGTGGCTACGAGAGCGTCCCTGTGGAGACCCTCGCCGGCATATCCCATTTCAAGGACTATATTTGCTGTCATGGTCCTGACGCCCGAAAGCAGAGAGCCTGGAACGGCGGTCTGATTTCCGGCCACCATGACTACCGCCATGGTTTCTCCCACGGCTCTGCCTATCCCCAAAACGACTCCCGCTGTAAGACCGGATCTGGCCGCAGGGAGGACTGCCGAAAAGACACTCTTCTCATGAGTCGCCCCAAGCGCCATAGATCCCTCGTAATAGCTCTCCGGTACTGCCCTTATAGACGATTCGGCCACATTTATCACAGTAGGCAGTATCATGACAGCCAGTATGACCGACCCTGTCAGTATGCTCTTTCCTCCTGTACCTGTGATTTCTCCCATCACTGGTACTATGACCATGAGGCCGAAAAAGCCATATACTATAGATGGTATGCCTGCCAGCAGATCTACAACAGGTTTGAAAAACCTGTATATACTTGCCGGACAGAACCATGTCATGAATACTGCGCAGAGCAGAGCCACGGGAACTCCCAGTATTATGGCTCCTCCGGTCATATAGACGCTTCCGACTATCATGGGAAATATGCCGAATTGCCCCTCTGTGGGCTTCCATGACTTTCCTCCTATGAATTCAAAAAATCCGATTTCTCTCATGGCCGGAACTCCGTTATATAGGAGAAATATACATATAACGGCAACCGCCGCCACCGAAAACATGGCCGAAAATGCAAAAACTACTTTCATTACTTTTTCGCTCACAGCCTCACCTCCAGACAGTCCTTCGGCCTGTAAAAATATCTCTTATCTCGTCTATGGTCATATCTTCCGTTTCATTTTGCTGATTGACTATCACCACGATACCGTCTCTGGCTATAGCTGAGGCGCGGGCTCCTTTGGCCATCTCTTCTTCCGTCAGTTCTCTGGACGATATGCCTATATCGCAGGCTCCCGCCAGCACCGATGTTATCCCCGCTCCTGATCCTGTCTGCTGTATCTCTATCTTTACTTTAGGATGATACTTCATATACTTGTCTGCAAGTACGTCCATAAGGGGCGCCACCGATGTAGATCCGGCTATAACTATCCTGCCTTTTCTCGAGTCTGTCTCACCTTTTTCAGAAGAATCCGCTTCTCCTGCGGCCACATATCCTTCTTTTGCAATTATCTCTCTGCCTTCGGCGCTCATGACAAAGTCCACGAAATCCTGAGCTTCGGCAGTCAGATTTCCCTTATCCACTATGTTGAAAGTCCTCACTAAAGGATATGTCCCGTTCTCTATATTTTCTGCAGAAGGGGCCGTCCCGTTTATCTTCAGAGCCTTGACATCACCGGCGAGAGTGCCTAAGGACACATAACCTATGGCATTTTTATCACCTGCCACCGATTTTATGACTACGAAGGTAGATGAAGTGATCTCTGATGTCACCGCCGTGTTATCAGATCCGTTTTCTTTTATACCTGTAAGCTGTGTAAAAGCGTCTCTCGTTCCGGATCCGGCTTCTCTTGAGATGACGTTTATATCCGCATTTTCCCGGCATCCTGTCAGGAGTACCGTTAGAAGGAACGCGGCAAATATGACTACGATTTTTTTCATGTATCCTGCTCCTCTTCTATAATTTTTGCAAAATCAGGGAAATGATACATAATATCTTTATGAATCTGCTGCTCGGTCATATTCGCGGCAAATAAAAAAGCGGCCAAGGCCGCAAAAGCATATAAAGAAGGCGGCCCTTTACAAAGGGCCGCCTTCTTTAGATCTTCGCCGATAAGTTTTTCAGCTTTTCTCTTATTTCCTGTGAAGCGTCGGTAACTTCCTGATAAAACTCTCTGGCCGACATCCTCAGCGCGCCGTCTCCCAGAGCAGCCATCTGGACGGATTTATCGGAAGTCACTACTCTTATATCAGAAGTCTTGCTCATCTTGTATACTTTCTCTTCGATATAACGGTCGGCAGTCTGCGCCTCTTTCGTGTAAACCGCCTCCACTCCCTCATATTTTACTACTGTTCCCGTGTTTTTGCTCACTCGGTAGCCGTCAAATACTGCGGTAATTCTGATGCCTCTGTACGAACCGTAATTCTGCAGTATCTCTATTAGGCTCTCTCTCGCCGAATTTAAGTTTACCGACGCCAGTTCCTTTAATTCATCCCAGGCAAATATGACATTATATCCGTCTACTATATAGTAATCTGTTCTTTTTACCTCATCTTTTTTTATCAATTTTGGAAGCGCAGTTTCCTCAGGTCTGGCAGGTCTTACTTTTCCCCTGCTCAGACGTTCCCTCCTCAGAGCCTCGTCTCTCTTGCTCTTTCCGTATGTTTTCAAGAATATGGCTCTTAGCTCCTCGGCGTCGGCGCTCAGGGTACCGGCAGAGCCTCTCGCAGAACTTTCGCTCTGCCCTTGTTCATTGGATCCGCATACGTCTTCCGGCCTGATATGGGCTGCCGCCTCCACCTTATCCCAGCTGACATACGAAGCGCTTCCTCCTACACAAAATACAGAACCTGTGGGGTTTAAGATATCCGCGTCGGGATCGTAGCCGGCCTCCTTTGCCACCTGCTGCTGATCGGGACAAGGTCCGTAGCCGTCAAATACGACCGAAAAACTGCCTGCCCCCTTGGTATATGCCGCCACTTCCTGCTGATAATCCTGTAATTTTGAGGCTATGCCTCTCCCTTCTATGACAGCGGTATTCTCATCCAAAATATCAGGAAGGCTGAAATCGGCTCCAATCCTCTGCATATCTGCCATCAGTCTTCCTGCATTGTCTACAGGGATCTGGGCTCTGAATCTGTACATGGGCGCAAGGAGCGTGCAGCGAGATTTTCTAAGGCCTTGCCTTAAGGCTCTGTATGTAGCCTGTCTGAAATCGCCTCCCTCCGTATGTTTCAGATGCGCCCTGGCAGCCACCAAGGTGATCTTCATATCGGTTATGGGAGCCCCGATGATTACTCCGGGGTGCTTTCGTTCATTTAAATGCGACAGTATAAGTCTCTGCCAATTTCTGTCCAGCACATCCTCGCTGACGGAACTGCACAGCACAAGACCGCTCCCTTCAGGAAGAGGCTCCATCAAAAGATGTACTTCGGCGTAGTGTTTCAGGGGCTCGAAATGTCCTATGCCCAGCGCAGGTTCTGCTATGGTCTCCTTGTATAATATTTTACCCTCGCCAAAAGAGACGATAAGGTCAAAACGTTTTTCTATTATCTTCTGCAAGATCTCAAGCTCCAGCTTTCCCATGACTTTTACATGGATCTCTTGCAGTTCTTCCTGCCACAAGATGTCAAGGAGCGGATCTTCTTCTTTCAGCTGTATTAGCTTCTGCATAGCCTGAGCGGGATCTGTCCCCTCAGGCAGTATCACCCTGTATTTCAGAGTCGGCTCTATCATGGGGAAATGTCCCTCTTCTTGCGTTCCTAAAGCCTGCCCCGCATAAGTACCTGAAAGACCCATCACGGTACATATCTCTCCTGCCTCGGCGCATGCGGCAGTTTCAAAGGAATCTCCTGAATAAAGCCGTACCTGATCCACCTTTTCTCTTTGTCCGGGAGCAGTATCAAGCATCATCTTAGGTTTCAGACATCCCCCGGTTACCTTCATATGGGTCTGGCGATTTCCCTGCTTGTCTCTGCTTATCTTAAAGACCTTCGCCGCCAGAGCTTCTCCATACTCGGGCGCTTTGGCATAAAGGCGCACAGTGTCCAGGAGCTCATCTATGCCCTCAAGCTTAAGCGCTGACCCTGAGCAGACAGGAAACATGCGCCTTTCAGATACGGCTTCGCTGATATGTTCTCTGGACAGCACGCCACTTTCAAGATACTCTTCCATGAGGCTGTCTCCGCACAGGGCGGCTTCTTCCATATCCTGGGGAGTAGCCTTCGAGAATTTTACAAATCCGGTTCCGAAACGCTTTGTAAGCTCTCTCATAACTCTTTCCTCATCAGCTGACGGCTGGTCCATTTTATTTATAAACACCATCAAGGGGATATTGCGGGCTTTAAGAAGGTTCCAGAGCGTCACGGTATGGCTCTGGATCCCGTCTGTTCCGCTTACTATCAGTACGGCCATATCAAGCACGTCGAGAGTCCTCTCCATTTCAGAGCTAAAATCAGAATGTCCCGGAGTATCTATGAGCACCGCCTTTCGCTGCCCAAGAGAGAATCTGGCTTCCTTTGAGAATACGGTTATGCCTCTGGCCCGTTCTATAGAATCCGTATCGAGAAAGGCATCCCGATGATCGACCCTTCCCATCTTTCTTATGACCCCTGTTTTATATAAAATAGCTTCAGACAACGTAGTTTTACCTGCGTCCACGTGAGCCAATATTCCGAGAACTATATTTTTATCAGGCATCCTTTACCTCTCTTTTTCTTGTGAGATCATCATTTAAATCATAACCGCCAGTTAAGCGAGTTTATTATCTTTTAAAAGCGTCTTTCATCCGGGGCATAGGATCAGACAATTCGACCAAAGGCCTCAGATGTCTTCACGTCTTTTGGGCTAAACATTGAGCGGCTACTTCATCTTTATCGTCTTTTCTCTAAAGATCCCCGGTTCATGGGTTATCACTATCACAGTCTTAGCTTCGGTCTCTTTTTGCCACAGCCTGTCTATGATTCTGCTGCGAAGAGGTGCGTCAAGTCCTCTGAAAGGTTCGTCGAGTATCATCACGTTGGCCCGGGCCAAAAACGTCCTGCCGAGAGCTGCTCTATGCCTCATTCCTCCCGAAAGTTGCCGGGGAAGCTTCCATAATGAATCGCTTATCTCCAAAGCGTCCGCCATCTTTATCACCGGATCGTCTTTTGGCGATATATCATCAGGGAGGCCCCCTGATTTCAAAGGCCCTATGGCCATATTATCATATACGTTGAGCCATGGCAAAAGTCTGTCCTCCTGAAAAAGATATGACAGCTCCATGTGCCCTCCTATGACAAGGCTTCCGCTGTCCGGCGTCTCAAGACCCGATATGACTCTTGCCAAGGTGGTCTTTCCTATGCCGGACGGACCTACAAGTACTGTCGTCTCGCCGCCTTTAAACGTCATATCCACATGATCTATAACTTGTTTTGAACCATAACTCTTATTGAGATCTCTCATCTCTATGGCCGGCGAAGCAGCCTCACCGTCAGGGATCTTTGCCTCACGGCTGTTTCTACGTGCCGCCTTGCCCAGTTCTCTCTTAAGACGACTTCCCCGATAATCGCCGGCATCGGATTTTTCGAGAAAAATATTCACTAATCGTTCAATGCCGATACTCAATACAACTACGACAAGTATATACGCCATCAGAGTCGGCGTCTCCAAATAATATTTGGAATTTATCATCTCGTACCCGATAGAATATTTCGGTATGGAAAGCACCTCTGCGGCTACTACGGCCTTCCAGCTCAGCCCACAGATGAGCCTGAGCGCCGAATTTATCTGAGGTTTGACCGATGGGCCGTATATATATCTCACTTTTTGAACATCAGTAAGCTTATATACACAGGCCATTTCTTTAAGTTCATCGCCCATAGAGTCAAGCCCTGCAAGTATGTTGGTATATACTATAGGAAAACACATCAGAAAGCAGACTATTATAGCCACCCAGTCGGCCTCGGCGATCAATATGACATATATTATTATAGCCATTACAGGTACCGCCTTAAAAAATCCCACCGGAAGCGAGAGAAGATGACGGACTGCCGAAAACCTGTATGCTGCTGCCGAAGCTGCCGCCCCCAATAAAAATGAAAGCGCCATAGATACCATGCAGCGAAAAAAGGTCCATCCTATATTGAGATAAAACTCCGCTTTACCTGCCATTGCTGCCAGCGCTGCCGCCGTTTCCGCCGGGCCCGGCAGAAGCAGCGGCTTATGAACTATCATAGCCGCCGCCTGCCATACTGCCAGCCAGAACAACAGTACCGGCACAGCAATTCTTAATCCTGCGCTCTTATTTCTATTATCTTTTGAATCTCCGTCTCTATTGATAATATAAGTCTTCATCCGGCATCTTTCCGCCTACAGAGGCAGGGTCCAGATCGAATAAAATCTGATTGAATGTCTTAAGCATCTCCATTCCCGTCTGGCTCGTTTTTCCGGTATACAGGGTGATGTGACATCCAGGAATCGCCGCCTCGGCTATCTCCTCATCTCCGATAAATCCTTTTTCTACTATGACCTTGGCCGCTTCGGCAGGAGAATCATTGACGAAATCCACTGACTCTTGCAGATCATTCAAAAGAACCTTGAGATCATCTTCTCTCTCCTGAACAAAAGACTTTTTAGCTATGAGGACTCCCATAGGAAGTTCACATCCTGTAGACTCCTCCCAGAGTTCATTGAGATCGAAGAGGTCTTCAACTCCCTCCTGGCCCGATGACAGAGCAGTTGAGACAAACGGCTCAGGTATCATAGCTATGGTGCCTTCCTGGTTCAGGAGCTTTGCGTTGACCTCTGAATGATTGGCCACCCATTCTACATTCACGTCTTCATATATAGTCAAACCGTTATCTGAGAGGACTTTTTCCAGCACATATTCAGGCGTTCCTCCCTGTCCGCTGGCAACTATAGTCTTTCCTGCAAGTTCGCTCACATCATCTATATCCACGTTGTTTCCTAAAATCTGAAGCATACCCAAAGCTATAGGGCTTATGGCTACGATATCTCCCTCTGTCTTATTATAGAGCACGGCAGCAAGATTAGACGGAACTGCAGCTACATCCACTTCTCCGCTGATTACCTTGGCCGTCACATCGGCAGGCGCCTGATAAGTCGTGATGTCATATTTGTCTTCCATATCCATGAGATTTACCATGGCCATTCCTGTCGGCCCGTTTAAAGCAGCGACGTTTATGGTCTCTGTCACGTTCTCCGGCGCCTTCTGGCTGCAGCCTGCAAGGCTTGCCAGAGACAGGATTAAAGCCAATCCTAATGCAACTATTTTCTTCATATTATACCTTCTTTCTCTCTATCATCTTTCTCAGAGTCATTTTTTTGAATATATGGTCTTGGTACTGACTCCCTCGATAGCTCCCAGTTTTCCGGAAAGAGCGCTTATAGCGTCCATAGGCCCGTCTACCGCTACGCTTATTATAGAAATCTTTTTAGGAGCGTGAGGAACTCCCATCCTTCCTATTACGTATTGTCTGTATTGGTGCAGCAATATATTTATATTTTCTGCGGCTTCTATATCTTCTACGATTATACTTATAACAGCTACTCTCGTTTCCATGAACCCTGCCTCCTTTCAAAAAAATTAAGCGCCGAAAAACGCCGGCACTTATCTGCTGTGTGTCATATTACAAGCCTTTCCCCTCAGAAAACCTTCGGGAGTCAGTACCATTCCATTATTTGTTTTCAAGTGCTGAGGTTTCCTACATGTGAGGAGAACCTCCGCTTTTATCCTTATCATCTCTTTCGTCCTCTTTTATCTGAGGAACTTTGTGCTGGGAATCCGTCAGGAATATATACAGATACATCATAGTTATGGCCGACAGTCCCAGAGTTTCCATATACAGCCCTCTGCTGTAGAGTACGGCCGCTATGCCCATTATGGCCGTTATGCCGTATAACATCAAAGTAGCTCGCCGCTGTCCGTATCCCAGGTTCATCAGCCTGTGATGAAGGTGTCCCCGGTCTGCTCCCATAATAGGTTTTTTGTTCACAAATCTTCTTAAGATCGCAAAAACAGTATCGAATATGGGAACGCCTAAAACTAAAACCGGTATTATCATCGAGACAAAAGTTGCGCTCTTTACCGTACCCAGAACAGAAGAGCATGAATCCCAGATAGAGTGACCCGCCGTCACCCATAAAGATCTTAGCCGGATAAAAATTATACGGCAGAAATCCTAAAGCTCCTCCCGCAAGAGCCAGCATAGCTCCCGCCGCCAGATATGTCCCGTGAATGTATGCTGCATAAGCGATACACAGAGAGACTATGGCTGCCGTTCCTGCGGCCAGCCCGTCCAGCCCGTCTATGAGGTTCACCGTGTTGGTTATACCCACTATCCACAAAATAGTTATGATGAAGCACAGCGCCGTTCCCAGGTCGCTGTTGCCCGGACCGAAATAGTTGGTGATAAAAGTTATGCGAATATCGCACATATACATTATTATTGCCACCAAAAGCTGTCCCGCAAACTTTATCTTAGGAGATAAGTTTCTCAGGTCGTCTATCACACCAAGCATATATATCATGGTTCCGCCGGCGGTGATTATAAGTATCTTAGGGTCGAACCTCAAAAATACCAGCATCGATATGGCGCTTCCGGCAAATATTGCAAGGCCTCCGAATCTGGGCATGGCCTTTGTATGCATTCTTCTGTTGTCTTTTGGTATATCCACTGCACCGATTCTGGGCGCCAATTTAATGGCCAGCGGCGTTACTGCCAGCGAAATCGCCAGAGCCATTAAAAAGGTGATCCACAATGTACTGTACATAATACTGCGGCTCCTTTATGTTTCTGCTATAACTTTTCTACTTTCAGTCCTGCTTCATCGAGTATAGAGGCCGCCAGTTCATCGGGATATCCCTCCTTTATGACTATCCTCTTTATACCTGCGTTCAAGATCATCTTAGCGCAGATGGCGCAAGGCTGATGAGTTATGTAGATGGTCCCTCCTTCGACGCTGTTTCCCATCACCGCCGCCTGAATTATGGCATTCTGCTCGGCGTGAAGGGCCATGCACAGTTCGTGCCGCTGTCCGGAAGGTACATTGAGCTGCTGACGTATGCAGCCGCCCCTCTCCTCGCAGTGCATTATGCCGCTGGGAGCTCCGTTATACCCGGTGGCTATGGCGTGGCGATCCTTTACTATCACGGCGCCTACGTGTCTTCTCATACAGGTCGATCTCTTAGCCGTCAATTCGGCCATCTCCATAAAATATTCATCCCAAGAAGGTCTCTTCATTTTTAAATCTCCTGTTCGTAATAAACTTCAACTAAATACAAACCTTCTGCCGGCGCTCTGTGACCGGCCGATTTTCTGCTTGCAGAATCTATTATATCTTTCATCTGGGAAGCTTTTCTCCTGCCCAGCCCTATCTCCACGAGAGTTCCTGTTATGATCCTGACCATATTGTAGAGAAAGCCGTCCC